>TARA_R110002072_G_scaffold42064_12_pt1 | contig 178021 bp, 148 predicted proteins | sample TARA_R110002072 | Tara Oceans TARA_R110002072 (sample SAMEA4397118) | marine metagenome | biome: Polar Biome; feature: [SRF] surface water layer (ENVO:00010504); material: water (ENVO:00002006), including particulate matter (ENVO:01000060) such as... | depth 5 m
CAGCCCGAGCGGTGGACCTATCCCATCGGGCACGAGCTGATCTTCGCGGGGCTACCCACGCAGGCGACCCGGATCAATCGGTGGATCAAAGAGCATGTGCTCGACAATATTGAAGATTAATGCAGAAGACTAATCCGTCCAGCGATAGCGATCGACGAGCTCGCATGAGCCGATGAGCTGGTTGTCGGTTGTGCGCACGATCACGACTTCGCTGGTTTGCAGCGATGCCCCGGGCACGCCCGGGCCTTGGGTCAATAGTGTGACGAGTGCGCCCACCGTGGGCATGTGAGAGATGAGCGCGATGGAATCATGGTCGCGGTGATCTTCAATTAGAGCGCACATTTCGGAGAGCCCTTGGTCGGCGGCCAAACGATCGTCGGTCGTGGTCGGGAGATCGAGCACGGCGTTGATCTCGTCGAGGGTCTGCTGTGTGCGGACATAGGGCGAAGCGAATAGATGGCCGGGCGTGTGCGCACATTCCGCGAGGTAGCTGCCGGCCGATCGGGCTTGTTGGTGCCCGAGCTCGGTGAGCGTGCGATCGCGGTCGCGCCCGGTGGGGGATTGCCCGTGTGCTTGGCCGTGTCGGATGATGGTGATGAGCATGGGTTATGTTCCAGAGATCAGGGTTGCGATCGCGTGCCCGCCCCATGCCGCGAGCAATCCGAGGGCGATGCTGAGAAGCACATACCCGATCGCGATGGCGGTGCGCCCGTTGCTCATCAGGTCGAGGGTTTCCCAGCCGAACGAGGAGAAAGTCGTGAAGCCGCCTAGGAGCCCGACGATCAGGGCGAGGCGGAGGGTCTCGTTGCCTTCTTCCGGGTCGCCGAGCATGCCCCAGAGGAATCCGATCAGGGCGCACCCGATGATGTTGACGCTCATGGTGGCGAGCGGGTACATCGCCAGCCAGTGGGGCGTGGAACCGGTCGCGGATTCAACGGCCGATGAGCTGGCCGATGAACTAGCTGGTGTGAGCTTGGCGACGAGCAGCCCCATCGCGTAGCGCAGCACGGATCCGAGCCCGCCTCCTACAAAAACGACTGCCAGTTTCATCATGGGTTTATGGTATCCGTTCTTCGCAGCCGGTGCCCGGGGCGGCTGGTCCGGTGTTGCTCGCGTGGCGGAAGGCCGTGATCGCGCCCAGGGCGATGAAGACTATCGACGCGACGCTCTTGAGCCCCTCGATCCCGTACTTGGTGTTGTGGTGGATCCAGACCTTGGTTGAATACTCCGACGCGAAGTTGTAGTTGATAATCGCCACCGGGAACGCGACGGCCAGCACCACCAAGATCGTCAGCAGACCCGCCACGATGCCGAGTTTGATCGAGCCATTGCGGGCGGCTTTGCGGGTGGCGAGCCCGATGGCCGCCCCGCTGAGCCAGACGGCTGGGATCAGGCGTGGGTAGACGGTGGGCCAGATTTCGCCGATCGCCCAGACCAGCCCGAGCCAGATCGCGATGCACGCGAGCGTCGCGCCGATGGCTGCGGTGATCGCTGGTCCTACGCGAGGGGGCGTTGGTTCGATGTGTTCGATACTGGCCCGCTCGATCGCGGGGGCATTGAGCCCGTACCGCTCGACCATCTCGGCTTTGATCGCCTGTTCGTTGGGCGAGTCGTCCCCGAGCTCGATGGGTTCTTTGGTCGAGTTGTACGCCCCGAGCTGCGCGAGGTATTTGTGTGTATCAGTCTCGGTCTGCTGGGTCCAGTCGAGCCCGAGCGTGTCGTAGATGGTCCGCAGGGTGCTCAGCCCGTTGGCCCGCAGGTCCTGATAGCGTACCCGCACATACTGGTCCGAGTCGAGCGTCTGGCTCTCACCACGGCACTTGGCCTCGGTGAGGGCGTACTCCTCGACGATCCGGTCGCGGACGATCTGGATATCCGGGGCGTCTTCGAGCAGGTGGGGGCTCAGCGCATCGTGCAGGCGGACATTCGACTCGATCACGGCGTCGGGATCGCGCACAAGGTGTACGAACTTGACGCACCCGCCGAAGAGTTGATTGAGCTCTTGGACGCGGGCGGTGTGGCTCGGGGTTTTGAGCAGGACGACCTTGGCTCGGCTGCGTTTGGGGCGGGTGAGCTTCCAGACGAACATGGCGGTGAGCGATCGCCATCGGCTGAGTTCATCGTCGCTGAGCCCTTCGAGCGTGTGCCAGCGTTTGGAGTCTTCCCACTGGCTCGGCCACACAAACCGCCCGGGGATCGAGCTGCACATCCCCCAGGTGCACAGCGCGAAGTCGTCCTCGGCCGGCCAGTCGGGCCCGAAGCCGACGGCGTCCTGCGGGCGCGTCGGGTTCAAAAACGGCACCAGCACAAATCGGAGCACCGACCATCCGAACACAAATCCCTGCCCGGCCAAGCACTGCGACCAGCGCGGCGTGACAAACCGGCGATCGCAGCTCATCAGGTTGTGCAGGTGGGTCGTGCCCGATCGGTAGTAGCCCAAGATCACCACCGTGCCCGGCTCGTGGTTGATCTGTGGATCGCGCCCAAACAGCCGCGTGCGGATGACGCTGAGGATCAGGCGTTCGTGGACTGTCGAGATTGTGCCCACGAAGCTGGTGATGAGGATGCCGCCCATGCGGGCCCAGTATCGTGGCGAAACCCCGCCGTTGCGCCGCAGGAGCCGAACCCAGACATCGAGGGGCGCCAGCGCCAGCACATGCGCCACCGGGCGGGCGAGCCGCGGGGGGTGTTGCGGCTTTGAGACGGGATGGGTAGGCTCGGTCTTCATTGGGGTGCTTCTTAGGGTATGCGAATCGGGCGCACAATGGGTGCGATCGCTGCTGCTCGCATGAGTCATCCGATTTTTTATTCTTCCCAAGTTGAAACCCCACTGGTGATTGTCCTGCTCGCACCCGCCCGCATACCCTTGCCCAATGACACACCAACTCCTTACCAAGCTCAATCTCGTCAATCACCCCCGTATTGTCACCGATTTCACCGGCGACGAGACCCCTGAGAAGGACGGCATCGTTCTCTCGTACAACCCCGCGACGGGCAAGCCCATCGCCGGCGTTCGGCTCGACTCGCAGGAGGACTACGAAGCGGTGACCGCCAAAGCCGCGGCTGCGTTCAAAGAGTTCCGCAAGATCCCCGCGCCCAAGCGTGGCGAGCTCGTCCGCCGGATCGGCAATGCGTATCGCGAAGTGCTCGAAGAGCTCGGCTCTTTGGTCTCGCTTGAGATGGGCAAGATCAAGGCCGAGGGTATTGGCGAGGTGCAGGAGACCGTGGACATCGCGGACTTCGCCGTCGGGCAGTCCCGCCAGCAGTGCGGCATCACCATGCCGTCGGAGCGTCCTGAGCACGCGATGAAAGAACAGTGGCTCCCGCTGGGTCCCGTCGGGATCATCACGGCGTTCAACTTCCCCAATGCGGTCTGGGGCTGGAATGCGATGCTCGCGGCCATCGCCGGCGACACCTGCGTGTGGAAGCCCTCATTGATCGCGCCGCTGACCGCGATCGCGACCAACGATATCGCCCAGCGCGTCGCCACCGAGATGGGCTACGGCGATCTCTTCCAGCTCGTGATCGGCACCGATGCGATCGTGGGCGAATCGATGATCCGCGATCGTCGCTACCCGCTGATCTCAGCAACCGGATCGTGCAACATGGGTCGCCATGTGGGCTCGGTCGTCGCTGGCCGATTGGGCCGATCATTGCTCGAGCTCGGCGGCAACAACGCGGTGATTATCGAAGCCGATGCCAATTTGGATCTCGCGCTCAAGTCCACGGTCTTTGGATCCGTCGGCACGGCTGGGCAGCGGTGCACCTCGACGCGCCGTTTGATTATCCATGAGTCGATCGCCGACGATTTCTGCGACAAGCTGGTCAAGGCGTACGAGACCGTTCGCATCGGCGACCCGCTCGATTCGGGGACCCTGATGGGCCCGTTGATCAACGAGCAGTCTGTGCAGGGCTACGAGCACGCCGTTAAGACCGCGTGCGAGCAGGGCGGGACGCTGCTGACCGGCGGGGCACGCGTGACGGATCTGGAGGGCGAGCTGGCCACGGGGCACTTCGTCAAGCCTACAATTATCCGGGCGCCAAAGGGCAATGACCTGCCGATGGCGCTCGAGGAAACCTTTGCACCGATCCTTTATGTCTTCACCTACAAGACCCTCCAAGAAGCGATCGACATGCAGAACAGCGTGGATCAGGGGCTCAGCTCCGCGATCTTCGCGGGTTCGTCGAACGCGGCTCAGCGGTTCCTCGATCCATCGGGTGCGGGCTCGGACTGCGGGCTCGCGTATGTAAACCTAGGCACCTCGGGGGCGGAAATCGGCGGGGCGTTCGGGGGCGAGAAGGACACCGGGGGCGGGCGAGAGTCCGGCTCCGACGCATGGAAGGCGTACATGCGACGCCAGACATGCACCATCGGATTTGGAGAGACGCTTGAACTGGCACAAGGGATCCGATTTGAGTGAACAACAGAGCCAACAAGAACTCGTCGACGCGCTGGCGCTGGCGGCGGTCGCGTCGGTTGAATCGGGCATGAAGGTTGGGCTCGGCTCAGGTCGAACAGCGGCGCGGGGGATCGAGTTCCTCGCTAAGCGTGTGATCGACGAGGGGCTCGATGTCGAGTGCGTCGCGGCGTCTGAGCGTGCCGAGGATCTGGCCCGCTCGCTTGGCTTGCGGATTGTTGACTTTGCGATGCTCGAAGAGCTCGATGTACTGATCGATGGCGCGGACGCCGTGGACCGGAAGATGCAGGTTATGAAGGGGTCTCGCGGCGCGATGACCCGCGAGCGGATCCTGTGCTGGGCATCCAAGAAGACGATCTTCATGATCCACGAGGACAAAGTCGCCGCCGATCAGATCGGTACAGACACGCCGCTGCCGATCGCGGTGATGGCGTTCGGGCTCGTCTCGACACGCAAGGCCCTGCGCCACATCGGCATCAACGGCGTGATCCGCCAGGGGATGGACGGGCAGCTCTTCATCACCGACAACGGCAACCTGGTCCTCGACGCGACGCTCAACGGCTCAGAGAACCTCGCCCAGCTGGCGACCGAGCTCAATGACATCCCCGGGGTGATCGATCACGGGTTGTTTATCGACGAAGCCGACACGGTGCTCATCGAGCATGAGTCCGGCGAGATCGAAGAGCTCCATCGCTCAAGTCTGTGAGCAGATGCGGGTTGCTCGGATGAATCATTCAAAGCCGCTGAGCCGTTTGGCTCGTTCGTCATCGATGGTCTTCACGCTTGTCAGATGATTGATGAGCGCGAAGTTATTGGCGATGGAGAGTCCGATGACCACGATCGCCAGGGCCCGGACAGGCCAGAGGTATTTGTCTTTGATGAAAAAGACAAAGCCGCAGAAGAGGGCAATGGCGGGGGCGAGGTGGATAGAGTAGAGGAACGACTCTTCGCCATAGACTATATGGAGCAGGGTGTGGGCCGCGATGTAGAGCAGGACCGCTCTCAGGCAGACCATCGGCACGGGGCCCCGAGCCCGGATGGATGTTCGTCCGACGATCACCACCGCGATTGATACGCTGATCAACAACCACCAGGCTATTGCAGATCCGGCTGTCAGGGTGCTCATCGCCCCGAGCGGGACCTGCTGAACACTCCACAGTGAAAACTCTGGCTCGAGCTCAGGGGTGGGGGCGGCCAGGGTATATACCAGCATGGATCGGGTGGTGTTCTTGATACGCTCGGGGTTGGCGGCGTACACATAGACGGAATCACTCGCAAGGTTGCTGATTCGGACAGAGGGTGGTTGGGGAAAAAGAGCCCGGCTCGCCAAAAAGCCCGCGAAGTAAATGGCTATGGAGAGGGGCAGGACCACGAGGCACTTGCGCCAAGATCCCAGCCCGAGCGCTTGGGCTCCGAGGGCGGTGGCATTCGAGAGTGTCATGCCCATCGCAAAGGCGCCAGCCAAAGCACCCAGGATGTTGAGTCGATACTTCTTCGCCCACCCGATCCCGATCAGGAAGCACAACACAATACCAAGTGAGCCTGACGGATAGGTTTCAGGGACTGTAAACCAGAGCATAGATGCGGACATACTCAGCCCGAGGGCGGGGATCAGCAGGGCATCTGGTCGGCGTGCGCCTAGGGAACGCCCGGCTATCCACAGGCCGACCGACCAGAGCCCGGCGGTGATGGCATTGGCGATCCAGATTGCACGGAGCGTATGGAACCCGAAGAACTCGATCAAACTGATGATGGGGATCCAGAAGAGCGAGAACCAGCCGTGAACATTGGTGCGATAGTGGCTCGCATCAAAGATCGCCATGTCGTCGTACGCACGCCATGTATCGGATTGGAAATATTGCCCGGCTAGACCGATGCGGACGAGTTGCAGCCCCGAGCTTTCGCAGAGCCAGAGGACCCAGAGGAAGCCGAGCAGAAAAGCAAGGCATGCGAATACACAGTCCAATCGGTGGACGCTCTTTATCAATGATAGGGATTCCTGTTTCGTAGTCATAAGAAGAACGGTTTTTGTGCTCTATACTTAATGAATGAACTCTGGTTGCTGTGTGTACAGGATATGCACCGTAGGTTGTCGGTGCGGGTGCTGATTTGATGTACAGGGTACACGGAGAAACTTCAGGTAGAGCGACTCACCTTGGAAGTCGGTGTTATAAATACAAAAAATAGTGTTTGTCAGTGTGGGTCGGCCGTGGACAACCTCGATCGCATCAATGGTGCGTCTGATAAGAATCAACGAGCACATCTTGGGCCCCTCAATATCTCATGCTGGCTTCTTGCTACAGTTCCCCATGGATACCAGCCAAGCCCAGCCAGCATCAATAGGTCCGACCCATACCAACGCCCTCGCGGGTGAGACCTCGCCGTACTTGCTCCAGCATGCGCACAACCCGGTGGACTGGTTCCCGTGGGGGGATGAGGCGTTTGCCGAGGCGCGTCGGCGGGATGTGCCGGTGTTTTTGTCGATCGGGTACTCCACCTGTTATTGGTGTCATGTGATGGAGCGGGAATCGTTCGAGCATGAAACGGTCGCCAAGGTGATGAACGAGCGGTTCGTGTGCATCAAGGTGGATCGCGAAGAGCGTCCGGATATTGATGAGATCTATATGGCCGCGACGACGATCTTTTCGGGTTCGGGCGGTTGGCCGATGTCGGTGTTCTTGGAGCCGGAGAGCCGAAAGCCGTTTTATGCGGGGACTTACTTCCCGCCCGAGCCGGCGCACGGGCGACCGTCGTTCACGCAGCTGCTTGAGGGGCTCTCGCAGGCGTGGAAGGAACAGAATCAACAAGTCATCGAGCAGGCGGAGTCGATCGCTACTGCGGTCATCGAGCAGGTCGCATCGAGCGATTCCGAGCCGATCGCTCTGGGCGAGGGGCAGCTCTCGGCGGCGACCTCGGCCTTGCTCCAGCGATTCGATCCGACCAACGGGGGCTTCAGCGGCGCGCCCAAGTTCCCCCAGCCCGTGTTCCTCGAGTATCTGCTCGCGTTCCGCGCGCACACCGATGAGGGCACGCGCATCGCGATCGACAAGGCGGTCAAGAAAACGCTCGATGCGATGGCGATGGGGGGGCTCAACGATCAGATAGGGGGCGGGTTCCATCGGTATTCGGTGGATTCGTTCTGGACGGTGCCGCACTTTGAGAAGATGCTCTATGACAACGCCCAGCTCGCGGGCGTGTACACACGGGCCGCGGCGGTGTACGGCGATGCGTACTACGAGCGGATCGCCCGCAAGACGCTCGACTACGCGCTGAGCGAGATGACTGAGCAGTCACAGCCCGGATCTGCAGGGTTCTATAGCGCGCAAGACGCAGAGGTCGATGGGCGCGAGGGGCTCAACTATCTGTGGACGCCCGAACAGATCAACGAAGTCCTCGGCGAAGGCACGCCCGAAGCCAAGCTCGCACTCGATCTCTACGGGCTCGATAGCGGGCCCAACTTCCAAGACCCGCACCATCCCAATGAGCCCAAGCGCAGCGTGCTGCGTCTTGAGGCCCGGCTCGATGAGCTGGCTGATCGTTCGCCGATGAGCGATGCGGAGTTTGTGGCATCGGTCGATGGGATCAATGCCAAGCTCATGGAGGCACGCACCAAACGCAAGCAGCCGGGGCTCGATGACAAGGTGATTGTTTCGTGGAACGGGCTGTTGATTGCTGCATTGGTCGAGGCAGGCGAGGCATTCAATGAGCCCAGGTATGTGCAGGCCGCCGAGCGAGCAGCGGGCTTTATCCTCTCCAATATGAAGCCAGATCAGCTGGTGCGGGCCTACCGGGCCAATATCGCCAAGGTTCCGGGCTTGCTGGAAGACTACGCGATGCTGTTGTCGGGGTTGATCAAACTCCATCGCTCGTCAATGGTCGATGGGGTTCCGTCGATCGAGACGATCATCGAACTCGCCGACGAGGCCCACGGGCTCTTCGCCGGTGTCGGCGGGGCGTACTTCGACACGCGGGCGCAGCAGGCCGACCTGTTTGTGCGCACCAAGTCGGTCCACGACGGGGCGATCCCGTCGGCGTCGGGCGTGATGCTCCATAACCTGATCGATATCGCGGAACTGGTGGCTGGCGACGAAGCCCAAGCGACCAAGTTCCGCACGCGGGCGGCCGGGCTGCTTGAATCAATCTCTGGGGCGCTCGCCGGGTTCCCGATGTCGGCGATCAACTCGGCCCGGGCGCTGATCAAGATGCTCGAGCAAGAGCCGGTCTACGCCCCGATCTATCTGTTCGGTGATCCAACAGCAAAACAAACCAAGCCCAAGTCCAAGGCAGAGTCGCCGGTGCAGGTGTTGGTCTCGACGGCTTCGATCGAAGTGGGCGACGATCAGCCGTCATCGTTCAAGATCGCCCTAGAGATCAAGGACGGCTACCACATCGTCGCGGCGGACCCGGGCGAGTCTCAAGCCGCCAAGGGGCTCCACCCGCTACGCGTGGGGCTCACGCGCGGGCAGGGCGTGGCGGTGTATGCGGATTACCCGCAGGGCGAATCGTACGGGCTTGAATCAGTCGGGGAGTTCAACATCAACACCGGGCGCATCGAGTTCGAGGTTGCCATCGAGAAAGCCCCCGGCGTTGGTCCGACCCCGGGCACGCCGATGCTGGGCATCTCGTTCCAGGCCTGCACCGACAGCGCGTGCCAGGCACCGGCGGCTGTGGAGCTGGACATTGAGATCGTGATCAACTGACGGTTTGTCGGCTTACTTGTCGGCTTGTGCGTCGGGCTATTCGTTTGATGCGATGCCGTAGGCGGTGCAGACGGCGAGGAGCAGGAAGACTCCGTTGATGACCGATTTAAAGCTATCGATAAACACCATGCTGACGGCTTGTTTCGTGATGGTGTCCGCCGAGCCCGCCGATGCGTTCTGCACACGGACGATCTCGGCCCGTTGATCGTACCGCTCGTCCTCGCTCATCGCGTCCCACTTGTCCGTGGTCTCTTGCTGGATGGAATCCGGGTAGCCCTCGGGCCAGTAGGCGTAAGTCAGCGGGAGGTTGGGATCGGGCCAGTTGATCGCGGCATCACGCTCGATCCGTTCCTCGCAGATCTCGTCGGCGATGTTGCCAAAGGCCCATTCCTCATCAACATCACTGAGTGAGACATCGTACTCGGAGAGTGAATCAGCGATGGCCCTGCGGTAGTCGCGTTGCTCGGAGCTGTCCATGGCGTCCCAGCGGTCCACGGTCTCGTCGCGGATATCAAGCGGGTAGTCCTCGGGCCAGTAGGCGGCTTCGATATAGACGGTGTCATCGCCCCAGTCGATGGTTTCGCCGTTCTCGATTTTCTCGTCACAGAGTTCGGTGGCGATGGTGTCGAGCACCCAGTCAACATCGACATCGGCGACGGTCATCTCCTCGAACGCGCCGTTCTCATCGACCCATTTGTGCACGGCGAAGTAGGCCGCGGCGTACTTGCCGCCCGCGATCGAACCGATCGCCACGATCGCGGCCATCACCCCGATGACCGTGCCCCCACCGGCCTTCTGTGAATCATTGCTCAAGGTCGCGCCGAGCCCGACGAGCCCGCCAACGCCCCAGGCGATGTAGCCGATCTCGTAATCAAAGAAGAACGCGACCGCGGCCCAGATCGCGGCCCCGATCAAACCGCCAATGAGTGCCCCGATCAGCGGGAGCATCGGGCTCGCGGCCAGACCGCCCATCTTGGCGGCTCCGCCGAGCACCGCCGAGCCTGCGCCCGGGGTGGCCATTTCTTTGCTCTTGGTCGAGATCGATCGCCCGGTCTGGGCGTTGTAGCCGCACGACATGCAGACGACGGCTCCCTCGGCGACGCGCTGCCCGCAGCCCGGGCAGGCGTTGGCGCCGTGCCCGATCGTGGCTGGTTCTTCCATGCCGATATCACCGAGCAGGTCGTCCATGCCGTCATCATCCAGGCCCAGCGCGTCTTCGTACTGGGGTTCTTCGACGGCTTGTGATTGATTCTTGCGTGCTTCGACGCAGGCGCTGTGGGCGTATTGCCCTTGGGCGTTCTTGATCCGTGGTTTTCCTACACAGCTCTCGCCACAGAGTACGCATAACTTCTCGCCGTCGGCCATGTCCATTCCCCACTTGCAAATGTCAAAGATCAAAGGTACAAAAAAGCACCGCTCAGCGATGCTCTTGGTATTCTACGGATTTGTTAGGTGCTTGCAACCGTTTTGATGGAGACTTATAAAGTTTTATCGATTTTTATGAACCATCATATGCTCGGGTCATTTCTCGGATTATTTTTCGTCATCGGCGATGGACTTGCGCATGCTGGTGTCGGCGTTGATGTTCTTCATGCGGTAGTGATCCATAATGCCCAGGTTGCCGCTGCGGAATGAATCAGAGATCGCCTTGGGCACATCGGCCTCGGCGAGCACAACCAACGCGCGGTTCTTCTGTTCCTCGGCTTTGAACTCTTGTTCCTGGGCCACGGCCATCGCGCGGCGCTTCTCGGCGTGGGCCTGGGCGACCTTGGTGTCGGCCTGGGCCTGGTCTTCCATCAGCTTGGCGCCGATGTTGATCCCGACATCGATGTCGGCGATATCGATCGAGAGGATCTCGTAGGCGGTGCCCGCGTCGAGCCCTCGGGAGAGCACGGCTTTGGAGATCTTGTCCGGGTTTTCGAGCACGGTCTTGTGGGTGTCGGCCGAGCCGATGCTCGAGACGATGCCCTCGCCCACACGGGCGACGATGGTTTCTTCGGTCGCACCACCCACCAGGCGGGCCAGATTGGTCCGCACGGTCACGCGGGCGCGAGATTTGAGCTGGATGCCGTCCTTGGCGACGGCGTCGATGGTCTGGCGTCCGAGCCCGGGGTTGGGGCAATCAATGACCTTGGGGTTCACGGAAGTGTTGACCGCGTCGAGGATGTCACGCCCGGCCAGGTCGATCGCGGTGCCGATGCCCCATTGGAGCTCGATGTTCGCGTTGCTCGCGGCGATGAGCGCCGACACCACATTGGTCACATTCCCGCCCGCGAGGTAGTGGTTCTCGAGCTGGTCGGTATCAACGGTGATGATCCCGGCTTTGACCAGGCGGATCTTGTTGTTGACGATGACCGCGGGGTTCACCTTGCGGAAACGCATCGCGATGATCGAGAGCAGGCTCACGCCGGCCTTGGACATGACGGCCTGGAACCAGAGGTTGAAGAAGGTCAGCATGACCACGAAGAAGATCAGCAGGACGATGACACCGATGCCGATGAATACATATACGAGATTGCCCATGGTTTTCTCCTTCAGGCCTTGCGGCGCATCTTTGCTCCGCAGGATCGAATGCTTGTTCTACGAGAGTATATACAATCGGTGGCTGTTATGCTTCGCGTGGCTGAACCTGAATCGAAATGCCCTCGACTTTCGTGACCCGCACGGGGGTGCCGCGATCGATAATCCCGCCCTGTGCGATCGCGTCGTGGCGTTTGCCATCAATCTCGATGATCCCGCCCGGGCGCATGTCGGTGATCGCGGTGCCATGGGCGTCAATGAGCTTGGATCGCTCGCTCTGCTGGGCTTTGCGGGCTTCGTATTGATCCTGGGCGATTTCTTCGCCCGATCGCCCCATCATGCTCCTGCCGATCGGCGTGCTCGGGAGCATCTTGATCGAGAACACAAAGACCATGGGCCCGAGGATCGCCGTGGCAAGGAGCCCGATCGCGCCCCAGATCGGTTCATAGCGGAACAAGAACACGATCCCGGCGATCGCGCTGATGAGCGCGCCGATCCCGATCACCCCGCCCGAGGGGACGAAGGCTTCGAGCACGACGAGCAGCACGCTGAGCCCGAGCAGGCCCAGCCCGATGAGCAGGAGGGTATCCATCAGGCGGTGTCCTCGTTGGATGAGTTCTGGTCAGCTTCTGGCTCGGAATCAATCGCTTCGATGGCTTCAACCTCGATCCGCATCTTGGTCGCGGCGATCACCCGCACGCGGGTGCCCGGGTCGATCATGCCGATGGTTGCGTAGACATCGATGATCTCGCCGTCGAAGTTCGCTTTGCCGATCGGGTAGAGCGGCGTGGTCGTCACGCCCTCGTGCCCGACCTTGACGCTGCCGTCGTCGGGGATAATCGCGTGGAGCATGGACTTCTGAGGTTCGCCCCCAACGCCCGAAGCCCCCGAGAGAATCAGACGATCGAAGAACGGCAGGTTCTGAGCGTTGCGGAAGATCAGCCACCACCCGACGCCCGCCGTCACGAGGGCGAGCAGCACAGTCACCGAGCCGGTGAAGAGGTCTTTTTGCATCTGCGGGTTCGACAGCGAGCCGCCGGCGTTGACGAAGGTGCCGATCAAGCCGCCGAAGAGTGCGACGATCCCGATGACCCCGAAAACGCCGAACCCCGGGATGACGAACGCTTCGAGGGCCAGGCAGATGATCCCGATGACGATGGCGATGAGTTCCCACCACCCGCTGAGCCCGATCATGGCGCTGGGCCCGAGGAGCAGGCCCAGAGCGGTGAGTGCGATGATGCCGGCGATCCCGGTGCCGGCCATGACCATCTCGACGACGAGCGCGATCAAGAACACGGCGATAAAGAAGAACTTGACCGAAGGGTTGGTCAGGAAGCGGACCAGTTTTTCGGTGACGCTCTCGTTCACGCGGACCATCTCGGCAGCACCAAAGAACGCCTTGAGCTCTTCATCGGTCTGGATGGTGCCCGTGGAGAACCCGAAGTACTTGAGCTGGTCCTCGCGCATGACGATGGCGGATGACCCGTCGGTGATGTAGCCCACGAGCCGATACTTTCCGCGATCGCTGGCGCTAAAGACCACACGATTGGACGGGTATTCCAGCCCGACCGCTTCGCTTTGATCCTGAAAGGCTCGCTCGACATCTTCGAGCGTGGGGCTTGCGGGCTGGTAGTCGGTCGGCTGAGGCTCACGCGGCTCGACGGGGGCTGCCTCGATGGGTGTATCGAGGGGGGCTTCGGCGGGTATATCGCCAAGAGTATCGCCGGTTTCGTCAGCCGCGGGTTCGGTTGGTTCGTCGATCTCTTGAACTTGATCTGATTCGGATTTGTCTTGATCGGTCTCGGCTTCATCCTGTTGGGCGCTGTCCCGGTTTGCGTTCCGGATTTTCTTGTAGGTCTTCACCCCGCCGGTGACGGCGGCGAGGATGGGCTTGCCTCGGATGACCTCGCCATCGAAGAGCAGGCGGTATTCTTCTTCGTTGATCGCGATCCGCTCGCCGGTATTCGGATCCTCGACGAGCCAGAGCTCGATGCCATCAACGACAATGGCTTGGACGAGGTACTCGTCGAACCCGCTCTTACGGGCCGAGTCGGTGACATCGGCCATCAGCGGGGGCAGGAACTTGGTCCGCTCGGTTGGGCTCAGGGCCTTGACGCCGTCGAGGGTGTATTGGATCACGAACGCGTCGCCCATCGATGCGGGCGAGCTCGTCACGATCTCGTTGCACGCCAGGGCGATGATCGCGCCGCCCGAGTACGCGTCTGGGTGGATCCACGCGACGGTGTTCTTGATCGAGGACTGCTTGATCGTGTTAGAGATTTCCAGCACCGCGCCCAGCTCGCCGCCGGGCGAGTTCACCTCGAGGACGATCGCGTCCATGCCAGCGTTCTCGGCGGCTTTGATTCTTCGACGGATCGACATCGCCATCGTCCGATCGATCACGCCGAAAGCCGTAATGACGGCGATCCGGTTGGCTTGGCGAGCGGTGGGGATCGTCGTTACCGGGGTGATGACGATGGGCTGGTCGGCTGGTTTGAGATCGCTGTCAGTCCCGGCTTGGGCCCCGGACTGGGCCGCCATGGAGGCGGACGAGAGCATCAGCCCATAAAGGAAGAGCATCCCGAACACGAATCGTGTGACCATGGGGCGTCGAGAGGATCTTGAGCGAGCGGCGAACTGTGGTAATTGGTGTTGCACACCAGATTGTACGGGATAAAGGGCTCCGAGATTCAGCCCAGACGCACTTGATTTGACAAGATGCCGATCCCCGCGATCTCGATCTCGGCCACATCCCCGTCCGTGAGCCACACCGGTGGCGTCCGCGCCATGCCTACGCCCGCGGGCGTGCCGGTCAAGATCACCGTCCCGCCAGCCAATGTTGTACCCTTGCTGAGTTCTTCGATCAGCACATCGACCGGGAACATCATCTGGCTGGTCGATGCGTCCTGCATGACCTGGCCGTTGACTCGGCAGATGACGCGCAGGTCGTTGACATCATGCCCGTTCTTGGCCAGCTCAGCAGGGGTGACGACTGATGGTCCCAGCGGGCAGAAGGTATCGAAGCCCTTGCCCCTGCAGAACTGCCCGCCCGAGCCCTTCTTCTGCCACCAGCGGGCCGAGACATCGTTGGCGCAGGTGAACCCGAGCACTTTGCTCATCGCGTCCTCGCGCGGCACATCTTTGCAGTCTTCGGCGATGATCACCGCGAGCTCAGCTTCAAAATCGGTCTGGTTGCCCCCGAAGCGTTCATCTTGGGCGATGGGGGGGATGACGATGTCGTCGCCATTGGTGCAGATGCTGGCGATGTTCTTACTAAAGACCATCGGGTGGTCGGGCGCATCGAGCCCCTGCTCGTGGGCGTGGGCGGCGTAGTTGCGCCCGATCGCCAGGATCTGGCGGATCTCCAGCGGGCCGGTGGGGGTCTCGATGTGTGTAGAAGATTGGGCGGTGTGGATGTTCATATAAAAAGGATCATACCCGCGTGCAGCGGGCATGATCCTGTGTTTCAATCAATCAGCTTTCGCTGTTGAGCAATCTGCTCGCCGGATTATGGGCAGCCAGCGCCGAAGGCGTCGAGGAAGTCAGAGACATCGAAGAAGTCGTACAGACCATCGCCGGTGAAGTCCGCGGCTGGTTCCTGAGCAGCGAATGCATCCAGGAAGTCCGAGACATCGAAGAAGTCGAGCTGGCCATCGCCGGTGAGGTCCGCAAGGCATGCTGGGGTATCGAGCAGGGCGACCACGCCATTGGAGGTGCCCGCGACGGAGTTTTCGAAGGTGCCGCCGAAGATCAATGAACTGCCCTCGCCGGTGTCGTAAGCGATCGCATCGTACACATTGTCGTCAACCTCTGAGCCGGCGGAAACCCATTGGGTCCCGTCCCACTTGGCGATCTGTCCGACATTGACGCCGTTGGAGCTGTCAAAGTTGCCCATGGCGTAGAGGGTGTCGTTCCAGACGGTGAGGTGGCGGACGGCGGAGTTGAATCCTCCGCCGACATCTGACCAGGTCTTGCCGTCCCACTTGGCGATGTTGTTCACGGATTGTGAGCCGTTGATGATGTTGAACGAGCCCGCAACATAGAGTGCCATCCCGTTGCCATCATCAAAGGTGGCCATACGGAAGCCCTGGGCAAATCCTGCGTTGCGCTGGATCCCATCGCCGAGCGCAGTCCAGCTGGTGCCGTCCCAGCTGGCGATGTTGTTGGCGTCGACGCCGTCGACCGAGAGGAATCGTCCACAGGCGAAGAGCTGGTTGGATCCCATGTCATCGGTGGAGAGGACATCGAGAACGATCAGGGGGACCGCCCCGCCGATTGGGGTGCCCATGGCGGTGTAGGTCGATCCGTCCCACTTACTGATGTGTTGGATGGTGCCATCGCCCGCGACATTGGCGTAGTTGCCCGCGACGATCAGGGCTTCGCCCGAGCCATCGTCGTGGGTGGTCAGGTCCCAGACCGAGTTAAGGAAGCTGCTCATCTGAGCGCCCATCGAGTGCCACTCGGTGCCGTCCCAGCGGGCGAGCTTGTTGGTGTCGGCCACGCCGCCGGCGCTATCGAAGTAGCCCCCGAGGATGAGATCGCCGTTATACTCGGCCATGGTGTTTGAGTACCCGCCGGTGAGTCCTGGCCCAACACCAGTCCACGCCGAGCCGTCCCAGCGAGCGAGGTGAGAGCCTGAGCCGGTGCCCGGAGCGGAGAAGCTGCCCGTCGCGTAGAGGGATTCGCCCGTGCCATCGTCATAGGCGAGGAACTTGGAGACATACGAGCCCGAGAGCCCCGGATCACCGAGTGTGTTGGAGTAGTCTTGTGCGCTCGCCAGCGAGCAGGAGCCCGCGAGGGCGACGATCATCATGGGTGCGATTTTCTTCATGTGCATGTTGAATAATTCCTTTCTAGGAAATGAGGTTTGGTTGCGCCCAGATTAGCACAAAACCACCGAAAATTGGGGGGTTTTATCACACCATACACAGAATTGTGTGATTTCCGGAATTATGCCTATGCGAGTTCGTAAGCGATTGAACGCCAGGTGTTTATGGGCAGTGCTGGGCGAAGAGGTCGAGAAACTTCGACACATCAAAGAAATCAAACTGCCCATCGTCGGTGAAATCTGCACGTGAATCGTGCTCGGCGAAGGCGTCTATAAAGGCGGAGATATCAAAGAAATCAAGCAGCCGATCGTTGGTCATATCCGCTGGGCACGAGCCGTCGAAGATATAGCCCGCGCCCGCAGCCGTGCCATTATCTTGGTCCCATCGCGCACCTACAGCCATCACGCCTTGGTCGATGGCGACCTTGATCCCAAAGAAATCATCGATGTTGCCAACTTCGGGCAGGAGCTTGGCGCGTTGGAGCCCGGTCTGGGTGTCGAAAAGGTAAGCCGACCCGGAGTTGATGCCCGCATCGTCATCGTGGTATGCCCCAACGATGGCCAGCCCATCATCTAAAGCGATCGAAGCACCGAAGAGATCGCCAGCCGCACCGTCTTGGGCGTTGAGCTTGTGGAGCTGGGTGCCAGTCGTTGCGTCGAAGAGGTAGGCCGAGCCCGATGTGTCACCGAGATCATCGTCCATACGGGCGCCCACCCCGACGATCTGCTGATCGATGGCCACGGCGATCCCGAACCAGTCGTTGGGCTGGGCGTCGGAAGCGGTGATTTTGTGGAGCTGCTCGCCCGTGCTTGTGTGAAAGATGTACGCCGAGCCCGAGTTGGAGCCCAGATCGTCATCGTTCCACGCACCGATGATCGCAAGCCCGCCGTCGATCGCCACGCTGAGCCCGAACCCATCGCCCGCGGCTCGGTCGTCGGCGATCAGTGTATGGAGCAGCGCACCGGTGGTGGCATCGAAGATGTATGCCGCTCCGGTGTTGGCCCCGAGGGCATCGTCGAACGGAGCGCCGACGATGAGCAGCCCAGCGTCGATCGCCAGCGAGCGACCGAACCCGTCCCCGCCTAGTTTGGAGCCCGATTTGGACGGCGAACTGATGGCGTGGAGCTGATCGCCGGTGTCTGCATCGAAGAGGTAGACCGTGCCGTTGCCGTTGGCCCCGATCGCGACGGTTTGGTCATCGATCCCGACGCTGAACCCGAAGTGATCGTCGGCTTGCCCATTGTCGGCGACAAGCTTGCGGAGCTGGTCACCTGTGGTTGCGTTATAGAGGTAGGCCGCGCCCGAGTTGGAGCCCAGCTCGTCGTGCTGCCACGCGCCGAGCACAACGATGCCATTGTCGATATCAACCGCATCCCCGAGCCGATCGCCGGGGGCACCATCGCTGGCGAGGAGCTTGTGGTCCTGATGGATGATCTGGGCCTCGACGGGCGATGCACATCCGATAATCACCGCGCTGATGCAGGTGATCGCAAGCTTCGAGATGGTGGGGGATGCGGGTAGAGTCAATCGGCACACCACGGACAGGGATACACACTGTGAGCCCCGCGAGCACACCGCTAACGAGACTCGCTGAGTGTACCGGCTATGCTTGGAGTCTCAAAGCAACTTCTGGGTTTCTCACGCGATTGAGCGACGAATTCTTGGCCCAAAGATGCCCGCTCAACGCCCGATATCGGTGTGTTGTATCGGCGCGGTGCCAACAATCGAGCGTGCCTGATCCCTCTTCGACATCGCCAAACGAGAACCCCTCGGGCCCGCCTGCCAAGCGCCCGTTTATGTCGCGCCCGGCCTCGCCGATTAAGCTGATCACGCTCGCGTTTCTCTCCTTCCATCCCAACACCATGCCCTGGCTCTCGCGGGCCAACTACGCCCGTGAGCTGCGGGCGGCGTTCTTCCTCCCGTGGGCGATCGCGGCCACCGAGGGCGGGGTCATCGGGTTCGTTGTTCGTAAGCTCTACGAGGGTGTGGTCGATGAGAACCAGCTCAACTACTTCGTCGCCGCCCTCGTCGCGGCTCCGGCGCTGGCGAATATCACTTCCTTCCTGTGGGCCATCGCCGCCCACGGCAAGCGCAAGATCCCGTTCATCACGGGGCTCCAGCTCGCGCTGCTGATCTCGATCGCGATGATGTCGATCGCGCCGCGGACCCCGCTCGGGCTCGTCATGCTCGTCGCGTCGGCCTTCGCCGCTCGGACGATCTTGGCGGGGATCGTCACGGTCCGGGCGACCGTCTGGGGCGTGAACTACCCTGCCCAGCGGGCGAAAGTCACCGGCAAGGTGCAGACGGTGAGTGTCACGATCTCATCGATGATCGCCATCGGGCTGGGGCTGGCGATGCAGTACGACGAGAACGCGTATCGCATTTTTATCCCGATCGGCGGGCTCATCGCCCTGGCCGGCGTGTCATCGTACGCCCGGATTCGCTTGCGCACAGAGCGCCTGATCCTCAAAAACGAGCAGCAGCAGACCGACGACAACAAGAAGACCTCGATGCTCTCGGGCTTCCGGGTGCTCAAGGACGACAAGGACTACCGGGCGTACCAGATCTGCCAGCTGCTGCTGGGTTTCGGCAACATCATGTCGTGGACGCCCTTCGTGATCATCGCCAAGCAGCAGTTCGATGTGGACTACTTCTGGGGGATCCTGCTCACGCAGGTCATCCCGCTGATCATGATGCCCTTCACGATCCCGCTGTGGGCCAAGCTGCTCGACTCGGTCCACATCGTGCAGTTCCGCGCGATCCACTCTTGGGTATTCATCGGGGCGATGGGCTGTGCGCTCATCGCGGGGCAGTACAACATGCTTGTGATGCTCTACGCTGCTTCGGTGCTCCGCGGGATCGCTTTCGGTGGCGGCGCCTTGGCGTGGAACCTCGGGCATCTGCAGTTCGTCAAAGCCGAGAAGTCGCAGGACTACATGTCCATCCATGTGACACTCACGGGGCTGCGGGGGCTCATCGCCCCGTTCGCCGGCGTGTCGCTCTACAACCTGATCGAGTCGCATTATCCCAACGAGGGCTCTTGGGTCTTCGCGATCACACTGCTGATCACCACGGCTGGGGCGCTGGGGTTCTACTACCTATATACCCAGCTCAAAGAAACAGCCAAAGAACAAACCAGTTGAGTCAGCTCAAGGGCTGGATCGGGTTTTGCCGGCTCAATTCAGCCCTGCTTTTTCCTGTTATCACCGAACCACACCCACAATACACCCGATAATTCGTCTACAATCACCAAACAAACCACCCTCATCCACTCAGGACGGAACCCACCGATGAAGATCCACGAATACCAAGCCCGCGACCTCCTTGCCAGCTACAACATCCCCGTCCCCGATGGCGAGGTCATCACGACGGCCGAGCAGGCGACGCAGGCGTACAAGGGCATCGTCGCCAACCAGGATTCAACCCTCGCCGTCGTCAAGGCACAGGTCTTCGCAGGCGGGCGGGGCAAGGCCGGGTTCGTCAAGCTTGTCAATACCCCAGACGAAGCCTACGAAGCCGCCAAGTTTATGTTCTCCAATAAGATGGTCTCCGTGCAGACCGGCGCTGAGGGGCTCGATGTCAACAAGGTCCTGATGGCCGCGGGTGTGGATATCGCCGAGCGCGCCCCCGGCAAGCCCGACGAGTACTACCTCGCCATCACCACCGATCGCAACACCCGCCAGAACACGCTCATCGCCTCGCGCGAGGGCGGCGTCGAGATTGAACAGGTCGCCCACGACACGCCGGAGCTCATCGTCAAGCAGCCCATCCACCCCGTGCTCGGGCTCCAGCCGTATCAAGCCCGCGATGTCGCGTTCGAGCTCGGTTTCAAGGGCAAGCAGATCAACCAAGCCGTCAAGATCATGCTCGCGCTGGCCAAGCTCTACACTGACAAAGACTGCTCGATCGCCGAGATCAACCCGCTGATCGTCACGCCCGCCACCGCCGATCACCCGGACGGGCAGGTCATGGCGATCGACGCGAAGTTCAACTTTGATGACAACGCCCTCTTCCGCCACAAGGACATCGCGGCCCTCTTCGATCCGACCGAGGAGAACCCCGCCGAGGTCCGCGCTGAGAAGATGGGGCTCACCTACATCGCCCTCGACGGCGACATTGGCTGCCTCGTCAACGGCGCCGGGCTCGCCATGGCCACCATGGACACCATCAAGCTCTTCGACGGCGAACCCGCCAACTTCCTCGATGTGGGCGGCTCAGCCTCCGAAGAAGCCGTCACCGAGGCCTTCCGCATCATCCTCAGCGACCCAGCCGTCACCGGCATCCTCGTCAACATCTTCGGCGGCATCATGCGCTGCGATGTCATCGCCCAGGGCATCGTCAACGCGGCCAAGGAGATCGGATTCAAGATCCCGCTGGTCGTCCGCCTCGAGGGCACCAATGTCGACGCCGGTCGAAAGATCCTCGAAGACGCCGCGGCCGACCTGCCAACCCTGCAAGCCGCGAGCGATCTGGGCGATGCGGCTCAGAAGGTTGTTGCGGCGGTGGGGTGATGCCGGAGTCCCTGATAGGTTTGACCGGAGATACACTACTTCAGGCAGGAGGGCGTAGTGTTGAAAAACTTGAATATGATCTGAGCCAGTTGCTTAAGTGGTATGACAAAATACATGCCATTAATGAGTTATCAGTATTACGATATCAGATCAAATTCAAAGGCCCATGGCCCTCCCATTATGTTGCCAGGCTGATTTGCGCTGTTTCTCAGTATGGCACCCGAAATGGGAAGCAGATTTCCAGGGATGGGTTGGTCGATGCGATTAATCGGATCATTGAAACAGGCAATCCTGCGCATATGATTGTTCTTTCAGATCAGAGAACAGTTGAGCTGTTTGGGCAGCTTGTTGGGCGCGAGCAGTTTCCTTTTCAAACAGCGGTAACTTCCCGTGATGTTGGACGAGCTATTTGGTTGTTTAAGAAGTTGCTTCCACAGCCTGCTCAATTGTGGCTAGAAAAAAAATTGAAAACTAATATTCAAAGGTCTCTATTGTTTGCGGGGATGTCTGCGAAATTGCTCGATGATGGCTCGAAAAACCTGCTATTTAATGGTACTACATTAGCCAATTCGGTGAAGGCTGGTTTTGGTTTGCACGAAGTCATGGCTGTGCTGAGAACTTGTTCTGCCAAACCAGAGGCCATAAAATCAATACTGGATAATCAATACGAAAGTGTAGTTAACCGGGCGTTTTTATGGACTGGAGAATCTCCATTGGCGCGGTACCCAATGGTCAGGTTGAGTGATTGGGAGTATAGAAGTCCATTCCCTAATATGATTTTTCCATCTTTTTATCGTCGGTTGGGTGATCACCTTCGATCTGATAAGAAACATTCTACGGCTTGGGGGGTGGCATTCTCTAGGTACATAGAGTTGGTTATTGGCGATCTTGGTGCAGATAGAGTATTGTATCCTGATCGGGAAGTAAAAGATCGGCCGAAATGTGATTTTATTTTTTGCTACAAAGATTTTGATTTATATGTGGAATCGAAGTCTACGCGGTTTAGTAGGAATATAATTACTAAAACGACAATTGAGAATGATACTTCAACGGGGGAGATCGCAAGAGGTTGTGTCCAGATCGCAAACAGTGTGATGGATGGTGGTCGTCCTTCCCTGGGAGTGGTAGTGATTGATGATGACTTGTCATTTGCAAATTCTAGATGGTACCGCTCAAGGATATTGTCCAGAAATCGCGATGCTGCAAAGTCATTGCGGGCTCTTGGGAGCTTTCCAAATGTTTGGAGTCTAGATGTTCTCGAAAAAGTTGTAGGGGTTTCTGTTGAAACAGGTTTAAGTTTGTTTGATCTAAATCGTGAATATTGTAATGATAATTATAATCAATATGGTGACTGGGGCACTTGGTTAGGCCACAAGTATCCTGGTGTGTCGGCTAAGAAGTTGGATTGGATATCCGGTGTGGTTAGAAATGATTCAGAGTGATCTGTGGTTCTTTCTAGGTGCTACTCTGCCACCCTGCCCCTCCAAACCTGCACATACTCCGCATGAACCGGCCGCCGGCCATTTTCCATAGACTCCTGTATGTCCATGGTGCTGCTCATCATCCTCGCGCTCATTCTTCCGCCCCTCGCGGTCTTCATGAAGGGTGGTTTCTCGCTCCATTTCTTCTTGAACATGACGCTGTATGCCCTGGGCGTGATCTTCGCCGTGGCGTTCGATTTCCCCTACGGCGGGCTCGCCACGATCGGGCATGCGGTCTGGGTGGTCGTGCAAGTCGATGAGTAGCGGCACCCGGCTCGTCCTGTATAAGTAGACTCCCGAAGCTGATGGCCCGGCGGGCGATCGTGCGGGCTGTGCGGGTTATACCGATTGGGTCTTGGTTGAGATCGGGTTTGTGGCGTGGATTTGCCCGCATAACCCGCAGTGATTTCGCACACTCTCACGGCTTGGGTTTGAACGAACGACGCAAGACACCGATGAACAGGGCAGATGCAGCGCGGAGTTTCGCGATGCAGCACTGCCCGTGAGTTGATAGACACCCCCGGAGAATACCTGTGGAACTCGATGCCATCCTTCGTCAAGCACATGAAGCCGACGCTTCTGATATTCACATCGTCTCCGGCGAGCCCGCGTCCATGCGTGTGCACCAGGTGATCAAGCCCATGAGCGAGACCCGCATGGACCCAGCCGTGGTCCAGGCGATGTTCGAGGGCATGTCCAACAAAGAAGTGCTCGCCAACTTCGCCCGCGACAAGGACGCCGACTTCTCCTACGAGATCCCGGGGCTTGCTCGGTATCGTGTGAACGCGCACATGCAGAAGGGCGTGATCGGGCTGGCGATGCGTGCGATTAAGACGAAGGTCCCGCCGCTGAGTGCGCTGGCGCTTCCTGAGGTGATCGCCCGACTGACCTATCTGCCCCGTGGCTTGGTCCTCGTGACCGGCGACACGGGCTCTGGTAAGTCCACGACGCTCGCGGCCATGATCCAATCGATGAACCAACGCTACGCCAAGCACATCATCACGCTCGAAGACCCCGTTGAATACATGTTCGAGTCCGATCAGTGCCTGATCGAGCAGCGCGAGCTCGGACGCGACATGATCAGCTTTAGCTCTGGTCTCAAGCACGCCCTGCGTCAGGACCCCGATATCCTGCTCGTGGGTGAAATGCGTGACCTCGAGACCACCTCGCTGGCGATCTCCGCTGGTGAAACAGGTCACTTGGTGCTGTCCACACTCCACACGGTCAACGCCTCGCAGACCGTGTCCCGAATCATCGACATGTACCCGTCGGGCCAGCAGAGCCAGATCCGCTCGATGCTCTCGACGACGCTCCAGGCGGTGGTGTCGCAGACACTCTTTACCCGCTCGGATCGCCCGGGCATGGTCCCGGCGGTCGAGACGCTCTTGTGTACGCCCGCGGTTCGTAACTTGATCCGCGAGAACAAGATCTTCGAGATCCCCAATGTGATCGAGACCTCGCGTGCCATCGGGATGTGCTCGCTGGATTCGTCGATCGCCGAGCTCTACTTCAACGGCACGATCTCTAAAGAAGACGCGATCGCCAAGGCCGTCTTCCCCGACAAGCTCGAACGCCAGCTTGTCGCCTAAATCTGCATATGTATAAGTAAGTAGGAGTTCCCATGCCAAACTATCGCTTCCAGGTCAAATCACAGGACGGCAAGATCCAGTCAGGCTCGATGGCTGCAGACAGCGCCAGCGCCGCCGCGGCGATCCTGCGCAATCAGGGTGTCCATGTGATGGCCGTGGATCAGGAGAAGGCGGGCAAGGGCGCGAGCGGCAAGTTCGGCGAGTTTCTCGCGGCGGCCAACTCCTCGAAGCCCACGCAGAAGCATGTGCTCGATTTTACGACCCAGCTCTCGGTGATGCTCCGAGCGGGGATCACCCTGCGCGCCTCGCTCGATGGTATTGCAGACCAGACGGATCACAAGACCTTCCGCAAGATCATCAACGAGCTCAAAGCCGATGTCGAGAGCGGCAAGCAGTTCTCTGACGCCCTGGCGCGTCATCCCAAGCTATTCGGTCCTTTATATATCAATATGGTGCGCGCATCAGAAATGGCAGGCTCGTTCTCGGACATGCTCGACCGGATCGCCGGGTACATCGCCCAGCAGATCGAGACCAAGAAGATGGTCCTGGGTGCTTCGATCTACCCTGCGATTATCGGTGGCATGGCCGTCACCGTGACGGTGTTCCTGCTGACCTTTGTGCTGCCCAAGTTCTACACGATCTTCGAGGGCAAGGAGGATGTGCTCCCCTGGGCGACCAACTTCCTGATGCTGCTCTCCAAGACGCTGACGGACCAATGGATGTTTATCGTCGGGGGCGTCGCTGTTATCGGCGGGGCGACCTTCGCGTTTATCAAGACCGAGCTCGGTGCCTTCTGGGTCGATCGCATGAAGCTCTCGATCCCGGTGCTCAAGGGCATGTTCCGCTCGCTGTACATCACGCGATCGCTCCAGACCATGGGCCAGCTGATCAACGCGGGTGTGCCGATGCTCGACACGCTGACGATTACCAGCGAGATCTCGGGCAATAAACTCTTCGAAGGCATGTGGCGCAAGGTCCATAAGTCAGTCAAGCAGGGTCGAAAGATCGCCGAGCCGCTCCAGAATAACCCGATTCTGCCCAAGGCGGTCATCCAGATGATCTCCGCGGGCGAGGAATCGGGCCAGCTCGGTGAGGTCCTCGACGAGATCTCGGTGTTCTACGCCAAGCAGCTCAAGGACCACATCCGCGCAGTTACCGGAATGATCGAGCCCATCATGATCATCCTAATGGGTTCAATCGTCGGCTTTATTGCCATGGCGATCATCCTTCCAATCTTCAAGATGAGCCAGCTCGTGTCGTAATGGACACTAGAGGGGCAGCGGGGCATGGAAAGGCGTGAAACCACTATGGCAAGGCGATCAAAACCAACTCAATCAAAGCGGGCGCTCGCCCGGGGCATGGGCCGAAACAGCTCGGGCTCAGGCTTTACCCTCATCGAGACCTCCATGGCGACCGTGATTATCGGCGTCGGGGTCTTGGCGATGGTCGACGCCCAGTCCTCGTTCATAGTCTCGAACCAGTGGTCTTCGCACGCCGCCAGCGCGACCTTCCTCGCCAACGAGATCCGCGAGATGACCCGCAACCTGCCCAAGCACGATCCGGTCAACGGGCTCACGCTCATTGACGACGGCGACGGCAATATGGTCATCTCCGGGTGGGGCGTGGACAGCGGCGAGGTCGTCGTGGGCGACTTCGATGATATCGACGACTTCGACGGCATCACCTTCTCGTATGTCGGGACGCCCGGTCTCGATGATGCCGATCTGCCCGGGCCGATCAATGCCTTCGGCGAGGTGATCCCCGCCCTGAGCCACACCGGCGTCGAGCAGGGATCAACGAACAATGAAGATGTCTTCTCGGGCACCGCCATGACGGGCTGGTACCAGACCATCTTCGTTGAGAAAATCAATCCATTCGATACTTCCGAGGCGTACGACGATGCGTTCTTCGAAGCCGCCGAGGGGAGTTTCCCGGGGCGCGAGGTTGACGAGTACCCGCTGCGGGTGAGCGTGCTCATCTTCTACCAGGGGGTCAACGACCTGACCGCCGATCTGGTCACCACCGTCACCTGGATCGTCCCCTAAAAGCTGATCGAACGATCGCTCACACAGAACATCATCGGACAGATCTCTCCGCTCGGATCCGGAAGGCAAACGAACCATGACACACCGAGTACACACACTACGCACCAAGGCGGGCACGGCCCGCTCGATCAAGGGCAAGCGCCGGATCGTGGTCTCTCGTCGAGGGATCGCCTCGGTGCTCTCGATGATGTTCCTGATCATGTTCGGGTCACTTGTGGCGGCGATGGCCGTCGCCGCGACGGGCAACATCCGTACCGCGAACATGCACCTGCATGTGATGCGTGCGATGAGCGCCGCCGAGACCGGGATGGCGATCGCCGAGCATCGGCTCAACGAGGCTTCGTCCCGGTTCATCATCGCCGAGAGCGATATCGACGCGGACATCACCTGGGCACTCTGGCGTGGCGAGAGCGCCCTGATCGGGGCCTACGAGGTCGCTGATCCGCGCGACGGATATGCCGAAGGCGCTGCGCCAGCGGGGATCGCCCAGGCGCTAGTCAATGCGCACAATGCGGACGCGAACATTCTCACCGGGCTTGAGTTCGTTGACGACCCCGTCATTGAAGCCGCCCCGGGCGGGATCAAGGCGGGCGTGTACGAAGAGTCCAACTGGGTCAACACGCCCGCGGTCCTCCTCGAGACCTGGGACGACCCCGACACCACCAATCCGCCTCCAGCCTACCAGATTCGCTACGCCCCGCTCGCCGGCGGCGAGTACATTCGCGTGATCGTCGAGGGCATCGTTTACGATTTCCAACGCAACAACAAGCCCATCCGGCGCACCATCACCCGCGACTACCGCCTTCAGAAGACCGTCGACCAGGCGATCATCTCACACTCCAAAATCCTCATCGGCAAGAATGTGCAGATCGAGGGCGATATGGGCGCACGCTACGACGAGGTCGAGTTCAACAACGGCGACCCGATCGTGATGCGCTCTGACTTCATGGGGCTCGACCCGATCCTCGATCAGAAGATCATGGATTTTTGGGCCGTGCTCGCCACCTCGGATATCGACGGCGACAGCCGCCTGCGCATCGGTCACCCGATCGAGGGCGCGAGCATGCCCGTCGACAAGGATTACGACGGGGACGCTGAGCTCGACGGCGCGTTCAATGACGCCACGGGCGATGGCTACCTCGGCGAGATGGACATCTTCATCCGCCACTACGACGCCAACGGCGACAACCGCGTGACGCTCTCGGCGGCGCTTATCGCCGGAACCCGCGCAGGGCTCGATGTCTCATCGCCCGAGTTCGTTGGGCCCGGTGGTATTCCCATCGACGACGACCTGGCGCTGCTCATCGATGGCGGGCTCCCCGATCGAAACAACAACGGTATCTCCGGCTTCGACGATGTCAACAATGATCGGATCTTCCAGCCCGAGGACGAGGACCCGCTCGATTATGACCAGATCCACGAGACCTTCCCCGACATGGAGCTCGGCTGGCGCGACGGCTACCTCGATGCCAATGACCGATACGCCAAGGTCCGCGGCGGGCTCGTCTTCCGCGTCTCGGCGAGCGATTGGGAGAACGAGCAGGGCGATATCGGCGAACGCCTCCGCGGCTCGATCGTGCCAGGTGAGGACGATGCGCCCCTCGAGTTCAACGCCGACAACCTGACCCTACCCGAGATCAACTCCTCGAGCTTTGCCGACACCGAGAATGCGCTGATGGCCGCCGCCGATGGCGACGCGTTCTGGACGCAGGTCGCCGATCAGCTTGGGACCGATACCGAAACCCTTGAAACCTGGACCCTGGCCATGAACCCGGCCGGGGAGAGCGAGCCGCACCTGTTCCCGGTGTGGGCCGACGATGATTTCGACGGAATCCCGGATAACTCCGCGTGGGCCTACTTTGAGAAGGCACCCTTCAACTCGCCCAACTACTCCGATGTCTACTGGCGTCCGGTGTTCGAGAACATGGTCTTCAACAATGTGCAGATCCCGATGGGGCTCAACGGGCTCTTCGTCAACTGTACCTTCGTGGGGGCGACCTATGTCCGTACAGCCGCCGACAACACGCACCCGATGTGGTCTGAGTACGGCACCAACCAACTGAGCAACGCCGGCACGCCCGAGCCCAAGTATCCCCGCGTTATCTACGGCGACAGCGCCGGCGAAGACGCGAACAACGCGCCTCCATTCCTTGATGACTACCCGGATGCTCGCCCTCCAAGCGCGTACATCTTGATGACCGAAGAGTCGATCTCGCCGCTGGACACGGGTGATGTCCCTGAGAGCGAGATCGGGACCTTCGGCGCCAGCTATAACCTGCTCCCCGACCCACTGATGGTTGGCGGCTTGCGCTACATCGATACCAAGAAGCTCTCGAACAATATCCGCTTCCATGACTGTCTGTTCGTTGGTTCGGTCGTTTCTGATACGCCGATCGAGTACACCCAGGTACGCAACAAGCTCCAGTTCACCGGTGCGACCCAGTTCACGACCGAGCACCCCGATGAGCCGGAGAACTCGAACCTGAACCCGGATGAAGCGGACATGGAGCACATCCTGACGAGCTCGATGATGCTCCCGAACTACTCGGTGGATCTCGGCTCGTTTAACTCGCCGCCCGAGCAGAACATCGCCCTGCAGGGCGCGATCATCGCCGGCGTGCTCGATGCGCGTGGCAACACCACCATCGACGGTGCGCTCCTGCTCACCTTCGATCCGACCCACGGCTCGGGCCCGCTCGAAGATTTCCAGGGCAACCCCATCGGGAACCCCTCGGGCTTTAATGCCTCGCTGGGCTACTTCGGCTCGGGCGATGGCGATTATGAATCCATCGATCCGGCGGATCTCCCGATTGTCGGGGGCGTCCGCATCGTGGGCTACGACACCACGGGCGACGGGCTCGCCGATGTGCCATACACCGAGCCCCAGCCCGCGGGCTCGACCCCGGTCCCGTTCAACGGGTTCGGCAAGATCCGTCTCCGCCATGTGCCCAACATGCGCCTGCCGTCGGGGCTGATGCTCCCGATGTCCATGCCGCCGGTCCGTGGATCGTACCAAGAGGGTGCACTATGAGAAAGCACATGAATATGCAATCACAATCACCCCGACATGCCACACACTCGCGCCGCGGGTTCAGCATGATCGAAGTCCTGATCTCACTGACGATCTCGGCGACCCTGCTCACCGCGACCCTGGGCGCCCTCGATGGCTCGTTTAAGGCCTACAAGGTGACGACCGAGGGCGCATCGACCAATGTCGTGGCGCGCATCGTCATGCAGCGGCTGACCGCGATGATCCGCACCGGTGATTCCTTCGGGCCCTACCCGGTCAACCCGATCAGCACCCCGGTGCTCGAGTCGGACTACATCGAGTTCGTCTCGTTCCGTGACGAGTCCACCGGCACCGAACGCGTGACGCGCCTCGAGAAACGCGACGGCCCCGAAGATTCGGGCGTCTTCGAGCTCTGGTATATCGTGACGACTTATGTTGGCGGCGATTATGACAGCGATGACGAAGCACCCTTGCTGGTCAATCTCAACGATGTGAAGTTCACGATGGACTACGATGTCGGCCCACGCCTCAAGCGGGTCACCGTGGATCTGGTGATCCAGCCCGACGACCTGCAGGATGTCGCGATCGGGTCCAAGCTCGAAGCCCCGACGATCCGCCTGGTCGCCAGCGCCTCGCCAAGGCTCGAAGATTGATTGTAGATTAGTCGCTGTAGCCGTTCGGATGGGCCTTGAGCCACGCGAAGGCGCTCGACACGATCTCGTCGATATCTGTAATCTGTGCTTCCCAGCCCAGCGTTGATTGAATCTTCGCTGGGTTGTTGTAGAGCGCGATCGCATCGCCCGGGCGTTTGTCCGCATGGTGGACGGTGAAGTCGACCCCGCTGACACGCTTGACGGATTCGAGGATCTCGAGTACCGAGTATCCCTTTCCGATCCCGACATTGAACGCTTCGATCTGCCCGGGCTTGGTCGTGTTCATCGACAGGATGTGCGCACTGATCAGGTCCTCAACATGGACATAATCGCGGACGCAGGTGCCGTCGGGTGTGGGGTAGTCGGTGCCGAAGATCGACATCGAATCGCGCTTGCCCAGGGCCGCATCGATCGCGACGGGGATCAGGTGGGTTTCGGGGGTGTGGTCCTCGCCGAGCATCCCGGTGCGATCGCTGCCGGCGACATTGAAATAGCGCAGCATGGTCAGGGCGATGGGCTTTCCCTCGACCGCCCGCTTGTTGGCGTAGTCGCTGAGAATATGCTCGAAGTGGAGCTTGGTGTAGCCATACGGTGATGTCGGGGACTGGGGGCAGTCTTCGGGGACGGGGATCATGCCCGTTGGCGGATCGCCGTAGGTCGCGCAGGACGACGAGAAGATGAAGCGTTCGATGCCCTGTCCATTGTGGGCCCGGTCGCAGGCATCGAGGAGCCCGATCCCGGCGCTGATGTTGTTCCGATAATACCAGAGCGGGTCCTCGACGGACTCGCCGACATACGCGAGGGCGCCAAAGTGCATCACGGTGTCGAGCCCGTGGGCATTGATGGTTTCGAGCACGGTGTCGATCTCGCCCAGATCAGCATGGACAAAGTCGAAGCGATCAGGATACTCAGCTTTGAGCATATCCATCGGCTCGCGGTGTCCGCGATGCAGGTTGTCGAGGGCGACGACGCGATGGCCGTCCTTGAGCAATCGCTGGCAAGCGTGTGATCCGATATATCCTGCCCCGCCCGTCACCAGCACTTGCATATGCTTCTCCCGATTAGAATCGTGTTTCAATACTCTTGGATCGACGATTCTACGAGCCGAGTGTACCGCTGGGTCAGGAAAGTGGTCGATGATCTGAATCCGGATGCTTGAAATTCCCTACAATGAGCATCCCGTTCCCAAGCCACCCGAGGACCAGAATGGCCGAATCGTTCACATCTGACTTTAAACGCTTTTTCTCGCGTGGTTTAGCGATTCTTCTGCCCACCGCGGTGACGCTCTGGCTCTTGGTCCAGGCCTTCGGCTTTGTGTACAACAATGTCGCCCAGCCGATCAACCGGGCGACGCGCTTTGCGGTGATCTGGGTGGTCCCTCAGGTCTGGGAGGAGGACAAGCTCCCGGATTGGTTCCAGGTGACCGAGCAGGACCTGGCGTCAGCGCGTCAGAGCCCGGATATCCGCGAAGCCGTCTCCGACGACACCATCCGGCTCAATCTCCGCCGAAAGATCCTCGCCGAGCTCTGGGCTTCGCACTGGTACCTCAACCTCACCGGGCTCGTGGTCGCAACGATGCTGATCTATCTCGCCGGTGTGCTGCTGGGCAACATCATGGGCAAGTCGGTCTACGCCCGGCTCGAGCGCCTGATCACCCGCATACCCGGCTTCAAGCAGGTCTACCCGCATGTCAAACAGGTCGTGGACATGATCATGGGCGAGAGCAAGATGGCATTTAGCAAGGTTGTGCTGGTGCAATACCCGAGCCCGGGCATCTGGACGGTGGGGTTCTTGACGGGCAACTCGATCCGCCAGATCGATACGGCCGCGGGCGCGACGGTGGTTTCTGTCTTTATCCCCACCTCGCCGACACCTTTTACAGGGTTCACGATCAACCTGCCCAAGGATCAGGTCATCGAGATGCAGATGTCGATCGAGGAAGCGCTCCGCTTTGTGATCACCGCCGGCGTGCTCGCCCCGGGTGTGATCCCACCGGGCACCATCGCCGACGGCACCGCGACCCCGGTCGTCAGCAAGCCCACCGAGATCGATTCGCTAATCAATGCAGATTCCCCTGATCCAGCTGGGCCAGCCGGTCCGACCGGGCCATCTGATCCAGCCTGATCCGCCCAGAGCGGCTCCGTGCTCAACCATCCGTCGGCATATCATTGATCAAGAGCACACGCCGGGGCGAGCCGATCTTGGGATGATCGGGCCAACCCGTGGGAATCAGCTATGTCTCAACAATCACCAAAGACCACCATCGGCTGGCGGGAACGCATCGATGTCCCCGAGTGGGGGATCCGGCGCGTCCGGGCCAAGATCGATACCGGGGCCAAGACCAGCGCGATCGATGTCGCCCAGTTCGAGATGATCGACGAGGAGCATGTCCGCTTCGAGATCGTCTACCGTGTCTTGCCCACCCGCAAGACCCGCTGGGTGCAAGCCAAGTGCCACCGCGTCACCAACATCAAGCCATCGCACGGCCAGCCTCAAGAGCGCGTGATCTGCCAGACCCGCATGAAAATTGGCGAGCACGAGTTCGACGCCGAGATCGGGCTGGTGTGCCGAAAGGGCATGCTGTGCCGCATGCTTGTTGGGCGTACGGCGCTCTCTGGGCGGTTTCTGGTCGATTCTTCCCGCAAATATGTGGTTACTCCGAAAAAACGCCCGACGCCCGTCAAGGATCAAGCATGAAACTCGGCATCCTCTCGACCGCTCCACGCTGCTACTCCACCCGTCGGCTCAAGCAAGCCGCCCTCGAACGAGGGCATGACTGCAAGGTGCTCAACACCCTGCGCTTCACGCTCGAACTCGAAGAGGGCGAGCCCGAGCTCTACTTCCGGTCCAAGGTTCTGAGCGAATACGACGCGGTCCTCCCCCGGATCGGCGCATCGATCTCGTACTTCGGGACGGCCGTCGTCCGCCAGTTCGAGCAGATGGATATTTACACCCCCAACACCGCCAACGGCATCACCAACTCGCGCGACAAGCTCCGCTCGATGCAGATCCTGAGCCGCCACGCGATCGGGATCCCGCACACGACTTTCGTGCGCGATCGCGCCGATGTGCTCCCGGCGATTGCACGCCTGGGTGGAGCACCAGTGGTCATCAAGATCCTTGAAGGCACGCAGGGCGTGGGTGTGATCTTGGCCGAGACGACCAAGGTAGCCGAGGGGATTATCGAGACGCTCCAGAACGCCAAACAGAATGTGCTCGTCCAGCGCTTCGTCCGCGAGAGCAAGGGCAAGGACATCCGCGCCTTCGTGATCGGCGACACCGTCGTCGCGTCGATGCGCCGCGTCGCCCAGGGCGACGAGTTCCGCAGCAATGTCCACCGTGGGGGCAAGACCGAACGCGTTGAGTTGCCCAAGGAGTACCAAGAGACCGCCGTGCGGGCTGCGCAGATCATGGGTCTGCGTGTCGCGGGCGTTGATATGCTCGAGGGCAACGATGGCCCGCAGGTGATGGAGGTCAACTCCTCGCCCGGGCTCGAAGGCATCGAGGGGGCGACCGATCTCGATATCGCGGGCGCGATTGTTGATTACATGGCCAGCCAGGTCGATTTCCCCGAGATCGATGTCCGCCAACGCCTGACGGTTTCCAAGGGCGTGGGCGTCGCGGAGATTGTGATCCCCGAGGGCTCCGAGCTGGTGGGCAAGACCATCATCGATTCGGGGCTTCGCGATCGTGATTTTACAGTGCTCAATGTGCACCAGGGGATCAATGTGATCTCGAACCCCAAGGGCACGCGCGTGCTCGAAGCCGACGATCGTCTGCTCTGCTACGGCAAGCTCGACGCGATGCGCGACCTGATCCCCGCCAAGAAACAGCGCAAGCGCAAGGCCAAAGCCAAGAAGCTTGACCCGCACCTGATCGAAGAACTGGAAGCGACCGAATGAGCGATGATCTAATTCACCCTCAAATTCAAAGCTCGAGCCCACATCAAAGCAGAGTCCCCGAGAATCACAACTGGTTCGGGATCGATGTGCAGCCGTGCGCCCATGTGTCCAACTCGATGGTGATCTCTGAGGGATACACGGGCAACGATGTCTCGATCCCGGTGCATATCTGGCGGGGCAAAGAGCCGGGCCCGACCGTCGCGATCACCGCGGCTGTGCACGGCGACGAGATCAACGGCACCGGGACCATCCGCCACATCATCCGCGAGCGACCTTTCGAGCTCAACGCGGGCACCCTCGTGCTGGTGCCGGTGATCAATATGCTCGGGTTCGAGCGCCACTCACGCTACCTCCCGGATCGGCGAGACCTCAACCGGAGTTTCCCCGGATCCAAGGACGGCAGCGTCGCGGCCCGGATGGCCCGCTCGGTGTTCGATCAAATCATCAAGCGGTGTGACTACTGCATCGACCTGCACACCGCGGCGGTGCGCCGGACCAACTTCCCCAATGTCCGCGCGGACCTCACCAATGAGCCGCTCGCCAAGCTCGCGCGGGCCTTTGGGGCCGAGGTGATCATCGACAGCAAGGGGCCCAAGGGCTCGCTGCGCGCCAGTGCTTGTAAGGCCGGGTGCCACACGCTGATCCTCGAAGCCGGCGAGATCTGGAAGGTCGAGCCCGGCGTCGTCGAGTATGCACTCCGCGGCATTCGCAACTGCCTGCGTTCGCTGGGCATGATCGAGGGCAAACCCACCAAGCCCGCTTTCCGCATCGAGACCAAGACCACCAAGTGGATCCGCGCCGCCCAGGGCGGGTTTCTGGAGTTCCATATCTCGCCCGGTGATATCGTCGACAAGGACCAGCCGCTGGCGACCAATACCGACTTGATGGGCGACGAGCAGAATGTCATCCTTTCCCCCCGTAGCGGCGTGGTCATCGGCATGACGACCCTGCCGTCGGTGGCGCCGGGCGATCCGATCTGCCATCTCGCCTATCCCAAGCGGGGTGTGCTCAAGAAGGTCGAGATCGCCGTGGACAAGCTCGATGACAACGCGCTGCACCATCGTGTCCGCGAAGACCTAGCGCGGAATGTCCGCATCACCGATTCTGAAGCGGGTCACGACTGAGCCAAGTTGATTGAGCCAAGTTGATTGAAGCAAGTTGCCCGGCCAGATCGATCTGGATTAGCCCAGCAGCTTGGTGTACCACACCAACCCGATCACCATGCCCAAGAGTGCAAACCAGCCGATCATGGCGATCCGGGTCGATTTCTTCGCCCGCTCGGCTTCCCACCACGAGCTCGGGCGGATCCCCTTGGCCCGGAAGGTCAGCACGCTCGCCAGGTTGAGGCAGATCACATTGATCGCCAGGAGCAGGAGCGCATCGCCCGCGTGCCCGATCGAACCCTGCACCGCGAGCATCGACGCGATGATGATGGGCGGCAACAGCGCGACCGCGACCATCACGCCGACGAGCGAACTCGCCACCCCCGTCGAGACTGCCAACGCCCCGGCGATCCCGGTGACGAGCGCCAATGCAATCTCGCCGAAGGAGCTATTGGTCCGCAAGGCGATCTCATTGCTCGCGGTATCCAAAGGCCAGATCAGCCCGGACACCGCTCCGGTCACGATCGCAATGGAAACCCCGATCGCGTTGGTCCGCAGCGATCGGAACGCGAGTTTTGTATCGCCCAGGGTCGTCGCCAACGCCAGTGCCATGTTGGGCCCGAGCAGCGGGGCGATGACCATCGCGCCGATGATCACCGCGGGGCTGTTGCGTGAGAAACCAACCGCGGCGACGATGCTCGAGAGCACCGTCATGATCACGAAGGTCCAGCTGATCTCGGCGAATTCGTTGACATCCGCGTAGAGCTCGTCGCGGCTGATCCGGGCGGGTGATTTCTTTGACTTGGATCCGTCTTCGTCCGCGTCCCCGTTATTGTCTTTCTCTTCTTCTTTCTCGATGCGTGGATAGGACGCCTCGACGGCGAGCACAACCAGGCGGGCGTGCTCGGTGCGTTTGAGGATGGGCGTCGCCGCGTCGATCACGCCCTCGACCTCGTTGGCTTGGACAAGCAGCTCGATGGCGTGCAGGGGCTGATCCGCTGGCCCGCCGAGCACGCACAACCCGTGCTCGCAGGCAAAGTCTTCGATTTCTGCCCGGTCTTCTTCTGGGACCAATATCTGTATTAATCGCTCTGGCATGCATGGCTCCCGCACCGCGACGAGCCCGGTCCATCGCGCACCCGAGTATAGTGAGTCTCAATCGACCACGCCCCGATAGCGAGGATTCGATCGACGCTATAATCCGGGTATGAAATCTCTCCACGGTCTACTCGTTGCTGGTTTGCTCTCTTTGATCCTGTGTTTTTCGCCAGCCGCCGCACAGGCCAGTTCCCAAGCCAGTTCACAAGCTGGCTCCCAGACAGGCTCGCGGGCTGACGCCCCGACACTGGGCGCGATCGAGTCTCGGATCACCGAGCTGCGAGCCGCCCAAGACATCGACGAGACCACCAAGACCGCCGCGATCGAGCTCTTGGGCAGCGCGAGCGAGCAGATCAAGAAGGCCAATGAGTCGGGCAAGAAAGCCTCCGAGTTCCGTCAGCTCACGAACGATGCCCCCCAGCAGCTCGCCAAGATCCGCGACGAGCTCAGCCAGCCCCCGAGCACTACGGGCGTCGAGGTCCCCGCGGGGGCGACCCTCGCCCAGCTCGAGCAGCTCCACACACAGGCGTCGGCCGCCCTCCAGGGTGCCCGCCAGAACCTCGCCGATCTCCAGGACGAGACCACCCGGAGAGACGAACAACGCACCAAACTCACCGAGCGATTGAGCAAAGCACGCCAGGAGCTGGCGGATCTCCGCAACACGGGCACGCCCGGGGTGAGCCCCGAGACCCCCATCGAGATCGCCCAGGCCCGCACCACGCTCTACCAGTCGAACATCGCGGCCCTCGAATCTGAGATCGATTCGATCAACGCCGAGCTCGAGAGCTACAACGCGCGAAGAGAGCTGCTCCCCGCCCGCAGAGATCGCGCCCAGCGCCGCGCCAGCGAGGCCCAGGCCCTGGTCGAGGCGTGGCAGAACAGCATCGTGAATCAACGCCAGCTCGAAGCCGAGCGTACGGTGCAAGAAGCCAACAAACTCCGGCGCGAAGCCGCCCGCCAGCACCCGGTGCTCAAGCAGTACGCCGATGAATCCGTCAAGCTCGCCAACACCCTCGTGGGCACCCCAACAACAGACGGGACCAGCGAGAACTACGCCCAGCAGCTCGAACGCGCCCGTACGGAGCTCAACGATCTCAACACCCGGTTCACCTCCATCCGCAATCGGCTCAACGCCTCGGGGCTCAACCGGGCCACCGGGCTGCTGCTCCGCCATCAGTACGAATCGATCCCCGAGCTCAGCGAGCTTCGCAAAGCCGTCGACTCGACCCAGCGTATGCTCGACAATCTGGACTACACGCTCATCGAGCTTCAGGAGCGGCGCATCGACGCGGGGGATGTTGATCAGATCGCCCAGTCGCTGATCGCCCAGATGGCGGATCAGCCCGCGGCGTCGTCGGATCTCGCGCCCGCCGTTGACACCCGCCCAGAGCTGCTCCAGGTCGCTCGTGAGCTGGCCGCGGCTCGCCGTGATCTGCTTGACAAGCTGATCCGCGACGCGTCGAACAACTTCGCCGATCTCGTTGATCTCAACAGCGTGCTCCGCGAGACCAGCGAGGTCGCTGGATCATACCGGGCTTTCATCGAAGAACGGATCCTCTGGGTCCGCAGCATCGACAGCGGGCGGGGCCCACGCATCAATGAGATCGACCACACCGTGCGATGGCTCATCGACCCGAGCGTCTGGACGCGGGCCTGGTCGCTCACTGTTGAGTACTTCGAGGCGCGATGGGTGCGGGGCTCGGCGTGGGGGCTGGTCCTGGTGCTGTTCTTCCTGCTCAGCGTGCGTTGCTGCGCCTGGATCCGCGAGCTCGGCGAGCGCGTCGCGCGGTACACCACGGATTCGTTCCGATTCACCGTCTACGCGGCGCTGCTCACCGCGCTGATGGCGGCGCCCATCGCGCTGCTCATGTGCTCGCTTGGCTGGCTGCTGCGAGCCCCTGAGGGCCAGCACGAGATCATCCGAGCGATGGGCACGGGGCTCTTCGCCGCCGCGTTTTTCTTGTATCCTCTGGCGTTCTTCCGTCACCTCCTGCGTCCGGGCGGGCTCGGGATCGCCCACTTCAAATGGTCCAAGGATTCGGCCCGTCTGATCCGCAAAAACCTGCGCTGGTTCATCCCGACGATCGTGCCGCTGGTGTTGTTCGTCACCGCGATCGATTCCGCCGGCGATGAAGCCGCCAACGCTTCGCTCGGGCGGGTGCTCTTCACGCTCGAGCTTTTCATCCTGACCATTTTCCTCCACCGTGTGCTGCGCCCGCAGGGGGCGGTGCTGGCACGCTATATCGAGCACAACGCCGGGGGCTGGATCTACCGTCTTCGTTATATCTGGTACCTGCTGGCGGTGACGCTGCCGATGGTGTTTGCGATACTCAGCTGGCTCGGGTTCCATTACACTGCCCTCCAGCTCCAAACGCGACTTGAGCAATCACTCATCCTCACGCTTGTGCTCGTCGTCTCTAACGAGATCCTGCATCGCTGGCTTTATGTCGCCCGTCGGCGTGTGGCCGTGGAGGACGCCAAACGCCGGCGCGCCCAGGCCGAGTCCGACGCGGAGACCAAGCAGGCCAGCACCGGCGAATCTTCGGACCTTCCCTCCGTGAGCATCGACGAAGAGAAGATCGACCTGCCCGCACTCAGCGAGCAGACCAAGCAGATCTTCCACACCTCGATCGTGGTGTCGGCCGTCCTCGGGCTGTTCCTGATCTGGGCCCAGGCCCTGCCCGCGTTGCGGATGTTCGATCGCGTGCAGGTCTGGCCGAGTGTGCGCGTGATCCAGCTCGATTCCGCGGGCGAGGGGTCTGTGTATACGCAGACAACTTCGAACGCAACCAGCACACCCGATGGCTCGGGCGGATCTTCGAACGGCCAAGGGACGAACGGGCAGGGCTCGAATGGACAGAGTTCAAAGGATATCAAGCCCACTTTGCCCGTGATGGCTCCCTCCTCGGGCGAGTCACCCAAGCCAGAGATCGAGAGCGATGAGTTGGTCTCAATCACCCTCGCGGATATCGGGTTCTCGCTTATTGTGCTGATCGCGACCTGGATCGCGTTCAGGAACATCCCCGGGCTCATCGAGATCGTGGTGCTCCAGCGTCTCCCGCTCGATGCCGGGAGCCGATATGCGCTCAGCACCGTGCTGCGTTATCTGATCGCGATCGCCGGCATCCTCGTGGCGTTCAAAGCGGTCGGGATCTCGTGGTCCAATGTGCAGTGGCTGGCCGCGGCGTTGACCTTCGGGCTCGCGTTCGGGCTCCAGGAGATCTTCGCCAACTTTGTATCGGGGCTCATTATCTTGGCCGAGCGCCCGATCCGGCTCGGCGACACCGTCACGGTCGGGGGCGTGAGCGGCACGGTCATGCGCATCCGCATGCGGGCGACGACCATCTCCGACTGGGACCGCAAAGAGCTCGTCATCCCCAACAAGACCTTCATCACCGGCGAGGTGATCAACTGGAGCCTCACCGATCCGGTGCTCCGGATCAAGATCGAGGTGGGCGTGAGCTACTCCTCGGATATCGACAAGGTCGAACGCCTGCTGCTCAAAATCGCCAAACGCAACGCGACCGTGCTCGCCGATCCTGAGCCTCGGGTGCTCTTCAAGGACTTCGGCGACAGCACGCTCAACTTCGAGCTGAGGGTGTTTATCCCGCACATTGATTTTTATGTCCCCGTCCGCAACGAGATCAACAGAGACATCTTCAAGAGCTTCGGCAAGGAAGGGATCGAGATCGCGTTCCCGCAGCGCGATCTACATGTGCGTTCGATCGGGGATCTGAGCAAGCTCATCGCCAGCTCAGAAGAAACCGGACAGGGCTCAGAGTTGAGCTCAAAGGCTTCGCCTGTTGTCGACGCCGAGAAGACCAAGAAAAAATGACCGATCGGCTTCGATACCAGTCGCTAGAGCCAATCGATCTTGCGCGCGATCCACACACCAAAGAAGCCCATGGCGACGAGCACAATGCACACGATGGTGAATCCAAGGGGCGATTGGGCCAGGGGGATGCCCCCGACATTGATCCCGAGGAGACCTGTAAGGATCGACATGGGCAGCAGGATCGTCGCGATCAGCGAGACGGCGTACATCCGACGATTCATCTGGGCCGAGAGCTGGTTCGCTAGCTCATCCTGGAGCACCTGCATCCGGCTTTTCGAGGCTTCGAGCTCTTCGACAAACCGCTGATTCCGGTTGACGGCTTCATGGAATGAACGCAAGTGTATTCGGTCGAACAGATCGTGATCGAGCCGACTCAGATCGATCAGCACATCCGTCTGCGGCTTGATATGCCGATACAGCATGATGGCCCGCTGACGAAGCAGCATCAGCTCGTTGCGATCATCAACAAAGTCCGGGCTCAGGATCTGGTCCTCGAGCAGGTCGAGACGCTCGCTGATCTCATCGACGATCGGCCCGATTTTGTCGCCCATTTTGCTCAAAATGAGCACCAGCAACGAACCCGTCGAGCGCGGCCCATCGTGATGCGACAGCCCCTCAGCGATCTCGGCGACCGAGCGGAACCGCTCACGCTCGATCGAGATCAGGCGGTGCTCGTCGATCCAGATCCGCAGCGAGATCATGTCCGATGGTTCCGCCTGCTCGTTGAGGTTCACCCCGCGCAGGATCAGCAGCAATCCATCTTCGTTGATCTCAAGACGCGGACGCGTCGAGCTCGCCAAGAGACTCGTGCAGATATGCTCGGCCAGCCCGGAGTGCTCGATCAGCCACGCCTTGCTCGGCTCCGAGTTGCGGTTGAGGTGAAACCAGAAATCGCCCTGCGACGGCGTCCACGCCTGATCGGGTGCCCACTCGATCGGGCGAGTCTCATCGAGCCTGAATGCTTGGATCGGTCTCTCTTGGTCAACCATTGCGTGCCTTTCACAAGTAGCGGGGCGTTCAACCGGATATTCTAAAGAGACAGCGCGTGCAATGCTGGCGAGCACCCATAGAAAATGCACAGCATTCGCCGTGCAATCCGCCGCTGGATCTCATGCTTCGCTTCCACATGTGCTCGTCAGAAGCGCTCCGCTCCGCCTCTATGGATACTGGCATGATCGCCCAAAGCACAGAGAGACGCCGCCAAACCGGCCGGCAGAGCCGAGAACGCAATAAAGGCGCCCGCCTGCTGGTTTGCCCCGCGAACCGAACTGTTATCAGATAGAATCTATCGAGAATCCCGACACGATCCACTCACGGAGACCACCCCATGCTGCTCAACACCCCCCTGTGCGATTTTGGATGGAACGCCCCGGACTTTACCCTCCGCGATCCCGACGGCCAAGAGTTCACCTGCTGGGAACAGATCGGTGAGCACGGCCTACTTATCGCCTTCATCTGCAACCACTGTCCCTATGTCAAAGCCGTTGCGGACCGACTGGCCGCGGATGCAAAGGTGCTCAAAGACGAGGGGATCAATGTGCTCGCGGTGATGTCCAACGACTACCACGCGGTCCCGGCGGATTCGCCCGCCAACATGAAGCTCTTCGTCAAGGAGCACAACTTCGATTTTCCGTATCTGATCGACGAGGATCAGTCGGTCGGCAAGGCGTACAACGCGGTGTGCACGCCCGATTTCTTCGGATTCAACAAGGACGCCCAGCTTCAGTACCGCGGGCGCCTTGACAGCGCCGGGATGGGCGATGCCAAGGGACGCGTCCCCGAGCTGCTCAATGCCATGCGCCAGGTGATTGCGACGGGCAAAGGCCCCGAGGAACAAATCGCCAGCATGGGCTGTTCGATCAAGTGGACGAGCGAAGACTGAGTCAGAGCGGGCTCATGCCGGAGCTGGCCCATGAAGGAGCCCGATGTCACCAGAGCAGATCCAAGGACTCGTCGAGCAGATCGAGCGCAAGGACCTTTCCACGGCCGCCCACACCTGGCGGGTCGTTCTCTATACCCGCGCGCTGCTTGAGTCTTTTCGCTCCGATCGCGAGATGATCGCCCTGGCCTCGCAGGCCGCGGCTCTGCATGATGTGGGCAAGCTCGATATCCCGGACTGCATCCTCCAAAAACCCGGCAAGCTCACTAACGAAGAGTTCGAGATCATCAAGCTCCACCCCGTCATGGGCTTCGCCAAGATGATCACTCTCAAGGTGAGCGAGGAGCCGATCTACGACATCGTACGCTACCACCACGAACGCTGGGACGGGCTGGGCTATCCATTCCAGATCAAGGGCGAGGAGATCCCCATCGGCGCTCGGATGTTCGCGGTGATCGATGCCTTTGATGCGATGACCAGCGTGCGCCCGTACCGCAGCGAGCTGGGTGACGAAGCCGCCGAGCGTGCGATCCGAGAGCTCAAAGCCGGCGTCGGCACCCGCTACTGGCCCGAGGGTGTCGAGGCTTTTACTGATCTCTTCCACACCGGCAAGCTCGATTACATCCTGCACTACTTCAACGACGATGTCCCCGTCCCGGCGTTTAAAGCCGCGCGGGACGAAGAGTTCGACGAGATCCGCAGCCACTACAAGGCGTAGGGAGCCCGCCGAGCGGGCTCACGCTCTGCAGGGGAGGATTCCCAAATGCGTGCTTTGGCAGATGAAGACTTTGGAGTAGAATGGGCGCAGGGACAATGGTCGGTGTGTGATGATCAAAGTATCCACTGAACACAGAGTCAATGAGGGAGACGACAATGTATACAAAGATCCGTGTAGCGGCGTGTGGAGTTTTCGCCATGGCAAACTTCGCGTGCGCCCAAAACTTAATCGTCAACGGAGATTTCGAAGACCCGGGCTTGCTCGGCGTCAACTCCGCGTACACGCATACACCTGGCGGGAACATCATCGAGGGGAGCTGGTGGATAACGCCGTGGGATCCGGGCACGCCCTGGGACTTCCGCCAGCACACACCCGGCGGGGTCGCGGCGATGAATGTGAACGGCGATGATTCGGGCATCGCGGGGATCCGACGGGTTTGGTATCAGACGGTGGAGGTGACCGTTGGGCGTACCTATAGGTTCAGTGTGTGGGCGCTGGGAACAGCAGCGGGGGCGGGCGCCTACTCATTGCGCCTGGATGTTGACGATGAAGCGATCAGCGGCGTGTTCTCGCCATCTGCTCCACGGGTGTACACAGAGCACACCGCCGAGTTTGTTGCCAAGACCAGCACGGTCGAGGTGAGCATCAAGAATGTGAGCGGGATTACTTTTCCCAATGACTTTATGCTCGACGATCTATCGCTCGAGGAGGTCGCCGTCTGTGCCGCGGATCTGACCAACGACGGAGAGCTCGATTTCTTTGATGTGTCCGCGTTCCTCGACGCATTCAGCCAGCATGACCCGATCGCTGACTTCACCGGTGATGGGGATTTCGATTTCTTCGATGTCTCCGATTTTCTCGACGCGTTTGCGATTGGTTGCCCGTAATCAGCAGACCGCTCGCCGATCACGCCATCGAGCTGGGGTAAAGGATCATGTCAAAGTACTCATACGATCTCACATAATCTCACGGGCAGCCCGCGCCGAACGCATCCAAGAACGCGCTCACATCAAAGAAATCGAAGAGCCCGTCGTTCGTGAAATCCACTAGCGGGTCCTGCTTGGCGAAGGCATCGAGGAACGCGGAGACATCGAAGAAATCGAGTTCTCCGTCATTGGTGAGGTCCGCGGGGCATGGGTCGCAGTAGGCCTCGATCAAGACGATGCGGTCTTCTTCGAGTGGGAGCTCGTAGGTCGAGCCATCGCTTGAATGGAAGTACCACTCGCTGAGCCCGTCGATGGTGGGGGCCCCCGAGAAGGTGTCACTGAACTGAACCTGGGCGGACCAAGACCCAGACAGCGGGCCCGCGGCCCAGCCGTCGGTGTTGGGGGCGGTCCAGTTCTGTCTCATTCGGAGCAGGCTCGTGCCCCCGCCCGCGTAGGTGTCGCCGGTCGGGTCGTCTTTGAACATGAAGCTCGGGGTGGCGCCGGTGAAGCTCGCGCTCATCTCTGCGCGCCCCCCGGTGTTCGGGTCGGCGGAATCGTGCACAACGACAAGGGCCTGGCCGCCGGGCGCGATGGCCATGAACATATGCGAGCGATCGAGATGGAGCGGGGGTTCTTCGCCGTGGTAATACTCTTCGCCGACTCTCCAGTCGTAGATCGTGGTGATGTTCTCATCGAAGATATAAGGGACGATATTCGTGGTGATGGTGTCGTAGACGCCGCTGCCCGCGGCGGTCTCGACCTTGAGCGCCCACCCGTGCGGGCGGGCGTTGTTGATGATTACCGGATTGGTGATCGCCTGGCGGGAGAGCGCATCGGAGACAACCGCCCGATAGGAGATTCCCTCATTGAGCGCCGGGGCGATGAGGGTCTGATTGGTTTCGCCCTGGATATCTGTAAATGATCCCATCGGCGGTGCCTGCTGCCATTGGTACGCAAATCCGGGGAGCCCCTGCTCAGGCAACGCGGTGATGGTGATGGGATCACCGACGCACGGGCTGGTGATATCAGCCGAAGCCGTCGCGGTCGGGGCGGGCGGGATCGTGGTGGGGGTGAAGTTGTCGAACGCGAGCCCGATAGGGTTCGCGTTCCCGGTATATCGAAGCAAGATAAAGTGGATGTCGTCGGTGTCATGGCTAAAGAGGAACCCAAGGGCGCGGGCATCTCCCGACCCGGTTCCGGCCGTGCCGCAAGGGCTTATGCCGAAAGGCGCGGTGAGCACCACGGTATCGATCACACCCATCGAAGCATCGAGGGCTTCGACCGTCCATTCTTCATACGCAGTGCCGGTACGCCGATCGATATCAAGAATCACACCCGCGGCTTGAGCAACGGGGTCTGTGTAAGTAAGCAACAGCGTGCCGGCTTCGTTGCTGATCGTGGTGTCATCGGTGAGGAATGAAGATCCGACCCCCTCACCATCGAGCGGAGTATCAGCACCACACCCCTCGAAGGCGGTCTGCGCACCGCCCACCTTGGCGATCAGCGGCGACCCGATCGACTCCAGTGTGATCGCGTCCACCAGATCAAAGCGGACACCGAAGTCCGCGACGTACTGATCGGAGATGGGCTGGCGGTCGGCCGTCGATCCACCGCCGGGCAGTGTTTCAAAATCAATGGCTTGTGCCCCCGCAAGGCCCGCGGGCACCAGCAGCGCGAGCGCAGCAAGTCGTTTGAGTCGTGTATACATTGATGCTCTCCGTTGTCCCGTGCGGGAGGTGATGCTCCGGATCTGATCGCAGACCGTATTGTGTGTATGGGTCACCATCCCAGAAATGGGGGGCAGAGTCAAGCAGAAAGAGCTTGTTTGGAGGACGAGTACCTTATCAAATATGCTCTAAAGACTCGGAGCACGCGACAACGATTCAGCCTCGTTCGAAACGATTACGAGCAACCCGCTCCGAACGCATCGAGGAACGCAGAGAAATCGAAGATGTTGAGCAAGCCATCAACGGTCAGATCGGTGGGGCATGGGATGGTTGTGCTGAACAAGTAAGCCGAACCAGAGTTTGAGCCGGCGTCATCGCCATTTGGTGCGCCGACGATCGTCGTTGTATCTGAGATTCCAACAGAAAAAGCCAAATTCATTCTCAGCGGATTCTGTTGCCGTGAGCATGAGGTCATCGTTGATCAATTGTGGTCTTCGACCGTTTGGCAGAGCTTTAGGCTACCTCGACTTGCTCTGGACGATGAAATCGCACATAATGGCGACACGGGCGGCATTCGTTGCCCGATGAGCCCACTGCTTTGCACACAAATCCATCACAGGAATCACCAATGAAAGATCCCGCTACGCCGCCCCCGGTTCAGCCCCCTTACCGGGAGGTCACGCTGGCCGCTATTGTGCTTGGGCTGATCATCGGAGCCGTGATGAACGCGGCGATCACCTACGCGGGACTCAAGATCGGCTTTACGATCGGCGGGTCGGCGATCGCGGCGGTCATCGGGTTCGGTCTGCTCCGAGGGATTCTCCGCAAGGGCACCATCCTAGAGACCAACATCGTCCAGACCATCGCCTCGGCGGTAAACACGCCAAACTCGGGCGTCATTTTTACGGTGCCGGTGTTGTTGCTGATGGGCTTTCAACTCTCGGCGGGCAGTATAGATTTCTGGCTCATCACGCTCGCCTGCGTGTGCGGCGCTGTGCTGGGCGGCGCGTTCATCATCCCGCTGCGCAAGCAGATGCTGGACATCGAGCGGCTCCGTTTCCCCTCGGCGACCGCGGTGGCCGCGATCCTCAAATCTCCCGGAGCGGGTCCCAAAAAGGCGATCGTGCTGGGGGTCGGCATTTTGCTCGCGGTGCTGATCGGGCTTCCCGCCCAGTTGCCTCAGCTTCGAAGCCCGGCCAATGTGGATGATCTACAGACGCTGGTTGAGCATGAACGGATCGGGCGGGCGGACCTGCTGCTGACACGCCAGATCGATTCGTGGATTACTGCCCAGGCAGCGCCCGAGTCGCTCGTGCAACACGGGCGCCTGCAGGCGGAGTTGATTCAGTCGAAGGAAGGGGACGCTGAGCAAGTTGGCGATCTTGCAGGGCGGGTCGCCGATGCCAAGGCGCTCGCGATCGCCGATCTGCGCAACGCATTGGAACATCCTGTGGACCGGGCTCGGCTGACGGACTACCCGTTGGAACTCTCGTCACTCGCTTACAAAGCCAGTTCTGGTGAGTTGCCTTGGTCAGCGCTGCGGAGCACGAAGGCCGGGTGGGCGGCCGATCCAATGTTCGGCTACGCCGATCTGCAGATCCGGATGCCTCGGAGCGTGAATGAGGGCTCAGAACCGGTCGACTTCGCATTCAACGGCCCGGGCGCGAGCAGTGATGTGCTGACGACGCGTGCGGACCTTGATCGCAACGGCGTGCCCGATCTTTTGATCACCGATGACACCGTCGATGTTGGCCGCATATTGGGGCTGCCGCTCCAGATGCAGCTGCTGTTCGCCATCGCACCCTTCGCGCTCGGCGCTGGCTACCTCACCGGGCGTGCGGGCCTGCTCGTGCTCGCCGGCGGCATCTTGGCGTATGTCGTGCTCAACCCGTTGATCTACGCGATGGGCTGGATGCCAGCGACGGTCAGCGAGTCAGGAGCAGCCGGTTACGGATTCGGGAATGTCAATCGACCACTGGGCATCGGGCTGCTCTTGGGCGGCGCGATGATGGGCGTGATCGCTTCATTGCCCGCCATTCGCGAAGCCTTCAAGTCCATCGCGGTCGCGGGGAAAACGGCCCGCGCAGGCGGCGGGGGCAGCGACGAGCTCGGGCTCAAGGTGCTCGTCGCCGCGGTTGCCGGGGCCCTGCTTTTCCTGTTTATCGCCGCGGACTTTACGGGCAAGCAAGCGATCAACTCCGTTTGTCCGGTGACCGAGCAAGCGGTCGAATCCGATGAGTTCAGCACACAATACAACGGCTACACCCTCGCCTTTGTTGATGAAGCGGCGATGGAGACTTTCAGTGAAGCCAGCCCCGAGGATCAAGCGGCCGTGGCGGCTCCGTATTCTGCTGACCGCAAGGGGCTGCTCTCGGGGATGAACCCGCATATGCGTGCTGGGATCATCGCCGTGATCGGCGCGTTGTGGATCTGGTTCGCGGGGATCATCATTGCCCAGTGTACAGGGATGACCGACTGGTCCCCGATCTCGGGCATGGCCCTGCTCACGGTGGTGCTGGTGCTCTTGCTCTCTGGGCCGGGCGGTGTGCTGGGGGCGGTGTTGATCGGTGCGGCCTTGTGCGTTGCGATTACCTGCGCTGCGGACATGATGGCCGACCTCAAGACCGGCTACCTCGTGGGCGCCAAGCCCAAGCGTCAGCAGACCGTTGAACTCGTCTTCACCGGCATCGGGCCGATCATCACCATGGGGGTGCTCCTGATCATCGTCGTCGGCAATCAAGCCAAGTTCGGCGTGCCCATCGGGCCGGGCACGGATACCTCAGCCCCCCAGGCCCAAGCATTGCAAGCCGTGATCACCGGGGTCCAGGGTGGTGAGATGCCGTATACGCTTTATGGAACTGGAGCACTCATCGGGGCTCTGCTGGGCCTGAGCGCGTTCTCCGGGCTCGGTGTATTGGTCGGGCTTTCCATGTACCTCCCATTCGCATACATCGCGACCTACGGCGTGGGCTGTGTGATCAACATGTTTGTGAGTAAGGCCAAGGGAACCAGCTGGGCCGAGGAGTGGGGCGTGCCGATGGCCGCCGGGTTCATCGTGGGCGACGCGGTGTTGGCATTGGGAGTCAACGCCATCGTGCTGATCGCTGGCTAGGCCCTATCCGAGTGTCCCAAGCGCATATCCGTCATATATACCATCCCGCCGGGAATCAAATCCATGAAACTCTTCGCCTACCTGCTCATCACACTCTCTGTCATCTTCGGCTCGCTTGCAAGCAGCACCGCGTACCTCGTGCGCTTGCAGGGAACCAGCCCAGAGACGCTCGCAACGCTGAAACTGGGTTCGCCTGCTGGCGTCTATAACGGCGAGGCCTCTACTCCAGCGTTCACCGAGCGCCTCGCTGCTGTCCGCGAGGAACTCAACGCGGAGAGAAGCACAGCCGTCAACCCGCTCAAGCCGGAGACGCCGCCGCGTGTCCCCGCGGTCACGCCGCCGGTCGTGACTGAGCCAGCCGGTGAGTCCGTGCTCGCGGCGCGTGAAGCCCTCGTCCCCATCGGACGCACCGGTGATCGGCTCACGCCTGGTCTTGTCGCATTGCTCAACGAGGCGGATGTGACGTTTGTGAAAGTGACGGCGTTTGGATTCGCCCGCTGGCCGTACCTGTGGCTCTTTGTGCTCTCGTGCGCTGGATTGCTGTGTGGTGCATGGATCATCCGGCGGGCACAGCGAAAGGAACTGGCCGCGGCAGAGGCCGCGGGCCCGGCCGCTGGAGAAGACGCGACCGATGCGGCCACCGTGTTCGCTCGTCTCTCCGGGCGACTTCACACGCTCGCCGAAGAACTCGCTCAGACAGATGATACGAACGCCCGCCTCGAAGCCATCGTTCGCCACATCGGTCTGATCCAGCGCGATGATGTCCCGGCATTCGCGGCCGATCGCCCGGCGCTGATCAACCGGCTCTCGCTCGCGGGCTATGCGGAGTTGATGGACAGCTTTGCGGGCATGGAACGCCAGCTCAACCGGGCATGGTCCGCCGCGGCCGATGCCCACCTGCCCGAATCCGAAGCCTGCCTGCGCAACGCCCAGCCAATGCTCGTCGAGACACTGCGACGATTGAAAAAGTCATAAGGCATAAGAATTGATCAGTAGGCGATTTTGATCGCAGATCGCTGCTCTATACCCGAGCCCCATGTTCCGGCACGCAGCACGCATGTGTGCCAATGGCAACGCATGGATTGATTGTCTGATCTGTTCTTCACGCACGAATCGCGACGAGCTTGCGATAGGTCATCACACGCCAGATCCATTCAAACGGGCCCATCGTGAAGAACCGAAGCCAGAGCATCGAGAACAGGATGTTGATGCTCCACACGACGGCAATGACCAGCCAGAGCCTAGGAAAGTCGATGCTCGCATAGTGCCCAAAGCCATAGCCGTAGAAGAAAGTGGTGCAGAGGATGGTCTGCAGGAAGTAGTTCGTCAACGCCATGCGTCCCACGGCGGCCAACGGGATACAAATCAGCCTGGCCGATGCACACTTCGAAAGCGCGATGACAAGGGCCGCGTATCCAAGCCCCAACGGCACGCCGATCGGTTGGGCGACAGACTGCCAGATGAAGCCGGGAACAAGATCAAATGTGTGTTCGATGTTGACATACGCCAAGCCGGTCAGCGGGATCCCGATCCCCAAGAGGATGATCGCCGCTTTGACATAAAACGCCAGCGGGCGCTCGCCGGTGAGTATGCCCATGCGTGTGAGCCCCATGCCCATCGCCATGATGCCCCACAGCATCGGGAGCATCAGCGGCAGAAAAAGGATCTCCATGAAGAGGGTGGTGATGAAACGAGCCCTGAATGCATCGAAGTAGGTGCCGGTGTAGGCCGCGATCTCGTAGGCCGGATCCGACGAGAGCTCCTCAGCAGTGATGTGCCCCGCCGAGAGTGCCCAGTAGGTGAGTGCCGAGAACCCAAAAACCAAGAGTGAACCAAGCGCATACAGCCCGAGCCCCCCAAAGAACTGGAGCTTGGGATGGAGCCGACGGATCCACCACAGCAGAGTCAGACCAGCCACGGCATAAAAGCTCAGGATGTCACCAAACCACAGCAAATACGCATGCAAAGTCCCGAAGACGAGCAGCAAGCCACAACGCATGTACCAAAGCCCGGTCCCCGTGCTCAGTTTGGTGTGGTAGTTGCCCTCGTGGTCCGCCGAATCGAACTTGCGAGCATACATAATGACGCCCGATCCAAAGAGCAGCGCGAACAGGAACATGAACTTGCCCAAGAAAGCCGTCGAGATGATGGTGTGCCCCAACGCGTTTGCGCATGTGTCGCCCATCACGGTGTAATCGGTCATCGCGCCCATCGGCCAAGCGAAGGTGATGATGTTGGGGAGCAGGATCCCCATGAGCGCAAAGCCTCGTACTGTATCGATCGATTGAAACCGCTGGGCGGATGCGGTGGGATGGACACGGGGGTGCTTTGGCATGGGTTCGATCCGATGGAGAAGAGCGCATCGGCTTGATGCGTACGATCCGCCTTCAAGCCACGCCCATTCTACAAGCAATTTTGCATAAATGGGTGAGCTTACTTTGGGGGCAGGCGAGCAACCCGCATCAGCCGGCATAGAGCACCAAAGCAGATCGCAAAAACAAAGATGGATCAGCAGTGATGCCGATCCTTGCAGGTCGTGGCCATCCCTTGCGGAATATCTGAAATGGGCCAGGGCAGACTCGAGCGATCCGCGTTGGAGGATCAAAAACGCCGATTTGCAGTAGTGGGGGCGCAGAATGCGGCGCACTTCCAGATGATACTACCCAATCAAGCCATTCTGATCCCGCACTCAAAGAGTTGATCCGGGTTTGGCCTACTCTGAGCGATTGGGAGAAATGGCAGGTTCTGGCGTTGATCAAACACTATGCCGATCGGATTTCAGCAACGGGTCAAGATTGACTTGCTCAACAGCTTGGAGTGTTTGTAGGCAGTTGGTACGTGGGTTGCTTCGCGCGTGCGCGCGTACTGGTCTCACACGCACCTGATTTACAGTTCTCCCGCTGGGCTGACAGAAACAAAGTCAGGAGACATCGCTTGGACTTACTAGTAACACGCGTTTAGTACTGGCTCGTTTGAATGCGAACAGAACGATGACTTGCTCTGCCGCGTCTTGGGAGCACAGTACGACTCGTGGATCAGCCGTTGTCAATACGCAGCATGCGATGGATCTCTTCGGACTTGAAGCCCAGCAGCTTGGGGCGGACGATGCCCGGCAGCGCGATGGTGTCGTACAGCTCGTGCACCACGCCCTCGATGCGGATCCAGTGCTCGGTCGCGCCCGTGTCCATGTTGATGATCTGCAGCGAGCAACGCGGCTCGGCGTCGCGCGATCGCAGGTTCTCGTCGAGCGGCAAACCCTGGAATGTTCGGTTCTCTCGCGCTGCCGACACGCCCACGATCGCGTACCGCCCGACAAACGCCAGGCCGCGAGCGAAGCCGGGCACGAACGCGACCTCAGTAAATGCGCCCGTGCTTAGGTCGCTGTAGCCGAAGAACCCGGTCCCCGCGTTGAGCAGCCACACGCACCCGGGGAACGCAGCGTGCATCCGGGGCGAATGGGGCATGCTCAGCCCCTCACACACGATCTCGTTGGATCGTACATCCATCAGCAGGCCGCCGTTGTCCCGCTGGTTGCGCCACCCGTCCTTATTGTCGCATTTGCTGACCATCGTCGCGTAGGCTGGGGCGCCCGTTTCATGCTCGCCAGCCAGCCCGTTGAGGTGGCAGCGGTTCTCGGGCACCATCGCCGAGATGAACGGCGGACGCCAGACGGGCCGGAAGCTATGCCCTTCGCTGAGCGTTGCAAGGCAGTTGAATGTGGTGGCCGCGAACACCGGCGGGGCGTCCTTGGGCAGCACGATGTCGTGCGTATCCAGGTCGCCCGTCGTGTATCCAACCGTCGGTACATACAACGCGTCGTACCCGTCGGGCGTCGTCTCCCCCGGCGGGACATAGTTGTCGAGCCGCCACAGCTGATACTGCGTGGCCATCCACAGCTGGCGTGCGTCGGTCGACACCGCGAGCCCCATGCAGCGGCTAAATGTGCGTTCAAAGATGCTCAGCCGCCCGTCGGGCTGCAAGCCAATCAAGAACAACTTCCCGGCCTGGTAGGTCGAGAACCCGAGGCTCACGCGCTGATCGGCCATCCATGACGCTGCGTAGGGGGACGAGGTGATGACCAGGTCGTTCGAGGAAGGTATTGCCATGGAGGGCATAGTAGCCGAAGGCAGCTTTGGTCGTTTGTAGAGCACTCTGGCACCGGTTCAAGTCGCGCTGAGGTTCCATGCAAGTTCGGTCGAGAGCGTCAAGTGCAGGCTACTCATCTATCCAAGAGTTGTCCCTTGATTCTCATTTCTGTTATGTTTTGAGCGTGTTGTCGTGTGGCTGTCAGGCTTGTGTGTGGGGTCGCACGCCCACAGAGGACTATAACCAACCAATTCATTTATAAGCTTTATTTAGCAGTTGTCATTTGGATTTGAATCCTGTATTCTTTTGTCTGCAATTCGGTCCCCTATTCGAGAGAGAAGAGAAGACTATATGAATACTACAATGACCCGCCGATCCGCCCCTTCTGCGGCGCTCGCGATTCTTTTGGCCGCAGGCATGGCTTCGGCCCAGTCCAACGAGCCATTTCCTGCGGCGTTTGAGCTAAGCAGCTTGCTGCCGGCCAATGGTGGGAACGGTTCAAACGGCTTTGTGCTTAATGGGAATGCTGTCGAAGATTTTTGCGGCGGATCCGTATCATCTGCGGGGATGTGAACGGTGACGGCATCGACGACCTGATCATCGGGGCAGCTTATGCCGACCCGAACGGGAATGACTTTGCCGGCACGAGTTATGTGGTCTTCGGCGGAGCGGGCGTGGGCTCGACCGGGATCATCGAGCTGGCATCACTCAACGGCTCGAATGGCTTCATCCTCAATGGTATTAACGCGCGTGAGAGAAGCGGGTATTCTGTGTCGTCTGCCGGCGATATGAACGGGGATGGCATCGATGACCTCGTCATCGGTGCACCGGGGGGGGGCACCGAATGGGGCTATGACTGCCGGCGAGAGCTATGTAGTCTTCGGCGGCGTAGGCGTTGGATCGACCGGGGTGATTGAGCTCGCATCACTCAATGGCTCGAACGGCTTTGAAGTCTACGGCGTCATTCACGACAACGAGAACTTGGACGGTGCCAGCGGTAATTCTGTGTCTTCTGCGGGCGATGTGAACGGCGACGGCATCGACGATCTGATCATCGGGGCAATTGGCGGGGATCCGAACGGGAGTATCAAGTTCGGCAATGCCGGCGAGAGCTATGTGGTGTATGGCGGCGCAGACTTGGGCTCGTCAGGTGTCTTTGGCCTGGGCTCATTGAACGGCTCGAACGGCTTCGTGCTCAACGGCATCGACTCTGGCTCGTTGTTTAGGCCGGGCGATTCCAGCGGTTATTCCGTGTCATCCGCTGGCGACATGAACGACGACGGCATCGATGATCTGATCATCGGGGCCTTGCGGGCCGACCCGAACGGGAATGCTGACGCCGGCGAGAGCTATGTGGTCTTCGGGCGCGACCCGAGCGCCGGCTGCCTCGCGGATTTGACCGCAGACGGCCTGCTCGACTTCTTCGATGTCTCGGCCTTCCTCGATGCCTTCGGTATAGAAGATCCAACTGCTGACTTCACAAACGACGGGCTCTTCGATTTCTTCGATGTCAGCGCGTTCCTCGATGCCTTTGGTTCAGGGTGTCCATAACTCAACTCGAACTCAATTCCTGACCACGACGACGGAGATTCAAGTTTCGAGGGGACGGCCTGTGGCAACGATTTATTCAATGCCGCAGGTCGTTATTGAGTTCAAACGGATAGGTAACGGTCCTGTGAACTGGTGATCTTTGAGTGGTTGTTCCCAGGCCCTCTTCTGAGACTGTGTCTCTGATGGAGTTTCCTCTCCATGATTGCCTGCTTTCCAAATTCGTCCATTCTACGAGAATATTCACAAAAGATATGGATCGTATTTTGGGGGCAGGCCAAGTCGGCATTGCTCCCTTAAGGATTTAGAGTCATTCTATTGCTTGCATAACTCGGAGAAACTGCTCGGAATCTTCGCCGTGTAGCGACCGATAGAGTTCTGTGGCTGCCCGCAAATGCTCTAAGGATTCAACGGTATTTCCAACGCCGCCGTGAGCAAAGCCAAGGAGTTCGTGGAGCTTTCCGTAGCGAGGGTCATTGTCCTCATAGAGTTCCACAGCTTGCTCTTGCAACTCGATGATCAAAGCGAGCGAATCACTGTACCGCTCCATTGAGATCAACATATCTGCCAGGTTTACCTTTGATTGGATGACCATCGGGTGATCATTGTCGAGGTTTGCTTTGAGCCCATCCAATGATGCCTGTGCGAGCACGACTGCCTTCTCGAACTCTTCGTTCCGCGCGTAGTAGCTCGCGAGGTTATTTTTGATAATCAATGAATATTGATGCTGCTCGCCGAGCGTATCGATTGAAATCTGTAGGGCATTGGACAAATGCTCTTGAGCCAGTGATTGATCTCCAGCTTTTTCATACGCGACGCCTAGATTGACCATCGATACAAGAACGCTCGGATGAGTTTCTCCGAGTACGCTTCTTTTTTGTTCGAGCACCGCCTTGTTCATTGCCACTGCTTGATCATACAACTTGAGCTCGTGATACACCTGAGCGATGTTGGTTCGTGTCTTGAGTGTAATCGGGTGATTTTCGCCCAGATGCTCAAGCTGATGAGCGAGCACCCGCTCAAGCATCGATTTTGATCGATCGTATTCACCCATCGCCTTGAGCGACATCGCAAGGTTGTTTCGCGTCGCCATGGTGTCATTGTGATCATCTCCGAGCACGCGCACGCGCGATGCCAACAAACGCTCGCCAGCCTGAATGGCCATCTCCCGGTTCTCTAGATAGCCGTAGACTGTGCTCAGGTTGCTGAGTACTACCAGAGTGTCTAGATGATCCTCGCCCATTGTTTCTCGTACATCCTGATACACTAGCTCAAGCACTGTCAGTGCTCGATCATAATCAGAGAGTTCGACGTACGCGATGCCGAGTGATGAGCGAGCCTCGATGGTTCGGATATGGCGTGCTCCAAATGCCTCCAAGGCGATGGCCGCGGCTGGGCGGAAGTGCTCAATCGCCTCGTCATACAAGCCGATCGTCCGGTACAGCTCGCCGACCAAGATCCGCACGCGGACCTCAACCTCCGGCGATTCCGTAATCTCACTATTGATCCGCTCACTGGCCGAATCGAGGATCTCTCGAAACAGTGTGGTGTCCTGCCCGCGGGCCACTGCTGGGTCGATCCCCCTGAGCATTTCCTCTGTAAACCGGAGCACCTGTTCTTGAGTCGCCATGGCCGATGTCATCTGGGTGTTGGCAGACCGGATCCGCTTGGCAGAAACCACGCTCATTGTTGTCAACACGATGAGACTCGACACCACGAGCAACGCAGCGATCGACCATGCCTTGTTCCGGGCGATCAGCTTCCGCAATGTATACGCGCTGCTCGGCGGGCGCGCTTGCACCGCCCGTCCGTTGAGATATCGCTCGATGTCAGCGCCAAGTTCGGCCACGCTCGAGTACCGGCGATCTCGCTTCTTTTCCATCGCTTTGGTGATGATCCAATCAATCTCACCCTTGAGTTGCCGTGAAATAGTACTGATCGTTGCGGCTCGCTGCGTCGCGACAGAGCCCGCCATTGAACGATCGAGCTTCGCCACCCGTGTCGAAGGGCGCTGCGGATCGGTATCTCGGATCATCTGCTCGAGCTGCTCCGCGCTCGCGCTGCGGAGCCTCTTGGCATCAAATGGCAACACGCCAGTTGTCAGCTCGTAGAGCATCACCCCGAGCGAATACACATCAGACCGCGTATCGAAATCCGTCTTCTCAGTCGACGCCTGCTCGGGCGACATGTACTGTGGCGTCCCCACCAGCTGCATCGTCCTAGTGAGTGGCTCACGCTCGCCGAACTCTTCTTCGGAGGCATCCATGGCCTTCGATATCCCGAAATCGATCACCTTGACGATCGGCTTCCCATCCACCTCGGTCACCAGCACATTGCTCGGCTTCACATCCCGATGGATCACCATCTTCTGGTGCGCATGCCCAACGGCCTGGCACGCTTGCGAGAAGAGCGATAAACGAGCCCGGAGGTCGAGCCTTCGGCTATTGCAATACGCCGTGATCATCTCCCCTTCGACATACTCCATCCCGATGTAGGGCTGTCCAGCTTCGGTCTTCCCCGCGTCAAGCACCCTCGCGATCCCGGGATGATCCATCTTGGCCAATAGAATCCGCTCTTCTTCAAAGCGGCGCAGCACCAATCTCGTATCCATCCCCGCGTGGAGCACCTTGACCGCCAGCAGACGCTCGATCGGTTCACGCTGGGTGCACAGGTACACCGTGCCGAAGCCGCCTCGCCCGAGCACACGGACAACCTCGTACATTCCGATCATGGTCGGGATCTGGACTTCGTCATCCATCTCCACGGCTTGACCTGTGCGCATCGTGATCGAAGCCGCGGTTTCGCCGAGGAAACCTTCGGAGTCCAGATGTGCTTTGAGCAGGCTCTCGACACGCTCTTTGAGCGCGGGGTTGCCGGAGCAGACACGATCGAGATGCTCAGCCTGTTCTGCCAGCGGGATCGCGAGCATGTCAAGAAAAATTGATTTTGCTTCTTCGGAGACCATCATGGCGTATCCGATCCGGAGAGCAGCTCAAAGAGCCGGGCGCGGGCAAACGCCCATTCGCGGACAACAGTTCTCTCGGCGACCTCGAGCACAAGGGCCGTCCGCTCGACACTCAGCCCCGCGTAGAACCGCATGGAGACGATCTGAGCCGCACGGGGGTCCTCGGCTTCGAGCGTCTTCATCGCTTCTTCGAGCGCCAAGATCGAGACCGGGTCCGGGTTCTCGGCCAAATCGATCAATCCCAGCGGGATCCGCTTTTCATCGCCGCCGCGTTTGACGGCGTTCTTTGTCCGCGCATGGTCGATTAGTATCCGACGCATCGCCTGGGCCGCCGCATGGAAAAAATGCGCCCGGCTCTGCCACGAGAGCTCTTCGTTTCCGAGCAGCTTCGCGTACGCCTCATGGACAAGGGCCGTTGCTTGGAGCGTGTGATCCGCCCGCTCGTGCGTCATCCGGTTCTGGGCGATCTTCTTGAGCTGGTCATACACCTGTTCGAGCAGCTCAAGCGAAGAGTGTTCGCCCCCATGATTCAGCAGCTCGGTAATGTCACGCCCTGGCTCATTCATCGGAATCCCCTGTGTCAATAGATCATAACAGAATCCCCATCCCTGATCTGGAAACCATCCCATGGCCCCAAATATCCCGATCGGCTTTGCACTTTGAATGAGCATGTTCAAGCCCCTTTCTTACCCCTATTTGCGTCATATAGAGGTAGGAGAGGACATGATCTGAAATATATCAGCATTTTTTCAGAACCGTGTCCTCCCAGTCATGGAGTCTTCGCATTTGGCCATGACAAGACACTCAACCGGCTCAGATAGACAACTGACCCAAACACACAACAAGGAGACACACCATGTGTTCAAACTGCTCAATCGCCGTCAACCCACAAGACACCCAAGCCTTCGCCGGCACCCTGCTCGGGATCCTCAACAACGGCGCCACCGCCATGATGATCTCGATCGGCCATCGCACCGGGCTCTTCGATGCGATGTACAACGCCGGCCCATCGGATTCTGCTGGCCTCTCAGAATCGGCCGGGCTCAACGAGCGCTATGTCCGCGAATGGCTCGGCACCATGACCACCGCACAGATCGTCATGTACGATCCAACCACCGGGCTCTATGAGCTCCCTGTTGAGCACGCGATGATGCTCTCGGAAGCGGCTCCTGAGTCCACCTCCATCGCCAACACGATGCAATGGATCAGCGTGCTCGGCCAGGTTGAATCCAAGGTCGTCGAATGCTTTAAGAACGGCGGCGGTGTGCCGTACAGCGCCTACGACCGTTTCCATGATGTGATGGCTGAGGAATCCGACGGCACTACGCTGGCCGGCTTCGATCAAGGGCTCTTCAATCTCGTTGATGGGCTCGAGCAACGCCTCGAAGACGGAATCGATGTCCTCGATATCGCCTGCGGCAAGGGACACGCCATGCTCGAACTCGCCCGCCGATACCCCAACTCAAGGTTCCTGGGCGTTGACTTCTCCCAGGAAGCCATCCAAGACGCACAGATCAAAGCATCCGCCGCTGACCTGACCAACATCGACTTCGAGATCCACGATGTAGCGCAGCTTGATCAGACCAATAGGTTCGATCTCATCACCGCGTTCGACGCGATCCACGATCAACGCGACCCGATCGCCGTACTCGCCAACATCCGTGCGGCCCTCAAGCCCGATGGCACCTTCCTCATGCAGGACATCGCTGGCTCGAGCAAGGTCGAGAACAACATCGGCCGCCCGATCGCACCGCTGATCTACACCATCTCATGCATGCACTGCATGACCGTCTCGCTCGAACAGGGCGGGCTGGGGCTCGGAGCCGCATGGGGAGAAGAAATGGCTCTTTCGATGCTCGACGATGCCGGCTTCAAGTCCGTCAACACCCACACCCTCGAACACGACATCATGAACACCTACTTCGTCGCTCACTAATGGGTACGAAGATTCACACCCCTAAACGAAACAAGGAAAACACAATGAACACCACCGCAACCATGGCACTCGCACTCACCGCATCAATCGCATCGGCCCAGAATAGCAGCCCTGACCTGATCTTCACTTCCCTCGAAATCGTCAGCGTAGAAATCGTTGATAACCTTTTCGAAATCGGATTCGCGTACGAGATCACCAATGTTGGCGCGATCGCCATCGATCTCGCCGGCCCAGACCTCTTCGATGACTTAGACAACATCGGTTTCCAGACTTATCTCGCCAGCGACGAAGAACTATTGAACCCGATCCATGCCTCGGGCGGCTGGTTGATTCCCACACAGTTGGGCAAGGAGTACATACTGGAAACGAACGACACATACAGCGGCACGCTCTTTGCCAATACGGGCCAGCTCGCTGATCCAACCATGCTCGATCCATTCAACTGGCTCGTCGTGGACATCCTCACCGATCACTCGGCCCCAGAAGAAATGGGACGCAACAACCGTGCCGTGATCCACATCCCAGCACCCGGGGCACCCGCACTGCTCGCGATAGGTTGCACGATTGCCACAGTCCGCCGTCGATGATAAAGAATCTTTTGGCTTGTGAGTGAGTCCCAACCCATACTGAATCCAAAATATATATGAGAGAGAGAATGGTCCCCGCCGAGCGAACGGTGGGGGCCTTTTTTGTATCCAGTGAACAGAATTTGAATGGGGTTTGCGGCATGTAATCCATAAGATGTTGGAATAGATTATCGGTCATCTCGCTTGGAAAGATTTTGCCAGCTGAAACTAATTCCAATGAACATGGGTATACATTCCTATCCCAAGGAGAGTGCGAGATTCAAGAACAGGAAACAAGCAGTTCTGAGGAGCTCACCCAGCTGCTTAGCCGCTGGAGTGCTGGGGATATGGACGCCGCAGAGCTCGTTGTTGACCACGCATACCAAGAGCTGCGCGTCATCGCGACGCGGTGTCTCCATGGGGAACGTATCGAGCATACACTCGGGCCGACGGCTCTCGTTCACGAAGTCTACTTCCGACTCATCGGCGAGCAGATGCCAGAGTTCACCTCGCAGGGGCATTTCCTGGGCATATCGGCGCGGCTTATGCGTCAGATACTGGTCAATCATGCCGTCGCAAGAAAAGCCGCCAAAAGAGGCGGAGGCTGGAAACGGGTCCCCGTAGAGATCGCGATCGAGCATCTCGAAAAACAACGCATCGACATGCTCGCCCTAAACGATTCACTCAACGATCTCGAACTCCGCGAACCATTGATGGCCCGCGTGGTCGAGCTCCGCTTCTTTGTAGGGCTCTCGATCGACGAGACAGCCGACGCCCTCGGGGTCTCGCCGCGTACAGTGGTCAGCAGCTGGACCTTCGCCCGCGCGTGGCTCTTGAAGGAGATCCAACCATGACCGATCCCTCTGGATGCAATCATTGGGAGTTGATCAAGCGCCACTTCGAAGCGGCGCAATCGCTCTCTGATGAGCAGCTCGAAGCGTACATCGCCAAGCAAGCAGACCTCGACCCATCTCTCTGCAACGAACTCAAAGCCCTGATCCGCGCACACCGGGACACGGTCCCGTTCACAACGCCGTTTTGGAACCCAGTGCTGATCCACGACCAATCTATGTATACCCCCGGCGATCGGATCGGCAAGTACGAGGTGATCGAGCGGATCGGTTCCGGCGGCATGGGCGAGGTGTACAAAGCCAAAAGACTGGACCACTACGAAACCCATGTCGCCATCAAGGTTGTGCGAGAGCATGTCGCCACGCCGACCATGATCGAGCGGTTCCAGGCCGAACGCCAAACGCTCGCGACGCTCAACCATCCCAACATCATCTCCATCTTCGATGGCGGAACCACCGCCAGCGGGATGCCGTTCATCGTCATGGAGCTGCTTGAGGGAAGCTCGGTGACTACACATTGCAATGAGGCCCAGCTGAGCCTCAAGGATATGCTGTCTCTGTTTTGCACCGTATGCGAAGCAGTCCAGTGTGCGCATCAGAGCTTTGTCGTGCACGGTGATCTCAAACCCAGCAATGTGATGGTCGATAAGAACGGCGATATCAAACTCCTCGATTTCGGGATCGCGTTGGATTCGAGCAGCCACGACCTAGGGACGAATACACACGCTGCTGATCACGCCAACGCCTTCACCATCGGGTGTGCGAGCCCAGAGCAAGCGACCGGTGGCTCGATCACGGCCGCGACCGATGTGTATTCGCTTGGGCTGATGCTCTACGAGCTCTTGACCGGCGTTCGTGCCTATTCAGTCTCGGGCATGTCTCGAAGCGAGGCGACTCAATGTATAACCGAACTCGAACCGCCGTTGGCGAGTGCATCGATGCGAATGAACAAGGATCAAAGCAGATTTTCGGAGGCTTGTGTCAGTGGAGAACTCGACGCGATCGTGCAAAGAGCAATCCAGAAAGACCCCGCCGATCGGTATCAATCCGCCCAGCACCTCGCCGACGATCTTCGTCGGCACCTCGAATGCAAACCGATCCACGCATACCCCAGGACACGAAAGTACACTGCACTCAAGTGCATCCAGAGAAACAAGTCCGCATCTATCTTTGCGGGCATCGGGTTGCTGTTTGCCTCCATCGCGGTGGCGAGCATCTCCGCGGGCTATGTCCAGGCCCGCATCGCCAACGCAGAATCCCAACGCCAACGCCAACGCGATAACGCGCAAGACACGGTAGAGTTCCTCGAAACCATCCTCGCCCAGGCGAGCCCCTTCGGCAAAGATCGCCCGATGTCCGTCGAGCAAGCCCTGCGCAACTCAGACCAGATGATCCGAACAGAACTCTCGGAACACCCCGAGGTGGCGGCCAATGTCCATCTGGCCGTCGGGCGGATCTACATGGATCTGTTCTTGTTCGATAAAGCCGTACCGCACCTGCAAGATGCCTACACACACTTCGAGCACGCCCAGCATCCTGTAGAGCCGACGACATACGCCGACTGTGTCAGCATGCTGGCGCGTGCCAAATCCGATCTCGTCTGGACGCTCGAAATCAACAGCCAAGATGTCGTTCACCTCCAAGAACAGGTCCTGAGTCTGCGCAAAGAACAGTATACATCGCCCCACCCATTAATCGCCGAAACACTCGGCGACCTTGCACTTGCCCACTGGGCCCAAGACCCACACAAGCCCGCAAGCGACCTCGTCCTCGAGCTCTACCTCCAGTCAATGGCCATGTTCACACAGCTGGGCATGGAGAAGTCGCCCTTGTGCGCCGAGGTGCATGTTGGCATCGCGCATACATACTCTTCGCGATTCGAGAATAGCCTCGCAGAAATGCACTTTTCCCATGGAGTCGAGATCTATTCGCAATCCACCGAGGTGGCCACGCCGTTCTCACTCAAAGCCCAGAACGCGTACGCAAGAATCCTGAGCCGTATTGGGAAAAAAGACCAAGCGTTAGATTGGTTCAATCGCTCCATCGAACAATCGCCAATGCATTGGGTGGTTCGGGCAGAGGTCGAAGCCCGATGGGGCCGGCTCTTCGAACTCCTTGACGCAGATCCACGGAGCGATCAGAACCAAACACTGCTGGACACCATTGGTCGCCAGACGAAGCTGTATCTGCAAGCCTCTCCGAACGATGAATCGCTTATCAATCTGCTGAATCTATTGGAATCAGCATCAGCCACCGATACCGCGGACCTCTTCGATTCGGCAATCCCAGTATTCATTGAGCAGCAGCGCCAGTTCCCGGTTTCATTGCCCGAGCATCTCCATACTTTCACCCAAGCGAGCGTCATCATGTTCGGCAAGGATTGGACGCTCGCTATGCTCTACAGCTACCTCGCAGAGTACTCATCAACCAATCCGACTGACCAACAAGTGCCCGCCGTGCTCAGGTCGTTGATCTCTCAGGTTCAGGCTATTTTACCCATTCCTGGGCCATCCAACGGCGATTCTTAAGAAAAAGCCAGCATCCTCTGCGCGATCCGCCGAGCATTCTTGCATGTTCCAATAGAGAGGTGCGTGCTGTTCACGCCTCGGATGAACTGTCCAACTCTAGAGGAACCGCCATGCACACCCCCGCCATCCTGACTCTCGCCACCATCGTTCTGTGTTCACAGTCCTCGATCGCCCAGTTTGTCGAACAAGATATCGAGATCATCCACGAACTCAAAGGGGTCAACGCGAACGACAACTTCGGAGCCAATGTCTGCGCCGTAGCAGACTATAACGGCGACGGCGCAATGGAGTTCCTCGTCGCCGCAAATGGCGATGATACCGAAGCAACCAACGGCGGCGTTGTCCATCTCTATGACGGGCGAAAGGGCACCGTCATCCGTTCGCACTTCGGGCAAATAGCGAATGAAGCCGCAGGCTATGTATGCGATGCGGGCGATGTGAACAACGACGGTATCACCGACTACCTCTTCGGCACCAACGCCGCGAAGGTCTATGTGTTCTCCGGGGCCGACGGCGCATCCCTCTACACCTTCACCGGGATCGCGGGTTCGCAGTATGGATTCCGAGCCTGCGGCATCGGGGACATCAACAACGATGGCTTCGGCGAAGTCCTTGTCGGCGCCTGGAGCGACGACACGATTCAGACCAACCAAGGCCGAGCGTTCATCTACTCGGGTATTGATGGCTCACTCATCAGAACACACAATGGTGCTCGCCGCCAAGGACAGTTCGGGCACACCGTCTCGCTGCTGGGTGATCTTGATCTTGATGGCGTCCCAGATTATTCCGTCGGCGCCCCCGGCCCATGGGCCACCTCCGATCGCGGGCATGTCTTTGTCTACTCGGGCGCAACCGGAAACCTCATGTTCCTGCCCATCAGCGCCGAATCCACCGGGCTCGCCCTCGCCAGCTACCAGCAGTGCCAAGGATTTCAGAACTACAACAACGACGGCGTGCCCGACTTCGCCATGTGCGATATCGGCGATCGTGGAATCGGCAACGAAGCGGGAAGGCACTACAGGGTTGATGGAGCAACCGGCACCATCATCAACTCGACCGTCGGCTACACCATAAACAGTGGTTTCGGCGGCACCCCGTGGACACCGGCCGGGAACATCGGCGATATCACCGGCGATTGCATCTCCGACGGTCTCATCGCTTCTTGGCGCAGCCAGGTCGGCGCGACCCAAGGCGGGCAGGCCCACCTTATAGACCTCGCCGATGGCTCGATCCTCCGCACCTTCACTTCAAACCGAGCTCAAGCATTTCTCGCAGGCACACTCTCTGGAGCCGGTGACGCCAACGGCGACGGGATCATGGATTACATCCTGGCTGCCAACGGCGACAACGGCAACCGCGGAGCCGTATATGTCATCGCCGGGCGGGATCACCGAACCACACCATCAGCAGATCTCACAAACGACGGGCTCCTGGATTTCTTCGATGTCTCCGCCTTCCTTGATGCCTTCGCAAAGAAGCAAGACCCGGCTGACTTCACTTATGATGGGCTCTTCGATTTCTTCGATGTGAGCGCGTTCCTCGATGCGTTTGGTGCGGGCTGCCCGTGATGAACAATCAAGTATGAGCAGAGAGGGCTGACTCGGCGCTCAGGTTCTGAGCCATCCATACAGACGGCTTTGCTCTGCTTGTCGGAATCGCCTTGAATCTGATCAGGCGATCGATGGGTACCTGGCTGGATAGTTCGATCTGCTCTGGCTGATCGTGAAATGATTGCACATTGCAGAGCCCGTCTGTGAGCAACGATTAGGGGCAACCGGCGCCAAACATTTCGAGAAACGCGCTCACATCGAAGAAATCGAAGAGGCCGTCGTTTGTAAAATCGGCCTGCGGATCTTCGTCACCAAAGGCATCGAGGAATGCGGAGACATCGAAGAAGTCGAGCATGCCATCGGCGGTCAGGTCCGCGATGCATTGGATAGATGTGTTGAACAGATAGGCAGAGCCAGAGTTTGAGCCGGCATCATCGTCATTTGGTGCGCCGACGATGGTCGTTGTATCTGAGATTGCAACAGAATAGCCAAAAATATCTCCAGACATGGCATCTGATGCATTGAGTTTTCTGATTTGTAGCCCAGTTTCAATATTGAACATATAGGCTGCACCAGTGTCCACTACTTTGTGATCATGAAAGGCTGCTCCGACGATGGCCGTGGTGTCCGATAGTGCGACTGAAACGCCAAAGTCATCGTTTGGTGCTCTATCAGATGCGGTTAGCTTTGTGGATTGAAGCCCAGTCGTAGTATCGAAGAGATATGCAGAACCGGCAACAGAATCAGCTCCATTTGCACCTACAATTACCGTATTGCCTGAGATTGCAACGGAACGCCCGAATTGATCTCCTTCCGCTGCATCAATTGCGACGAGCTTTGCGACTTGTTGTCCTGTTTCAGTGTTGAACAAATAGGCGGAACCGGAGTTGGACCCTGCGTCATCATCATAGATTGCACCGATGATCGCGATAGTACCCGATATTCCGACAGAGTTGCCAAAGCGATCACCTGCAGTAGCATCAGATGCGGTAAGCTTTGCGAATTGGAGCCCGGTTTCTGTATCGAAAATGTATGCCGCTCCTGAATCTTCCCCGCCTTCGTCATCATTATGAGCCCCAATTATGGCTGTTGTGCCTGAGATCGCAACAGAGAAACCGAACTCATCAGATTCATCAGGGTCTGATGCACGAAGTTTGAATAGCAATTCGCCTGTCGTGGTGTCGTATAGATATGCAGAACCGGTTCTTGAGTTATTGTTTTGAACATCAAACTCTCTAAATGCTCCGATGAGTGCGGTGGATCCAGAAATAGCGACAGACCAGCCGAAGTAGGAACTTGATCTGGGATTGGGCGAGTTGAGTTTATAGAGTTGATGCCCAGTTTCAGAATCAAAAACATAGGCTGAACCAGATCGATGCCCCGCGAAACTGTCAAAGCTGGCTCCGATGATGACCGTAGTTCCAGAAACAGCTACTTGATGCCCAAACAAATCACCTTGCGTGGTTTTGGTTGCGATTAGCTTGAACTCCTCATTGATCGTTTGTGCCGAGGCAGGGAGAACGCCCAACAACAAGAGAACAATAGCGGTCCGTTCGATCAGCCGGTGGGTGGAATGCAACATCATCAAGTCTCTTTTAAAGCAGCAGGTCGATCAATGCAGAAGAAGCAAGCATTTGAGTGCAGTATACAGCGGGTTGATCGCGGCCCAAATCAAAAAGACTCAACAATTCCTCAAAGCCGCTCAAAATCCATGCCCAATAGTGCGCGATACGCATATCAAAACGAAAAAGAACCAGCAATATCGCCGGTTCTGATCGTTTGTTGCCCTATGTAGGATCAATAAATGGGCCCGGACAGACTCCAACACTCCCCGCTGAGGGATCGAAAACGCCGAATTTGGAAAGTGGGGGCGCAGAATGCGGCGCACTTTCTGATGGAAAGGAGTCCGGAGAGACTTCGCTTGCCATTCTCAATCAGCTCGTATGCCTTTGGCCAACTCTGTCGGCCAATGTGAAGGTCCAGATTGGGAGCTTGATTCCGGAACAATCGACCACCAAGTTGTAGTGACCGATTCACTTCGTGAGTAACGGCACGCAACGAATCAGATCAATTTCTTAGTAGATGCGGGCAACTTGAAGCCGAATACCCAAAATGATTCAGTATACAGAGCAATTCACCGCTTCGTACACCACTTGATAGAGGGCTTGCATGGCATGTAAGTGGCCCGAGGGCTCAATCCATTCGGTCTCTGTTTAGAGAACCAATGCTGGATCTTGTCTGTGGGGTGCTGGAGAGTGTATCTGGGGCCAAGATTCTCAAGCGATTTCAATGATCGATTGCATCTAATCGCCAATGGGCATCGAAACCTCAATGCACCATCCCAAACACCACTGGATCGATCGATTTGACGAAAACCTGCAACATCAACTCGCGGGGCAAGCTTATCCGCCTTGCTGGCGGACTGCTTTTGATCCTTGTTGCCGGGGGGCTCTTTGTGTTGATTCTGCTCGGAAGTGTTGGTGGCCCATGGGCTTGGGTCGCCACCGTTGTACTCTTAGCTTCAGGTGTATTTGGAGTGTATGAAGGTCGGGCCGGGTGGTGCGCCGCCAGGGCCCTTGGATTCAACACCTGGTTCTGACGCTGTCCAACACGGCGTTGATTCCGAAGAATGCACGAATCCAATCGTGTTGCACGATCGAACACCGTTTTAGCCATCTCTCGATCGTTCGTCCACGATTACCACTTGGCCGTGTCTCCTCGCCCGATCACTTGATTTGAAAGGCAGAACCGATCCATGGCCAGCTTGCAGGGAAAACACATTTGGCTCACAGGAGCGAGCCTTGGAATTGGCCGGGGAGTGGCCCTCGAACTGGCGTCCCGTGGGGCCATCACAGTACTCACGGCCCGAAACAAAGAGACGCTCGATGAGGTCCAGCGCGAGGTCGAAGCCCTCGGCGGACAAGCGGTGGTCAAGCCCGGCGATGTGACGGACCTCGATCGGATGAAGGCCATTGCCGCGGAGATCGAATCGGAGTTGGGGGGGATCGATATCCTCATCGCCAACGCTGGCACACATGTTCTTACTCAGCCGGTAGATTTCGATACCGCTGAATACACAGGATTGATGGACATCAACTACGGCGGGACGCTCCGATGCATGGAAGCGGTCTTGCCGGGCATGCTCGCACGCAAGTCCGGCCGAATAGTCGGCATCGCCAGCCTGGCGGGGCTCCGCGGGATGCCCACGGCTGGTGCATACAGCGCGAGCAAAGGCGCAGTCATCAACTTCTTGCAGAGCGTCCGCTTCGATCTCCAGGCCCACAACATCGGCGTGACGATCGTAAACCCCGGCTTTGTCCGAACCCCCCTCACGGATAAAAACGACTTCGATATGCCGTTCCTCATGGAACCCGAGAAGGCCGCCCGGATTATCTGCCGTGCGATCGCCCGCCAGCGTCAAGAGGTCTCCTTCCCGGTCCCGTTTAGCTGGACCATCAGGCTGCTCCGGCTTCTTCCTTACCCCTTGTACAACAGGATGATGAAACTCGTATGGCGAAGAACGAAGACCAACTAAACATCGCGGTCATCGGTGCAGGGATCGCCGGCATCACCTCCGCCTATCTGCTGGCCAAGAAGCACAGGGTCACCCTCTTCGAACGCAACAGCTATGTCGGTGGGCACACCAATACCATCGCCGTGTCCGAGCGTGATCAGGGCGAGCCCCGTGTGCTGCCCGTGGATACCGGCTTCATTGTCTGCAACCCAAAGACCTATCCGACCTTCTATCGATTGCTCGCCGAGTGGGGGGTGCAGCTCCGCGACAGCGACATGTCGTTCGGTTTCAGTTGCGACGAGACCCGTGTGGGCTACTCCGGGCCAGAGATGCGAGAGTTTCTCCGCAAGCCGTCGAATCTGCTGAGCCCAAAGTTGCTCGGGATGATCCGCACGCAGCGGAAGTTCAATCAACGAGCTGCCGATGATCTTGAGCGTGGGAACCTCACGGGGCTGACACTGGGGGAGTACCTCAAGCGAATCGGCGTCAGCTCATTCTTTATCGAGCACTACCTCACGCCGCTCGCTGCGGCTGTCTGGTCCAGCCCGGACGCCGATATCGGACAGTTCCCGGCCGAGACCTTTATCCGATTCTTCGCCAACCACGGGCTGCTGGATCTGCGCGATCGCCCGACCTGGCAGACCGTCGTCGGCGGGAGCTCAGCCTATATCAAAGCTTTTCGCGCCCAGTTCCGCGGCGATATTTTTATGGATTCTCCGGCTCAAAATGTTGAGCGAGATGGCGATGGCGTATCGGTCACCCTCAAAGATGGACAAACCTCTCGATTTGATCATGTTGTCCTGGCGACGCACGCCGATGAATCACTGGCGCTGCTCGGCGACCCCACGCAGGATGAGCGTTCGGCGCTCTCAGCGTGGAGCTACCACGATAACCATGTGCAGCTGCACACCGATGAGTCGGTGATGCCCAAGGATCGTCGTCTCTGGTCATCCTGGAACTATCGCCGATCCTCGCAGTCGGATACGACCGCCCCGGTCAACATTACCTATTACATGAATCGACTGCAGGGGCTGCAAACAGAGAGCAACTACTTTGTCTCCCTGAACTCCAAGGAATGCGTCGATCCGGCAAAGGTCATCTACGCCGTTGACTACAAACACCCCGCGTACACATCAAGATCTGTCGACTCGCAAGAACACATCCGCTCAATGAACGGTAAACGCAACACCTGGTTCTGTGGAGCCTACATGCGCTACGGATTCCACGAGGACGCGGTCGTCTCGGCGGCTGATGTCGCAAGCCAGTTCGGGATCACGATATGAACTCCCAAATCTTCTCAGGCGCGACCATCCATTGTCGGCATTCGCCGCAACGCCATGCGTTCGAGTACAAGATGTTCTGGCTGTCGATCGATCTCGACGAGCTCCCCAAGCTAGATCGTGAAATCGGCTTATTCCGTCACAACGCCCGGGCCTTGGTCTCCATCTTGGATCGCGACTATGGAGGTTTAGCGGATGGAGACATCAAGCAGCGCATCGGGCAGCACCTTGAGCGTGCGGGTATCGATGAGCCCCTCGGTCGAGTCGAACTCATGACGATCCCGCGGATCGCTGGTTATGTCTTTAACCCCGTCAGCTTTTACCTCTGCTCATCGCCCGAGGGCACGATCTATGCCCTCGTGGCGGAGGTCCGCAACACCTTTGGCGAGATGCATCACTATGTCACCCGCTTAGAGCCCGATCCCACGAACCCATCGGCATATGCCTGCCGAATCCCCAAGCAGTTTTATGTGTCGCCATTCTTCCGTGTGGATGGCGAATATCACATCCGCATGGAGAAATCCGGCGAGGAGTTCTCGATCAGCATCAGCCTGCATGATCACACAGGACTTGCGTTTTCTGCTTCGATGTTCGGGCAAGGGCAAGAACTCAATACTCGGAATCTCCGCCGAACCCTATGCCGACTGCCGTTCTTCGCCCTCACGATCATGACGAAAATCCATTGGCAGGCACTCAAGCTCTACTTTGGGCGTCGATTAGGGATGTTCGAAAAGCCGCCGCCTTCGCATCCAGCAACCCTACCCGCCTCGAATACGCCTTGGTGGTTGCGGCTCCGTTCGGCGCTCGTTCGCTTGGCGGCCCGCCAGCGCCCGCCTTCAAGCCTTCAATCTGATAACAATTTTTCCCGGGATGATTCATAATGTCCAACGATATATTGCCAGCCGAAAGCAATCTCACAACGCCAGGGTTCCACCAACCACCACTCGAGCACCATCCGAAGATGGATGAATCAGTGCGTAGACGGATCCAGCGGGATGGTATCTTCGGTCTCGGCGAAACTTATGAGCAGGGGCTCTGGTCCACGGCTCACCTCAACGAGTACATGGATCAAGTTTTTACTGCCCCTGCCCCGCGACTCACCCCGTTCGTCTGGGCGCGACTGATCCTCGGGGCCCTAGATAAACGCATCTTCAATCGCCAGGCCGGGCGGGGTGCCTTCAACATCGGCGAGAAGCACTACGATCTGGGCAATGACCTTTTCCGCAGCATGCTCGACTCCAGCATGTCATACACCAGCGGCTACTGGGCCTCGGCCGATACGCTTGAGCAAGCTCAGGAAGCCAAGCTGGACCTCATCTGCCGGAAGCTCAGCCTCCAGCCCGGGCAGCACATCCTCGATATCGGGTGCGGCTGGGGAAACTTCGCTGAACATGCCGCCAGAAACTACGGCGCCCGCGTGACCGGTGTGACCGTATCGAAAGAACAGGCCGCATTCGCCAGGAATCGATGCGCAGATCTCCCCGTCGATATCCGTCTGCAAGATTATCGTGAGGTCGATGAGCTATTTGATCATGTGGTCTCCATCGAGATGATCGAAGCGGTGGGGCGCAAGAACCTGCCAAACTATTACAGTGTGGTTGATCGCTGTCTGAGCGAAGGGGGACTCTTCGTGTTGCAGGTCATCTCCGGAAACACCCTCACACGCACCTCGGACCGTCGGCTCGATCAGTACATCCTCTGGCTTGTCCGAAACATCTTCCCGGACGGCTATCTGCCAAGAGCCGACGAACTGGTTCCCCCACGCAATACGGACCTGCGCATCGTGGATTGGCATCGATACGATGATGATTACAACCAAACCCTGCTCGCTTGGGCCGCAAGATTCAACGAAAACTGGGCACAGATTGCCGATCAGTATGATGAACGGTTCTATCGCCGATGGAACTTTTATATCCACGGGTGCGCCGCCATGTTCAGAGCACAACTGATTGATGTGAATCAACTGGTTTACACCAAAGGGAAAACATCGACTCGCTTTGAGCCGGTACGCTAATCGCCCGAACCACTCTCCTCGATACAGCAGCCGACCCCAACACCATGAAACTGGAGCCCTCTATGCGCAATGCCACCATCATTCTGTCACTCGGATTCATCGTCATGGCTGTCGGTATCGCCTACGCCCTGATCTTGGGTGATTTCTTTGCCGAGTTAGAGATCATGCGTCCCTTGCCCTGGTTCCACTTATCAATGTTGGATCTCTATGTCGGGTTCCTGCTCTTTGCAGGCTGGATTCTGTTTCGTGAGAAGTCCTTGGTCAAGGCGATTGTTTGGATTGCGCTTCTTCTCTCGCTCGGCAACTTGATCGCGTGCCTCTATGCAGCCGTAGCCATTGTCCGTGCCCGGAAGAACTGGCAGGTCTTCTGGATGGGGAACTGCTCTGCTCAAACCACCACTTTCGATTCCTGATTCTATGGGATCACGGATACAGCCTGATTCGACACCGGACCTTCTCAGAGTCGCGTTGAAACACATCAGTTGCGAGCATTAAACAGAGCACAAGTAGTACAAGGATCGACAATGATACCGATCTTCACGATTTGTTCCCTTCCCAAACAGAATGCGTTGTATAGCCCCGACAGTTGCTCACACTCCCTGCTGAGGGAGTACAAACGCCGATCTCGAAAAATGTGAGTGCAGAATCCGGCGCACTTCCAGATGATTCACCTCAATCAAGCCACTCTGATCCTGCGCTCCATGAAGTGATCCGGGCATGGCCTACTCTGAGCGATTGGGAGAAATGGCAGGTTCTAGAAGTAGTCAAACATAACGGTGTTCGGATTTCAGCCAGTGGTCAGGATTGACTTATTCAACAGATTCGCGTGAACATTCGAGCATTTGTAGCCAGTTGGCGCGCTTATTGCTTCGCGCGTGCGCGCGTAGTTGTGTCGAAACTCGATTAAACCCGGCTGGGTCAGACTCACGCCCGCGCTTGATTCAGCCGCAGCAAGTTCCCCAGGATCAGCTGCTCGACCTCTTCGCGCCGTTCGCTCAACTCGTGTTCTTCGGGCAGGGGCTGGCCTGCGCCCGTCTCTTCAAACACGGCCGCCCAGGCGGGGTCCCAGTCGCCCTCGGGGTCGATGGCGCGGTAGGCCGCGATCACGGCTTCGTCGAGGGCGCGGTGGGCCAGGCGGAGCCAGGTCGGGCGTTCGTTGTACAGATTCGTCAGCGTGCGCTTCTTGAGCTTGGGGTCTTTGGCGCACGCGGCGTCGATCGCGCTCTGGCGGATCAATCGCCGGGCTTCCTCGCCGCTGACGCGGGCGACATCACCGAAGTCGTCCGTCGCGTCGATCAGATCGGCGATGGGCTCCACCCACTCGGGCGGGTTGAGCCATCGCTCACGCTGCTCGTTGAGCGCAGCGGCACACGCCCCGATCGCATCGTGGAGCGGACGCTGCGGGTCACCCGCACCCGGCTCATGCCCCGGCGACCACGGGAGGGGGAAGGTCTCGAAGCAGGTGGTGGGTGTGTAGCGGGGACGATCTTCGAGTTGGGTGCCTTGGCGGAGTGCCCAGAGTTCGTGGATGCTGCTGTGGAGGGTGCCGAAGAAGTAGTCGTCGGAGCGGGCGATACCGATTATTGTTTGGCCTGCAAGATCATGTAGTGGTAGCCAAACCCATATGCGGTGTTTTGCTGTCTGACATGTAGCAATAAACCTCTTATGACCGACTAATGCATTTCGCATTGCAGGATTTGGTTCGCCAAATCTCCACCAGTACTTCTTGCGAGTTTCTCTCCGTTGGAGCATTCTAGAAGGCTTGACCAGTTCTTCGACTCTAGAAAATGGCGGCGAATACTGACAAGCCTCATCAATTGACATTACGGCAAAATCAATTATCCATTCTCCCGAATATCTACTTGTCAGACTCTGGCCATTTTTGAATCTACAAAGAACATCAAGTGGAGAGAAGGCGGCTGGCCCGCTTGGAGTCGATAGCAAGGTCCGTGCATCACTGAGTTGCAACTCAAATTTTCCAACTTTCACCGGCCCTTGAAACGAAATTGTATTTAACTCGTCAATTTTAGATGCAGTAGTAAAATCGAGACCTGCAGTTAGATCACTGTTTATGATCGCAACGGTCTTGCCATCTAGCACTGCTGGTTTATCACTCCCAAATTCCACACCAATAATTGATACATGGACTGCTGCACCTTCAAGAACCCAAGGAAGATCAGACCATGCGAAACTGATTTTTAGAGAATCGGCTACTCTCTGAAGCACTTCCCTGCTATCTCTACCGCGAATACCCTGTGTCGAAAGCAAGCCCCCTGTTGTCTCTGGTAATTCAATAACTGTCTTTCGTAGCAGTTCAAACCAATAGCAACACAAGTCGCTTGTGCTAGGGAGGCTGAACCGCTCAAACAAGGCTTCAAGGTATTCATCTGAAAGACCTGAGGTGCGGAATTGGCGTACGCCCAAAAACGGCGGGTTCCCCACAATGAAATCTGCCTCGGGCCATTTCGCCTGCCCCAAGCACTTGGCCCCCTCGCGCCACACGCTGATCCGCTTCCCGTCCTCATCGCCCCACGCCAGGATCGCGTCTCGGTTCTCGATGGTTTCGATGGGTTCGAGGATGGGGTCTCTGGGGGCGTTGAAGCCGTTGTCGCGCATCCACTGGAGATAGCCGATCCAGATGGCGACCTGGGCCAGCTCGGAGGCGTAGGGGTTAATCTCGATGCCGAGCAGCTGGGTGGGGCGCACACGCGGGAGCAGCCCGCCGACCCCGAGTTCGCCGCTCGATGCGTAGAGGATGATTTCCTTTTCGAGGAAGAGGAGCTGCTGAATGGCGACATACAGGAAGTTGCCCGAGCCGCAGGCGGGGTCGAGGACGCGGACGCTGGAGAGCTTGGCTTGGATGCCGTCAAGGAGGTTGGCGATTTCGGCATCGGCTTTGGCCTTGGTCGGCTTTGTGGTGGACTTGCGTCGTCGATCGAGCTGGGCATCGATCAGTGCTTTGGTCTCTTCCCACTGCTTACGCAGCGGGCGGACGATCACGGGCTCGATGACGAGCATGATGTCCTCCCGGCTGGTGTAGTGCGCCCCGATCTGGGATCGCTTGGAGGGGTCGAGGGAGCGCTCGAAGAGCGTGCCGAGGATCGAGGGCTCGATCGCGGCCCAGTCCTGGATCGCGGCGCTGATGAGTGTCTCGATTTCGTCGCTGGTGAGTTCGATGGATTCGGCGTTGTCGAAGAGCCCGCCGTTGAAGTAGCTGATTTCGTCCACACCAAAGTCGCCCCCGGTGCGCATGGCCTCGAAGAGCGAATCCATCTGCTTTTTGAGCCGGGGCGGGTCGTCCTTGGACTTGGTGAGCACGGATTGGAAGAGCCCCTTAGGGAGCAGCTCGACATCCTCGGCAAAGAGGCAGAACATGACCTTCATCAAGAAGTGGGCCGCGTCGTGGGGCTCGTGCCCGCGATCACGGAGTGCCTGGGCGATGGTGCCGATCTTGGCCGCGACCTTCTCGGTGATGGCGGCGACGGTCTCGGAGGGCTTGAAGGAGTCAGGATTGGTGAAGACCCGCTTGAGCAGATTGAGCTTGCCCGAGTCAGAGAGCTGATCGAGCGTGAAGGCGTGCACCTCGGGCTTGTACCCGGTGAAGTTGGTATGGATTTCGTAGTTCGTGATGTCGCAGACCACCATCAGCGGCGGGTTCTCAAGCCCCTCTCGGTACTGCTGGAGCTGCTGATACGCGGCGGCGAGGTCTTTGTACTTGCCCTTGCGTTTGTACTCCCATGCGAACCGCCCCTTGTACCAGACATCGGCACGCCCGTAGGCCCCCTTCGAGCCGATCGACGCGGGCCCGGAGACCTCGGCCCCCTTCTCGAAGGTGAAGGTATCGCCCACCGGATCAAGCTCGGCGGGTGTCTTGACCCCGAGGAGTCGGCACAGGTCGATGAAGTGCTCTTGCGAGGCTTGCTGCTCGCTGAGATTGGCCTTCGACCATTTGGCAATAAATGTTGGCGTATCCATGTGCGTAGATCATCGTGCATCTGGTCGAAAATATCCAATGATCGGGGATTTCGATCTTGGATTCTGACCCTGAGAAGTGCTCCCCTCGCGCGCCCGCGCGTACTGGTCTCACCGCTCCCCGCGCGCGTAGTGATCGAAAACCCTCCAATCACCGGATAACAGCGAGAATCGACGATTTCGACAGATTATCCTGCCGGATGATTTCTGCGATCTGTCAAGGGTATGTTCGGTATGGTATGATCTTTGCCAACAACGGGTTCGTCGGCGGCCACCGACACCAACAGGCATACGCGGCTGGGCATCACCTTCCAGTTCAGCCGCGTGTGCTTGGCCCGAGGAAGGAAATCCAGATGGCATCCAAAGCATCCCCGGCCCGCCGTGAGGGCCTGCTCCGAGAGGCTCGCAAAGTCATTGCCCGCCATCCCGAAGTATTCACCCGAGCAGGGCATCGGCTTGCGGAAATCTACACCGAGAAACACCTCCACGAACACGACAAATCGGGCAAGTGGAAAGGCCGCCCATCGCGCGAGCTGCTCTTCCCTAGGCTCGATGCGGCCAGGCTCGGAGCGATCAACGACAACTACCCGGTCGACCAAACCGATATGCGGTTCGAGGAGCCGATGAGCAAGGAGGATCGCCAGCTGGGCGCAAGCATGGTGGTGCTGACACTCGTACTTTCGATCGATCCAACCGCAAACGACTATGTTTCAGAGGAGATGTGCCCCTTCGCCGCGTTGCCCTGGGATGCTGGCGATGATGCCCCCGGCTTGCTCGGGCGCGATATGTTCTGCTGGCAGCCCAATGAGGTCGACGGCAACAGCCTCAACAGCCCGCCGGGTGAGGTGCTTGACTTGCTGGAGGAGGCCAAGTGGAGCGCCAGTTCCGGGGATGTGAAGCCCGAAGGCATCACGATCCCGACCGGTGACGCTCAACCAGACAACGAGCCGGGGATAAATCCAATCGATGAACTCTGGCGCTCTTTGCGCAATGTGAACCGCCATGTCTTGATGTTCCAGGGGATTGCGAATGATTGGAGCGACACTTACAAGTATCCGCTCGAACACGATCAGCAAGAGCGAGAGCAAATCAAAGTCTACAACCGGCAATGCTGGGATGAATGGGAACGCTCGATGCCCCGCGCCCGGGATGCGGTCATTGAGGCAGACTTAGCAAGCATCAAGATTGACCATGAACCGATCATGGATGCGATCGCCGAGCTACGGAGCATCTTCTGCCCGCCTCGGGCCCTGAACAAGAATGAAAAGATTGGAGACCACCTGCTTGTGCGAGGTGCGGCACCAATGGGATGCGATCGGAAAGGAGTCTCACGATTCCCAATAGCGGGAGTCAATAAGGCGTATCGAGCGATCGATCGGGCCATCACCAGGCTCAATCAATACATGCTCGACCTGACCTATGAAGGCCCTGTGGTTGAGTTGAAACCAGCGAAGACCAAATCGAAGAGGCCGAGAAGATCGAAAGCCGATAGGGTTGAAGATGAGTCGAAGATTCTGAAGTATTTAGAAGAGAATCCAAATGCGAAGAGAGACGAGATTGCTGATGCTACAGGCATTGCTAAGGCCACAGTGAGCGCATCACCCTCTTGGATGAGCAGGAAGACGATGGAATCTCGGGCCCGGGCAGCAGGTAGAGCACAGGGCGTGGGTGGTGTTGGTGATCCCTCTGTAGACTATTTTGACGGGGATTCATGAGGCGATTGATCCCCGTCATTGCGCCGTCACTGACGGGCTCAAGATTTCTCAATCTTTTTTCGAGTGTGTTTGAGGCCTTTCTGTCCGTTAAACGCTGATTTGTAGGATCTGCGCCCGCCGTCATTGCGCCGTCACTGACGGCGCGGGGTGATTGTAGAGGCTTATGTGGTTTTCGATACTCAGTATCGAGCATTGGCCCAGATCATCGACGGAGGCCAGAATGCCCAGCCAATCAGAAAACTTGTGGACTGTTGCGCGTATCGCAAATCATTTCAATGTCCCTCGACATCGCATCGAGTATGTCATCAATACCCGAGGAGTTGTGCCATTAGGTCGGGCGGGTATCGCTCGCGTATTCGACCGAAGCGCGGTTCCACTCATTGAAAGTGCACTCCGAGAGATTGGAACAAATCGAGCAGGGGGTGCCAAATGAAAGATCACCCTCGAATCACATCTATTCCATTTCCAGAGTCCAGGCTCACGCTCCGCAAAACGGAAGCAGCGAAGGCTTTGGGTGTATCCGAGCGAACACTCCACAAGCTGCTCAAGACCGAGCAGATCGGATCGTTCAAGCTCGATCGTGCCGTCCTCATCCCGGTTTCTGAACTGGAGGCGTTCATCGTTCGGAAGGGGGGGCAGGCCTGATGCAAATAGAACTGTTTGGAAATGGCACGCCAACACCTGCCAGTGGTGGCGATGCCGAAAGTAGTAAGCAAATCAAGTCTACCCGATCCCGTCGATGCCCGCTCCCACCGTACAGAAAAAACGCACCGGTAGGTACCTCGGAAGTCGCGGCAGCACAGATCGCATCTCATACTCCCAATCAGCGATCGCGTATTTACGCCGTAATCCAGGATGCTGGCGCAGCAGGGCTCACCGATGAGCAAGGGCAAGAACTCACAGGGATCAAAACCCAGAGCTACACCCCACGGCGTGGGGAACTCGTCAAAGATGGGAAGATTCGGGATACCGGCGAGCGCCGAAAGACCAGATCAGGCAGCCCGGCGGCGGTGTGGGTAGCCGTCAGCAAACGGGGAGGTGGCGACGATGCCTAGCTCCAAACCCAATCGTAAAGGCTCAGGCGAGCCACTGATTACCGATGTGAAGCTACGCGGGATCATCGCAGCATCGAACCTGACCCCAAATCAACGGGGGACACTCCTGATGATGACCGATGGTCTCTTTCGAGACACGCTTCAAATCATCATGGGCATTGAACGGCTCCAAACGGCTCTGGGTCTAGGTAGGCGGGCGACGATTGATCGCATTCGCTCCCTTGAAAACTCAGGCGCGATTGTGAAAATACGGGGTGGCGGTGGTCGATCCGAGTCAGGCAAGGGATATGTGAATATCTGGAACCTTGATCTGGATGCACTCCGAATGCAGGCGCTTGATCGAGAGCCAGATGATCCTGATACCCCGACCCAATCGGGAGTAAATGAAACAGCTACTAGCCCACCAAAGTCAATAAGCAAGGGTGCGGATTCATGCACGGTAAACGGTGCATGGAACCAGCCGCAAGGGTGCGGGATTCCAACAGCAACGGTGCAGCAAACCGCACACGATCCAATAACCCCAAAAAAAGAATCCAACAAAGAGAGCGCCGCTATTGCGGCGGACATTCAGGGAAAGCAATCAAGACCATCCATCCGGCAAAGGCGTAAGTACCCCGATCATCTCATCCCATGGGTGAATCGCTATGACGGTCCAAAACAATCGCGGGCGAATCGACTGGATCAAATCCACGCCCAGCTGGCGCTAGATGAAGAAAATGCTCGCCAGAAATCGAAGAACCAGTTAGACTCAAGTAAGGAAGGCGAACAGTAATGGCATCACTCATCCGAGACAAAGGCGGCACCAAACGCATCCAGTTCATGCTCGCCAAGGGCGATCGACGCACGATCCGCTTGGGTAAGATCAATGTAAAAACAGCTGAGCGGTTCTTTGCCCGTGTGGAGAATCTGATTGATACTGTTCAAACAGCGACCCCGATCGACTCACAGACCGCCCAGTGGCTCGCAGAGCTACCCGAAGACACCTATGACAAGCTGGTCCAGGTTGGACTTGCAGAGCCGAGAGAGGCGACACAGAAGCACACCCTTGGCGGTCTGCTCGATGAGTCGCTCGCCACAATGAGTGTGAAGGAATCCACACGCACCCGATACGCCCAGGCCAAGCGGCTGCTCATCGAACACTTTGGTAAAGATTGCACCCTCGACTCCATCACCCCGCACGATGCCGACAAGTACCGTGTTTGGCTGGAGACCAAAGTATCCACCCACGCCAAGCCGTACTCCAACGCCAAAGTGTCCAAAGAAATCCAGATCGCAAAGATGTTTTTCAAAGGTGCCGTGCGATGGGAGATGATTTCATCTAATCCGTTTGATGGTGTGCGTGGGGGATCACAGACAAATCGAGAACGGATGGTCTATATCTCCCCTGAAGTTGCACACAAGCTCATTGAGGGGGCTCCTGACGCTCAATGGCGGTGCATCATCGCGCTTGCCCGCTTTGGCGGGTTGCGTTGCCCGTCAGAAGTCCTTGGGGTGCAATGGGGTGATATTGATTGGGACAAAGGGCGGATGCTTGTGCGCTCTCCAAAGACTGAACGCCATATCGGCAAAGCTGAGCGGATCATCCCGCTCTTCCCTGAGCTTCGTTCTGTGCTCATGGATGCATACGAACTCGCGCCCGAAGGCAGCGTCTATGTGACCGGCCGGTTTGGAGGGACAAACACCAATCTTGGGACACAGTTCAAAAGACTCATCATCAGGGCCGGGATGATTCCTTGGCCGCGTGTTTTCAATGCGATGCGGGCGAGCCGAGCGACCGAACTGGCAGCCGATTACCCAGCGGCGATCTGTACCCAATGGCTGGGTCACACCCAAGCCATCGCAGAGGCGCACTATCACATGGTTCGAGATGAAGATTTCGAGCGGGCAGCAAGCACGCTGACCATCGGGCCTGATGCAAAGCGGGCTCAACGAGGCGGCGCAGAATGCGGCGCACTTGGGGCGCAAAGCCCGGCGCAGCAGCAATCCGCATCGACCGGCAAAGAGCCTCAAAACGGAGCGCAAAACCAAAAAGGATCAGCAGTTATGCCGATCCTTGCAGGTCGTCGCGATTCCTTGCAGAATGCCTTAAATGGGCCCGGACAGACTTGAACTGTCGACCTCACCGTTATCAGCGGTGCGCTCTACCAACTGAGCTACGGGCCCTCGGGTCACGAGTATAGGCCCTCAATCTCAGCCCGTGCCAGATCAAATCCACAGATTTTGGGCTTTCCTGCCCCGATCAGCCAATGACCCAGCACGCCCTATCCGCCATGATTTCAGGATTTGGGTCGGCAATTCGCCCGGCCCGATTATACAATCCAACGCGGGAGCCCATACAGACACGGAACCCGCTAAACCCAGGAGCTGACCATGATTGACTCGAAGATCAACTACAACAACATCATCGACGGCGACGACGCCCGCAGGGCCCAGAAGGCCGCCGACGATACGGTCGGGCTCGACCACACCCAGATCGACACCGAGACCTTCTATGTCACCCAGCACTACGACCGATATTCCGATGAGAACCACCGCGTCTGGAAGCAGATGTGGGAGAAACGCTGGGATGTGCTCGAGCAGCAAGCCTCGCGGACCTACCTCGCCGGGCTCAATCAGATCAACCTCAACCCCGATCGCGTGCCCCTGCTCTTCGGCTCGGTGCCCGACCCATACGACTCCACCAAGACCATCACCGGCATCAACGAGTTTCTCCGCCCGCTCACCGGGTGGCAATCCCGCGGCGTCCCGGGCTACCTCCCCGCCAAAGCCTTCTTCAGCTGCCTGAGCCGACGCGAGTTCCCATCGACCATCATCATCCGCCCCGAGGACAAGATGGACTACCTCCCCGAGCCCGACATCTTCCATGATGTCTTCGGGCATGTGCCACTGCATGCTGATCCGGTCTTCGCCGACTTCCTCCAGACTTATGGCCAAGCCGCCCTGCTCGCCGGCCCAGAACACGAAGAAGCCCTCGCGCGACTCTTCTGGTTCACCGTTGAGTTTGGTTTGATCTCCGAGGACAACCGCCTGAAAGTCTACGGCTCGGGCACCATCTCCTCGCACTCCGAGTCCGAGTACGCCCTCAACGCCCCCGAAGGCACCGCCGGACGCGACGCCGGGCAGATCGAACGCCGGGCCTTCGATATGGAACGCGTGATCAATACGCCATTCGAGATCGACCACTTCCAGGATGTCGTCTATGTGCTCGACAGCTTCGAGCAACTCCGCGACGCGATGACCAAGTACGCCGATCGAGTGATGGAAGACGCCGAGTCGTCCACCAAGGCATAATCCAGACCAACTCAAGAACCAATAACCCCGCAGGGAATCGGTTGTGAAAGGAATCTTGATATGACAGCAAACGAAGGCAATGCCGACCGCGCCGTGCGCGTGGTCCTTGGACTCATCGCGATCGTCGCCGCGTATATGTGGCTCGGGCTCGCCGATGGAGCAATCCTCGGGATCGTCGTCACGGTGATCGGGGCGGTGATGCTCCTGACCGGATTCGTCGGCTTCTGCCCGGCCTACCACCTCGTCGGGATGAGCACCTGCAAGAAGGATTGCTGCGGCGGATCATGCGAGACCAGCACAAGCTGACACCCGCTCACTGATCCGATCAGCTGCCTATTTTAAAGGCTCAGGAAGAGTTCAACGAGCCACATGCACACGATCTCCCTTTCAAAACAGGAGCGGGCGCTGAATGCCGAGCAACACCCAAGCCCAATCTGCTGATCCGTTCCTCTGCACAGAGCGCGTTGATCTCAACGCGTACTTCGATCGCATCGGGCTCGATCGTTCCATCGCTGATGGCCCACCGAGCCTTGAGTCCCTCCGCACCATCCAGCTCGCCCACGCGTGTTCGATCCCTTTCGAGAACCTCGATGTCGTGCTCGGCCGCGCGATCAAGCTCGATATGCCCAGCATCGCCGACAAGCTGATCAACCAGAAACGCGGCGGGTACTGCTTCGAACAAAACAACCTCATCATCCGCGTGCTCGAACAGCTCGGGTACCAGGTCGATGCGCTCTCTGGGCGAGTCCGGGCGGCTGTCCCCCGCGAGATCACCCCGGCGCGGACGCACCTATTCGCACGCGTGACCATCGACTCGGTGCCCTGGATCGTCGATGTCGGGGTGGGGGGCTTCACCCCCAGCGAGCCCATCCGCATGGACACTACCGAGCCTCAAGAAACCCGCCACGACACGCGAAGAGTCATCCAGGACGACCATGTCCACGGCTTGCCCCGATGGTTCCACCAAGTGCTCATCGACGGCCACTGGCTCGATATCTACGACTTCACCGGCGAACACATGCCCCCGATCGATCGCCATGTCGGCAACTGGTGGACGAGCACCAGCCCGCGCTCGACTTTCCGCCAAGCCGTCATGGCCGCCCGCGTCGAGCCCGACGGCTCGCGCCACACGCTCTCAACCAAGCAGTACGCCCACCGCAAGGGCGGCGAAGTCATCGAAAAGATTGAACTTGATTCAACGCCCATGCTCTTGGAGGTCCTCGCCGATCGCTTCGGAATCGAACTGCCCGCCGACACTGTTTTCGGCATCGATGGCATGTAAACAAGCGGGTCAACTCGCTCGGTCTTGCGCAGTTCAGTCCCGTACCATACCCCGATGAACGAATCCGAGCTCCACACCCATATCTACGCCCGCTCGACCGACCTCACCCTCGGCGGCTCCAACACCCTCATCACCGGGCCCGGCGACGACTCGGCCGTCGTTCAAGCGCCCGATGGATCGCTCGCACTGCTCACGACCGACCAACTCGTCGAAGGACGCCACTTTGTATGCGACACACCCCTCGATCTCATCGCCCGCAAAGCCATCGCCCGCAGCGTCTCCGACATCGCGGCCATGGGCGGCGTCCCCAGCTGGTCACTCGCCACAGGGGTACTCCCCAAAGACTATCCACACGCCGACGAACTCTTCGATGCCCTGAGCCGATGGGCCAAGCACTGGCACTGCCCGCTGATCGGTGGCGACATCGCATCGCACAGCTCAAACGAACACCCCCTCACCCTCTCGGTCACCGTCGGCGGCCAGATGCAACAAGCCACCAAACCCGTCCTCCGATCCGGAGCCAAACCCGGCGATCTGATCTATGTCAGTGGGGCACTTGGCAACTCCTTCAAATCCAACCATCACCTCGAGTTCGAGCCAAGGCTCGCTCTGGGCCAATGGGCCAGCACCCACAACGCCCACGCGATGATGGACCTCTCCGACGGGCTCGGACGCGACGCCCACCGGATCGCACAAGCATCGAATGTCTACATCGAACTCGATGCGGCGAAGCTATCGCTCAACCCCGGTTGCACCGATTGGCGACAAGCCGTCAGCGAAGGCGAGGACTACGAGCTCTTGATCGTGCTCGATCCGAGCACGGACATTTCCACCGCCCCGACCAAGCTCCTCGGCCCCATCGGCACGGTTCACGCGTGCGCCCCCAACGAACAACCCGGATCAACCATCGCCGATCCGGATGGGATGCTTCATGACGGGCAAGATCTCGGATGGGATCACTGAGCCCGCTGACGGGCCGCCGTCGTCACGAAAGGAACCTAGCACCATGCCCGAGCGTCCCCATGTCATCATTGTCGGCGGCGGATTCGCCGGGATCGAGTGCGCCAAGGCCCTCAAAGGCGCGGGCGCACGCGTCACGCTGATCGACCGCCAGAACCATCACCTCTTCCAGCCCCTGCTCTACCAGGTCGCCACCGCCGCACTCGCCGCGCCGAGCATCGCCGCACCGATCCGCGAGGTGTTCGCCAAGCGAGAAGATGTGCAGGTGTTCATGGACGAGGTGTGCGATGTCGATCCCAAATCAACCGCGGTGACCCTGGCCTCCGGGCGACACATCGAGGGGGACTACCTCGTGCTCGCCGCGGGGCTCCGCGCGATCTACTTCGGTCATGACCAGTGGAAAGCCCACGCGCCGCCGCTCAAGACCGTCGGCGACGCGATCGACATCCGAACGCGGTTCGTCTCCGCGTTCGAAGCCGCCGAACTTTTAGAGCCCGACGCCGACCGATCACGCGAGCTGACCTTCGTTGTCATCGGGGCGGGCCCGACGGGCGTCGAGATGGCCGGCGCGTTTGCCGAGCTGAGCCGAAAATCACTCCGAAGCGAGTACCGCCACTTCGATTCCGAGTCGGCCCGGGTGATCCTCATCGAAGGGCAAGATCGGGTCCTGCCCGGGTTTAAAGAGCCCAGTTCAGCGCGGGCACAGCGAGATCTCGAGCAGCTCGGCGTCGAGGTCGTGCTCAACACACGCGTCGAGGACATGGACGAGCAGGGCGTCACGCTCTCCGACGGTCGGCGGATCAACACACGCACCATCGTCTGGGCTGCGGGGGTCGCCGGCGAGCAGATCGGCTCAGCGCTCGATTCTGAGCGCACCCGCGCCGACAAAGTCATCGTCGAGCCCGATCTGAGCGTGCCTGGCTCTCCCAACATCTTCGTGGCCGGCGATCTGGCGCACGCGATCGACTCCAAAACGGGCAATCCGATCCCCGGCGTCGCGCCCGCCGCGATCCAGATGGGCAAGTTCATCGGACGAACGATCAAGCGTGAGATCATCGCCAAGCGTCCCGCCAGTCACACCCAGCAGCGTGCACCGTTCAATTACAAAGACAAGGGCTCGCTCGCCACCATCGGGCGCAACCGCGCCGTCGCGGAGATGAACGGCAAGTGCTTCGGGGGCTATCCAGCGTTCGTGCTCTGGGCCGTTGTACACATCTACTTCCTGATCGGCTACCGCAACCGGATCATGACGATGCTGCAGTGGTTCTGGCAGTATGTCCACTACGATCGCAGCGCCCGCATCATCCCCGCGCCAGAGCACGATTGCCAAGCAAAAGAGGACACGGAGCAATGAGCATGCTCGTTGCACGCCACCTTATTCGCCTTCATACACGCCTTCACACACGACGCCACAGATCAGGTGAGATCACTTCTTTTTCTTCTTGCCCTTTTTCTTCTGCCCCGGCCCGGCCTTGCCCTGGGCATCGCGCCGGTAGTCGGTCTTCCCTCGATCGCGCGACTTGGACTTCTTGCTCCGCCGTTGTCCGCCCGGTGCTTTCTTAAACCCAGCACCCTCGCTGTCGCCGATCCCGCCCATCGAATCCTCGCCCAGCTTGAGCTTGGCCGCCGGGCCCTTGAGCTTGCCGGCCGCCCGCCGATCGCCGTCGGCGATCGTCAGGTCCATCTGGCGCGTCTGCAGATCGACATTCGAGACATTCACCGTCAAGCGATGCCCGATCGAATAGCTCCGCCCAGAATGGATATCGACCATCGCGCCCGTCCGATCGTCGATCTTCCAGGTCGGCGGGCGCTTCGATCGTGTCACATCGCCGATCAGATCGCCCTTGGCGATCATCCCATCCGCGAGGTACTTCTCGATCTGCACATAGATCCCCTTGGGCGAGATCCCCGTGACCACGGCTTCGAACTCCTCACCAATATGCTCTTGCATCAGCTGGAGCACCAAGAACGCCCGCAGTGTCCGCTCCGCGCCCGCGGCATTCACTTCTGTATTCGAGCACTGGGTCCCGATTTCAACGAGCTCCTCGCGCGTCGGGCACAGGTCCAGATCACGGAGTGTGCGTCCGATCGCCTTCTTCTCGCCGTCGGTCTTGGGAAGGTTCTCGCCGTTCTTTGTCTCGCGCAAGAACGCGAACATCGCCCGGTGCAGCGTCAGGTCCGGGTAGCGACGGATCGGCGAAGTAAAGTGTGCATACGCGTGCGACGCGAGTGCATAATGCCCGATCAACGCCGGCGAATACACGGCTTTGGTCATCGTCCGCAGCACCGCGGTGTGCACGGCTCGCGATGCCGTCGTCCCCGCGGTCGAATCAAGCAGCGCCTGGAGTTCCTCGCGCGTCGGCGAGGTCGGGATCTTGTACCCCGCGACCATCGCGGCCTTGCGCAGATCGTTCACATCCCCGGGCGTGGGCTCGGGGTGCGTGCGACGCAGCACCGGGACATCGAGCTGCTCGAACAAGATCGCCAAGCTCTCGTTGGCCTCGACCATGAACATCTCGATGAGCGTATGGGTGAATGCATCGTCCTCTTTCTGCGCGTCGATGACCTTGCCGTTCTCGTCAAAGATCAGCTCGACCTCGGGCAGCTCGAGATGGATCATCCCCGCCTTGTGGCGTCGGGCCTGGATCAGCCGCGAGAGGGTGTTCATGTTCTGCACCGACTCGATCAACTCATCGCTGTACGGCGTATCGGTCTTGGCATGCTTCCGGGCCTCTTCGAGATCGCCGTCGATCAGGGCCTGGGCCTCAAGATAAGTCATCCGCTTGCGCGACTTGATCAGCGACTGGCACACCCCGCGCCCGACCACATTGCCCATCCGGTCATAGCGAATAATCGCGGTCTTGGCGTACCGCAGCACGCCCTCTTGCAGCGAGCAGATCCCGTTGGAAAGGACTTCAGGGAGCATCGGGATGACAAGCCTCGGCAGATAGACCGAGTTGCCCCGTTCCTTGGCTTCAAGATCCAGCGGCGACCCGGGCTCGATATAGTGGGCCACATCCGCGATATGGATTCCCAGTTCCCAGCCGCCGTTATCAAGGCGCTTGAGCGAGATCGCGTCGTCATAGTCCTTCGCGTCCGGCGGGTCGATCGTCGTGATGAAATCCCCGGTCAAATCCGCACGCATATCGAGCGCACCGATTCCCTTCTGCTCAAACAGTTCCATCTCCTCATCGAAGCGACGCGTCGCCTCGCGGGCCTGCTGCACGCACGCCTCGGGGAAGTCGTTGCTCGGCAGCGAGTACGCCGCGATGACCGCTTGTGTTTCGACATCCGGCTCGCCGGCCTCGCCGAGCACCTTGGTCACCACGCCCTTGGCGAGCCGACCGTTTTCGGGGTACTCGATAATTTCGATGACGACTTTGTCGCCGTTCTTGACATTCTTCGATTCAGCATCGCGGACGACGATCGGCTCGGTGAGCTCGCGTCCGTCGGGGAAGACCAGCCATCGCCCGTCGCGTTTTTCGATCTCGCCCGTAAACTGCGCCCGCTTGCGGGCGATGACCTCGAGGACTTCCCCGGCGTACTGGCGCTCCATCGTGCCCATACGCTGCTCGCGGCGCTGGTCGCGCTCGAAGTAGACCTTGACGGTGTCTCCGCTCAGGGCGCCCCCGGTATACTGCGGCGGGATAAAAATGTCCGAGCCCTGCTTGATCTGCGCGGGCAGGACGAATCCAACGCCCGAAGCGGTGCCGCGGAACTGCCCGATCAACTCGCCCTCGTCAGGGTGAAATGGGAGCTGGATCTTCCCGGAATCCGAGAGCTCGACCACGCCCGCCTCGGCGAGTTCGCGGACTGCGATCCCAAACTCCTTGACATCTTCGATGTTGAGTTCTTTGGCGACCAGCGGGATGGGCTTGGGGGTGTAGGTGTCGTGTGAAATGTGAGAGATCAACCGATCTCGGAATCTGCCTGGCATAGAAATCTGTTCCTGTCTGAGAAGCGCTCGCTGTGGCGCTGGAGCGCCCAAATCCGTTTGGGCTGCATACTTATGTCCGCAATGGTAGCGTAGATCGGCACACACACCCCTATTTGGTGAACCATTCGTCGCTTGTCTACGATCTTCTTATGTCCTTATTGGCAAAACAGGTCACATTTCGATACGCCGGCGGCCCGGTCGTCCTCGATCAGGTGTCGTGCGAAATCCCATCGGGATCGATCACCGCCATCGTCGGGCCCAACGGCGGGGGCAAGTCCACCCTCATCCGCCTGCTCGCCGGGCTCAGGACACCGGCATCCGGATCAATCACCCTCGACGACCAACCGCTCGTTTCGATCGCCCCCAGAGAACGCGCCAAACGCATGGCCTTCATCGAGCAGCGCCCCGATTTGGCGTTCGACTTCACCGTCCGCCGCGTCGTCGGCTTCGGGCTCCACGCCATCGGCAACGATCAAGACCGCATCGACAACGCCCTCGAACGCTTTGAGCTGAGCGATCGCGCCGACACGCCCTACGGGCACCTGAGCGTCGGGCAGCAGCAACGCGTCTCGATGGCTCGCGCATGGGTACAGATCGGCTCGACCGCGACCACCCAATCGGGCTACTTACTCGCCGACGAGCCCTGCTCGGCGATGGACCCCAAGCACACGCTCCAATCCATGATCGCCCTGCGTGAGCTCGCCGACCGCGGAATCGGGATCGCCGTGGTGATCCATGACCTGAGCACCGCCGCCCGCTGGGCCGATCGCGCCATCGTGCTCGATCAGCACGGTTCACTCGTCGCCCAGGGCACTCCAGACGAAGCCATGAGCGAATCCGTGCTCTCGGGCGTCTTCGAGGTCGCGATCCGCAAGCACACGCTCGCGGACGGGCAGTGCGTGTTTATCCCGACCAAGGAGTGATCGGGGCCCTGTTCTGCACTTTGTGCGCACACGGCGGGCACTTTGGCGATATACTTGTACACTGTGTTTCAACGAATTATACAGTTTGTCGTGAGCAATCCCATTCTCGTCTTTATCGTGGCGGCGGGATTGTTCAACTTCGCGGTGCGCATGGCCCAGAAGATGCGAGAGCAGCGCGTCAAACGCGAGGCTCATATCGAACGCCAACGCCAGCAGCAAGAGTTCATGCGTACCGGCAAGAACCCCGCAGCCGCGAATCCCCAAGCACCGATGGTCGACGAAAAGGCCCAGCGCCGCGAACGCATCGAGCAGCTCCGCCAAGAACGCATGGAGCAGCTGCGGGCCCTACGCGAGAAGCGGGCCAGCATCGGCGCACCAGCCGCCCAATCCACGCGCACCCCGGTCCCAGTCAAGCCGGCCAAGCCCGTCCGCCAAGCCGCCCCTTCGGGCCAGCGTCAGCCGATGCCCGCGCAGTCGCCTCGGCCTAACCAGCCCAGCCAGCCCAATGCGCCCACCAAGCAACCCCGCAAGCAGCCCCAGCTTCGGCCGGTCCAGCCCACACTCACCCCGGCTCAAAGAGCCCAGCAGGATCTCCTCCGCAGCTTCACCCAGCAGAAGCAATCACAGCAGAGCCCATCGAGCTCCAACGATCTCCGCCAGGGCCTGCCCGACAAAGTGATCTCCAAAGCCATCGTCGGCGACCAGATCAAGCCCACCGGCGAGCCCGCCGCCCGCGTCGCCGGGCAGCTCGAAAAGACCCGCAGGTCCTCGTCCAAACGCGTCCAGCCAAGCGATGGACAAGCCCTGAGCGCCAAATCCATGCTCCGCAACCGCTCGTCGCTCCGCCAGGCGATGGTGCTCCGCGAGGTCCTTGACACGCCCGTCGGGCTGCGGGATCAGGATGTCGCTTCCGGCTCGCTTTTTTCATAAACCTTGGGCGTTCTCAAACCTGATCCAATCCAGAATTCGCCCAGTTTGATGCCGTGAGCGGGATCGACTCGATATACTCCAGCATGCGCACACCCGCCACTAACACCACGCTCGTCCTCACCGGCGTCCTCGCGATCAGCTCCCTCTGCGGGTGCGGCACCTTCGATGACGCCCCGCGCGGGGCGACCAGCCTGCTCCAGATCATGGCGCCCCAGACCTCGCCGACCGAAGCGGCCAACATGGCGACGGATCAGTACAGCGCCGAGAACCGCTACAAGGGCACGACCCTGCTCTCCAACGCCGAGTTCGGCGGCGAGGGGGTCTACCTCGAGCTCTACCTCGACGGGATGAGCGATCCAGACTCCGGCGTCCGCAGCGCCGCCGTCCGCGCGCTGGGTCGCCATGGCGATCCTGAGCATGTCGATCTGATCGTCACCGCACTCGCTGATGAGGTGGACAATGTCCGCCTCGAAGCCGCCCGTGCTCTTCAGCGTGTGCACAGCGAGCACGCGATCGAGCCGCTGCTCAAGGCGATCAAAGAAGAAGACGAATCCAACGCCGATGTCCGCGCCGCCGCGGCCGACGCCCTCGGGCAATACCGCCAGAACAATGTCGTCCTCGGGCTTATCGGCTCGCTCCGTGATACCCGCCTCGTCGTCAACAACCGCGTCCAGCACGCGCTGCTGATCCTGACCGGCCAGAACTTCGGGCTCGATCGCCGAGCCTGGATCGACTGGTACAACGACCACGACGACCTCTTCGCCGGGGCCCAGCCGTACACCTACCCGATCTTCAACCGCAAGAAGCGACTGATCGAGTACCTCCCGCTGATCCCGCCCCCGCCCAACGAGATCACCTCGACCCCGGTCGGCATGGACCCGGTCATCGAGGACTAGATCTGTTCTCGACTCGCTCTAGATAGGCTGCTGAACGGTTATCCCGCCGCCCGAGCGTCCGAGAATCGCTTGTTTGTCGGATCGCCGTGCACTCCAACCGATATCTATTCGATACTCACAGATCGATACTTACAGAGTGCCGCCGCCGATTGGTCCGGGCGATGCTCAGCGCGAGAGGTGCACCCTTTGCAAGCAGTCCGGATAGTCAACCAAGAAGTCTTCCTCGATCGAAGCGCGCCCGATCCGTCGCCGATCGCGGGCCAGGCGCTCATCCGCCCGACCAAGGTGCTCATCGGGCCAGCCGACATCAGCGCCTGCACCGGAGCCATCGCCCACGAAGGCATCCTCGGGTACCAGTTCGTGGGCGTGGTCGAGTCCTGCGATGACCCTGACTCAAGTGAATCATGGAACGGTGCCCGCGTCGTCGGTCATATCAACATCAGCGATCCAAGCTCCGAGCTCGCCCGGCGCGGGCTGGCCAATCACGACCCGGACCGGATGGTCCTGGGCCTGCGCGGACGCGACGGGTGCCTGGCCGAGCGATTCGTGCTCGAGACCCGCAACCTGACCCGCGTCCCCGATGAGATCGAAGACGAACGCGCGGTGTTCGCATCGTCGCTAGCCGCGGCTGTGCACGCATCGCAGATCGTGCACATCGAGGGCAAGCCCTTCGTCACCGTGCTCGGGCAGGGGGTATCGGGCCTTCTGTGCGCACAAGTGATGACCAAGCTCAACGCGTCCGTCCGCTTGTTGTGCACCAGCGCCCAGCGCCTTGAGCTGTGCGCCAAGTGGGGGATCAAGCACCGCCACCTCGACGATGTCGGGCGACGCCACGACCAAGATGTCGTCATCGACACCACCATGGACCCCAGCAGCCTGACCACCGCCATGAAGATGATCCGCCCCCGAGGCACCATCGTCCTCCAGGCCAACCCGATGCCGGTGCTGGGCACCCCCGAGCCAACGCCCATCGACTACGCACCGATCATCGCCAACGAGCTGCAGGTCTTCGGCGCCCGCTGTGGCAACATCTCCGAGGGGCTCAACGCCATGACCACCGGCGGCATCGATCTCAGCGGCTTGATCACCAAACGCTTCAAGTTCGAGGACGCGATCAACGCGCTCCGCACCGCGCAAGACAGCGAGCAGATCGGTGTGATCGTCGAGATCTCGTAGTCTAGAAAACCAGTGTTCGCATTAGCCCGGTACGATACCGTCGAGCGCACCCGATGCGACAGCCGCCGGCCACATCGCCGCGAAGATCCCCGCGGTGAGCAGCGCATACACCAAGCCGTCAATAAAGCAGGTCACGATAAACCGTGTCGGCTTGCCCAAGAAGAAGTCGTTGACCAACCCGCCCATGCAGTGTCCAAGAATGGCCGTGGTACCGGCCACGCGGAACACATGCATGTACTCGGCGCCCGCGGGCACGCTGTGCCCCGTGATGTACGCCACGAACACGGTGATGATCGCATACACGACGAAGGTCTTGACGAGGTTCATCCCGAAGTTGGGCTTGCCCGGCGACACGATCAACGAACCCCACGGGCCCGCGTCCCACTTGGCCTTGCCCTCGTCGGTCTTGAGGTCCTTGGCCTCGCAGCCCGGGTACAGATAGAACCCGGCCTTGAGGTCCGTCGATTTGAGCGCATCGAGGAAGCCCGGCTCTTTGTCGCCAACAAAGTTGATGTCCTTCTTGTGGTGGGGCATCGCCATCCACATGATCGCGCTGGCGAAGAAAACAACAACACTGGTAATCAACAACGGCATCCAGAGTTCGGCGAGATGGACCATGGTCGGTTCCTTTCAAAGGGTGTGTGTCGTGTGTGTGTGCCCCGCAGCATACCAGAAACCAACCAAAAATGAAAACCCCGCAGTGCCCAAAGAGCGCGTGCGGGGTTGGTGTGCTGGATGTCGTGGACCGAAGAGCTGTTTTTAGCCCGAAACAGGCATGGTTTCGAGCACCGAGTCGATCAAGCCGTACTTGACCATCTCCTGGTCATCGAGCCAGAGGTTGCGATCGCAGTCGTGCTTGATCTTCTCAGGGGTCTGCCCGGTCGCATCCGAGTAGATGTTGTACAAACGATCACGCAAGCGGAGCATCTCGAGGGCTTCGATTTCGAGGTCAGTCGCCTGCCCTTCCATCACGCCCGAGAGCAACGGCTGGTGCATGAGGTTGCGAGCGTTCTTGAGCGCGTAGCGCTTGCCCTTGGCGCCCGAGCACGCGATGACCGAACCCATGGATGCGGCCTGGCCAATCACATAGGTGCAGATGTCGGGCTTGATGAAGTTCATCGTATCCACGATGCCCAAGCCCGCGGTGACCGAGCCACCCGGCGAGTTGACATACAGGTGGATGTCCGCTTTGGCGTCCTCGTTGGCGAGGAAGAGGAGCTGGGCAACGATCAGGTTGGCCATCTCGTCCATCACGCCGCCGGTGACGAAGATGATGCGATCCTTGAGCAATCGCGAGAAGATGTCGTACGAGCGTTCGCCTCGACCGGATTGTTCGATCACGATCGGGACGAGATGTGCACTGGGAGTTGTCATATCGTGTTCACCTTGTAATGGTGTGTGGAAACATGTTCAAACTTGTGAAATCATGGATTGAATCGACGCTTGATCAATGGATTAGCTCGCGCTCATGCCCGGGATCTCGGGCGGCTCGGTGAGCACCTCGTCGACCAAGCCGTAGTCCTTGGCTTCCTGGGCGTCGAAGTACATATCGCGTTCGGAGTCCTCACGCACCCGCTCGCTGGTCTGCCCGGTGTGCTTGGCGAGGATATCGATCAGTGTCTGCTTGGTCTTGACGATCTGCTCGGCCTGCAAGCGGATGTCCTCGGCCTGTCCGGTGATCCCGCCATACGGCTGGTGGATCATCACCTTGGCGTGGGGGAGGATAAAGCGTCGCCCCTTGGTGCCCGCGGTCAGCAGCACCGACCCGCCCGAGTACGCACGACCGATGCAGTAGGTCGCGATCGGGGAGCTGAGGAAGCGCATGGTGTCGTAGAGCGCGAGGGTGTCGTCGACGACGCCGCCCGGGCAGTTGATGTAGAAGTTGATTTCCTGATTTTTGCGCTGATTCTCAAGATAGAGCATCTGCATCATCACCCGCGAAGCGGAGGCATGATTGATCTCGCCAACCAAGAACACGATCCGGTTTTCGAGCAAGAGTTCATCGATGGACATCTCGCGTGTCCGTTGGTAACTTACTGAAGCTGAGGCCATAAGTCTTTCCCTGACATATATCTACAGTCATAGGGGGCGGTTTGGTGCACTCGGAGACTGTTCCGAGCGACCGCCGATCTGTCTTATTCATCGGCCATATCGGCCATGGTCATCATATCCGTCTCCCATTCGGAAAGAGAAATCGCCCATACCGAACTACAAAGAAGTCATTGCCCAGCGCGGGCGGTGCTTCTACAGTTCCGACCTGCCTGATCCAGAGCCTGTCGGGCTTGCATGCAAATCCTTATCCTTTCGAGAGATCCACCGTGACAACAGCCGTCATCAGTGATATCCATGGCAACGCCGCCGCCCTGAAAAGTGTCCTCAAGGACATCGAATCCAGGGGGATCAAGAACATCGTGTGCCTCGGGGACATTGTCGGTTACGGCCCAGAGCCCCTGGAATGTGTCGATCTCGTCCAAGAACACTGCGATTGGGCCCTGATGGGCAACCACGACTTCGGGGTGCTCTACGAGCCGACCAACTTCAACGCCACGGCCGAAGCCGCCGCCTACTGGACCCGTGAACGATTCGATGCCGAGCCCGACGAGGCCAAACGCGCCCAGCGCTACGAGTTCCTTGGGGCCCTGCGTGTCCGAGCCGTCGAGGACCTCTGCGGCGACGGTCGCTCCATCCTCGCGGTCCACGCTTCGCCCCGCCGACCCATCAACGAATATATCTTCCCCGACGATGTCAACGATGCCCCCGACAAGATGGACGCGATCTTTGATCGCGTCGAGCAGGTCGCCCTCGTCGGGCACACCCATGTCCCGGGCGTGTTCTCCAACGAGCCGGATTTCTACCCGCCGTCGGAGATTGGTGACGAGCCGATCTTCAAGTTTATTGCGGACGAGAAAGCCGTGATCAATGTCGGATCGGTCGGGCAGCCACGCGACATGGACCCCCGGGCCAGCTACGCGATCTTGTCGCCCGGGCAGGTCGAGTTCGCACGCGTTGAGTACGACATCAAAGAGACCGCCGACAAAATTAAGGCGATCGCCCAGCTCCACGATTGGCTCGGCGACCGCCTGTACGAAGGGCGATAAGCCCGTATTTGTATTTCGATACCCGGCACACACGCCGCACACACACGCCGACGCAGACCGCCGCGACGGCCCACCGGTTCACACCGCACGCTGGAACACGCCCGCATGAACACATCTCCATTCTCAAAACGCCTCCGCTCGTTCGCTTGTTCTCTAAATGCATTGAGCATGTTGGGTGCAACAGGCATGGTGCTGGCCACCACGCTGTTCTTCGCCCAGGGCCAACAGGTTTCGCAGGAATCGGTGGCCGCGACTCAGTCAGTTGCATTTATACAGGACGATACCGACGGTGACGCGACTGAATCGACACCAGTGCCCGCAGCAGAACCAGCAACCATCGCCGCCCCGTCCTATGTCGCGCGGGAAGCGACCACGATTGATGAAAGCTTCGCGCCATTGGGCGATCTCGATGACCTCACTCAGCGGATCGCGATCGAGTTCTCGCCCTTGGGCGCCGGGATCGAAACGCTCAAGCTCCCCGATGACTTCGAGACCGTCAAAGGGCTCAAGCACATGACCCTGCAGGCCAAGTACCAGCAGGAGGGTTCGACGGCCTTCTCCGTCCCCTTCGCGGCGTTGGCCATCGAGATCGAGGGCGAGGCCGTTGATCTCAGCGGCTGGCACTTCCCGATCTGGAATGAAGTCGCCCCCGGATCGTTCGAGGCATTTATAGATGGTGCCGACGGCACACCCGTTGTTCGCATCACCCGAGTCTTTACCCTCAAGCCCAACGCCGAGCACGGGTTCTATCTCGAGGAATCGGTCGAGAACCTGGGCAACCAACGACTGGCTACTCGTTTGATCTCCACGGGCGTCATCGACATGGCCAAGGCCCGCTCGTCCTACGGCGGCGACCGCCGACGCGTCCGCTATGGCTACCTGCTCTCGCCCGAGAAACAAGGACAGTCCGCCCGCGTCACCGTCGATCAAGAACTCAAGAGCCGAAACAAGCTGCTGGGCAAGAAGATCGAAACCCAGTACGGCAAGGCCTACGCCAAGACCATGACGGTCTGGCCCAACGAGGACCTGCTCGAAGGCGGCCAGCGCCTCGCATGGCTCGGGCTCAGCGATCGCTACTTCGTCGTCGCCATGCACTCTAAGTTCGATCCCCTCACACAGAACCCCGACGACAAGCTGCTCACAGGCTTTGCGAGCATCGAGCGCGTTGTAATGGACAGCTACGCCAGTGCGCCTGATACAGTCTTCACGCTCATCATGCACGGGCAGGAGCAGCAGATCGATCCAGGCACCTCGTCAAGCAACACCCTCGGCGTGTACGCCGGCCCGCGCAACCGCCCGCTGATGCTCGCCGAGCCCGAGATCGCCTCGCTCTCGATGCCCTCGATGGTCGTCTCGAACCTGGGCGGCATCTGCGCCCCGTGCACCTTCAGCTGGCTCACCGACATCCTCATCGGCGTCCTCCGCACCTTCCACTCGATCGTGGGGGACTGGGCGATCTCGATCCTGCTGCTCGTGGTCGTCGTCCGCGGGTGTCTGCACCCCGTGACCCGCTGGTCGCAGATCCGCGTGCAGCGCTTTAGCGTGCAGATGCAGGCGATGGCTCCAAAGCAAAAGGCCATCCGCGAGAAGTACAAGAACGATTCCAAGAAGCAGCAGGCCGAGATGAGCAAGCTGTGGCGCGAGGAAGGCATCTCACCCGCCGGCCTGCTCGGGTGCCTGCCCATGTTCCTCCAGTCGCCCGTGTGGATCGCGCTCTACGCGACGCTCTACTTCGCCACCGAGCTCCGTCACGAGCCCGCGTTCTATGGCGTCTTCCAGAATGTCACCAACTGGGGCTTTATGAGCGACCTCTCCGCGCCCGACGGCGCGATCCCGCTGCCCGCGTCGATGCACTTTAGTTTCGCGATGTGGGGCTCGGTCGATTCGATCAATATCCTGCCGTTGTTCCTCGGCGTCGTGTTCTTCCTCCACCAGAAGTACCTCACGCCGCCTACTCAAGGGACCATGACCCCCGAGCAGGAATCGCAGCAGAAGATGATGAAGGTGATGATGGTCTTCATGTTCCCGGTGATGATGTACGCCGCCCCTTCGGGGCTCGCGCTCTACTTCATCACCAACTCGGGGATGGGGATCATCGAGAACAAGTGGATCCGTTCGCACATGAAGAAGCACGGGATGCTCGAGATCGAGAACATCCGGTCGGCCAAGAAGGACAAGGGCCCGGGCTTCCTCCAGCGGATGACCGAAGCCGCCGAGGCCCAGAAGCAGCTGCGTGAGAAGGGCCCCGCCCAACCCAACCCGGCCTCCAAGCAGAGCCGACGCGGGCCCAAGTAAACTTGCGGATTCAAATCGAGTAGAACAAGGAAGACCAACGCGTGCCCACCGGCTCCACCATCGCGGCTCCATGCACAGCGCCGGGCGCGAGCCGACGCGCGATGATCCGCGTCTCGGGATTTCATGCCCGCGATTGTGCGCACAATCTGTGCGGCATTGAGCTCAACGCCCGCGGCATGTTCCCGGTCCGCTTTGATCTTGGGAGCATGCACACAGTCCCGATCATGCTCATCTGGTACCCGGGCCCCAACAGCTACACGGGCGAAGACACCATCGAACTCGTCATGCCCGGCAACCAAACCCTGATCGGGCGGGTGCTCGATCGGTTGCTGGCGATGGGCGTCGAAGGACAAGTCAGCTACGCCCAGCCAGGCGAGTTCAGCGCCCGGGCCTATTTGAATCATCGATTGACGCTTGCCCAAGCCGAAGGGATCGCCCTGCGGATCGCCGCCGAGCACGACGATGCGCTCGCGGCCGCCGGCGCACTCCTCGACGGCTCCTACGCCGCCCAATGCAATGCATGGGCCCAAGAGATCGCGACGCTCCTCGCCCTCGTCGAGGCCGGCGTGGACTTCTCAGATCAAGAAGATGTCATCCCCATCACCCCCAAAGACCTGCACTCGCGACTGAACACACTCCGACAGCAGGTCCTCGATCAGATCGGCGGCGCGCAGGGTGATCGGGTACAGACCAACCTACCCAGGGTCGTGCTCGTGGGGCGTCCTAACGCGGGCAAGAGCTCGTTGTTCAATGCCCTCCTCGGGGTTCGCCGGGCGGTGGTGTCGGACCAAGCGGGGACGACGCGCGATGCGATTGTCGAGTCGATGGATCTGGCACGGGATGTCCCGGGCGCGGGGCAGGTCGAGCTGGTTGATCTCGCGGGTTTGGTGGGCGATGGCGAGCAGGCGATCGACGCGATTGATGAAGCGGCTCAAGAGCGGGCCCGCGGGTTGATCAAGGACGCGGCCGTGCTCGTGTGGTGCGATCCGTCCGGGCGATTTGATGAGTCGAGCGTGTCCGGGCTCTCGACCAATGGCGACACATCGATCGTGCGGGTGCGCACCAAATCGGACCTTGTCCATACACACGCAGATTCCAATGATGGCTTGGCCGTGTGTGCCCTCGACGGCACCGCCCTTGGAGCACTCCGCCGGGCGATCGCCGACGCGAGTTCGCAGGGATCAGGCACCGGCGTGGGGGTGTTCGTGCCCCGTCATCGGCGAGGGCTCATCGACGCGGCCCGGGGCATCGCCAGCGGGCTTACGCGCCTGGACCCAAGCAAGCGCATCGTCGAAGAGCCCGAACTCGTCGCGATCGGTTTGCGCGACGCCCTCGACGCGATGGGTGAGCTGATCGGCGAAATCTCCCCCGACGATGTGCTCGGGCGGGTCTTCGCGACCTTCTGTGTGGGCAAGTAGCCCGATTCGCTCTGATCAGATCAATGATCTAGCCTATTCTCGGACGCGATCAATGCGATCTGCATGCAACCGGATCATGGGTTAATTGTGCGATATCTCGCCGCGGACGATCACATGGACGGCCTGCGACGATCAGTGTGTGTTCGGGTGGTGCATTGTGATGCTCGCTGGGCGTGCGTGTTGAATTGGGTGTGATGAGAGTCGATATTTGTGCTGGCTTGCTCGATCGCGTGGTCGAACCACGGGTCGGGCATCGGCACAGGAGCACTCCAATGGGTATTCGGCTCGGCGAACTCTTAGTAGAACACGGCGCGATCAGCATTGATCAGCGTGATGAGATCCTTGAGATCCAGAAGCACACCCCCCGACCGTTCGGTGTGATCGCCGAGGAACGCTTCGGGGTGTCGCCGGGCGATATCGAGCAGGCGTGGGCCGAGCAGTACGCGATGATCGCGACGCGCGTCGATCCCCTCGCCCTGGAGATCAACGAGCAGACGCTCGCGCTGATCTCCAAGCGCCAGGCGTGGCAGTTCGGGCTCCTGCCCGTGCTCGAGCACAACGGCGAGATCGAGTTCGTCACCGCCCGCGAGTGCCTGGCTCGGGCACTGCGATTCGTCGGCTGGCGGATGAGCGAGGAGTGCACCTTCGGCATCTGCGATCTGCACACGCTCAAGCTCGGTCTCTCGATGCACTACCCGTTCGGGGCCCTCGATGCGGGGACAGCCGACGAGTTCCTCAACAAGCGGAATCCGGCGGCCTAAACCGCTGTGAGAGACACCCGCCGAGACGGGTAGTCGAATCCATTCAGGCTAAGAGCAGAAAAAAACAGGGCCGATCTTTCGATCAGCCCTGCGCGTTTGTAGTCTTTGGAAAACACCGGGTCCAACAGCTCATTGCCCGGCATCGGCAAGCCGGCGTTTAGCGGCGGGTTGCTTTCTTCCGGGTGGCTTTTTTGGCGGCCTTTTTGCGGGTCGCCTTCTTCTTCGTGGCTTTCTTCTTGGTGGCCTTCTTGGCTACCTTCTTCTTGGTTGCTTTTTTCTTGGTGGCCTTCTTTTTCGTGGCCTTTTTCTTTGTAGCTTTTTTCTTGGTGGCTTTCTTCTTGGTCGCCTTCTTGGCTACCTTTTTCTTGGTTGCCTTTTTCTTTGTAGCCTTCTTTTTGGTGGCCTTTTTCTTGGTGGCTTTCTTGCGAGTCGCCTTCTTCTTGGTGGCCTTCTTGGCTACCTTCTTCTTGGTCGCTTTTTTCTTGGTGGCTTTCTTCTTGGTTGCCTTCTTGGCTACCTTTTTCTTGGTTGCCTTCTTCTTGGTCGCTTTCTTGGCGACGCGTTTCTTGGCTACTTTTTTCTTCGCCGCTTTTTTGGTTGCTTTTTTCTTCGCCATGGTGTGGCTCCTCGTTGGTCAGTGTTGCTTCTCTTAGAAGCCGATTTGTTCACGATGAATATCGGCCCACTACAAACGCTTGTCAATCATTCTACAAAACACATCGGTGTGTTGTGTAGCAAATCTTGAAGTTCAGCGCGAACCTTGCGCATTTTTCAAGTGAGCACCATCATACAGCAAGCGCGCGTTGTGTGCGCTCAACACACGAGTTGCATCAATCGACGAAACCATTTTCATTGGCGCAACGCAGACTAACGCGTTCAATCAACACCATCGACAACGCATGTATCACGGCGCGCAAGCAAGCGTTCGTTTGCAAACGCGCACACCACGCGATGCGCAGCGCGTCCGATTACACAACACACTCCGTTGCATGCGCGGCCATGCGTCAACCCAATCAAGTGTGCGTGCGCGTCGAGTAATCAAATGTCGAGCTGCACACGCTTGGGGCATAGATCGACGCAGAACGCAGCATGTTCGACGCATGATCGCATCAATATCGTGCGCAATCGTTGTTGGTTCTTTTCTCGTTGAGCCGTGTTTTTGAACTGGTGCGTGCGAACAATCAGCAACACGACACACGGATCGATCATGTGTTTCGTAGATCACCAAGACGCCGCAAGCCAAGCCACGCGAGGACTCGTCGATGCCCAATACGCCCAACACACTCAGCACCATCCAAGCCCACACCTGCTCCAACGGGTTGATGATTCTCACCGAGCCGATGGGCGGCGTGCAATCCGCCGCGATGCGTTGGCTGATCCCCGCAGGCGCAGTGTTCGAAGATATCCACAATTTGGGAACCTCAAGCGTGTGCGCCGAGATGTTGATGCGCGGCGCGGGCACGCTCGATTCAAAAGCTCAGGCCGACGCGTTCGATCATGTCGGCGCGTTGCGCGACGTGAGCAACTCGATCCGCTACACCCAGCTCTCCGCTTCGACCATCGGTTCGCGCCTGAACGAAGCGATCCCGATGCTCGTTGACATCGTGCGAAAGCCGATGATGTCGAAGGATTCGTTTGCGCCAGCGTGCGAGCTCGCGTTGCAGGGTGTTGAATCGTTGGCGGACGATCCGCAACAGCGCACCGCGTTGGCGGCGCGCGTGCGTCACCTGCCCTCTCCCTATGGTCGCAATACGCTGGGCACCAGCGAAGGCATCCGGGCACTGACTCACGATCAACTCACTGGTTGGTGGAGTATCCATGCCAAGCCTGCTGGCTCGGTCATCGCCATCGCCGGCGATATCGATCGCGATCAGGTCATCGAACAGATCGAATCGCTCACCAGCGACTGGTCGGGCAGCGTCGAACAACCCGAGGCACTCGGCGAGCCACCCCGCGGCTACGCGCACATCAACGACGATTCGAACCAAGTCCAGGTCCTGATCGTGCATGATGGACCGCGCGAGGGGCACGAAGACTCCATGCTCGAAAAGCTCGTGATCTCCGTGCTTTCGGGCGGGATGTCCGGTCGGCTCTTCACCGAGGTCCGCGAGAAGCGCGGCTTGTGCTACACCGTCAGCTCGTCGTTCCGGGCCGACAAAGACCGCGGCATCGTGAGCAACTATGTCGGCACCACGCCCGAGCGCGCCCAGGAATCGCTCGATGTGCTCATGAGCGAGATCCTGCGGATCGGCGAGGGCAATGTGACGAGCGAAGAACTCGCCCGGGCCAAGACCGGGCTCAAGAGCCGACTGATCTTCTCGGGCGAATCGACCAGCGCCCGGGCCGGCGCGATCGCGGCCGATCAGCTCAATCTCGGCGCCCCGCGGGCCCTCGAGACCATCATCGATCAGGTCAACGCCATCAAGCTCGACGAGCTCAACGCGTACCTGACGCGCCGGGCGATCGGGACGACCACCATCCAGACGCTCGGGCCCGACGCGCTCACGCCGCCGACCGGGGTTTGATCGGTGTAGAGGTATTGCGGGAAGCAATGCGGCGGCTTGACGGCAGATTTGCAGGTTGATCGTTCAGACTTTGGTGTTCAAACCGAGTTTGTGACGATAGTCTTGCATGGTGAAAACGCCCGGAAGATCAGACATCTCGACGAATCCAACCAACGAATCCAACGCTGATTCGGGTTGTTCATCGCGCAACGCTCGGCTCACGATCGAGCTGGGCGGGCAACGCCCGTTCCTGCTGGGTATCGGCGGGTGCGGCATGTCCGCGCTGGCGAGGCTCATCAGCGAGGCCGGGCTCAGCGTCCGCGGGTGCGACGGGGTCGCTTCGCCCGTCACCGATGCCCTGATCGAAGCCAACATCAGCGTCGGGTTCGAAGAGCACGAAGACCAGCTTCCCGACGATGTCGATGTGGTCATCGCGTCGGCCGCCATCAAGCCCGATCACCCAATGATGCTCGAAGCCACCCGGCGTGGGCTCACGATCATGAGCTACCCGGAAGCCCTGGGCGTGTGCATGCGTGGACGCACCGGGATCGCCATCGCCGGCACCCACGGCAAGAGCACGACCACCGCGATGCTCGGGTGCGCCCTGACCGACGCCAAAGTCGACCCGTCCGTGATCGTCGGGGCGACCTGCTCGCAGCTCGGGCACGGAGCGCTCGGGGACAATTCCTCGGCGGTGGGTTTCCGGGTCGGTCAAGGGAAAATCGCCGACGGCGCATGGGCCGGTCGCCCCGGGGTATTGCTCGCAGAGGCGTGCGAATACAACCGCTCGTTCCACCACCTGCACCCAACCGTGGCGTCGATCGGACAGATCGAAGCCGACCACCTCGATATCTACGGCTCGCTCGACGCGGTGATCGAAGCCTTCGCCGAGTTCGCCCGTCTGATCGCACCCGCCGAGCAGGGTGGCAAGCTGATTATCTCGCACGATGGCGCGCACCGACGCGAGGTGACGGCCGGGCTCAAGTGCAGCGTCGAGACCATCGGGTTCAACCCCGCGGCTGACTGGGTCATCGGGTACGAACCAACCACCGGGCTCGTCACGATCCAAGAGCCCGATGCGACGACTCGCTCATGGACGCTCTCGATGCCCGGCGAGCACAACGCGTTCAACTCCGCGATCGCCTACGCCCTCGGGCGTTCGGTCGGCGCGGATGGTGCGCTGCTCGCCAGCTCGTTTGAAGCATTCTCGGGGCTCGATCGTCGGCTCCAGCTCCTGGGCGTCCGCAACGGCGTGCGGGTGTACGACGACTACGGGCACCATCCGACTGAAATTGACGCGACGCTGCGGGCGTTGGCCCTGCGCGAGAACCCGGCCAAGCACGGCGGGCGGTTGATCTGCGTGTTCCAGCCGCACCAGCACTCGCGGACGCGGTTCTTCCTCGATGAGTTCGCGACGAGCTTCGAACACGCCGATATTGTGATCGTGCCCCATATCTACTTCGTGCGCGATTCCGAGATCGAGAAACACCGCGTAAGCTCGGCCGATCTCGTCGATAAGCTCCGCGCCCGCAAGGTCCGCGCGATGCACCTCTACCCGTTCGAGGCCATCATCGAGCAGCTCGAAAACCTCTGCCGACCCAATGACCTGCTGGTCGTGATGGGGGCTGGGCCGGTCTGGAAGATCGGCAAGGGCTTCCTCACCGGCGGCAGCGAGGATTGCTTGTGAACACTTCTTCGGCACAGCTTCATATCGAGCACAACGCCCAGATATCGACCTGGTTCCACATCGGTGGGGGGGCCAAGATGCTCGCCCGGCCAGAATCCGCCGATGAACTCCTCGCGTGCCTGGAGATTGACGACGAATTTATGGTCCTCGGCGAGGGCGCCAACCTGCTCGTCGATGACGAAGGCGTCGATGGGCTGGTAGTCTCTATGCAAGGCGATGGGTTCTCGCGCGTCGAGATTGATGCGAGCACCGGGATGGTTCGGGCTGGTGCGGGCGCAGCGTTGCCCAGCCTGATCAGCCGATGCGTGCGCCAGGGGCTCGGCGGGCTCGAGGTCCTCGCGGGGATCCCGGCGACCGTTGGTGGGGCCGTGATTATGAACGCGGGCGGGTCATTCGGCTCCATGAGCGATGTCGTCCACAGCGTTCGGGCGATGGACCGCGTCGGACGCATCCACGAGCTCGATCGCTCCCAGATCGACTTCGGCTATCGACAGTCACTGCTCAACCACCTGCTGATTACCGAAGTCGTGTTTCAGCTTACCCCCGGTAATGTAGCGGAGATCAAAGCGTCGCTAAAAAAGTGCATGGAGTACAAGTCCGGGTCGCAGCCGCTGGGGGCCAAGTCTGCGGGCTGTGTGTTCAAGAACCCGGTGCTCAACGAGCCCATCGAGGGCATCGGCGCGTACGAACAGCGAGTCAGCGCCGGGATGCTCATCGACCGGGCGGGCTGCAAGGGGCTGGCAGTGGGCGGGGCGCAGGTCTCGGAGGTGCACGCCAACTTCATCACGACGACCAAGGACGCCAAGGCCCGCGAGGTCATCGGGCTCATTGCTCAAGTCCACGAGCGCGTGCACGATCGCTTTGGTGTATCGCTGAGCCGCGAGCTGGTGATCTGGGGGGAGCAGGCATGAACGATCAGAGCAAGCCAACCCGTGTGCTCGTGCTCGGGGGCGGCCCAGACAGCGAACGCCAAGTCTCGATCGAGAGCGCCAACGCGATCCATCAGAGCTGCCTCGATGGCGGGCTCGATTCGACGCTGCTGATCATCGACCGCCCGACACTCGACGAGGTCCGAGCGTGGGACGCCGATGTGATTTTTCCCGCTCTGCACGGGCGATTCGGCGAGGGCGGGGCCCTGCAGTCGATGCTCGAAGAATCGAACAAGGTGTTTGTGGGTTCACGATCCAAAGCATCGCGGTTCGCGATGGACAAGCTGGCGACCAAGCTGATCGCGAGCCGCTGCGGCGTGCTCACCCCGGCCGCGTGCGTGTTCGATCCCAGCGATGCCCAAAGCCCCGAAGACGCGATCTGCCCGTTCGATCTGCCCGTGGTCATCAAGCCCGTCGCCGATGGATCGAGCGTCGGGCTTCATATCTGCAAGACGCGGCAGGGCTGGACGGATGCCATCAAAGCAGTCGGCGAGGATCTATCGAGCAACCCAAATCGGGTGTACATGATCGAGCGGATGGTCAAAGGGCGAGAGCTCACGGTGTCCGTGCTTGGTCAATCCGACGGGACCCTTGAGGCCCTGCCGATCGTCGAAATTGCCCCTGTGGACGGGGTGTACGACTTCAACGCGAAATACGCGCGCAACGACACGGTGTACACGGTGAACCCGGATCTAGCCGATGAGATCGCCAGTGCGATCCAGGAGGATGCCCTTCGTGTGTGCATCGCGCTCGGGGTCGAGCATCTCGGGCGGGTCGATTTCCTGCTCGGCGAGGACGGCCAATGGGCGATGCTCGAAGTGAACACCATGCCCGGGTTCACCGCGACCTCGTTGCTTCCCAAGGCAGCCGCCCAAACCGGGATGCCGATGCACGAGCTGTGCGCACACTTGGTACGCTGTGCGATCGGATCGAAGACCAACCCAAAGACACCCGCCAGCACCACCCCGGCACACTGAGACATCCCGGCTGCGAGCCCACAGAGAGCGAGACCTGATATGGCACGAAAGAAAAAATCCAAGAAGAAGTCCACCAAGCGCGACCCGGAGCGTGATCTGCGCAACAAGCGCATCGCCCTGGGCAGCGCGATGCTCGTTGCCGGAGCGGCCATCTTTGGCGGGGCGGCGATGGGCATCGGCGAGCTCAACCGCAAAGCCGCGGCCATCATCGCGCCGACCGACACACTCAGCATCGAGGTCAACTGGCCCACCGACGCCCGCGGACGCCACTGGCTGCCCGCGGCGGATCAAGAGAACATCGAGAAGACCCTGATGAACGCCGTCAAGGGAGGGACTGCATTGACGCAATCCCCGCTCGAAGAAGCCGGGCGATCGCTGATGAAGACCGGCTGGCTCGACGGCACGCCCTCCGCCCGCTGGACAAGCGACGGCGTGGTCTCGGTCGAGGGGCAATGGCGTGCGCCCCTCGCCGCGGTTCGCTTGGGCAATCGCGAGATCGTGATCGATCGCCTGCGCCATGTGCTGCCGTTGGATTACGCGATCGGGCAGAGCAACCAGTATTTCTTCCTCGGCATCGATGCGCCGCTGCCCGATGTCGGTGAGCAATGGCCCGGGACCGATCTGGAAAACGGGATCGAACTGCTCGAGCTGCTCCGCGACGAAGGGCTGCTCGAACAGATCGTCGGGTTTGACCTGGGCGACGGGGCCGAGTCGGGGATTCTCAAGATCATCACCAAACGCGACGCCACGATTGTTTGGGGTGCTGGTCCGGGGCGTGAGCTCCCGGGCGAGAAGCCTGCGGGCGTGAAAATCGGTCGGCTCAAGGAGTTCCTCAAGACCACCTCGCTGATCGACGGCGGGTTTGGGTTCCTCGACATCCGCGGGACGGATATCCTTGTGGTGCGATCCGAACGATAATCGCATCCACTATGGACGAGCAGCCCAATATCGATCATGAGCAACCCACGCCAATCGGCGAAGAGTATCCGTCCGCACAGGCAGACCGTGATCTCTTTGGCAAAGCACCCCGCAAGCATACCGATTGGTCGCACCGGCGCGGCGAGCCGAGGGTGCTCACGCTGCTGTGGATGATGTACCTGATGGCGGCTGTGGTGTTGATGTTCTCGTCGATGGCGACCGCGTACTCGATCAGCCCGAGCATCACCCGCCCCGCGGCCCGCACCATGCTGGTGATGGTCGTGCTCGGGCTGTGCGTGCTCTGGCCCATGATCCGGTTCTCGCAGCGCCCTGATTATCTGCGTACCCATGGGCACACGCACTTCGCGTTCCGCGATGGCTTTGTGTTGTTTGTGCCGATGCAGGCGGTGATCTGGCCGCAGGCGTTGGCGGTGCTCGCGGACTGGCCGATCCTGGTCATCGCGGGGATCTCGGTGCTGTGCCTTGGATGGACGCTCATCATCGCTGGCGTGGTTGCGCTGGGCACCTCATCGATCGAACGCAACAACGGCAGCGGCTCTATGCGGGTGCTGTGGATGCTGATTCTAATATTGGTGGTCTTCGGGGCACCGATCGTGGGGGGGCTGGGCTCGTTCGGATATGTGGGGGTCGAGCAGGCCCGGGTGGGCTGGCTGCTCTCGCCGATCACCGGAGTGCTCGAAATTGTGCGGGATCGGGCCCAGCTGGGCACCAGCACGCGGCTGTTTAGTGAGCACTGGCGGATGATGATCGCGTTGATCTGCGTGGGAACCGCGTTGCTGTTGATCGCCCGCGCCTCTGAGGTGGCACAAGCGCGATATCGGGCTTAGGATAACAGATCAGCCCGGCCCCGTTGTGGAGCCGGGCGGATGTGTAGTTTGAAGGAGCGTGTGTCATGGATGTCATTACAGCGGATGAAAAACTCAAGATCAAGGCTCGTCTCGACGGGTTGTTGGCCAACCGCCCGGTGATCACCGCACGCATCGCCGAGGCCCGCGCTCTGGGCGATCTCAAGGAGAACGCCGAGTACCACGCCGCCCGCGAGCAGCAGGGCATGGACGAAGCGGAGATCCGTCGGCTCGAAGAGCGTCTATCCAAGGCGCAGGTTGTTGATAGCTCCAAAACCGCCGAGGGCGTGGCGTTTATCGGCTCGACCATCCGCCTGCGCGAAGAGGACGACGACGAGGTCGAGACCTACCGCTTGGTGGGCGAAGCCTCCGAATCGCTCGACGAAGAAATCATCGAGGTCACCGCGTCGAGCCCGATGGGCGAAGCCCTGATGAAGGCCCGCGTGGGCGAGATCGTCCGCGTCAACGCCCCGCGTGGGGTTAAGCGTTTCGAGATCCTGGAAATTCTCTGAATCAGCTGATCGAGTTTCAGCCTGAGCATGTCTTGAGCATGAAATCCTGCCCCGCGAAACCCAATCACCCGTTGGCGTTGTTTCTGCGCCCCGGGCCCATCATGCTGATGGCTCGGCCACCTGAACACTCGAATTACATCCCAGCGAGGGGCACCCATGCCGACCCAGCACCGCCGTTTCTCACTCAATCATCAGCACCCCTTCGGAGTCCGCCGACGCGCGGCCTTGGCGATGGCCATGTTGGGCGGGGCGGGCGTGCTGCTGGCGGCCAATGGGTGTGGTCTCGCCAACCAGTTCAAGGACAAAGTGCACCTAACGAGCACCCAAAGCATCCAGCACATCGCCGGATCCGCGTTGAGTGTCGAGACCGGCAACGGGTCTGTCTCGGTCGAGGCAGCCGACCGGGCCGATGTGGGCATCGAGGTCGATCTCTACGGGCACGATCAGGCACGCCTGCAGCTGGCGATCGTCCACGCGCAGCGTACGGATGATGGCTCATTGAGTATCTGGGTCGAGTGGCCCGGCGAGCGACGCAACGGCGAGGGGGCATCGATCGAGATCGACATTCCAGAGGTCGATGGGCTTGATGTCGCCAGCTCCAATGGCGCCATCACCATCAGTGGGCTCTCGGGTCACGCGGAGCTCCAAACATCCAACGGCTCGATTAATATCCAACAACACAAAGGCTCGGCATGGGCGAAGACGAGCAATGGCTCGATCAACGCATCGCAGGTCAGCGGCGGGCTGGATCTCCGCTCATCGAATGGCAAAGCCGTCATCAGCGACGCGGGCGGGAAGGTCCGTGTCCAGACCTCCAATGGGCCGATCAAGGTCTCCATGGCCGACGCCAACACGAGCCCGGTCGATCTGAACACCTCCAACGGCGGCATCACCATCGAAGTCGGTGACCGATTCCAGGGCGTGCTCAAGTGCAACACCAGCAACGCCAAGATCAAGCTCGAAATCGAGGGGCAGCCCGAGCTGGGCAAGTCCGCCAAGGGTTCGATGCGCCTCGAGTTCGAGGGCTCCGATCAGCTCTCGACGGTCAAAACGAGCAATGGCTCGGTGCGCGTTGTCAAACGGGCACCGAGCCATCCTTAATCTGTACTCGATATGAGTTGAAGCGAGAGCTTAGTCGTTTTCTTTGCTCGCTTCGACGAGGGCCTTGATCGCCGGTGGCAGCTCGTAGACCTTCGCGTTAATCTCTTTGTACTCGGCGGTATCAAAGGTCATGACGATTTCTTGTGGGCCCATCTTGGTGACCAGTTTGGTCGGCTGCAGGTGCCCGCCGAGTTCTTTGTAGTCACGGAAGGTCAGGGCGACCTGGACTTCGCCCATCGGGGTCTTCGCCTGCGTTTCGGTGCCGATGAGCAGCTTGCTCTCCTTTGCGTAGTACTGCGTTGATTCAACGCCGTCATTGTCGGTGAGTACGATCTTGTTGGCCGCTTGCCCGTCCCACTCGGCTTCGCCGGCGTGTTTGATTGTGCTGTACAAATCGGCGTACTTGAGCGATGCCTGCGGGTCGGCCTGCTCGAGCATTTCCTTGGCTTCGTCATCGGGGACCAGGCGCGGGCCGCCCATCGCATCCGACGACCAGACCACGCCATCGGTGACGCCCTGGAGGGTCTCGCCCATCATCCCCAGGTCCATGACCATGAGCATGTTGTTGGGTTTGGAGATGTAGATCTCGATGGTGCCCTTGAGCCCCGCTGCGGGGATCGAGAGCGTGCCGGTGGTCTTGACATGCTCGATCGATTCGATCTTGTCTCGCCCGCCGGCGGCTTCGATGCCGGCTTCGATGATCTTGATGGCTTTGGCGTCGTGGTCTTTGTCCGCGACGGTGATCGCGGCGGCTGCGCTGCTGGTGAAGCCGGTCGCTGGGAGCCCGGAGACGGTCCCCACGACGATCGCGATGGCGGCTGCTTTGAAGAATGACTTGGTGTTCATGGTGTTTCCTTTGTTTGTGCTCCACTGGCTGGTGCCTGCGGCATGGGTTGATTGTACTTTGTGATTCTGAAAAGTATATATCTGAAAGTGTATGTTACTCGGTGACGGATTCGGCGATCCACTCCATCGCGGCGGCCTTGGGCGAGTCGATGCCCCGCAGCAGGTCCTGGCGGGTGAGCTTGACCTCATGATCGGGGACCACCCCGCCGTGCTCGAGCTGGTAGCCCGTGGAGGTCTCAAAGTCGGCGATCGCGTGGAGCAGGACATCGCCAGAGGGCAGCTTGTCCATCATCGCGGGCAGGGCCATGCCCGCCGAGCGGGTGCCGAAGACTTCGATGCGGTTGAGCGATTGCAATCCGCCCGCGAAGACCTCTGAGGTGCTCGCCGAGCCCGAGTCCGTCAGGACCGCGATGGGCCCGTCGAACGGCTTGAGGCGCTCGCCCCAGGTCGTGACAATCACGGGCTCGATGTTGAAGTTGAGCTCGGCGCCGCGCATCTTCATGGTGCCCAGCGAGCCCTTCTCGCTCATAAAGAATCGGCTGACCGATGCCGCCAGCTGGCCGATCCCGCCCGGGTTGCCCCGCAGATCGATAATGATCCCGTCGGTGTCGCGCAGCTCGTACATCGCGCGTTCGAACTTCGCCGCGATGGGCATCATCCAGACATTGAATGTGATCACGCCGATGTCCGACTCGTGTCCCTGCTCGTTGGTGAAGGTTTTCTTGTGCCAGTCGAGGTGGGTGCTCATCGGGGGGAGGTTGCCGAACTTGTAGAACTCACCCGGCATCGGGGCGCGTTCGATGTCGAGGGTGATCTCTTGATCGGTGCCGTCGATAAAGGTCAGGTCGATCGAGGAGCCTTCGGGCCCTTGGAGCTGCCCGGAGATGTAGCCCACGCCGTGGATTTCGAGTTCGTTCTCGTCGATGGACTCGGCGAGCTCTTCGAGCACTTTACCCATGTCGTGGGTGCGTGCCTTGCTCAGGATCCATCCGGGCTTGACGCCCGCGTGGTCCGCAGGGCTATCCGCGCGGACTTTGGTGACGAGCACCTGCATATCGATGATCCGGACTTCGATCCCGGTATCCGCGTTGCCCATGCCGTCGGTGGCCGAGTCGTCGGGGACAAGGGCGTTGGTTTCATGGTCATGATCTTGATCATGGTCGCCGGCGTCGTCGGATTCACCTGTGCTTGTCGCTGGCGTGTGGTCTGCGGGGGCTTGGGGGATGATCCCGAAGTGGGAGACGCCCAATCGCCCGAGCGCTTCGCTCATGATGCCGCGGATTTCGCGGCGGTTCTGGGCCTGTGCGGCCTGCGGGCGCAGCTCATCGCGGACGGCTTCCCAGTCGGTCCCGTTGAAGGTTGTATCGAAGTGGGTGTCATTGACGAGCTGCCACATCCGATCGAAGTCCGCCAGGGCGGCTTCTTCGCTCACGCTGCGGACCGCCGGGGCCTGCTGGGTCGAAGATGCGGAATCATCGACTTTGCAGCCGGCGGTGCACCCGCCGAGGGCGACGAGGAGGGCCGCGCTGGCCGCGATAGCGCCCAACGATGAACGGTTGGAAGACGAACGAGAAAGTTTGAGACCCACAGAGCACTCCAGAATCGAGTAGTCGAGCGCACCCGACGCGTTGCCGAGTGCTCATAGGAGTATATATGGGTAAAGAGCGTTTCGGTTTCAGAACACGAAAATCGGCTCATGATGCTGTAGAGTGCTTTTAGCCCGTGATCTGAAGGCTCTGGTGCACCCGGATCACCCAAGGCGGGGTCTCGCGGAGCATCGCTTTGAGCTTCGAGCCCTTCGTCAGGTAGTACAGGGCCGTGCCGCCCTGGAAGAAGAAGGCCGCGGCGATCATCCCGACATAGATCATCGCGTTGACGGTGTGCTCGAGCTGGATCATGTCGTCCATGATCCCCTGCATTTCGGGCACGCTGCCGATGGTGGAGTCGGTCTCCATCGCGGACTCGACGAGTGTTTGCTTGGTCGGTGACATGAGCATCACCACGGCGTAGGTCGCCAGCGCACCCCCGAGCATCAGCTGGTTGATCGCGAGCTTGGCCGTCGAACCGGGCTCGAAGGCCCGCAGCGCCCGGCGGAGGGTCAGCTCGCGCGTCCCGATCCCGGCGAGGACAATGGCGAAGATGAGCATGGGCGTGTTGCCCAGCGCGAACGGGATCGAGAGGGCCCCCGCAAGCAGGGTCGTCCATCCAGAGAACTTGGCATACCCCGCGGCTTTGTACACCGGCTTAGCCCGCTTAGTGGCTTGACGCAGCTCGCGGAAATGGTGTTCATCCAAAGGCGAATCGTGTAGCAGATCCAGCCCGGACTGCAGGCTGCTGGGCAGGTCGCTCGGTGCTCGGTTTGGGTGCGCACCAGCGTCGGCCAGCCGAAGGCTGGGCTCGTCGGTGGTGTGGTTCGGCTCTGGCGCGGGCTCGATGGGCAGTGTACTCATACCTTTATATCGGATTGAGGGAGCCGCGAGTCATCCCCGCTGGGGATCTGCGAGCTGGCGAGGAAAAGAGACCTGGCGCAGACGGATTGCAGCGTCCGAGAAGGCTCAGAAAGCATGAAGAACCCCCGCCAATCGTGGGGGGGCTGGAATCGGTGCTTCTTCGGGCCGATAGGGTGGATAGACTCGGAGACGGTATTTTTATACGAGGGAGCGACACATGAAGGGCATGATTCTTGCCGGCGGGCTCGGGACACGACTCCGCCCCATGACACTGGTCACCAACAAGCACCTGCTGCCGGTCTACGACCAGCCGATGGTGTACTACCCGATCCAGTGCCTGGTCAACGCCGGGATCACCGAGATCATGATCGTCACGGGCGAAGAAAACGCCGGCGACTTCATCAAGCTCCTCCGCGATGGCAAGGACATGGGGCTCACCCGCCTCGAATACGCCTTCCAGGTGGGCGAGGGCGGGATCGCCGATGCGCTCAAGCTCGGCAAGCACTTCGTTGGCGACGACAAGGTCTGCGTGATCTTGGGCGACAACATCATCGAGCACAACATCAATGATGCGGTCGCGGACTTCCGCAACCAGAAGGACGGCGCCAAGGTCCTGCTCAAAGAGGTGCACGACCCGGAACGCTTCGGCGTCGTCGAGTTCGATGGTTCGGGCGATTCGATCGTCAACATCATCGAGAAGCCCAAGGACCCGCCGAGCAAGATGGCCGTCACCGGGCTCTACATGTACGACAGCGATGTCTTCGCCATCTGCGAGACCCTCAAGCCCTCGGCCCGCGGCGAGCTCGAGATCACCGATGTCAACAACGAATACCTCCGGCGCGGCAACCTCACCTGGGCCCAGCTCGACGGCTGGTGGACCGACGCGGGCACCATCGAGAGCCTGCACCGGGCATCGAATCTGATCGCTGACACCGGGGCCAATAAAGTAAAATGACTGCTCAATAGCAGCACTGACGGAGATCCGACATGGGACAGACCATTCTTGTCACGGGCGGCGCCGGATTCATCGGCTCGAACCTCGTCCGCTACATCCTCGAGCACCGACCCGACGACCGGATCATCAATATCGACGGCATGACCTACGCGGGCAACCTCGAATCGCTCGCCGACTTCGCCGATGATCCCCGCCACGAGTTTGTGCACTGCGATATCAACAACGCTACGCTGCTCGATGAGCACATGCCCAAGGCCGATGTCGTACTGCACCTGGCCGCCGAGTCCCATGTCGATCGCTCGATCCATGACCCGTCGCTGTTTCTCAATACCAACATCATCGGCACCCAGTGCATGCTCGATGCCGCCAAGCGCCACGGGATCAAACGATTTGTGTATGTCTCGACCGACGAGGTCTACGGCGAGCTTCCGCTCGATGACAAGAGCCAGCTCTTTACCGAGTCCACGCCATTGGCGCCCAACTCGCCCTACGCCGTGTCCAAAACCGGCGGCGACATGCTCGCCCGCGCCTATCACCATACCTATGGCATGAATGTTGGCATCACCCGCTGCTCGAACAACTTCGGACCCTACCAGTTCCCCGAGAAGGTCATCCCGTTGTTTGTCAACAACCTGCTCGAAGGCAAGAAGGTGCCGCTGTATGGCGACGGACGCAATGTCCGCGATTGGCTCCATGTACTCGATCACTGCGAGGCGATCTGCCGGGTGCTCGACGACGGCAAGCCCGGCGAGGCGTACAACATCGGGGGCAACAACGAACGCTCCAACCTCGAACTCACCAAGATGCTCATCGACCTGTGCGGGCGCGACGAGAGTTCCATCGAGCATGTCCCCGATCGGCTCGGCCACGACATGCGCTACGCCATAGACGCGACCAAGATCCGCGACGAGCTCGGGTGGGAGCCCACCCGCTCGGCATGGCCCGAGGCCCTCGAAGCGACTGTCCAATGGTACAAGGACAACCAGACCTGGTCCGAGCATGTCCGCACCGGGGAGTACCGCCGATTCATGGAGCAGAACTACGCCCAAGGTCGCAGCGAGGCTTGACGCTGGGCGTGATCCCTAAATCAAGGGATGCCAAGAGTTTGCGGCTTCAACGACCTAGACGTAGAGTCTAGGTTTTTAAATTGGATAAAGAAGTCGCCAAATCGGGTTGACCATTGTGTATAACCAGATATGATTTGTGCTGTTCAACTGTATTAAATTCTGCTAAACAGAAATTAGTGCGATTAGACAGGTACCATACGCCCGATCCATCGGTGAGATCTGTATGGTGCAGAAGGTTGATGGCGTGCGCTTGCATCTCGGGGTGCTCGGGCATGACCAGCACAGCACAGCCAACTCAGCACAGAGGTACCACGCGTGGATCAACAAGCAGACCTATCAGCCTCGGATATCAAACGAGCGAGCAAAGCCAACGCCCTCCAGGATAAGAACGGGCTCGAAGCCTTCGTCTATGACGACCAGATCGTGCGGATGTTCGCGTGGGCGACCGTCATCTGGGGGATCGTCGCGTTCCTCGTCGGCGTGATCATCGCGACGCAGCTCGCGTTCCCCGAAGCCGGGTTCGGGGTCTCGTTCCTGAGCTTCGGGCGTCTTCGTCCGCTGCATACCAATGCCGCGATCTTCGCGTTCGCGGGCAACGGGATCTTCGCCGCGATCTACTACTCGACCCAGCGGCTGTGCAAGGCGCGGATGTACTCGGACCTGCTCTCCAAGCTGCATTTCTATGGCTGGCAGCTGATTATTGTTTCTGCCGCCCTCACGCTGCCCTTCGGGATCACCCAGGGCAAGGAGTATGCTGAGCTCGAATGGCCGATCGACATCGCGATCGCCGTCGTCTGGCTCGGGTTCTTCGGCGGCAACTTCCTGATGACCCTGATCCATCGGCGCGAGCGACATATCTATGTCGCGCTCTGGTTCTACATCGCCACGATCATCACCGTGGCGATGCTCCATGTGTTCAATAACCTGTGGGTGCCCGCCGGGCTCGTCTACCTCTTCCAGAACGGCGAGATGCCCTCAGCCGAGCTCGCACTCAAGTCCTATCCGGTCTACGCGGGTGTGCAGGACGCACTCATGCAGTGGTGGTACGGGCACAACGCTGTGGCGTTCTTCTTGACGACGCCGTTCTTGGGCTTGATGTACTACTTCTTGCCCAAGGCCGCCGAGCGTCCGGTGTTTTCGTACAAGCTCTCGATTATCCACTTCTGGTCGCTGGTGTTCATCTACATCTGGGCCGGCCCGCACCACCTGCACTACACCGCGCTGCCCGAGTGGGCTTCGACCGTGGGCATGGTGTTCTCGATCATGCTCTGGATGCCGTCGTGGGGCGGGATGATCAACGGGCTGATGACGCTGCGTGGTGCATGGCACCGCGTCGCGAGCGACCCGATCCTCAAGTTCTTCGTCGTCGCCATCACCTTCTACGGCATGTCAACCTTCGAGGGGCCATTGCTCTCGGTCAAATCCGTCAACTCGCTGAGCCACTACACCGACTGGACCATCGCCCATGTGCACTCTGGTGTGCTCGGGTGGAACGGGTTCATGACCTTCGGTATGCTCTACTGGATGATGCCTCGCCTGTTCCAGACCGAGCTCTACTCCAAGAAGCTGTGCGCCGCTCACTTCTGGTTCGGGACGATCGGGATGGTGCTCTATGTGCTGGCGATCTATGCCGCGGGCATCACGCAGGGGCTCATGTGGCGTGCGTTTGATGCCAACGGGCGTCTGGCCTACCCGGACTTCATCGAGACCGTCGTCGTGCTGATCCCGATGTACTGGATCCGCGTGGTGGGGGGGCTTCTGTATCTGACCGGTGCGATCATCGGGCTCTACAACATGATCAAGACCTGGCAGGCCCGCCCAGAGAAGTACGAAGAGCCCGTGCACTACGCACCGGCGCTCAGCAAGAGCTACCAGGGCGATCCGCCGGCCAAGTCGCGTCTGCACTCGAACACCGCGCTCGGCGATGCGGGCGATAAGTTCCTCCAGGGCAACTGGCACCGCAACCTCGAACGCAAGCCCGTCAAGTTCACCCTCTGGGTGCTCGTGGCCGTCGCGATCGGCGGCATTGTCGAAGCCATCCCAATGTTCCTCGTTTCGTCGAACATCCCCAACATCTCTACGGTCGAGCCGTACACGCCGTTGGAGCTCGCCGGTCGCGATATCTATGTCGCCGAGGGCTGCTACAACTGCCATTCGCAGATGATCCGCCCGTTCGATTGGGAGACCATGCGCTACGGCGAGGTCTCCAAGCCCGGCGAGTTCGTCTACGACCATCCGTTCCAGTGGGGCTCGCGCCGCATCGGCCCGGACCTGGCGCGTGAGGGCGGGCTGCGAGATCACAACTGGCACTACCGCCACTTCAAGAGCCCGCAGGATGTGACCAACGGGCAGTCGATCATGCCGCCGTACCCTTGGCTGCTCACCAGTACGGTCAACTTCAAGGAGATCCAAGGTCGGGTCGATTCGATGGCCCTCCTCGGCGTGCCCTACGGCGATCTGCTGCTGGATAACAAGGCCGTCGAAGCTGCCCAAGAGCAGGCCCTCGTGATCGCCCTCGAGCTCGAAGCCCAAGGCGGCCCAGAAGCGACCCAGACCTATGACAAGAAGGTCATCGCCCTGATCGCGTACCTCCAGCGTCTGGGGACGGATATCTCCAAGGACCCGCCGCCGACTGAAGAGGAAGAAGTGCTAGCAGAACCAGCAGAGAGCGAGGTGTCGCCATGAGTATGACGCAGATAGTTTCCTTCCTTGATCTGGCGATCTTCCCGAGCCTCGCCCTCGTCTTCTTCCTGGCGGCCTTCATCGCGGTGATCTGGAATGTGTTCTCGACCTCCAAGCAAGAGATCACCGCCGCGGCCAACATCCCGCTCGACGACGATGTGGTCTTCACACCACGCACGCCCTCGATCGACACCGAATCCAACGCATCCACAATGACTACACCCAACGGAGGGTCGAGCCATGTCTGAAACTCAATCTGATACGAACAACACACAAGGCTATAAGAGCGAAACTCAGGAAGACGAGCTCCTCGCCCACAACTACGACGGCATCCAGGAGTACGACAACCCCATCCCGGGTTGGTGGCACATGATTTTCTTGGGTTCGTGTATTTTCTCGGTGCTCTATGTGGTGGTCGTGCACTTCACGCCGTTGGTGCCCTCGCCCGAGCAACGCTACGCCAACAAGATCGCGGCGGCCCAAGAGGCCCAGTTCGGTGTGCTCCGCGAGATGCCGATGGACGAGACCAAGCTCCTGACGATCCAAGGCAACGAGCAATGGATGAGCACCGGGGCGAGCATCTTCAAAGGCACCTGCGTGGTGTGCCACGGGCAAGAGGGCGAGGGGATCTTCGGGCTCGGGCTCAACCTGACCGACGAGAACTACCAGTTCGTCACGGACATGATGGGCATCGTGGACATGATCACCAATGGTTCTGAGAGCGGCAAGATGCCCGCGCAGACCAAGCTCAATCCCAACGAGGTCGCGCTCGTCGCGGCGTACGCCGCGTCATTGCGCGGGACGAACATCCCCGGGCCAGAAGGTTCAGACGCGGGCGTGCCCATCGATCCGTTCCCTGAACCGATCAAAGACGAAGTCGACGGCTAAGACGCTGGAGCAGCCGCACGCAGGCGGGGTGAATCAGCAAAGGAACCGGAACGCATGTCTGAGCAATCAACCAACCTGGCCCCCGAAGAACGGGTGCTTTCTACACTCAACGAGGACGGCTCGCGCCGGTGGCTCTACCCCCGTCTGTCCAAGGGCAAGTTTCTCACCGCCCGTCGCATCGTCGCGTACATCCTGATCGTGGTTTTCTCGGCCGTGCCCTGGATCAACTTCAACGGCAAGCCCATCATCCTCCTCGATGTCCTCCATCGCGAGTTCACCCTCTTCGGCAAGACCTTCCTGCCAACGGACACGCTGCTGCTCGCGATCCTGTTGATCACGCTGTTCGTCTCCATCTTCCTGATCACGGCCCTCTTTGGGCGCGTCTGGTGCGGGTGGGCGTGCCCGCAGACCGTGTACATGGAGTTCCTCTACCGCCCGATCGAACGCCTCTTCATGGGCGCACCGGGCAAGCGAAAGCCCAAGAAGCTCCTCGGCCTGCGTAAAGCCCTTCAGTATGTTGCATACCTGCTGATCTCGCTTCATTTGTCGCAGACCTTTATCTCCTACTTCGTGGGCGCGCACGATCTGAGCGATTGGATCACCGGCTCGCCGGCGGCGCATCCGGCCGCGTTCATTATCGTGATCGTGACGACGGGATTGATGATGTTCGACTTCGCGTTCTTCCGCGAGCAGGTGTGCACCGTCATGTGTCCCTACGCCCGGATGCAGAGTGCGTTGCTCGACAAGGACTCGATGATCGTCACCTACGACAAAGCCCGCGGCGAGCCACGAGGGAAGAAAAAGAAAGCACCGAAGGGGCAAGACAGCACGATCAGCCTGCCCGTGCTCGGCGATTGCATCGACTGCACCATGTGCGTGCAGACCTGCCCCACAGGCATCGATATCCGCGAGGGGCTCCAGCTCGAGTGCATCGGGTGCGCCCAGTGCATCGACGCGTGCAATGTCGTGATGGAGAAGATCGGACGCCCGCTCGGGCTGATCCGCTATTCGTCCGAACGCATCATCGAGGGCGGCAAGCCCCACCTGATCCGCCCGCGTGTGATCATCTACCCGCTGATCCTGATCGCGACCATCAGCGCTTTCGTGTTTCTGCTCTCGACCAAGTCGCTGGCCGATGTCCATTTCGTGCACGGGCAGACCCAGCTCTTCCGTATGATCGATTCGCCGCTGACCCCGGGCACGACGGACATCACCAACGAGGTCCGCATCACGATCACCAACCGCAGCGAGGTCGCCAGCACCTACACCGCCCGCGTGATCGAGCCCTCCGGCGCGGCGATCAACGCCTTCGTCCCGATGATGGTCGAGCCGACCAAGATGGAGACCCAACGCCTGCTGCTCGTCGCGCCATTCGCTGATTTCACCGACGGCGAGCTGCTCGTCAAGATTAAGGTCAGCGATGAATCGGGCGAGTTTGAGTACATCCACGAGTACAAAATGACCGGGCCCATGAGTCTGCCTAAGCAGACCCTGCCCAAGGAAAGTAAACCATGAGTGAACAGTCAAAGGCGAACGAGAAGAAAAAGGGCTACTTCCAGCTCGGCAAGCACTGGCCGTTCGTGATCGTGGGGATGCTCGTCTTCCACGCGTCGCTGATGGTGGGGACCATCATGATGGTCGCGGCCCGCCACGATCTGTATGTCGATAAGGACTACTACGCCAAGCTCGTCGACTGGGACCACCAGCGCGAGATGATGGAAGCCGCCGACAAGCTCGGGTGGGATATCGAGCTTGCAGCGATCGAGACCGAATCTTCGTCCGCCTACCAGATGCAGATCACGATGATCGATCTGGATGGGCAGCCTATGGACGGGGCGCTGATCGAGCTCGAATGGTTCCACCCCGCCCACGCCAACGAGCGATCGTTCTTGGTCTTCGCCGAGCAGGGCGAGGGCCAGTACCGGGCATCGGTCGAAGCGGTGAACCCCGGCTTCTGGAGGGCCGAGCTGGCGATCCGGTACCAGGGCACCCAGGCGATGGTCTCGCGCGAGATCGAGATCCAGTAAGCAGAACGAGTCAGGATTGAACCACATGGGCACCGAGGGCATCACCAATATTGAGACGATCTGGCCGTTGGTGGTCACGGTGCTCACCATGTCGATCCTCGGGAGCATGCACTGCGCCGGCATGTGCGGCGGGCTCATGTTCTTCGCCCTCGGATCCGAGGAAGAACGCACCAAGAAATCCCGCGTCCGCCTGCAAGGTGCGTATCACGGCGGGCGGTTGGTCACCTACACCATCCTCGGGCTCATCGCCGGCGGGATCGGGCAAGCCATCGACTTCGGCGGCGGGTTCGTGGGCATCCAACGCGGGGCGATGGTCTTCGCGGGCGTGATGATGGTCGGGTTCGGGTTGATCGCCCTCGCCCGCATCCAGGGGATCAAGATCCCGCACCTCGGGGTGCCGGGCAGGCTGCGTAAGTTCGTCGAGCACGCCCAGCGGGCGGCCTTCGGGCTCTCGCCGTTCAAGCGGGCGCTGTCGATCGGTCTGCTGACGACGCTGCTCCCGTGCGGGTGGTTGTACGCGTTCGCGTTCTTGGCGGCCGGCACTGGGAATCCGATCTGGGGCGGGCTGACCATGGCGGCTTTCTGGCTGGGAACACTCCCGGTGATGGTCTCGCTCGGGGCAGGGATCCAGCTGCTCTCGGGTCGGCTCAACACGCACCTGCCGTTCATCACCGCCAGCGCAGTCGTGGTCGTCGGTGTCATGACGGCTACCGGCGCGATGAAAGTCTCGGAGCTCACCCGCGCATCGCTCGGGATCGAAGATTCACCCAACGCTGTCCCGATGGCCGGCGAGGTCGATTGCCCGCTGTGCGAGCCGACCGTATCCAATGGTGATTCCATCGAGCCCATCGAGCCGAGCCCCTAAGCGAGTAGCCTATGTGTGCAGCTACAATCCAAACGATGAGTGGCCAAGCCGAGCCCAAAGAGCAAGTTCTGTGCGATCATTGCAAGCTCGTCGTGCCCGCCGGGCTTGTCGAGCCCGAGGCGGAGTTCCAGTTCTGCTGCAACGGGTGCAAATCTGTATGGAATGTGCTCCACGGGGCGGGGCTCGACGGGTACTACAGCGTGCGTGACGCGATCGACTCCGATGCCCAGGCCGTGAGCTCGACGCAGGGCACCTACGAAGAGCTCGACGACCCGGCCTTCCAAGCAACTTGTGTCGAGAACCTGCCGGGCGGGTACGCCCAGGCCGAGCTCCTGCTCGAAGGGATGCACTGCGCCGCGTGCGTGTGGCTCGTCGAGCGCCTGCCCAAAGTCCTCGACGGCGTCGTCGAATCCCGCGCCAACATCCGTAGGCGAACCACCATCGTGCGCTACCAGCCCGATCGGGTGAAGCTCAGCGCGATCGCGCGGGGGTTCGATCGCTTGGGCTACGCGGCGCACCCGGCAAGAGGAGCCGCGGCCCGCGAAGCGCGGGTGCACGAGGACCGCCGATTCTTGATCCGTGTCGGGGCCGCGGGGGCAATCGCGGGCAATGTCATGCTCCTGGCCATCGCCCTCCACGGCGGGGCGCTCGACGGCATGAGCGATGTCTGGAAGAACACCTTCCGGTGGTACTCGATGGCCCTCGGGCTCCTCTCGCTTGCGTGGCCCGGGCGGGTGTTCTTTGTCGGGGCACTCGCGGCCCTGCGCACCAAGGTCGCGCATCTGGATGTTCCAATCGCCCTAGCGTTGGCGGTGGGGGGCATCTGGGGGGCGTACAACACCATCACCGGTCGCGGCGAGATCTACTTCGATTCGCTCTCGGTCTTGGTGTTCTTCCTGCTCGTCGGGCGATGGATCCAGCATCGCCAGCAACGCAACGCGTCGGATCATGTCGAGCTGATGCTCACGCTCACCCCGACGAGTGCGGTGCGGATCAATGATGATGGCTCCAAGGACCGCGTGCCGATCGAAGCCGTCGAGGTGGGGATGCTCGTCGAGGTGCTCGCGGGCGGCTCACTCCCAGCCGACGGCTGCATCGAGTTTGGGCAGACCAATCTCGATACCGCCCTGATCACCGGCGAGTCCCGCCCGGTGCCGGCTACGGTCGGCGACGAGGTCCTCGCGGGCGCGACGAATCTGCGATCGCCGATCCAAGTGCGCGTGTCAGCCGTGGGCGATTCGACCCGGGTGGGCAAGCTGATGCGCCTTGTCGCGTCGGCGTCGGCGGACAAGGCACCGATTGTGCAGTTCGCCGATCGCATCGCGGCCCGCTTCGTGCTCATCGTCATCGGGCTCGCCCTGATCACGCTGGTCTACTGGGCACGCGTCGAGGGGCTCGCGTCGGGCATCGAATACGCCACGGCCCTGCTCATCGTCACCTGCCCGTGCGCCCTCGGGCTCGCGACGCCCATGGCCATGTCGATCGCGATGGGGCGGGCCGCCAAGGTGGGGATCTTGGTCAAGTCAGCAGCTGCGATCGAGTCGATGTCCAAGCCCGGGCGGATGATCCTTGATAAAACCGGAACCATCACACAGGGCAAGACGCGCGTTGCGCGCTCGATGTTTGATCAGCAGTGCGATCCCGAGTTGCTGAGCATGGCCGGTGCGATCGAGCAGCACTCGAACCACCCCCTCGCCCGCGCGATCGTGGACGCCGCCGAGGTGGAGCGTGGGTCACAACCGCTGCAAAGCGCGACCGATATCGAACAATCCATCGGCGAGGGCATCTCGGGCGTCGTCGATCAGCAGCGTGTTCACATTGGTTCGCCGGCGTACATCGAGTCGCAGCGTTTGCTCGACCCGGAGACCCGAGCCGCGATCGAATCCGTAATCAGTGATGGGCTCTCACCGGTCGTCATCTGGGCGCGATCAGATGATACTGATCACCTGGGTGTGCTCGGGATCGGCGATCCGATCCGCGACGATGCTTCGGCCTTAGTCCGCTGGCTAACCAATGCCGGGTGGGACCTGAGCCTGTGCTCGGGTGACCATCCGCAGATTGTCCAAGCCGTGGCCAAGAGCGTGGGCATCGAGCACGCTGCGGGCGGCGTGGCTCCAGAAGCCAAGGCCCAGCGCGTCCGCGATCTGCAAGCGGGCACTCATCGCCCGGTGGTGATGGTCGGCGACGGCGTGAACGACGCGGCGGCTTTGGCCAGCGCCGAGGTTGGGATCGCGGTGCAGGGCGGGGCCGAGGCCTCGCTCGAAGCCGCAGATATCTACCTGACCACCCCGGGCGTCGCCCCGTTGGTCGCGTTGGCGTCACTCGGGTCGCACACCATGCGGACGATCCGCATGAGCCTGATTTTCTCAATCGCCTACAATGCCCTCATGGCCGGTCTCGCGATGAGCGGGATGATCAACGCCCTGATCGCGGCCGTCATCATGCCGATCAGCTCGCTGACGGTCGTCGCGATGAGTACCCGGAAATGGAAAGCACCCGAGATGGCACACACACAGGCAACAGATCATCCAAACAAGAATGAGGCCCGCTGATGTCCGTGCTGTTCATTATGATCCCGGCGGCTCTGGTGCTCGCGGGCATCGGGATCATCGCGTTTGTGCTCGCGGCTCGCAGCGGCCAGTTCGATGATCTCGACACGCCGGCCCTGCGGGCGGTCTTTGATGACGACGACACGCAGCCGCCATCAGTTTCAACTGTTCCGGCCAAAGAGGAAGAGCATTAATCACCAGCCAAGCATGATTCCGCTCCGGGATCGGTTGTCGGCTTGTTTCTGGTTCGGGCTCACTCAATAATCACCCATGCCCGCACAAGAGACACCCGCCGTTGAGATCGACCATGTTTCGTTCGCGTATCCGGTGTCCGGGTTCGATCGCAAGCCCGCCCCGGCGATCGAGGATGTCCACTTCACGATCGATCAGCACACCAGGCTCGGGGTCCTCGGGCCCAACGGCGGGGGCAAGTCCACGCTCATCAAGCTCATTCTTGGGATCATCAAGCCCAGCTCGGGCACGATCAAGGTGTTTGGGCACTCGCCGAGCAAGGCTCGCAAGCTCGGGCTCGTCGGGTATCTTCCCCAGCGGATCGAAGCGGACATCAACTGGCCGATCAGTATCAAACAAGTCGTGTCGCTCGGGCTCGCGTGCCGGACCAAGCCTTGGAAACAACTCTCCGCCGAAGACCAAGCCGCGATTGAGCGATCGATTGAGCTTGTGGGGCTCACGGATCTGACCGATCGCCCGATCGGGGCCCTCTCGGGCGGGCAGCTCCAACGCGCGATGATCGCCCGGGCGATTGCCGGCAACCCGAAGCTCTTGGTGCTCGATGAGCCGACCGTGGGGGTGGACATCGCCGGGCAGAAGCGGTTTGGTGAGCTGGTCGATACATTGCATAAGCAGCTCGATCTGACCGTGATCGTGGTGACCCACGACATGCGCGCGATCGCGGCCGTCGCGGATCGCGTGGCGTGCTTGTCGCGGACACTCCACTTCCACGCCGCCCCGCAGGGCTTGACTCCGGCGGTGCTCGCGCAGGTCTTCGCCCACGATGTCGCGGGTGTCTTTGGCGATATCCACATCGATGCACACCTCGCCGACGATTGCGACGACCCCGCCCACGCCCACCAACACCAGCACGACTGCGGGTGTGAACATGGCGAGGAACAAATCAACGGGGGAGACCGCTCATGAGCTTGCTATCCTCGACCAGCACAACAACCCTGGCCGCCGCCGGGCTCAGTATCAATCCCGAGCACTACCCGGTCATCATCGCGGCCCTGGTCATCTCGATCCTCGGCGCGGCGCTCAGTGTCTTCGTGGTGCTCAAGCGATTGGCCTTCATCGGGCAAGGGGTCTCGCACGCCGCGTTCGGCGGGGTGGGCATCGCGTTGGTGCTCGGTGTGCACGGGGCGACCACCATGGGGGCGATCGGGCAGCTCGGGATCGTCGTCGCGTTCTCGATCTTGGCCGCCCTCGGGATCGCGGCCATCTCGCGCTCCCAGCGTGGACGCACCGACACCGCCATCGGGGTCGTGCTTAGCGCGTCGATGGCACTGGGCTTTGTGCTCTTTACGATCGCCGAGTCCGGGCATGAGCACGACGAACAAGGGCACGCACATGGAGAGCACGCAGACGGGCATCACCTGATCGAAGAGATTCTCTTTGGCAACATCCTCAACACTACCTGGACCGATACCTGGGTCGCGATCATCGCCTCCGTCGGGATCGGCGCGACGCTGTGGTTCACGCGGCGCAAGCTCGTGTTCTGGGCCTTCGACGAGCCCGTCTGCGACGCCTACGGCGTCAGCTCACGCCGCATGACCGACCTGTTCTTGGTGCTCCTGGCGCTCACGGTCGTGATGTCGATGCAAATCGCCGGGGTCGTGCTGGCCGCGGCCATGCTCGTGCTCCCCGGGGCGGCAGCGCTTAATCTGAGTGCGAAGCTCTCGACGGTGTTCGTGTACTCGCTGCTCATCGCCATCGTGGGCGCGATCGCGGGGCTGCAGGCGGGGTTGGCCGGCGATTACCCGATCGGCCCGAGCATCGTGCTCGCCCAGAGCGTGCTGTATCTGGTGTCGCTGCTGGTCAGGGTGTGCTTGGTGCGTCTACGATCGTGATTGTTTGAAAACGATTCTTATCTGATCACCTATTTGATCATTGGAGACTGCACAATGAAAGCCGAGACCATCCTCGCCGAGTTCAACACCATCCGCAAGGATTTGCAAGAAGACAAGTCCGACCTCGAATGGCTGACCCTTCACCACGCGTTCTGCTTCATCTCCTACAAGATGGGCGAGTTCCAAGAGTACCTCGACGACCAGGCCGAGCGCGGAGCGTTCGCCGAGTTCGAATAAATTGTGCGAAACTTTACGCTATGTAGATCGCATCAGCCCTCTTGATTGATGCTCCGGCGGATCCGCTGGGCGTCCTGGGGGCGTTTGTGGCGTTCGTACTCCGTGATGAGCATCTGGCTCACCTTGTAGAAGTTGGACTGGCTCGCAAAGGCCTCGGCCATGTCGTCGGGCTGTTGAATGCTGCGGAGGGTCGTCTCGAGCAGCGGCAGAAAGTCCTTCTGCTTGTTGTTGGCCCGCAGCAGATTGTTCATCGCCCGCAGCGCGTTGACGCACATCGGCCCGTCGTTGAGGAAGTTGTTGAGCACATCCTGGTACGCGGTCCACGCCATGTCCGGCTTGCCGTTTTCTTCCCAGAGCGCCCCCTGCGTGAACCGCACCCCCGCGGCCAGGTCCGGGCGGGTCCTGAACTGCCCGAATGCCCATTCCCACATGGCATGCTGCTGGCGATGATCCTCCACCCCGTCGATGAGCTCGGAGAGGAAATCAAAGGAGAAATCCTGGTTGTCCCTGCCCGCGATCTGGAGCACCGCACGCGACCATGCGTCGAGCTGCTTCGAGCTCAGCTCCCCCTGCTTGGCCATGGCGCTCACCTGATCCCAGGCGCTGGGCACCCCCGAGCAGTTGCTCAGGGTCGCACGCAGGAGCTCGAGCCGATCGTCGGCGGCGTCCGTGCGTGGCTTGCGGAGATTCCCGTTTGAGTCGAGCTCGATTTCAAGGTTGGGTTCGGGGTTCCACTGATGCTTGTTCATGCGATCCACGACCAGGCCCGCGGCCATCGCGTGATGCACCGCGTCGAGGTTGGGAATCACCGCGCTGCCCAGGATCCCCACACGACCATCGGAGGTCCGCTCTCCGGTCTGCGGGTTGAGCATATTGCCCCGTAGATTCTGGTAATCCTCGTACCGGCCCGCGTCGAAGTCCCACGCCGCGCGTCGCCCTTTCATGTCGAGAAAACCAACCCACGCGTGCGAGACATCCGCCCCGATGGCCACGACATACCCTGATGGGATGCCGCACGCCTTGGCAACACTCATCGCGAAGTAGGCCTGATCAGCGCAGACGCCGCCGAGCTTTTTGATCTGGGAGAGCGAATAGTCGCCGCCCACGGTCACCTTCTTGGGCTTGCCCTGGCTGTAGTGCTCATAGTCATAGATAATCTCGAAGAACCGTTCGCGGATCCCCGGGTTCACCCGGTATGTATCGTGGGCCCACTGGAGCTCTTCGATCGAACCCGTCACATCAACAACATACACAAGGTTCAGAGCCGCCAGATCGTTGGGAGAGATCTTCATGGTCCGCGCGTTCTTGACAAAGAACTCAAAGATATCAAGCGGTCCAGCAGAGACCGGGGAGTTCTCATTGATTCGGACCTTGTACGCCCCGCCCTGTGGTTGATCATGCACCACGCAGATCGCCGCGGCCAGGGCCGAGTACTGCTCGACCTGCTCCGGGCGATTCTCCATCAGCGTCATCGCGACGCGGACCACGGCCGAGGGATTGTCTTGATCGTTCCAGAGGAGCCCGAGTTCTTTGGTGAAGTTTGGGCTCTGGGTAAATGCTTGGGCGACGGAGCCCGGTTCACGATGTCTGGAGGCATTGATCAGCATCAAGATGCTCCGCACGCCCTCGCTCTTGGCCATCGCGTCGAACTGTCGCACACCCGCCCGTGCAGCGACAGCATCGCTGAGCTGCCCGATCTGGCTCAACGCGGTGTTGAGCGTGGTCTGGTCGCTGACCGAAGCCAAGATCGCGTCGCTCTGCGTGATCGTGTCCTGCGTGAACTGGTCGACCTTGGGTGCTCGCCCGCGCCGCGACTGGGCCGACGCCGGGGTGCAGAGCACGATGAGCATCAGCGTGGTCAGGATCAGCATGAAAAAACGGGATCGGGTGTGCATGGTCATCTGGGCGGCTCCGGAAGAAATCGATAAGTACATGGCCGGATATCCTATGAATCCCGACCGATGCTATCCGTATACACACACCCAAAGTTGCATGAATAAAGGCATGAAAAAACCGGCCCGGGAAGATCCCGAGCCGGTCAAGAGATATGGATATCAGCTCAGATGAGCCGCCGGGATCAAATCCCGAGCATGCCGCTGAGGATGTCGCCGTAGGCCACGATGAGCCCCGCGAACACGACCGAGACGATCGAGATCAGCTTGATCAGGATGTTGAGCGCTGGGCCCGAGGTATCCTTGAACGGGTCGCCGACGGTATCGCCAACGACGGTCGCCTTGTGATCTTCCGAACCCTTGCCGTAGACGATCTCGGAGCCGTTGCCGGCTGCGACCGCGTCCTGTGCACGAGCGAGGATCGCGCTGCGGACGGTCTCGGGCACCTTGGTCGAGTTGCCCGTGCCGTCAACCATTTCCTGAGCGGTGGTCGCACCGTAGGACTCGAGGAGCTTCTTGGCGTTATCCCAAGCACCACCGGCGTTGGCCATGAAGACCGCGAGCGCGAAGCCCGAGGTCAGACCACCGACGAGCATCCCCATCACACCAGCGACCGACAAAGTCAGGCCGACAGCGATCGGGACGACGATCGCGAGGATCGACGGGATGACCATTTCCTTCTGCGCACTCGATGTCGAGATCGACACACACTCGGCGTAGTCCGGGTAGTGGTGACCATCGAGATCGACACCCTTCATCGGCCAGTTGTCCGGATCAGCCACGGCTTCTTCGCTCATGCCATCGTTGCGGAGGGCCTGACGGATGAAACCGAACTGACGACGGCACTCGCCCATCATCGCGTAAGCCGCACGGCCCACAGCGTTCATGGTCAGAGCACAGAAGAGGAACGCCAGGAGCACACCGATGAAGATACCACCGAGGAGCTTGGGGTTGGCGAGGGTCACATTGTAAAAGGTGAGGACATCTTTGATCATCCCACGCTCGGAAGAAGCGAGGGTCGCGGTCCAGCCGTCACCAGCGATGTCGTAGCGAGCATCGTGGTTGCCGGTGAGTGCGAAGATCTGACCGACTTCAACATCCTTGAGCTGGGTCGTGTGCTTGCCAGCGCTCGAACGGACATCGAGGAGCATACCACCATCAACATGGGTGGTCACGCCTTCGTCAGCGGTGAGCACCTGCTCGCCCGCATCGACGATGTTCTCGGTGACCACGGCGAACTTGCCGTAGCCCTGGTACACCGCGTAGCCCGCGTCCGCATCGCCAGGAGCCACATATGAGCCCTTGTCGAAGAACGCCTCGGCCTGTGTGCCGATCTGGACCTGAACGATCTGGATGTACGCCGCGAAGAGGGCCATCGCGGTGAGTGCTGCCGAACCAATCGCGAAGCCCTTACCGGTCGCCGCGGTGGTGTTGCCCAGTGAGTCAAGCATGTCGGTGCGTTCACGCACGATCGGGGGCTGCCCGGTCATTTCTGCGTTGCCGCCCGCGTTGTCCGCGATCGGGCCGTAGGCGTCGGTCGCCAGGGTGATACCCAGTGTAGAGAGCATACCCACAGCCGCGATACCCACGCCGTAGAGACCCATGAGGAAGCTGTCGCCGCCGCCGGCGAATGAGAACGCCGCGATGATCGCGACGACCACGGTGAGCAGCGATGCCCATGTGGACTTCATGCCTTCGGCGATACCCGCGATGATCACGGTCGCCGGGCCGGTCAGTGCCTGCTCAGCGATACGACGCGTCGGGGCGTGCTCGTACGAGGTGTAGTACTCGGTGGCGTGTGCGATCACAAGGCCCGAGATCAGACCCGAACAGATCGACAGACCAAGCCCCCACCAAGTGGTGATGCCTTCGAGTTCCGTCGCGTCGTTGAGGATAAACCAGAGCAGACCGAATGCACCGAGGACGATGAGTGCCGAAGCGACATACACACCCTTGTGCAGGCCCTTGAGCAGCTGCGCGAAGTTCGCGTTCTCCTTGGCCTTGACGGTGAAGACGCCGATGATCGAACAGAAGATGCCCAGACCAGCGAGCGCCATCGGGGTGACCGCGAGCTTGAGACCAAACGCGCCGGCTTCAGCGCCGGTCGCCAGGGTCATCGCTGCGGCAGCACCGAGTGCCATGGTCGCGAGGATCGAGCCGTAGTACGACTCGTAGAGGTCAGCACCCATGCCCGCGACATCGCCGACATTGTCGCCGACATTGTCCGCGATGGTCGCTGGGTTACGAGCGTCGTCTTCTGGAATACCAGCTTCGACCTTACCCACCAGGTCAGCACCGACATCGGCGGCCTTTGTGTAGATACCACCACCGACACGGGCGAACAACGCCTGGGTCGATGCACCCATCCCGAAGGAGAGCATGACGGTGGTGATCTCGGTGATCCCGCCATCAATCCAAGTAGTTGAGTTAAAGATGAAGAACCACGCCGAGATGTCGATGAGCGCGAAGCCGACCACATTGAGCCCCATGACCGCGCCCGAGCGGAACGCCACGGTCAGCCCTTCGTTGAGCGACTGCTTGGCGGCCCAGGTCGTGCGTGCCGACGCGTTGGTCGCCATCTTCATGCCGAACCAGCCACACAAGCCCGAGAACAGACCCGCGACGGGCACACCGATCAGGGTGAACTTGGACTGGAGACCCAGCGCGAACATGATCGCGAGGAAGACGATCAGCAGGACGAAGACGCCCGCGACCACCTTATACTGGCGGGTGAGGTACGCCATGGCACCGTCACGGACCGCCTGGGCGATCTCGATCATGTTCTCGTCGCCTTCGGATTTTTTCATCACCGAGAGCTGGAACATCTTGGCCATGATCAGGGCCAAGATGCCCCCGATCGGGGCAAGGTAATACGCCGGAGTGATCTCCGACATGGATGCCAGTGTTGGCATGAGTTGCATACTCATTGTGTTCAACCTCTTGCTTGTACAGCGCGTGTGTGGCTGCAGTCAGTTGGAGCGTCACGCACGCGCGTGAGCCGCCTGTGTTATCCAATCGCCGATTGCAAGTCACTGTGCGTCACTCTGCGAACCGTGTCGATACAAAACCCGGGACCGCCAGAGACGGCCTCGGTGTGGAGTCTAAAAAACAACCCGGTATGGGGTCGCAAGTATAGATCGACTAACCGCGCTAAATAGAGATAAAAACAAAGAAGAATCCCCTTTCCACGCGATTCCCGATCACGAACAGGCTCCCGAACAAGGCACAAAAAACCTCCGCGTGTGCGGAGGTCAATACAAGTCGATCGGAGAATAGCAAATTAGTCGCGGCGAGGCGCGGCCTTGCGAGCAGCACGGTTCTTGCGCTCTGATGGCTTCTCGTAGTATTCCTTCTTCTTGATATCCTTGGTCAAACCTTCCTTCTCGCAGAGCTTCTTAAAGCGGCGCATCATCTGTTCTGCGCTTTCATTTCCACGAGATTTGATCCGAATCGCCATGTGAACTCCTCAGTTCGATTTTTAAACAGGACATCTTGAAAATCCAACGCCGGTGCGTCGGGTCCCTATCCAAGGCGCGAATCGCCGCAAGGTCAAGCCCAGGAACGAATTGTGTCGCTCGATTGCCCCCAGAGCTCGAATTCAGGCTCCGGCTTGTGCCCAAGCCCCGAAATGACCGATAAAAACGCCCATGAGACCACGCCTGCTCGCCATTCCAACCCTTTTGTTCGCCATTGGGGCTGCAGTATTGCTGACCCTCCCCCTCAGCGGGTGCCAGTCGGTGCCCGCGCTCCGTGAGACCCGCGCTTGGCACGGGCAAACCCCGATCTACGCGACCTACCGCTTCGGGCGTCTGCACACCGAGCTGCCCCCCGGGCACTCAATCGAGACGGTGATGGCCGCGACGCGAGCGGTGCTCTATCGCCAGGGGCACACGATCGAAGAAGCATCCGTCTCACCCCAAGGCGGTCGGCTCGTCGCGCTCGCGTCGCGACAGCTCCCCTATGACAAGGTCAAGATCACGACTTCGTTCGAAGGCTCTGGCGTCGTCATGACGATCAATATCGATCCAGCGGAAGAGAACCGAGCGCGCATCGTGCTCGAGTCGATCCTCGCCGCACTCGGAATATAAAACTCTTTGCTAGCCAGCGAGGGGCTGAGCGATCGAACACATCACGCTGTCATCTCCGCTCACACTCCGCAATGCGATTCTGTTCCCGGTGCAATCACCAGCATCGCGCAGAGATGTGCTCATCGGCAGCCTCTGGCTCTGTATACCCATCGTTGGGTGGGTGCTCAACATGGGGCACCGGATCATGGTGGTTCATCGCATGATCCACGGCAACACACAGCCCTGGCCCGCTTGGGGCAACCTGCGTGAGCTGCTCAGGCATGGGGTGATCACACTCGCTGGGATGTTGCTCTATCTCCTGCCCGGGTCCATCACGGGGTGCGTTGCTTACCTGCTTTGGAGCTGGGCGATAGGCATCATCGCCGGCGTGTTCTTCGTCATTGGTATCTGTGCGATCCCCGGCTACATGACGGCCTACTGCGCGCAGTTCGATCACCGTGAGGTGTTCAACATCCGGCGTTCGTTGCAAAGGGTGGTGCATGCTGGCCCAGCATATTGGAAGGCGTGGGGGATCACGCTGGCCGCGCTCGCGGGCTCGTTCTTTGGGCTTCTGGGCTTTGGTGTGCTGTTTCTGTTCACGAGTGTGTGGTTCTGGCAGGCAGCCGCTTTCTGCTTTGCCAATACCATGACTAGGGCGAGTACACAGCTGGGAACAGCATAAAAAACCCACGCGACGCGTGGGCTTTGTCATTGAACTATTCGCCTGAGATCAGCCGTCTCACCGCTTATCAATCGCGACATACGGCGAGTTGTGCGGGCCAACATAATCGGTCGTCGGGCGGAACAAGCGGTTGTCGCCGAGCTGCTCGATCACATGACCGGCCCAGCCGGCGATGCGTGCGAGCACGAACATCGGGGTGAACAGATCAAGCTTGAGCCCGATGCAGTGGTAGGTGGTCGCCGAGTAGAAGTCGACATTGGGGTAGATGCCCTTGGCGGCGTACTCGCGCTCCATGATCAACTCGATCGCGTGCGACTTGTTGTAGAGGTCCATGTTGTTGGTGTCCTCGGCGAGCTGCTTGGCAAGCGTCATCAGCTCGCTGGCGCGTGGGTCCTTGGACTTGTACACGCGGTGCCCGAAGCCCATGATGCGTTCTTTGTTCTTGATCATGTTCATCACATGATCCTCGGCCGCCTCGACCGATGGGATCTGGTTGAGCATCTTCATCACGCCCTCGTTCGCTCCACCATGGAGCGGGCCACGCAATGAGCCGACCGCAGCGGTGATCGACGAGTACACATCCGACAAGGTCGAGATGACCACGCGAGCGGCGAAGGTCGAGTTGTTGAGCCCGTGATCGGCATGGGTGATCATGCAGATATCGAACGCACGGATCATGGCTTCGGTGGGCTTCTGCCCGTTGAGCATGTAGAGGAAGTTGGCCGCGAAGTTGAGCGACGGATCGCCATCGATGATGTCGAGCCCGCGCCGGTGGCGATCGAAGGCCGCGACAATCGCGGGGGCCTTGGCCAAAATCTGCATTGATTTCTCACGCGCGGCTTCGACCGAGTTCTCGTTGGGGTTCGCGTCGTCCATCGCCATCGAGCTGATCATCGTGCGGATCACATGCATCGGCTCAGCATCCACGGGGCATGCGGTGATGCGGGCCTTGATCGCGTCGCCCAAGGTGTAATGCGAGCGGAGATCCTTGGTGAAGGCTTCGAGTTCGCTCTTGGTCGGGAGGCGTTTGTTCCAGAGCAGGTAGACAGTTTCTTCAAACGAGCTCTTGGAGGCCAGGTCGCCGATCGCGATGCCGACATATTCAAGGATGCCCTCGGTACCGTTGATAAAAGACATCTCGGTCTGAGCGGCGATCACGCCTTCGAGGCCTTTGGAGAATGTTTTTTCAGCAGTGCTCATGGTGTGGTCCTTCTATGCCCCGTTGCGGGCATCGGTGATCGATATATGGTCGAAAAGCGGTCGATGAGCGGCGTCATCGGGCGAAAATACCTGTAAAGTGCGGACAAGATTGTAGGCATCAACCTGATCTTGGGTGCTAAGTCCACCGATCCGGGGCGTACGATCTGCCCGTGATTATCCCCCTGGGAACAGATCGACCCTCCAAACGCCGAGCCCTGATTACACCGATCCTGATCGGTGTGAATATGGGGGTCTTTGTCTTGATGGCCTTCTTGCAACAGTCGGATCCTGATCTGGCGAATGCCATCTATCACCAGTGCAGGATCTGGAGGCTGGATTTCCATTTCTGGCAGCCCATCACCTCGGCGTTCTTCCACGCGGGGTTCATGCACATCTTCGGCAATATGCTCTTCCTGCTTGTGTTCGGGCCCTCGGTGGAGGACCGAATGGGTAGATTCTGGTACCTGCTCTTCTATATGGCCGGAGCCACGCTCTCCGGGCTGGCCCATATCGCAGTGGAGACCAAACCCGCGATCGGTGCATCCGGGGCCGTGGCTGCTGTTTCTGGGGCGTTTCTGGTGCTGTTTCCGCATGTACGGATCAAATGCATCTGGTTCTTCTTCATCATCAGCATCATCCACGCCCCCGCCTGGTGGCTCATCGGGCTCTTTATCGTGCTCGACCTGATCGCCGAGGTCTTCAGCCCCGACAACGGGATCGCCAACATCGCCCACTTAGGGGGGTACGCCTTCGGGGCGGGGCTCTCGATAGTGCTGCTGCTGACCAAGATCCTCCCCCGCGAGCGGTACGACATGTTCTCGCTCGCCCAGCAGCGCAAACGCCGATCCGAGTTCCGCGTCGCCAGCGAGATGCACAAGCTCGCCGGGGTGTACCAGGGCGACCAAGAACTCGACCCGCAGACGGCGGACATCGCCGACCACCGGGCCAAAATCGGATCCATGGTCTCGCAGCGCGACCTCCCCGGTGCCTGCGAACTCTACCTGCAGATGCTCGAACGCTTCGCCCAGCCTACCCAGAGCGTGACCAAGGGGAAGGGCAAGCACAAACAGGCGGACACCTCCAAGCTCCTCACGCTCCACCGCGATGCGCAGTACCAGATCGCTAACCATTTCTATCAATCCGGGCAGCGTGCCCAATCCGCCGAGGCCTTCGCCCGCCTGCTCGATACCTACCCCGAAGACACCGAACGCACCGTCATCACTGTCCTGCTCGCCCGCATCCGTGCGCACGATCTGGGTGATCCGGTCGGGGCGATCGAGCTGCTCGAAGAGCTCGCTTCCAAAATGCACGACGCCGACACCCAGGCGCTCATCGACCAAGAACTCGGCTCCGTCCGAGCCCTCATCAAAGACACGCAAACAGACACACCAACCGACACATCGAAAGACCCACAGCCATGACCAATCCTAACACCCGCACCCGCATCAAAGTCTGCGGCATCACCACCCTCGAAGCCGCCAACGCCGCCGTAGACGCCGGCGCTGACGCCGTCGGGTTCGTGCTCGTCGAAGACACCCCACGCTACATCGAGCCAGAACAAGCCGCGGCCATCATGTATTCACTTCCGCCCTTCATCGGCGCGGTGGGGGTTGTCCAAGACCTCGATGTCGATCAGTTCTGCGAGCTCGAATACGCCTGCCCCGCCCACACCATGCAGCTCCACGGCAAGGAACCCGTCGACACCGTCCAAGCCTGCGGCCCCGGTGTCATCAAAGCCTTCAAATACGAAGACGCGACCATCAACTCCCAGCTCACCCGCTGGGCCAAGGTCGAAGAGGTCGACGCCCTGCTCATCGACGGCTCCGCCGGGGGCACAGGCGAAACCTTCGACTGGTCGAATCTTGCCCCGCTGATCAAGGACTACCCAAAGAAGATCATCATCGCCGGCGGCTTAGACGCAAGCAATGTCGGGCAGGTCATCGAGACCCTGCGTCCGTACGCCGTGGATGTGTCGAGCGGGGTTGAAGACGCCCCTGGCGTCAAAAACCTCACCAAGATCGCCGAGTTCTGCGCCGCCGTCCGCGCGGCCGATGCCAAGTAAGCCCGGTCTGTAAACCAGAGGACTAAAGGTCAGCCTTCGCGATCGCGACGAGCCCGGCCATGACCGAATCTTCCGAGACCCCATCCGTATGGATCACGGACTCAGCGAGCTTTCTATACAACCCATCACGCTGATCGAACAGCGTCTGCACCTCGTCGAGCACATCGCCGCCGACCAAAGGCGGGCGATTGGTGTTGTCGGCTTGGGCGAGCCGATCCCGGAGTGTCTCGGGCAGTGCCCGCAGATAGATGACTCGGCTGGCTTTGGCGTGCTGGGCCGCTTCGAGCATGTCCGCGCAGCTCGGAGCGGTGGGGGTGCCGCCGCCGAGGGCGATGACTTGGTCCGCAGCTTGGAGTGCAGTGCCCAGTGCCTGAGCTTCTGCATTTCTAAACGCATCGATCCCATGACGCTCGATGGCTTCGCCTGCGCCGGTGGTATCGAGCACCGCCGCGCTCGCGTCATCGAGATCAACAAACGCCCGACCGAGCGCATCAGCGAGCCGACGCCCGAAGGTGGACTTGCCAGACGCACGAAGCCCAATCAAGATCAGATTGGGCTTCGGGTCATTCATAGGGTTGTCTTTCAATCATCAAGACGACGAGCGGCTTGGCCAGGCTCAATCTTCTTTCACACGCGCCATGTACGAGCCGTCCTCGGTCGAGATGCGGACGGTCTCGCCGATCGCGATGAATGGTGGCACACGGGTCTTGAGCCCGGTATCGCACACGGCTTCCTTAAGCTGATTCGTCGCGGTCGCGCCCTTGATCCCCGGCGCAGTGTCCGCGATCGTCAGGGTGACTGCGGAGGGCAGCTCGATGGCGACGGGGTTCTCGCCGTGGAACATCACGGTGCAGGTGGAGTTTGGCGCCATGTACAGCAGGGTGTCATCGAGGAGTTCCTTGCTCAGCTCGACCTGGTCGTAGTCCTGCAGGTCCATAAAGGTGGCCCCGCCCTCGCCATCGTCGTAGAGGAACTCCATCTCGCGCTTGTCGAGGGTGGTGCCTTCGACGACATCCGAGCCCGAGAAACGCTGTTCCTTCATCCCCGCGCCGTCCACGGCTCGCATCTTCGCCTGGATGTACGCCGGGCCCTTGCCGGGCTTCACATGGCCGATTTTGGTCACGACATAGAGCTTGCCGTTCATTTCGAGTGCCACACCTGGGCGGATTTCGTTTGCTTTCATGGTCGTTTCCAAGGAATGAAGTATGGGGACAGGCGGTTATCTGTGTATCCAAGGGCAAACTGCCCATGGACACCATCGGATACCATCATAGCCCCGCCGGGCATGCAGTTGTGGGCACGGCGGGGACAAGTCGGGTACGCTCAGGTTAAGCCCAACCGACAAAAAGAGACGCTCAGGAGCCAGATCATGCGCATGAACGAACGAATCTATCAGCAGAGTCCGATGGGCCGACGCAACTTCCTCACGATCCTCTCAGCCGCCAGCGGCTCGGCCTTCATCGCCTCGCCTGTCTTTGGCAAGCTGATCGAGACTACAGGCACGGGCGAACCGGCCGCCCAGCCAATCCTCGCATGGGACACGATCCACAATGCCGGCTTCCATGTCATGGCCGACCAATCCACCGGCGGCAACGCCCTCGTGATGACCTCGGGCTCGCAAACCCTGCTCGTCGATACCAAGTTCGCCCATCTGGGCGGGGCACTGGTCGAAGACGCCAAGGCCTTCGCCGGGCCCCAAGACCAGTTCGAGCTCACCCTCATCAACACCCATCACCACGGCGACCACACCGGTGGCAACGGCATGGTCGTCCCCTTTGCCAGCGCCTCATACGCCCATGAGAACGCCCTGCCTCGGATCGAATCCCAGCTCGATCGCTACAAGCAGGGCGCAAGCAACGGCCCCGCCCAAGTCGGTCGTTCGAGGGGGGCCAAAGCTCTGCTCGAGCAAGCCATGAACGCCGCCGCAGCTGGCGAGGCATGGACCAAAGACGATGTCGTGCCCAAGGCCGCTGTTCAGGATCACCACGCCATCGATCTCGACGGCACCACAGTCGACATGCACCACTTCGGGGCCGGGCACACCGACAATGATCTGGTGGTGCACATCAAGGAGCACGGGGTTATTCATACCGGCGACCTAGTCTTCGCCGGGCTCCATCCGTATATGGATTCGTCCGCCGGCGTGACCGCTCGGGGCTGGGTGGAATCGCTCGAATCCATCCTCAACCTCTGCGACCAAGACACCATCGTGATCCCCGGGCACGGCCCCGTCGGCACCAAGAAAACCGTACAGAATCAGCTCGATTACCTCAACGAGCTCATCAAGCATGTGCAAAAGGACATCGACGACGGGGTGTCCAAGGCGGACTGCGCCGAGAAAAGCTGGGACTTCATGGACGGGCTGGGGTTCGAGTCAGTCCGATCCAGAGCGATCGAGACCACCTACGACGAACTCGCCGGCTGATTAAAAAATCTCGTAGGCTTCAAGGATCTGGCGCATCTGGGCGACGGTATCGCCCGTGTGGTCGATCTGCTCGGCGCACCAGCCGAAGGCTCGGGCCCCCTCGATGTTCTCTGGCGAGTCATCGAAGAACAGGATCTGATTGCCAACCGCACCAACGCGCCGCTCGAAAGCCGCGAATGCCTTTTCGTCGGGTTTCGCGAGCCCGAAGAGGAAGCTGGCGTGCTTGTGCTCGATCAGGTTGGCCGCGGGAAAATCTTCTTCCATCCGTGCCCAGTGCGTCGCGTTGGTGTTGGAGAACAACGCCGTGGACAGGTCGGCGAACTCGTTGAGTTCTTCGATCAGCTCTGCGATCCCGGGGTACTCTTCGAGCAGCCACGCGTCATGCACCGCGGCGATGTCTTCGAGCGTATGAAAATCTTCGGATTCCTTGGCCAGCGATCGACAGAATGCCTTATCGCTCATCTGCCCGGTGTGGAACCGCTTGGCGATCGCGTCCTGCTTGGCCAGGCACTTCTTGGAGATCTTCGCATTGGGCGCCTTGATCCCCGCGGCTTTGCAGCCCTCTTGCCAAGTCCGACAAATTTTGAGGATCACCCCGCCCCAATCGAAGCAGACGAGCCGGATATCGTGATCGGTGTGTGCCATTTCAGCCATAGGGGGGATTATACGCCGCCGGTTGGGCATTTCATAATCTCATCGAGCACCGTTGTGGCAAACGACCCCCTCGGGAGCTCAAAGGCACACCGGATATACGCCCCGTGCTCGTCGATCCCGCCCTCGACCTCGGGGTCCTTGACCTGCATCCGCAGCGGGCGTCGATCGCCCCCGATCATGGAAATCCCGCCGCGTTGCTCGCAATCGACCAAGTCGCTCGGCTCAACCCCGGCTGCCTCAAGGGCCTGGAGCTCAGATTGATCCACCGCTCCGCCCGCTCTGGACATCGTCGTGCCCCACATCGGGCCCGAGGGCGAGAGCTCGAAGTTTTCGACCCGCTGGGCGAGGTTCGACTCCGCCCGCGCGAGTTCTTCGCCGCTGATCTCGAAGACCGATCGGTTTTTCGTCACGAACGCCAGATCCCCGGGCAACAGGGTGTCCATCGTGCCCGCTTCGAGGCGCTGATTGAGCACATGGTTAAAGACGGCCGATTGGAACGAGCTGATAAAGAACCCGGCCGCGGTCGGGTCGATGGCTTTCAGAGCTTTCTCGGGCGGATGATCGTTGCTCAGCGCCCGGAGCAGGTTGCGTTCGATCTTGAACACCTTGGGCATCAGCTCGAAACCATTGCGAAAGCGCCCATCGCGGTAGGCCTCGCGGGCTTCGTTCGAGCTCGCCGGTGCGCCGTCCTTGGGCGAGAGAATCAGGTCGATGGCGCCCTGTGCATCGCCCAGGATCAAGGCCCTGCCGACAAGGTGGTTGTTCTTGAGGAACCCGAATCTCTGCTCGCCGATCCGGTTGGGCGCGCCGCAGCGGGCGAGCCGATCGAGGGCGACCTTCGCGTGGCGTACCGCCAAGGGCTCGACTCCGCGGACCTTGATCGAGAACCGGTTGCCCGACAGGTGCCCGCGTTTGAGCTTGTTGGTGTGCAGATCCACCCAGAGCACGCTGGCGCGATCATGGACAAAGCTGGGGAAGTCTTCCGGGGTCTTGCCCGGGGCGTGGATCGAGATGACCTGGCGCGTGATCGCCTGCTTGTCCTTGAGCCCCGCGTGCCCGATGGCGTGGCGTTTGACCTTGAAATGACGCGAGAGCGCATCGCGGAGCTGGAGCGTGGTCAGCTCGCGCTTCTCGACAAAGAGGAAGATGTGCTCGCCCTCGCCGGCCGGGTTATAGAGGGGGATCTCTTCGACCAAGAAATCTTCCGGGCGGGCCTTGAGCGTCCCGCCGATCCCGGGGATGTCGTGCGTGAGGTACCGCGGGGCGTCGGCCCCGGTCGAGAAGGAAGGGAGGGATTCAGAAGTGGGGGTGCTCATCATTCAGAGTTATCCATATGGTCCGTGTCATCCATCGTCGGGAGAGTCGCCAGCGCGATCACCGACTCGTCAACAAAGATCGGGACATCGCCCGCAACACCCAGCGCGATCGCATCGCTCGGGCGTGCATCGACCTCGATCGCCCGCCCGTGGTTGTCGGTCAGGTTGAGCAATGCGTAGAAGGTGCCGTCGACAACTTTGGTGATCGCGATCGAATCGAGCGAGGCGCCGAGTTCTTCGATGGTGTTGGCGAGCAGGTCGTGGGTCATTGGGCGATCGAAATCGCTGCCACTGAGCCGACGGTCGATTGCGATGGCCTCGCTGAGCCCGATCACGATCGGAAAGGCCCGCGTGGGCTGCCCGGGTCTGGGCGAGACCTCGCGCAGCTCGATCAGCTGAGCGCTGTTGAGCTCACGGATCAGGATGCGGGCGAGTTCCATCTGGATACGCATGACGATTCAATCTCTCGGGTGTGGAGTACCCCGAACGATAGGAGTGCTGGGCATCTGCATGAGCAATTCCCGCCCAGATCGTACGAACTATCCGCCAGCTCAACACGCAGCGCGGCTCCCAGGCTAGCCCAAGCTGGCCCAACGCCAGTCCAACGCGGGCCAAGCCTCGCCCTACCATACAACATATGAAATCGATCCTCATTGACAGTGTGTTCGTCATCCTGATCGCCGGTTCGCTGGTCTCGCTGATCTACTGGGGGGCGGTGATCGTGCATGTGTGGCTCACACGCAGGCTCCTGCCCACCGCCCGCGACGGGATCGCGATGGCCGAGCTTTCGCCGCCGACGCAGAAGGTCTGCGTGATCGTGCCCTGTCACAATGAGGCCGGCAACATCGCCACGCTGATTGGGTCGCTCAAAGAACAAGACTACGACCGCCTGCGGATTGTCCTGGCCCTCGATCGCTGCACCGACGACACGCTCGGCGTCGCCCGCGCCGCGATCGACGAGGACGACCGATTCGAGATCGTCGAGATCGCCAAGTGCCCCGAGGACTGGGCCGGCAAGGTCCACGCGGCTTACTCGGGGTTCGAGGGCTCCGAGCACGCACGCAACGCCGAAGTATTGATCTTCACCGACGCCGACACCTGGCTCGACCCGGCCTGCGTCCGCTCCTGCGTCGCGTTGCTCAAAGAACGCAAGCTCGATTTCCTGAGCCTGCTCTCGACGCTCGAAGCCAAGTCGTGGTTCGAGCGCATCGTCCAGCCGATCACCGCCTTCGAGCTCGCCCGCCAGTTCCAGCTCTTGCGGGTCAACTCGACGGGCAAACGCCGACGCGCGTTCGCCAATGGTCAGTTCATGATGTTCACCGCCCACGCCTACCAAACCGTCGGCGGGCACGAACGCGTCAAAGAAGCCATCCTCGAAGACATCGTTTTCGCGCGCTGGGTTCGTCATCTCAAGCTCGCAGGCGGGCTGCTGCTCGCCGACCGGATGCTCAAGTGCCGAATGTACGACAACTGGCAAGAATACATCCGAGGCTGGAAACGCATCTACACCGAGACCGCCAACCGCGAGGTCCGTCGGCTCCGCCGCTACGCGCTCCGCACGCCTTTGCTGTGCGTGGCGATCCCGCTGTGCTGCGTGCTCTTGGTGCTCGTCAGCTTCTGGCTCGGGCAAGACTCGACCCAGTGGGTGGGCATCAGCATCGGCGGGCTGGGCTCTGGTGCGTGGTTGAGTGCGATGATTGTGATCTATCGGATCAGCGGCGCGCCGATCTGGGATGTAGGCGCGGCGATGGTGGGGGCCGTGCTCACCGGGCGGATATTCTCGGCAGCCGCCAAAGATTTAGTCGACGGCACCCCGACCCAGTGGGGCGGCAAGTCGTATATACGCAAGGCAGAGGACGCATAAAAGGTAGGATTATGAGCAGGGCCAGAAGAGTCAGAAGATCAACCGACGATGTCCGCATCGAGCTCACGCCGATGATCGATGTCGTGTTTTTGCTCCTGACCTTCTTCATTTTCGCCATTGTCATGATGGTCCGCGCCGATGTCCTCGATGTGAACCTGCCCAAACTCGCCGCCGGTCAGCCCGCAGAAAAATCGATCCCCATCACCATCGTGATCGATGCCCAAGGAACCCTGCACATCAACGGCGACCCGATAGAACTCGAAGCCATCCCCGAACGGGTCAACGCGCTCCGCGAAGAGCTCAATGCCAACGGCGCCTTGGTGCTGGCCGTCGATACCCAGTCGCCCGCGGGCGTGATGATCTCGCTGGCCGATACGCTCACGGGCGCAGGGCTCGGCGAGTTCTCGATCATCGGGCGCAAGGCCCAAGAAGAAGCCGATACTTCTACCAAGAGCCCCGCCACAGGAGAAGCCGAAACGACCCCATGAGCCTGATCGCCCTGCCATCACAACGAACCATGCACGGCTCGTCCGCGTTGGTGATCGGAGTGTGCTTTGTGCTCAGCGTGCTGATCCACCTGGGCGTGGGCATCGGCGCGAGCAACTCGATCAGCGCCGCCCTGCGCACCAAGCAGACGCCCGGGTCCGCGATCGCCATCGAAGAAACGCCAGAACAGCCCCTGCCCGAGGACAAGCCCACGCTCGGGCTCGATTCGGCCAAAGCCGCGTCGATCAACTGGCTCGGGGTGCTCGAGGACCCCGAACAGGGCGACGCACCAATCGCCGATGTCGAGCAGGCCGAGTTCACCACGCAGGTCGGCGATGCCCCGGAGACCACCGCGCCGATCACATCCCAAGAGCCGACGCCACCCATCGAACGAACTGCCGAACAGCCAACTCCAGAGCTGCAAGAACCGATCGAAGAACCTAAACCTGAGCCTGAGCCCGTTCAAGAGCCCATTCAAGAGCTACCGCCGCCGGAGCTCACCGAGCAGATCGAGCTGGAGCCCGAACCTATTGAGGGCGCGCCGGTGCAAGTGCTGCCTCAGCCCGAGCCCCAGCCTGAACCACTGCCTGAGATAGAACCAGAACCAGAGCCAATTGCCGAGCCTATTGAAGAGCCTGTGGAAGAGCAAGCCGTTGAAACGACAACCGAGCAGCCCACCGAAGCCGAGCTAACCACGCAGCCAATCAGCCAACCGATCAGCCAGCCTCAGCCCGCGATCGAATCGCCCATCCCCGCCACAGCCGGCAAGGACGGCATCCTCTCCGAGAAAGAATCCTCGGCTTCGATCATCAAGCGATCGGAAAAAATCAGCTACAAGGACCTCAACAAACCCATCGTCGGCAAGGGCTTCGAGATCATCACCGTCAACCCCAAGTTCCCCGCCTCGGTCCGCTTCACCGAGCTGCCCAACAACCCGGTGCTGATCATCCGATTCGATGGGCGTGGGCGCGTGGTGAAGGTCAGCTTCCTCAAAGAGAAGAAGCGTGAGTTCAACACGGGCGTGACGAGTGTGGACGAGCCGTTGATCAGCGCGGTGTATCAATGGCGCGCAAAGGGCAAGCAGATCGAGGCGCTCACGATCGACGATCCAGAATCGTACATCGAGATCCCGATGCGGATCACCTTCCGCACGGATCGCAATACGCCGTAAGCAATGATGAAATTGATTTTGTTTGTCTTATCGACGACGACGCGTCATCGCCAATGAACCAACAAGCAAGAGCCCGGCCGACGACGGCGCAGGGACCACCGAGCGGACATAGCTAAACGATCCGCCCGCGGTACGTGCGCCCCAGGCGGTGAACATCAGGTCGATATAGATGTCATCGGTTTCCAGATACACCACGGCGTTGCGCCCGATCATCCCCTGCGGGTTGCCGCCGTGGGTCTCGCCCCATGACAGGAAGTTGAGCGAATCGATGTCGGCAGTGGTGCCGAAGGCCCACAGCGTCCCGATCGGGCTGGGCCCCTCGTTGCCGCCGCCGGAGAAGTGGTCTTCTTGGGCGATGTTGAAGATGCCCTGATTGAGATCACGGGTAAGCCAGACATTGTCCGTGATCCGGTCCTGGCTGTCGGCCGATGTGATATCGCCAAAGCCGGCGTACTCGTAGGTGAAATCGAGCCCGGAGTACACGACAGATGCGTGTGCGGTGCCCACGGACAGGATCGCAGCGATCACAGAAGCTGCACAGAAAGCTTTCTCAGTTCTCATTTTGACCTCTCTCGTTGTCTCTCAATGCTCATCCTACCAGCTTCAGTGCCAAGTTCAATGCCAAAGTGGGAAGTCGGATGGGCCAACCAGCGCCCGGATCAGGATTTGGCCGTATCCGTTTGGCCGATGGTGATCTGCGCGGTTATCGGGGTGTCGTCCGTCGGCTGCGTATCGCACCCCTCGGGCTGGCTCTCGATATGCAGGCGCTTGGTGCGGTGTTGCGACCAGTCCTCAACGAGCAGATCGGGCGACTGATCGCTGGTGTGGGTCTTGAGGATGTCGTACTTGGTGTCGCGCTGGGCGGGGATAAACCCCGCGTTGCGGATGAGTCGGCACAGCACCGCTTCGTCGAGGCAGTAGGTCGTGCCGGCTGAGGAAACGACATTCTCCTCCATCATCACCGAGCCCATGTCGTTGGCGCCAAAGTTGAGCGCGACCTGCCCGACATGCGGGCCCATCGTCACCCAGCTCGAGCCGATGGTGTAGATGTTGTCGAGCATCAGGCGCGAGACCGCCTGTGTGCGCAAATACTCGGTCGAGCCCGCGAACCTCAATCGGCGGCCGAAGTTCTTGTCCATGTCCTTGGTGCCCGAGCCATCGAGCTGAGCGACGACATCGCCCGGAAACGGCGTGCCTGCTTCTTTGTCTTCAGCCGTCGGCCAGTGGGGCAAGCGACCAAGCGCCGTGTTGTCGGGTTGGAAGGGCCACGCGTGGAACCCGAGGTAGTGCCCGCCGGTTTCTGGATTCTTGATCGTTGGGTCGCCGGCGATGGCCGAGGGCACCTCGCCGGTGCCAAAGTCGCGGATCGCCTTGTCCTGCCAGTGGCGGACCATGTGCATGTGGTGTATCCGATCGGCGTAGCCCTCGATATGCCCGTACATCATCGACGCGCTGGTGAACATGCCCAAAGAGTGGGCCGCGTACATGACTTCGAGCCAGGCGTTCATATCGCACTTGCCCATGCCGATCTTCGTGCGCACGGCTGGTGCGAAGATCTCCCCGCCCCCGCCGGGCAATGAGCCCATCCCGGCTTCCTTGAGCCGGACGAGCACCCAGCGAACTTTGTCGATCAGCGTCTTGCCCGGAGGGTCAAAGAAGTTGACAAACTCAATCAGCTCCGGCGGCGAGAACGCATGGATCTTCACATGCGGAAACCGCTCGCGGATCCCGTTGAGCAGCTCAAGATACCAATCGAGCGAGAGCTCCGGGTTCATGCCCCCCTGCATCAGGATCTGGGTGCCCCCGATGTCGGAGAGTTCCTGGACCTTCTGGTAGAGTTCTTCGTATTCGAGCGTGTAGGAATCGTGGTCCTTTGCGGTGCGTTTGAAAGCGCAGAAGATGCACTTGGCGGTGCAGATGTTGGTGTAGTTGATATTGCGATCGATGATGTACGAGCGGACATGGTCGCCGTGCAGGTCGCGACAGCGTGCGTCGGCGTATCGCCCCAGCGTGTGCAGCGGGGCGCTGGTGAGCAGGTCGAGCCCCTGCTCAACCGTGAGCCGAGCCTGCCCGCTCGCCACCGCGCCCAGCAAGCCCGGATCGCTCGCGTCGAGATGCGGGAACTCAGGCAGGGGTTGGTAGATGGTGGACATAATCGGGCTCGCATCGCGTGGAACAGAGTTTCAATGATTCCTGAAATCATACGCCCCAGCCACCCATATGGCAACAAATCTCCCGTCTCGGCCTGTCATGGCTCGGCTATGCTTGTCGTGCACTCGACGAAAGGAACCCATCGCATGAAGATCGCCTACATCAGTTGTGCTGTCCTCCCAGAGCCCGACATTGACGAGCAGCCGTTGCTCAATGGGCTCATCGCGGCTGGGCACGACGCATCCGTCGCCGCCTGGGACGATCCATCGGTGGACTGGGGCCAGTATGATCTCGCGATCGTCCGCGCGACCTGGAACTACGCCCTGCATGTCGATGCCTTCGCCGCTTGGCTTGAGCGCGTCGATCGGTTGACCACGCTGGTCAACCCGTACGAGACGCTGAGCTGGAACCTACACAAGGGCTATCTGCAAACGCTCGCCGATGCTGGGGTCGCGATCATCCCGACACGGTTTACGGAATGCGGTGAATCGGCGTCAGTTGAATCCATCGCCCAGAGCGAAGGCTGGTCGAAGATCGTGATCAAGCCATCGGTCTCCGCCGGGTCATACGGGACCAAGTGCTTCGATCTTGCGCAGGGCGAGCAAGAAGCCGCCCAAGCATTCTTCGACGAGATGATCGTCCAGCGCGACATGATGATCCAACGCTACATGCCCAGCGTCGATACACAAGGCGAGACCGCACTGATCATCATCGCCGGCCAGCTCACCCACGCCATCGAAAAACGCCCACGCTTCGACGACCAAGACGAAGAGGTCTACCTCCGCGAGCATATCAGCGACGAGATGCGTGCGCTGGCGGCCAAGGTGCTCGACGCCGCGGGCCAGGAGCACTACTACGCCCGCGTCGATGTGATCCCTGACGATGATGGGGCGCTGATGCTCTCCGAGCTCGAACTGCTCGAACCCTCGCTGTTCTTCCCCTACGCGACCCACGCGGTCGATGCGTTCGTGGGCGGGCTCGAACAGCTGGCCGCCAAGAGCACCCACTAAAAAACCGCACGCCAAACAGGCGTGCGGTGAAGGGGTTCGTGTTGATCTCTTTTATCACCAGCGATTAGCGGCGACGGGTCCACAGCGCTGGCAGGCCCAGCAGCAGTGCAACGGAGCCCGGCGCAGGAACCAGGTTCGCATTGGCCCAGTCAATCGCCAGCTCGTGAGCTTCTTCATCTTCGAGCCCGAAGCCGTGGATGAAGAAGATCGGATCGGCAGTGTCCGACCCATGCTCAAGCGTGAGCGACCACATGTAGAAGCCATGAGCGTCCGCCGAGATATTCGAGAGCCCCGCATCGATGTGCTTGTGCATGAAGCCGTCGCTGGAGGTGGTATCGATATCGAAGCTATCGACGATCGAATCGGACCCATCAAGGGTGGCCGAGAAGATCGACGATGGAGCCTTGGAGATTGTCAGGGTGTTGTCGGCGGCGCCGAAGTTCACCTCGCCCTGCCCGTCCCAGTAGAACAGGTTGGCTGTCGTCTCGCCGATGGAGAATGAGCGGGCATCGAAGCTCAGCGCGGTGTTGCCGGCGAGGGCCTGGTACCCAACAGGGATGTTCGACCCGGACAAGGCGTTGAAGCCCGGCTCGTCGGTGGTTCCGAAGGCATCGAACTCGCCCTCGTACACACGGGTATTGGTGTTGACAACCGAGCCGTCATCAAAGTCGTACTGCCCGGTGAGCAGGTTGCCCGCGTCGTCACGGATGACGAGCAGGTCAGCATGCTGGGCGCTGGCCACGGTTGAGATGGACAGTGCGGCGAGTGTGGCAACGGCGGAAAGTGTTTTCGTATTCATGATTGAGTTCCTATTTCTATAACTGATTGGCCCATTCGAGCCGGTGATGTTTATGGATTGGCGGCCGGATCAAACGAGTTCCGGTCGATGTCGGTGAGGACATCGCGGAAGCTGAGTGCCTCGGCGTGTCCATCGAGGAAGCCCCAGTTGGTCGTGGCTTCGTCTGTGCCCGGGTCGCCCCGGACGGCATTGATCTGCACCTGCTGCTGGGCCTTGAAAGCGGGTGAAGGGTGGTTGAGCCAGCCCTCGATATGAGGATGGTCAGCCGCCGCGTAATCGCCCTCTTGGGCCATATGCAGGAAGTGGATCACCGCGCTCGGTCGTGAGACCGATTGCATCTTGTATCCCGGATACGGGCTCCGGAAGTTGGGGCCCCAGGGAACGGTGGTGGTGTCAAGGAAGTTGTTGATCCCATAGCTCGTCACCCGCCTTTGCTCTACAGGAGCACCGGGGACGGGCTCGCCCTCTGGGTAGGGTCCCCAGTGAGCGGACTTATCGAGCGGCGAGTGCATAATGAACTCGCTCTGGTAATACGAGCGGAGAGATTCGAACCAGGGGTCAAAGTCGCCGTGGGTCACGCCGCCGTGGGCGAGGTTCGCTTGAATCAAGCGGCCATCGTTATCCTCGGTGTACATGGTGTGGGCGATCTCCATCTGTCGGATGTTGGAGAGATCCACCAGCGCCTGAGCACTCTTGCGAGCGTTCCCAAGGGCGGGTAAAAGGATCCCAATCAACAACGCGATGATGGCAATGACGACCAGCAGTTCGATCAGGGTAAAACCTGGTCGGTTGCGCATGGTGCCTTCCTCCGCGAGCCCGCATCAGCGGCCACGCGGCGATTGATCAATATAGATTTGTATTGTGAAAAATGTTTCGACAGTAATGCTGAGATGCGGATCGTGATCGATCAGCAGCCTGTCGGGGGCCCGCGGGCCGGATGCTCCCAAAGAGCAATCGAGGGATAGACATGCGTTTGATAACGCGGAGCGCGCACCTCGAACGAGGCAAGCGTCACCGGCAGCGTTGGCTGCTCGGGGAGTACCAGTGTGAGCGTGTGGAGCGCCAGGCACAGCTTACAGTCCTGGTCGTCAGGCTGTTGTGGCTCGTCAGATGGCGATTCTGGGGCGTGTTCACTGCTTTGAGCGGTGTTTGAGCAGCTGTGGGTGGCTGCGATAGAAACTTCGGAGATCGTTTGCGCGACCGGGTTCGCCGGGTGGACATGGTGAGTGAGGTTGTGCACCGCGTGCAGCATCCCCTGGGCCGCGATGGCGGCCATGCACACGAACAAGATGAGACGATTGAGGCGCGTCACAGCACAACTATAACTCAGGACCAAGTACCCGGCGAGTAAAGTTGAGATTCACAGCCAGAATTACCGGGCTGCTTCAGGATTTATCGGAACCTCCGGCCGCGAATCGCAAATCATCCTCCACCCCGACCAGCTCCGCCTGCCCCTTCTTATCGAGCAGCGAGACCACGATCGCAACGCCAAACCCGATCATAAAGCTCGGCAGCAGCACATCGAGATCGAACAGATACCCCGCGAACACATCGAACCCGAGCTGTTTAAGCAGCGGCTGGACCGCAAAGCTGAACAGCGGCACCCCCAAGAACCCCGCGATCATCGCGTACTTGGCCCCGTTGGCGGTGAGCTTGGACCAATACAGCGACAAGATCATCGTCGGGCAGAAAGTCGCGGCGATCCCCGACCAGCCGAAGATCACCACCCAAAAGATAGGCTTCTCTTTATCGACGGCCATGATGCCCAGCCCCACGCCGAAGGCCACGACCGCCAAGATCAGTGTGAGCGATCGGCTCATCGAGATCAGCTTGTTGTTGGGCATGTCCGGGTGGCGGGTCTTCTGCCAGTAGTCACGCACCGCCGCGCTCGAAGCGAGCACCAGCAGCGAGTCGATCGTGGACATAATCGCCGAGAGCACCATCGCGATGAACACCCCCGAGAAGAACGCCGGCAAGAGCTCCTCGGCCATCACCGAGACCGCGTTCTCTTTCATCGCGACCGCGCCGACTTTCTCGCTGTAGCTCGCCCGAGCGATGATCCCGATGAGCACCGCGCCAGAATCGGCCAGCAAAGTCCAGATCAACGCCACGGCCGTGCCCGGCAGGATGGCTTTCTCGCTCTTCATTGAGATATAGCGCACAAAGACCTGAGGCGATCCCCAGAACCCGATCCCGATCGCGGCCAGCCCAACAACCGCGAAGATTGTTCCTGTGGACCACCCCCCGGTGCTCGGCACGACGGTGCCATCTTCGCCCACCGGCCCCGGGCCGTGGAACGAGAGCAGATGCGGGTCGATGGCTCTGAGCGAATCAACTATGTTAGTGACGCCGCCGATCTCCAGGAGACCAATGATCGGGAGGGCCACCAGCCCGACGACCATCAGCGTGCCCTGGAAGACATCCGACCAAACGACGGCCGTAAATCCGCCCTGGGTGATGTAGATCAGCACGATCAGGAACCCGAAGGCCGCACCGGCATAATGATTCCAGTCGAGGAAAGTATGGAACGCAGCGCCCGAAGCGTGCACCTGAGCGCCGGCATAGATCGGCACAAAGACCAGCAGCGAGCCCGCGGCCACCAAGCGAAGCCACTGGGTCTTGTCGCGCAAACGAGACTCAAGATAATCCGGAACAGTGATCGAGTCGTAACGATCCGTCAGGCGTTTGAACCGCCGAGACATGAAGATCCACGCCCCGCCAACACCCAATAGCTCGCCCACAACCACCCAGAAGGCGTTGACTCCGAGCGCAAAGCCCATCCCCGTGAGCCCCAGTAGCAACCAGGCGGACTCGCCCGTCGCCCGCGCTGAGAATGACACGGCCAAGAAGCCCATCTTCTTGCCCCCCGCGAAGTAATCCTTGATGTCGTGCATCTTCTTGGATGCGAAAAAACCGATCCCGAGCAGGATCAGTGCATAAAGCATGATGGCGATGAGTTTGAGTGTGCTGTCGGTGAGCATAAGCGATGAAGCTCCTCGGAATTCGGTTGAAAATGGGCGAGAACAGCCAACCTACCACATTGTGCGCTCGTTCTGGGCACATAAAGCCGTGTTTCTGGGGAACTTCTGGGCGAAAAAAATCGCCCCCGGAATCGGAGGCGGTTGAGTGTATGAAGTGGTGGTTTTCTCAAACCGCTTTAGCGACGACGCATCACGCGTACGCCACCAACAAGCCCGAGCATGCCCAAGCCAGCGAATGCGGCCGATGGGAGCGGGACGATGTTGATGTTGATGCTGGTGCTCACGAGCTCAGCACCACTCTGATCAAACGCAGTGATGCGGACAACATAGGTGCCGATGGCATTCAGATCCATGCCTTCGAGCGGGCCGGTGCCCGGGCCGTCGAAGAAGCCGTAGTTCCATGAGTTCTGAGCAACATTGTTGTCATTGATCAGGTCTTGGTAGTTCGACAGCGAAGTGGCTTCGATGCCTGAATCGTTGAGTGTGGAGTTATCACCGATGGCGTGGTCATAACCGATGAAGCCGTTGGTCGGATCCGCACCGTTGATCATGTCCCAGTGCAGGGACTGCGAGATGTCGCCGGTATCCGCGTCGACCTTGAACATGGCGAGCTCATACTTAAATGCGCTCAAGTTGTCGCCCGTGCCATCGACATTGCTGTTGACGGACCAGTCGAAGTTGAACATCCCACGACCCGCTGGTGGGTTGCTAGCGCTGGGGGCGAAGGAGTAGGTGTCCACGCCGTCCCAGTTGTAGGTCGGTGATGGGTTGCCCGCGGTGTTGTAGCGGAGCTTGCCGCGGATACCGATCTCGATGCCGTGGTCTGAGTTGATGGTGAACGAGCCGTTGGCATTGCCCGAGCCAAAGATGGTGTCCGGGTTGATCATGCCGGTGTCGCCTGCATTGGCGATGCTCGTTACGGCGGCAACGATCGCGGTGGTCAATAGTGTTTTCATCGTCTTCTCCAGTTTCTTCATTGGCGGCTATGTTTGATCGCCGTCGGATCATTCTGCCCCACCCCACGATGAGGTGGTCCCTCGGAGCAAACAGCACGCTCTGAGAGTGAGCATATCAAGATTAACCCCTCAATCAAGGGAAGAACTCGGAATCGGTGGAGTTTGGATCCCGCACCGAACAATGTTCGGGCGTGCGATCAGTGAAGCCAGGGTGTCTGTGGTCGATCGATCACTCCGCTACCCCCGCGGATGTAGGTTGCGGATGGTATCGTGGAGCTTTGTGCGATCGACATGGGTGTAGATCTGGGTCGTCGTGATGTCGGCGTGCCCGAGCAGTTCTTGCACAATTCTCAAATCCGCACCCCCCATAAGCAGGTGGGTCGCGAACGAGTGTCTCAGCATATGCGGGTGGACTTTGCCCATCCCGGCGATCTTGGCCCAGTGTTTGACGATCTGCCACACCCGCACCCGCTCGATCGGGCGTCCGGTCCGCGAGAGGAAGAGCTTGCCCCGGTCGCGCCGTTCGCCAGCGCTCAGCGCCGTGATCAGCAATGGTCGGCATTCCTCCAGGTAGATCCGCAAAGCCCGCTGGGCTGGTCTGCCCATCGGCACGAGCCGATGCTTGTCGCCCTTGCCCAGCACACGGATGACACCGAGCTTCTCGACGACATCCATCTGCCCGACGGTGCCGACTTCCGATGCCCGCAAGCCGCAGGCGTACATGAGTTCGAGGATCGCCCGATCGCGCATCCACAGCGGGGGCATGCCCTTGATTGGTGTTTCGGGTGGGCACGGTGCGCTCAGGAGCTTGCGCATTTCGCCCGGGGTGAGCACGCCCGGGAGCTTCTTCCACTTGGTGGGCATGTCGAGATGATCGGCCGGGTTGGTCTCGATCTGCCCGGTCGCGAGCATCCAGCGATAGAACACCTTGGTGGTCGCCAACCGACGCGAGATTGTCCCCGACGCGTAGCCCTTGTCGGCGGTCATCGAGCGGACATGGGCGATCAGGGCATCGGGCGTGGTGTTCGCGGGGGTGTCGATGCCCTGTTCTTGAAGCGCCAGCAGCAAAGTCTCGAGATCACGCGAGTACGCCTCGATCGAGCTGGGCATGAGCCCGCATTCGATCCGCAGGAAGATCACGAACCCGCGCAGGGTAGTCTGCATGGATTCGTTGAGCTGGGCGCGTCGATTTTGGGAGGCCGTAGACACCTGATTTGTATCGGCCCGATGGGCGATTTGGGTGCACCGTGGCTATAAAAACGCCCCGGACCATTTCAGATCCGGGGCGGGAGTGTCAGAGAATGAGTTCAGCGAGGATTACCCGAGAAGGGAAAGAACCTGCTGAGGCTGGGAGTTGGCCAGCGAGAGGATGTTGGTCGAAGCCTGCACCAGGATCTGGTTACGGGTCAGCGACGCGGTCTCGGCAGCAAAGTCGGTGTCACGGATGACGGACTCTGCGGCTGTGGTGTTTTCCAACGCCACGCCGAGTGAACGGATGGTTGCACCGACAACGTTCTTCTGGAACGCACCGAGACGACCACGGGTGGACGACACATTGCTGATTGCTTCAGAAACGATGTCCTGAGCGGTGTCGAGGTTGTTGCCGTCAACAACATTGAACGACTTACCCGAAGCGAGGTCATCGAGGAACCCAAGATCGGATGTACCGAGCTTACGGGTCGAGATGTCACCGATACCGATCGAGACCTTACCCGAGATGTTCACATCCGCGGCGAGCTGGAAGTCCGCACCGCCACCGGTGATGGTGAACGCGGCCAGTGAGCCCAGTGTCTGCGATGCAGTCGTTGAAGTCGTGAACTTGACATCAAGGAAGTCGGAGTTGACCGAGAGTTCCTTGCCCTTACCAGTCGCGAAGAGACCGTTGATGGTCCCGCCGATGTCCTGGCCGTCGTCACGCACACCGTTTGATGCGTTGACGAAGGTGCTCGCGACGGTGGTGTCTGAGACATCACCAAAGTCGGTGTCGTAGGTGCTGATACCATCACCAGCGGTCTGGCCCGCGGCATCGACGACTTTCACCGAAACGAACTCGCTTGAGCCGAAGTCCTCGGACTCAAGACCCACCGAAGTGCCGTTCGACGAAGCGATGACGCCGGTCACATCGGAGACGGCGTTGATCGCGGTGGCGATCTGTGCTGCGGTCTGGCCCGATGAGAACTGAAGCTCGCGGCTGCCAAGGCTGCCAGCGATCTCGATGGTGAAGGCGCTGTCCGCGTCGGTCAGGTCAAGGGCACCGCCGAAGGACATGAACAGACCACCCTGCTGAGCGGACTGGGTGACGATGGCGCTGACCGCCTGGCTCGTGCCGTTGAACTTCGCACCACGGACTTCGTAGTCGGTCACGCCGGCGTTCACCGAGCCGACCTTGTAATCGAAGTTGCCGTTGAGCAGCTTGGTGCCCTGGAACGATGTTGCACCGGCTACACGGTCGATGGTCTGGAGGATCGAGTCGATCTGGAGCTGGTTCGCTTCCTTCTCTGACTCGGCCAGGCCGGCGCCGTTTGCGGATGTGGTCAGCAGGCCCTGAAGCTCGGTGAGGAGCGACGAGATTTCCTGGAGACCACCCTCGGCAATGTTGACCACCTGGTCTGAACGCTCCGAGTTGCCGATCGCGGCGTTGATTGCTGATTTCTCTGCCCGCAGGTTTTCACTTGCGATCAGACCCGCTGGGTCGTCCTTACCACGAGTGATCCGAAGACCGGTGGAAAGACGGGCGAGCGAGGTCCCGAGGGACTGGTTGTTCTGACCGAGCACGCGCTGTGCGGTCAGTGACGATACATTGGTATTGATACGACTCATTTGCTGACAACCTCCGTGTTTTCGCCGATCCGGATATCAACCGCTCGGCTTTCGTATGACCCCGACAACCGTCGGGCCCACCGAGCCATCGCTGGCTCGTCCGTCTCAGTACTCCTTCGCATGAGACGCATTCACCGGGTACACACCCGGATGAACAGGATCGGGATCGACGAAAACGGGGGGCGGATGAAGTCATGCTCTCTTTTTTTGATGAGTTTTTTCAATGAGCCAATCCTTTTATACAGACTTGCTTATGGTCGAAAACCTGCCTGGTAACGAAAAAACCCGCCTTCCGGCGGGTGTTTTGGGTGATTGAGATGGCTTGCCCCGGGGGGGCACCCTCGCGGGATTATTTGCTTATCCCAGGAGCTGGAGGACCTGCTGAGACTGCTGATTCGCCAGTGAGAGGACACTCGTGCCCGCACTCTGGAGGATCTGGGCTCGGGTCAGGGCGCTGGATTCAGCCGCGAAGTCGGCATCGAGGATGATCGATCGGCTCGCCGTCAGGTTCTCGAACGCGGACTGGAGCGATCGCTTGCTGGTGTCGAGCACATTGCGCTCGAAGGCACCCAATCGCCCGCGTTGGATCGAGACCTCATCAATCGCCGAGTCCACGATATCCTGGAGGGCACTGAAGTTGCTCCGGTTCGCCGCTGAGTCCAGGGAGTTGGTGTTCCCGGTGCTCAGCGAGGAGAGGAACTCGAGCCCGCCGTTGACCAGCGTGCCCCCGAGGTTCTCGGCCGATGTCGATTGCACACCGATATTGGTCTGCTGGAGCGCGGTGATATCAGGGCCGAGCTGGAAGAGGGCACCGCCACCGGTGATATCGAAGGTCGACGCGGCGATTGTCGGATCAATCGCGAAGGTCTCGGTGAGCAGCAGCTCCATCCCCAATGTCGGGGAGTTGACGGAGATATTGAGCCCGTCGCCCGTGGCGAGGATCCCGTTGACGAGCGCCGAGACATCCTTGCCTTCATCATATGATGCGCTGGCCAGGCTGCCGCTCGCCCAGAGCAGGGCCGCGGTTCCGGGAACCGGTGCGTCCGCATCGAGCTTGCTGAGCGCAAAGACCCCCGCGGTGGCGTTATCGATGCGTTCAACACTCACGAATGAGTTCGAGCCGTAGTCCGCGGATCGGAACACCAAACCTGAGGTCGAGTCCGCACCGATGAGCGCCGCTTCGACACCCGTGACGGCGGTGAGCCCGTTGATCGCATCACGGACACTCGAGAGTGTCTGCCCGGACTGGAGGACCAGCTCGCGCACACCCTCTGGGCCGCGGATCTGGATGGTGGTTTGCGAGGCGATCGTCCCATCGGCCGGTGGGCCGGGCGCGGCGCTGTTGTCGCCCGAGAGGTACAGCCCGCCCTTTTGAGCCGACGAGAGCACATCGACATCGACATTGATCGTGCTCGAGCTGATAAAGCTCGCGCTGGTGATCCGGGCGCTGGAGATCTCGGTGGTGGTGATCCCGCTGGTGAGGTAGTCGAGCGAGCCGTCGAGGAGCTTGAGCCCGCCGAAGGACGCGGTGTTCGAGATCCGGGTGATGGACTGGATCGCCGAGTCGATCTGGAGCTGGTTGGCTTTGCGTTCCTCGTCGGAGATCGCCCCGGTGTTGGCCGCCTCGACGGCCAGGGCCTTGATCGAGTTGAGCAGGTCGGTGATCTCGGTGAGCGATCCTTCGGTCGTCGCGATCACAGCGCTGGCTCGCTCGCCGTTCTTGATGGCCTGCGAGATGCTCGAGATATCAGATCCGAGCCGTTCCGAGATGATCAGACCCGCGGGGTCGTCCTTGCCTCGGTTGATGCGCAGCCCGGTCGAGAGGCGTTCGAGCCTGGTTTGAAGATCGGCCCCAGAACGATTCAATCGTTGCTGAGCGATCAGGCTTGGGATGTTCGTATTGATTCTGGTCATGGCAATCCTCCGTGATTGCGTTGCTCATACCCCACCAGTGGTGGGGACGATGGGTGTTAGGCGCTGTCTTTGTTCGTGTTCGATTCAAGGCCCGACGGGTCTGTCGGGGTATTCGACGAAAAGAGCTTCACAGTGGTCGCGCCGAGCGCCGCTGCAGAATGGTTGGTGTTGGGCCCGGTGGTCTGCGAGCGGATCGCTCGCCTGGCCGGTCCGGGCTGGATGGTTTGTGCCAGCGAGTCCAGGTCGGTGGTCCCGAGTTGGGCCGCCTGCGTGTTCTCGCGTCGTATCGCGTCATACACCTCTTTGCGGTGCACCGCGATCCTCGTCGGCGCGTTGATTCCCAGGCGGACCTTGTCCCCCCGGATATCAACGATCGAGATTTCGATCTCGTCGCCGATCATGATTGTTTCGTCACGCTGCCTTGAGAGCACAAGCATGCGTTTACTCCTTGCTCTCGATCGATCCGCGTGTGCTCGTGGATCGCATCAGTAGTGTTCTTCCGACCCTGGGTCGTTCCACCCTTGGTCATTGCTCGATAGACCGGTCACGCTGCGCGGGATCCGCGCGTACACAAGAAACGAGTCTGTGTGTCCGGCCTGCTAGAAGAGATCGATGCTCAGGCGGTGGCCGTCTGCGTCGAGTTGGCGGCCACGCGCATCAGCGGATGGCGTGTTGTCCAACGCTTGTCGGCCAAGACCATCTGCTCGCCGACCTTGCTCAGAGTGTTGATAATCAACGGGCCCTGGAAGTTGCCGGTGAGCTGGTCGCCGATCTTGTTGACGATCACAAAGACCTGCGCGTCTTCGAGCTTGGTGATGCTCAGCGATTCCATCTGCTCAGGGCGGATGGGGACCGAGAAGTCCTGCTCGAAGAAGGTGGGGTCGGTGACCACGAACGCGAGGTCCGCGTCGTCAACACACTGCAGCCAGAAGAAACATGCGTCGTCACCCGGCTGGAGAAGACAGAAGCGAGTCTGTTCTCCAAAGCCAAGCAACCCGTCGGGGAAGGTAATCACGCGGTCCTCCGCTATATCGATTACCCCAAACCTTGTGGTCCGCACTTCCATGTGTGCGCTCCAATCAATTCGACCGGTGAAGTTCGGGATCGACGCCGACATCCATTGCCGGGCGACATCCTGTCTTGGTCATCCGTGTGGTCGATACACGGGGACCTCGATCCAAAATCCTCGCCGCGGGCGTTGGCCCGAGGCTCGTGAGGCTCGATCTGGGCATTAACCCAGGAAGTCGAGCAATGTCCGCGACTGCGATTGAGCGATCACGCTCATCGTCGCCTGCATCTGGAGCTGGAGCTGTGAGAACTGAGACGATGCTTGCGCATAGTCCAGGTCTCGCAGCTGGCTCCGGATCGCTTCATCAAAGATTTTCTTGTCCTCTTGGCGCAAGATCTCCGTATCGATCCGTCTGGCATACCCGCCGACGAGACCCTGTGACTGGATCAGCTCGTCGAGTGTGCCTTCCATATTCTGTGACGCAATTTCGATGCCAAGTGTGTCGTCGTTCTTCAAGGCCTCTGAAAGGTCCAGCAGGTGGGTGAAGAGGTTGTTGACGCGCACCTTGGCGCGGTCTGCGGAGGTCAGCGTGTTGTCCCCGTTGGAAGCGGTCGCGTCGAGGAGCCCGAGCTGCTCGGCTGCTGGCGAGTTGTCGCCCTGGATCGAAATCGGGCCCGATGCCCCGACCGCGGCTGATTGGGTGAACTCGATCCCGTTGGTCGTGGGGCTCAGTTGGGCGTTGAAATCGCCCGCCGGGCGACCCGCGGCGATCAGCTGGGCGTTGGCGTAGACATTGACCGCCGAGATCAGCGTCCCAACATTCTCGATGTCGTCGGGCTGGAGGTTGATCATGATCTCGAAGCCGTCGCCGAGGGTGATGATGAAGTCGTTGTTCTGTGATGGCGTCGCCTGACCGGTCGCGATATCGATCCCGCGTCCGTCGTTGAACACCGAAATCGGGGTGTCGTTGGCGAATGAGCGGATGCCCAAGAGTGTCGCCGTGTCGTTGCCGCCGGCGACCTCGGAGATGGACATCGCCAGATCCATCGTGCCCGCGGTCTCGGTGACGACATTGATCCCGCGACCGCTCTCGTTGATCTCCACGCGGATGCCCGGGCTGGCGCCCTCGATCGCGCTGCGGATATCGGCCATGGTCGTCGCGCCCGAGAGGTCGATGGTGAAGCTCGAGCCGTTGGTGCTCAGTGTAATCTGATCGAGGGCCGCGCCCCCGAGCCCGGTGAGCTCGCTGATCGGGGTGGTCCATGAGAGCTTGGGATCGAGCCCCAGCCCGGTGCCGGCGGCGTTGGTAAACGACGCCGCGGGGGTCTGCACGAGCCCCAGGTCCGCGCCCACGGTTGATCCGGTCGGATCGACGAAGTCCAGGTTCCCGCCCGCGACGATATCAAAGTCGAGCCCGTCGCCCGTGATCGAGACCCCGCCGGGGCCCAAGATGGTCACGGCGTTGTCTGTTTCGTACTGGATAATCGCGGCTTCGAGCAGGTCCTCGACATCGCCGATGGTGTCGGCGTTGCTCGTGTCGATGGTCACCGTGACGCCGGCGTTGAAGCTCATCTCGATGACCCCGCGATCGACGCCCAGATCGCGGGCGCCGTTGAGATCGTTGAGCCGGGTTTCAGCGGTCAGGTTCGGGTCCAGGTCCGCGGTGCCCTCGACCCGATTGGAGAGCGCACCGATCGCGTTGTCCGCGCCCAGGGTGATGGGGACATCGGATGCTGCGCCCAGAGCGGCGAGCAGCCCACCGCGTTGCCCATTGAACTGGTACCCGCCATTGAGGAATGAGACGGGCGATTCGCCCGGTGCCGTGCCCCCGAAGACATAGCCGACGATTGATTCGGAGTTGGAGATGTTGTAGAGCGAGTTGATGAGCGAATCGATGATGATCGCTTGGCCCTGGCGCGACTCGCGATCTGAGGGCGCTGAGAGCTGACCGGATGCGATCGAGAGTGCTTCGTCGATCAGGGCCTTGGAATCTGCAAGGGCGTTATCGAGCGTGCCCAGCGAGTTGCCCGCGAACTGCAGGTTGCTCAGCAGCTGGTCGGTGTTTTCGAGCCGACCATCGAGCAGCGAGACCGTCGCCGAGCGGATCGGATCGTCGGATGGGCGCACCAGGCTCCGCCCCGAGAGCAGCTGCTCGTTGAGATGCGACATCGCCACATTGCTCCGCCCGAGCGCATTCATCGAGTTCTGCGTGAAAAACAGGGTGGGGGCCCGTGAATAGCTGGTTGGGAAAGTGGACATGGTGTGCCTCGGAGAAGAATTTGTTAACTTATACAAGTGAAAGGATCGTGTCGAACATCTGCTGCGCCGTCGTCACCACCTGCGCGGCGGCCTGGAACTGACGCTGGTACTCGATCAGGTTGATGGATTCTTCATCGATGCTCACGCCCGAGACCGCGGCCCGCTGGCCGTCAAGGCTCTCGCGCACCAGGCGGGCTGCGTTGGCATCCGTCCGTGCGGCGCTGGTTTTGACGGCGATCTCTTGCGATTGGTTTGCCCAGAACTTGGTCAACGACAACCCGCCCAAGCCGTCGCTGGCCTTGGTGGCGAGGTTGCCCATCGCCAGGGCGGTGCCGTTGGCGATGAACTTGCCGGTGCCCTCTTCCATCCGCCCGAGCATGACGCTGATATCGTCACGCACGCTGATGTCGCTGGCCTTGGTGCCCTCGAAGAAGCTGTTGACACCCAGCGTCGCCAGGGCGCCCGATGAATCTTCGGAGAACCCGAACGAGAAGCCCGGATCCGAGTCGATCACGAGCCGACCCGATGGGTCGAACGAGGCGTTAAGCCCCGGGATCGCGTTGAGCTCGTTCATGATGTCGTCGGCGCTCGTGTCGTCGCCAAAGCCCGGGAGCCCGGCGTTGGTCAGCCCGTCGAGGTCGATATCGATCTGGCGTGTGCTGGTGACGATGCCCTCGGAGTTGCGGACCGAGACGGTGAATGAGCCGTTGGTCGCGCCGAAGGGGAGGTTGGCCAGAGCTGAGTTGTTCGGGTCATTGAGCGCGAGCGTGCGATCGCTTACGGGGATCTGGAGGGTGGCCGACGAGCTGGTGAGCCAGTCCTCGTTGATCCCGGTGGAGTGGAGCTTGTTGACCTCGAAGATCAGCTGCGATGCGAGTGTGTCGAGTTTTTCGAGCGTCGCGTCGATCGCGCCGTCGCGTGAGTTGAGCAGGCCGCCGATCGAGCCGCTCTGAACGGGCAGCGGGGTGGAGTCGGCCGCGATCTGCACGCGGACGGTGAGCGTGTCGTTCTCGGTGACGCGCGAGATCTCGAGCCCGCGGTTGCGTGAGCCCTGGACGATGGCGGAAGAACCCGAGTAGATGTCGTAGCCGCCAGCGTTGGTCTCGACGACGGAGATATCCATGAGCTGGGCGAGCTCGGTGACGATCTGGTCGCGCCGATCGCGCAGCGAGCCGGCCTGGGCCTCGCCGACCTCGGATTCGACGATGACTTGATTAATTGATGCGATCTCGTCGAGCAGCGCGTCGGCGGTGAGGACCTGCGAGTCGATCTGCTCCTCGAGCTGGGCCCGCTGGTCGACGAGGTCTGTGCGCATGTTGCGGATGAACGCGGAGAGCGATTCGCCCTGATTGATGATGTTGGATTCGGAGTCGAGCAGCGTCGTCGCTTCGGTCCATGTGTTGAAGAAGGACGAGAGCTGGGTGGACATGTCGAACTCGGTGCCCTCGTTGAGGATGGTCTCGAGCTGGGAGAGCACATTGAGCTCTTGGGCGCTGGCGAACTCGTCGGAGTTGCCGTTCCAGAGCCGGCGCTGTAGCGCCTCGTCGATCTGTCGGCGGACCTGCGTGACCGCCACGCCCTGCCCGATGTGGAAGGGGTCGCTGGCGCGTCCGCGGATTGCCTGGAGCATCGCGATCTGGCGTGTGTAGCCCGGGGTCGCGGCGTTGGCCATGTTCTGCGAGGTGACCTGGAGCCCGATCTGGGAGGTGATCAGCGCCGAGCGGGCGATCTGCATAGATGATGTGAGACTCATGGTGGCTCCTTTCCGTATCGAGTGTTTACTGAACTTTGTTTACTGAGTCATGTCCAAAGAGCTGACGACCTGCGTACGCGACGGGTCCACCGCGCCCCCGCGGGAGTAGGTGCCCGTGTGTGAGAGCGTCGCCCCGACCTGCTTGATGAGCCCACGCATGTGGTTGGCGAGGTCCTCGCTGGCCACACGCACGGCTTCTTGTTCTTCCTTCACGCGCCCGATCAGTTCGCGCAATCGGGTTTGGCGCTGCCCGATCCGATCGCGATCCTGGGAATCGAACTGCTCCATCAGCTGATCGAGCGAGGCGAGGGCTCCGGTGTCGTTCATGATCATGGCCCGGCGGGCGTCCTCGATCTCGGCGATCCGCAGGAGGGTCTCGCTGGTCTTGTTGGTGATCGTGTGCAGCTCTTCGACCGATGCGTGGGTGATCGCGTCCTTGTGGGCGATCGCCAGCCCGAGCAGGTTGGCGTGCTCTTCTTCGAGCTGCCCGAGCATCGAGTCGAGCTTGTCGGTGTTGAGACCGGCGGAGGCTGATCCCTTGTGCGCGCTTGGGTTGGGTTGAGCGAGTTTCATGCGTGGCGATCCAGAGAGAAGAACGGTGTGCTAGGGTGCTTGCTTAGGCGCGGGTGTCGATGGACTGCTTGGGGGTCTGATCCGCGGCTTCGAGGGCGGGCATGTTCTTGAGCAGCTGCTGGGTGATCCGCTCGACGAGCGGGAAGTTGGCCGCGTGGACGATCTCGTCGCTGAGCTTGGTATCGAGGAGCGCGGAGAACTGCTTCTCGGCGTTGCTGGGCCCGAACGGCGGGGGGGCATCGTTGGACTCGCGCACCTGCTTGAGGATTGGCTCGATGAAGGTCGTCGCGACGAGCCCCTCGGCAGCCTCGGCGGCTTTAGCCAAGCGTGGGTCCTGGCCCGGGACATCAACGACGGGTGGCTCGGGGTGATTCTTTGTGTTGATGTCTGGGTTGAGCTCGATCCGCTTCTGGGTCAGCCCCGCGCCCATTTTACTCGCGAGGTTCTTGGACTTTTCGTGCGCCTCGTTGATCGGTTTGTTGAACTGAGCACTCTGGCGTTGGAGCTGCTGGAGCGGTGTGGTGGAGGAGGAGATGGAGCTCATGGTGGTGATCCTTGTTGGAAGCTGTTTCTTGATTGAAACGGCGTGTGTTGTCTTATTCCTGCCCGTCAACGACCAGGCGAGCGTGCAGCTTGCCCGTCTTGTGGAGCATGCGCAGGATGTTGATCTGTTCGATGGGCGTGATGTCGAGCTGGTCGAAGGCCGCGATGAGGTCTTCGAGTCGTGAGGTGTTGGGGTTGGTCTCGCCCTGGGTCTGGATGGCGGCGAACTCGCTGGTGGTCTCGTCGAACTGTCCGGGCAGGGCGAGCGTCGTCGTGATGCTCAGGTCCTTGTGGGTGATGACGGCCGGCGAGACCTGCACATCGCCCGTGAAGACGATGATGCCCGATCGTGTGTCGCAGGTGACCTTGGCGGGCAACTTGCGCAGGGCCGACGAGATGTCCGTCTGCATGATGTCGCCATAAAACGACGCCGGCTGGTCGCGTTCGGTGATTGGGACCGTGATCCGGATGGTGCGCGCGTCAACGGGCTTGGCGACGGATTGATTCAGGCGATTGGCGGTGAGCAGGTATTGCTGGTTGATCTCTGAAGAGATGGTGGAAGTGGCCGCGAAACCGGCGAAGTTCGTGTCGATGATCAGGTCGAACGATCCCGCGATGCTCGGGGTGGTGTTGATGTCGCGCACCAACTGCGCACCTTGGGCGATTCTTGCCACGGTCGGGTTCTCTTCGTCGGGGATCGAGAGGAGCCCCTGGGCGAAGGCGTAGACCGGGGAGCCGGGCTTGGCGATCAGCGGCGAGATCATCAGGTTGCCGCCCTCGAGCGACTTGGCCGAGTTGAGCACCGAGATGGTGACATCGAACTGGTCATCGGTCTTGGCGCCCTCGCGGGGGATCTGGCAGGTGACCATCACCAGCGCGACGGACTTGGACGCGGAGAGATCGTCGATACTGACCGGATTGCCGAGCTTTTTGAGGGCCTCAGCGAGCGGTCGGGCCATGACGAGCTCGGACCCGCTGTCGCCGGTGCCGTTGAGCCCGACGACAAGCCCGAGCCCCTGGACCACGGACGCGCCCTGCCCTTTGATGCGCGAGACCTCGTGCAGGGTTTTCTGGGCGTGCGCGGGCCATGCGAACAGGGCGAGCAGCGAGAGTTGTACGACGATCCATCGTCTCATGTGTAGATTCCTTCCAGCAGGCAATACGCGAAGGGCGTGCCAAGTGTGGGATCGGGACTGATTGAGCAGTTTGGTTGGCGTGCATCCTTCTATAGACGCACTCGGGCGGTGACAGCCCTGGCACATTGGCACGCCATTTGTGTATATGCCAGTGGGTGGCTGCTGTTCACGGATGAACAGGGTCTACTCGCTCCATCCCTCGCGCCTTGGTGTGCGTCGGATCGGGGATATGCAGATTGGATCCCACATGAACTACGGCTTACAGATATCCGCCTCGGGTGCATTGGCCAGCATTCACCAGCAGGATGCGCTCACCAACAACCTCGCCAATGTCAATACCGCGGGGTTCAAGCCCATTTTGACCGGCACGATGCAGCGCCTGGCGGTTCGTCAGGAAGATGGCTTGCCTCAGTTCTCGTCCAACGAGCTGCTCGAAAAGCTCGGCGGGGGCGTATTTGCTGCGCAGACACGCATCAACTTCGCGCAAGGTTCGCTCGAAACATCCGACAGCGATTTTGATATGGCCATCCAGGGTGACGGCTTCTTTGTCATTGGTGATGCCGCGAACCCGTCGCTCACCCGCGACGGACGATTCACGGTCAACCGCGACGGGCAGCTGGTCATGTCGACCAACGGGGCCCCGGTGCTTTCGGTCAAGGACAAGCCCATCACGATTGATATGACCCAGGGCGAGATCGCTGTATCAAAGGACGGCGTGATCTCGCAGAGCGGGCTGGCGGTCGATCAGATCAAGATCAGCGATGTCCCCGATCGCTCGATCCTCACCAAGCTCGGCTCGGGGCTCTTTGGCTCCCAGACCGGTTCGGCGCTCTCGCTGATCGAGGGGCAGGGCTCGATCTTGCAGGGGATGCTCGAGGGCTCGGGTGTCTCAGAGATCGACGCGTTGATGCAGATCCAGAGCGCGTCCAAGTCGGCCCAGGGCAATATCGGGATGATCGATATGCAGAACCGCCTGATGGAACGGGCCATCAACACATTCGGAAGAATCGCTTAATCGCTGCGAAAGTAAGGAAATAGACCATGGCAACCATCGCAATGCAATCCGCGGCTTCTGGGCTCCGATCACTTGATGTTCGGCTCGATGTCATCGCCAACAACCTCGCCAATGTCAATACCGAGGGGTTCAAGTCCTCGCGGGTGAACTTCGAGGATCTGATGTACATCGAGCGGGCACAGCCCGGTGTCGAGAACAACAACGGCGACCAACGCCCGACCGGGCTCTATGTCGGGCTCGGCGTTCGCGCCAGCGGCACCCAGCAGAACTTCGACCAAGGGGCGCCGGTGCCCGGTGGCACGACTGACATGATGATCGAGGGCAAGGGATTCTTCAAGGTCCGCGTTGAAGATGCGCTCGGTGGGGGCGAAGCCTACACACGGGCTGGCAACTTCGTGCCCAATGCCAACGGGACCCTGGTGCTGGCCAACTCCGATGGTCGCATCTTGGAGCCGGAGATCACGATTCCTGATGACGCGACCGCTGTGCAGATTGATCCCTCTGGAGAAGTCCGTGTGGCGACCTCGGGCAATCCAACGCCGACGGCGATCGGCGACATCAAGCTCACCCGATTTGTCAACGAGGCGGGGCTCACGCAGGTCGGGACGAATCTGTGGGTCGAGAGCGCGGCCTCGGGCGCACCAATCGAGGGCGACCCGGGCACCGAGAACTTCGGGACGATCCGTTCGAACTCGCTCGAGGGGTCGAATGTCGATCCATCGCGTGAGCTTATTGAGCTGATCCGCACGCAGCGGGCGTTTGAGATGAACTCGCAGGCGATTAGAGCCGCGGACGAGACATTGCAATCGGTCGCTCAGCTCCGTCGATAAACCAGTTTAACTCGATCCATAGAAGGCTACTCATGAACCTCTTCCGCCTGCTCATCCTGATTGCTCTGTTGCTCGGCGTTGTTTCGCCGACGATGGCCGACGAGGTCGCGGTTGGATCATCGAGCACAATCACCAAGGTGACGCTGCGATCGACGGTCCGGCTCGCCAGCGATGTCGATGGGCTGACGCTCGGGCACATCGCCAAGATCGAGGGCCCGCAGCACGATGTCATCGCGGCGATCGCCATCGAGACCAAGGTCGAGATCGAGCAGGGGCGGTGGAGCTCGATCGAGCTGGCCGACATCCGGGCGAAGATCGCCGAGGCTCGCGGGATCAACGAGGGGTCGGTGGTGCTCGCTGGGAGCGATGTCTCGATCACGCGTCGGCGCGATGCGAGCCAAGCTTCGACGGCACCCAAGCTCATCAAGAACACAAGCGTCATCGATTCCGGCCCGGTGCTCCGTGAGCACCTCGAAGCGTGGATCTATGGGCGTCTGGGCACCAAGCCGGAGACCACACGCATCAAGTTCGATGAGCGCGATACGGAGCTGCTCGCCAAGGCGACGAGCGATCGGGTGATCGAGATTCGCGAGATCGGGCGGGCCAAAGAGATCCGCCTGCGGGTGACGATGTACGAGCAGGATCGGATCATCGAAGATTCGACCATGCAGATCGATGTGCAGGTCCAGCGGCGTGTGCGCGTGACGACCGCCCAGCAGGATCGGCGTAGTTTGCTCAGCCAAGAACACAGCACCGTCGAGACACGGTGGATGTACCCGACCCTCGCCATCGCGGACCCGGACGATTCGATCGGGCTCGAATGCAAGACGACCATCAAGCCGGGCACGATGGTGATGAGCTCGATGCTCACCCAGCCGATCCTGGTCAAGCGTGGGCAGCTCGTTTCGGCCCGCAGCGTGGTGGGGGGCTTTGTGGTCACCAAGATCGTGCGTGCGATGGGCACCGGGGAGCTCGGCGATGTGATCGAGCTGGAGTCGAAGGATCGAAAATCAAAGTTTGCCGCGCGGATCGCGGGCAAAGGGCGCGTGGTGATCGTTCAGGATACACCGGGTGCCAAGAAAGAGAACGAGGGTACATGATGCGAAACAAAGTCTCTACAAAGCCAATCCGAAGCTCCATGCTGATGCTGTGCGCAGCGATCGCGGGCTTGAGCACCGCGGCCAACGCCCAGAGCCTGTATCTGTCGCAGGCCGAGCAAGAAGCCACGCCCGATCTTTCGCAGCCCGCGATCTTGATCGAAGAGGCGTCGTTGTACTTCATCGAGGGGCCCGAGGCCCGTGTGATCCAGAAGCACGACATCATCACGATCATCATCGACGAGAACAGCTCGCAGGTGAGCTCGCAGAAGCTCGAGACCGAGAAAGACACGAGCGCCAACGCGAACATCAACGCGTTGATCAGCGTCGCCCAGCTCTTGGAACTGCGTCTCGAAGAGGGCGGGATTACGGATACGGATCTGGTGGACTTTAACGCCAGCCGAGAGTTCACCGGCGAGGGTGATTATGAGCGCAAGGACCGGTTCTCGGCCAGGATCGCCGCCAAGGTCCTCGAGGTCAAGCCCAACGGCACACTGGTGCTCGAAGCGACCAAACGCATCGCCAAGGACAATGAGATCTCGGTCTTGGTGCTCTCGGGCTTCGCCCGTGACGAGGACATCACCGCCCAGAACACGATCCTGTCGAGCCAGCTCGCGGATCTGAATATTGTGCTTGAGAACGAGGGCGATCTGAAGAAGGCCGCCGAGAAGGGGCTGATTACCCGCGTGCTCGATACGGTCTTTGCGTTCTAAATCAGCTGTAGGTTATGGCAGAGCAATTTCGCTGGTCACCTGATCGAAGATCGCGTCGATGTCGGCTGGGGTGGGGCCCGGGTCCGCGAGCTGGAGATGCGCGAGGAGTTGCTTGTTGATCTCCAATGTCATTGCTTGAAGGGTCCTGGGGGATTCGCCGCTGGTGATCAGTGCGTTGGTGCGACCATTGAGCCGGCTTCTCGTCGCGGGCTCAAGTTCGAGCTGGCCCCAGGGTTCGATCGTGTCGCCGACCACACCCCATTGGGTGTGCTCGATTGTGGTCCCCGCGGCCGAGTGGTTGAACTCGTGCATGAGCTTCCAGTCTGATGGGCCCATCCTCTTTTCGCCGTCAATGGGCGCGTCGATTGGAATATTCGCGAACCACAAAAAAGTAGATTCCTGATTGATCGGGATCACGCGGTAGATGGATTTGGTCGTCCGGGTGATTCCAGCCGACGGGCTGAGCTCGATGCGTGTGCGGATGCCCATTGCGAGCCCACCCAAGAGCGTGACGACGACGAGACCCGCGACGATTGGTAAGAGTTTGGATTTCATAGAGCTATATTAGCCTGCGTCATCGTTTACCCGATGACATGCTCGGTCGGCGCGAGGGTCTGGTTGACCTTCGTGAGCCAGTCCTCGTATCCATCGCGGCCCATCAGACCAAAGGTCGCCTTCTTGCCGGTCTCGACAGCGGGCTGGTCGTAGGCGTCGATGTTGAGCATGAGTCCGGCGTAGGCGGTGGCGATCTGCCAGAGGGCGATGAACTCGCCGACATGGTGGGCGTCGACCTTGGGGAACTTGATCGTGTAGTTTGGACGCTGCGAATCGATCAGGGCGTATTCGGTGGCACGCTTCTCGGCGTTGAGCAGATCGACCATCCGCTTGCCTTCGAGGTATTCGATGGCTTCGACGCCCATGCCGGTGGGGATGGTCATGGCTTGGTCGTTTCCGAAGTCTTCGACCTCGACGAACCCGATGACCTTGTCATTGGGACCCTCGCGGTAGAGTTGGATCTGCGAGTGCTGGTCGGTCGCGCCCAGGGCGGAGATGGGGGTGAACCCGGTGAAGACGGTCTCGCCGGTAGTGTCGAACTTCTTGCCCAGCGACTCGGCCCAGAGCTGGGCGTACCAGTCGCCCAGAAGTTTGAGGCTGTTGGCGTAGGGCATGAGCACATGGTTGGTTTTGCCCTTGCGGGTGCCCAGCTCGACGAGCAGCAGGGCGAGCATGGCGGCCGGGTTCTGGGTCAGGTCCTCGTTGGAGCAGCGGGTGTCCATGGCGCTGGCACCCTCGAGCAGTGCTTCGATGTCGATGCCGCACATGGCGGCGGAGAACAGCCCGACCGGGGAGAGCGATGAGAACCGCCCGCCCACGCCATCGGGCACGGGCAGGGTGGTGATGCCGGCCTGATCGCAGATCGTGCGCATTGTGCCCTTCTCGGGGTCGGTGATGGCGACGATGTGGTCCGCCCAGTTCTCGCCCACCACTTCTTCGAGCAGCTTGCGGACGATCATGAACTGCGACGCGGTCTCGGCGGTCTCGCCGGACTTGGAGACGACATTAAACAAGGTGGTTTTGGGATCGCAGACCCGCAGGACGGATGCGAGGTTGGCCGGATCGACATTGTCGACGACGAACATGCGCGGGCCGGGGCGATCGCCCTTGGGCAAGAGGTTGTAGGTCGGCTCGTTGAGGGCACTCTGCAGGGCGATGTTGCCCAATGCGGAGCCGCCGATGCCCAGGACGACGAGATTGTCGAACTTGGCTCGGCACTTGTCGGCGATGGTGTTGATGCTCGTTAGGTGATCTGAGCGCATCGGCTGGGTCCAGAGCTCGCGCCAGCGTTCCCACCCGGTGCCTCGGGATTGGTTGAGCTGCTTGGTGAGCGCGGCGATGCCCTGGGCTTGTCGCCCGTCGCGGTGGACACGGGCCGGGTCGAGCCCGTGGGGGCCGACGCGGGAGGAGAGACAGTTGGCGTAGTCGAGTGTGAGCATGGTTATAGGGTATGCGATCGGCGATTCTTTGTGGCCCCTTCAACAATCATTCATGAAGGTGGAGAAGAGAGTGGATTGCCCGGGCGGGCGGGCAATACTTGGGCATGATACACCCCTGGCACGATGTCCGACCCGGACTCAAAGAACTCGAACTCCCGTCCCATTTCCGCTCGATTATTGAGATCCCCAAGGGATCGAGCAATAAGTACGAGCTCGACAAGCAGACGGGCATGCTCCGGCTCGATCGCGTGCTCAGCAGCGCGGTCTACTACCCGGCCAACTACGGGTTCATCCCCCAGACGCTGGCCGAGGACGACGACCCGTTGGATGTGCTCGTGTTCTGCGCCGAGAAGGTGCCCACGATGTGCATCTGCGAGGCCCGGGCGATCGGCGTGATGACCATGATCGACGACGGCCAGCCCGATCACAAGATCATCTCGGTGCTCATCAACGACTCGGAGTTCGAGGAGTACCAGACGATCAAGAACTTCCCGAAGCATACCTTCAAGATGCTCAAGCGGTTCTTTGAGGACTACAAGCAGCTCGAGGGGAAGCAAGTCGAGGTCGATGAAATCCAGCCGGCGGAGCTGGCTCATGAGATCATCGATGCTTCGCTGGTCCGCTACTCAGAGGCCCGCCAGTGCGGCGAGTTGTAGCCTAGTATCTGGGCATGTTTGCAGAAATCGAACGCGTCCTTTATACCCGTGAACAGATCGCCGATCGTGTGCAGGCCCTTGCGCTTGAGATGGTTGCGGACCTCAAGGAAGACCTGGCCGAAGACGGGCTCACGGAGTTCGACGAGGATCAGGTCATTATCATTCCGATTATGACCGGGGCGATGATCTTCGTGGCCGATGTGATCCGTGAGCTGCCCATGAAGCTCTCGCTGGGGCTTGTCGCGGTTTCGAGCTATCCGGGTGAGTCTGTGCGTTCCAAGGGGGCGCACTTTGCGACCGAGCTGCCGACGAATCTCGAGGGCAAACACATTATTGTGCTCGACGATATCTTGGATTCCGGGCAAACCCTGGCGCTGGTCAAAAAGATGATCCAAGAGCAGAACCCGGCATCGCTGCGGCTGGGCGTGATGCTCGATAAGCAGACAGACCGGACGGTCGATGTGCATGTGGACTATGTCGGGTTCGAGATCCCCGATGAGTTCGTGGTTGGGTACGGCTTGGACTACAACGGGTACTACCGCAACTATCCGCAAATCGCGGTGCTCGATCAGTCCGCGATCCCCAAGCGCTGATCAACAAGTAGGCGAGAAAAACAAGGCTCAAAAAAACCGCCCGAGCGTGCTGCCCGGGCGGCTGTCCCTGAGAGTCAGGTTGTGGATCAGGATGGAGTGCTCATCCTTGTTTTAGAGTGCACTACTTTGAAGCAGAGATTATTTGCCTCGGCGGACCTTGCGGACGCCGGCGATGCCCGCGAGCATCCCCATTCCCGCGAGCATCGCAGGCGGCAGTGGCACGATTGTCAGGCTCACATCGTCGACATCGATCCCGCCGGTGACGGTGTTGGATGCAAACCAGCCGTAGCGGTTCCCGCCGACGATCCCTGCAAAAACATCTGCCGCACTGTGCCGGGTTTCTGTGAAGACCTTGGTGCCTGATTCGTTGTAGAGGTTCAGATCAACCGCGAGTGAGCCGTCGCCAAAGTCGCGGAACACGTGCTCGAGGGTGAACCAGCCAGATGCGAGAACCGTATAATGGTTCCTCGGGTTCGTAATGGTGCCTTCGATGTTCTCGCTAGCAGTCCCATTACCCGTCGTGTTATTACTGCCGCCAACGAGTAGGTTTCCGGTTGATGTGTCTTGGGTGACAGAGAAGACGAAGTCGCGGAGGTGATTTCCATCTTGGTTGCTCGCCGCGACGGTGTACTCAAAGCCCTCGCCGGCGGCCCAAGCTGTGTCAAGATAGACCGATGCACGGGCGGTCATCGGACCGCTCCATGTGTCACGATAGCCATCAAATTGGGTGTATGCCCCGCCATCAACGATTGCGTGCTGGCTGCCGGTGAATGAAGTGATGCCTCCGGTGCCCGAAGCGACAGCGGTCACGGTGCCGCCATAATCGACCCAGCCGACGGTGTCGGATTCAAAGCCCTGGAAGAATACTTGGTCAGCGGATGCGATGCCCGCTGTGGTTGCGAGGGCGACGATGATCGCGCCCATTTTTTGGTTAGAGTTCATGCTCTCTCCTCTGAAGAATACATTGCGGCTGATGGCCCGCCCCCCGTGAGCTTGCTGGCTCTTGGGTGTCTGTGCGGTATCAGCAGCCGATGAGTTGCGCAACCGAGCAAGGTGCCCGGTTGTCCCTACGCGTTTCGATCGTAGCAACAAATGGCGCGATGTTAGAATGAATTTTTCAAATTTCACGATTATGGTATATATGTTAAAATAGAGAGGCTGCCCGCTTCATTGGGTGCCGGTAGATGGCGGGGAAAATTCTGGGGGTGCGTGCGTGGAGCCGATATAATTGGTCCATGCCCATCGATCACCCACCATCTTTGCATACGAACCCCTATGAGGGGGTGGTGCCTGTAGGCGAGCGCGTGCTGATCGATGATCGCCCTCACATTGCGTTTGTGTTCACCCAGATGTGGGGGTGGATACTTGGGGGTGTGCTCCTCTGGGGCGCGATGCGCTGGGTGGGGATCGGGTTCGGCCAGCCGATGGTGGTGGGGGCGTCGAATCTTGTCCTGCTGGTCGTCGGGGTGCGCTTTGTGCTGGGGTTGATCGATTGGGCCGTCCGCAGGCATATTTTGACCGATGCCCGGATCATCGCCCGGTTTGGTATACTCAGAACCGTGCGGGTGGATATCCCGCTGAGAAGAGTCCAGCACACGATGATGGTCCGTCCGCTGCCCGAACGCCTCATGGGCATTGGTTCGCTGGGGATTACGAGCGCCGGGACGGGGTCGGTCGATCTGGTCTGGCGCGGGATGGAGCATCCCCAGCGGGTGCTCGATCAGATCCGCGAGCAGGTTGAGCGGGTGAGTGCGGGGGTTCGTCGGGTGCAGTCAGTACAGACGGATGACCATTTATCAGAAACGAGGGCAACGGTGACCCCAGTGATTGGTATCGTGGGCGGGATCGGATCGGGCAAGTCCACGGTTGCGGGTGCGTTTGAGCGTCTGGGGTGCGTCGTGAGCGATTCTGATCAGAGCGTGCGGGAGATCATGCGTGATCCACAGGTGATCGCGCAGCTCGTCGAGTGGTGGGGGCGTGAGATTTTGATCAAGGGCGGCGCGGACGACGGCGGGGTTGATCGCAAAAAGGTCGCCCGGATCGTGTTTGAGCAGCCATTCGACCGGCGTCGGCTTGAGGGCTTGATCCATCCGATGGTGCACGATCTGCGTCGATCGGTGGTCGAGCGGGCGATCCGTGAGGGTGCCCAGGGGGTGATTCTCGACGCTCCGCTCTTGTTTGAGGCTGGGGTGGATGCGGAGTGTGATGCGGTGGTTTTCGTGGATACGCCGCTGGAAACGCGGGTTTCGCGGGTGGAATCGACGCGGGGCTGGAGCCGCGAAGAGCTCGAGAAACGAGAAAAAGCGCAGCTGGGGCTTGAACAAAAGCAAAAACGATCCGATTATACGGTAGCCAATGATGGCTTACCCGATGAACTCCAAGGCCGGGTGGCACGGGTGCTCGCTTCGATCCGCAGGGATCTGCAAAGCCGACACTCAGATGCCTGATCCGATTCATCGCTCATTGATATATCTTTACGAGTTGGTACCCGGCATTGCCTTGAGTTTGGCAAGCGCTGAGCAACAGTTGATGATTCACAGATGACGACTTTCTCGTCATGGGTCAACATGGTTTCACAGGTTTGATCCAAGAGAACCACCCCTGCGACTTCCGCAGACCCTATGCAGATCCGTAGCTGATCGGCATTCCAATCCCGCTATCTATACCGAAAAACCAGGGCGGGACCCCCTCACAAGAGAGCGATCACAAGAGATAGATACGACGCGTTGAGCCCTCGCCCGCGTATCGGCGAGCCCCCCAACCACAAGGACCCGAGCACATGGCCAAGTCGACCACGGTTGCTGAGAACGCTGCTTCAGAAGCGGCGCCAGCCAAAAAAACCACGAAGAAGACCACCAAGAAGAAGGCCTCGGCCACCACCAAGAAGGCGGCGACCAAGAAGCAGGCCGCGGTGTCTGAATCCAAGCCGACCCCCAAGGCGTCTGCAAAGACAGAGAAGAAGCCCGAGTCCAAAGCGATGGCCAAGCTGCGGGCCAAGGCCGAGGGCAAGCTCGCCCCGACCAAGACCCCGCCCAAGAAGCTGGTGTCCAAATCGGGTAATGCCCACATCCCGACCCCAACAAGTGAGACACCGAGCGTGAGCAAGAGTGAGCCAAGCGGTGAGCCTGCCCGCGAGGGGCGTCGATCACGATCAGGGCGCAACGCCAATGCATCCAACAGCGGAGCACACATGAGCAGCAAGAGTTCGAACAAAGATCATGACGCGAAAGACAGCCAGGCCAAGGACAATCAGTCCGATGGAAACGACGGCGACGGTCGCCGACGCACACGGGGCAACAAGAAGCGTCGATCATCGTCGGGCTCGAACAACAACCAGAACAACGCTACAGGGCGAGGCAACAACAAGCGCTCGCGCCAGACTTCAAATCAGTATCCGGCCGGCACCTTGCCCACCGACGAGCAGCTCGAACGCGAAGCCGAGGAACTCGAGCGGATCGTGGCGGCTGCGGGTGGGAAGATCGAGGACGACGGGCTGACGATCTCGGATCTCCAGCGGATGGATCACGACGAGATCAACGCGATCGCTGACAAGGAAGGTCTCGAGGAGTTCCACAAGCTGCCCAAGCAGGATCTGATTTTTAAGATCCTCAAGGCCCGCGCGGCCAAGCAGGGGATTATGTTCGGCGACGGCACGCTGCAGATCATGTCCGACGGGTTCGGGTTCCTCCGCAGCCCGGAGATGAGCTACCTGCCCGGGCCCGATGATATTTATGTCTCGCCGAGCCAGATCCGCAGGTTTGGGCTCCGCCGGGGGATGAACATCCGCGGTGCGGTCCGCCCGCCCAAGGAATCGGAACGCTACTTCGCGCTCCTCAAGGTGGACAAGATCAACGGGCAGGACCCCGAGAAGGTGCACGAGCTGGTCAACTTCGAGGACATGGTCCCGATGCACCCGGATAAGCGATTGCTCCTGGAGACGACCCCCGAGAACATCGAGATGCGGATCATGGACCTGGTCTCGCCGATCGGGATGGGGCAGCGGGCGTTGATCGTCGCGCCGCCGAGAACAGGTAAAACGGTGCTGATGCAGAAGATCACTTCCGCGATCCATACGAACTATCCGGACGCAAAGATCTTCGTGCTCCTTGTTGATGAGCGCCCCGAAGAAGTGACGGACTTCAAACGCAATGTCGGCAAGGATGTCGAGGTTGTGGCGAGTACATTCGATGAGCAGTCGGGGCGCCATGTCGCGGTCGCCGAGATGGTGATCGAGAAAGCACGGCGGATGGTCGAGTTCGGCGACGATGTCGTCATCCTGCTCGATTCGATCACCCGGTTGGCCCGCGCGTACAACAATGACATCCCGCACTCGGGCAAGATCATGTCTGGTGGTTTGGATTCCAACGCGCTCCAGCGTCCCAAGAAGTTCTTCGGCGCGGCCCGCGCGATCGAACGCGGCGGCTCGCTGACCATCATCGGCACCGCGTTGACCGACACGGGCTCGAAGATGGACGAGGTGATCTTCGAAGAGTTCAAGGGCACGGGCAACTCCGAGCTGCACCTGGACCGCCGATTGGTCGAGAAGCGGATCTACCCCGCGATCGATGTGGCGGCTTCGGGCACGCGGCGTGAAGAGCTGCTCATGGACCCGAAAGAACTCGAGCTGGTCTACCGCCTGCGCAAGGTGCTGGCGGACATGAATGTGGTTGAGGCGATGGAGTTGCTTAAGAGCCGACTCGGCAAGCACAAGACCAACGCCGAGTTCCTCATTGCGATGGCGCTGGGCTAAGCAGCACGCTCTGGGTTCGAACAGTGTTAGAACAGGGTTTGAACTCTGGGCTCGAACAGGTCGCTCTCTGTGATCGGCTCCGAAATACAGTATGATGAGCTCCAATGCCGCCATGAAGAGTGCGGCTTTGGAGTTTTTCTTTGGCTCAGCACGAGTTCGCTTCCAATCAGAGAGGTATGGACGCCCATCGGGTGCTCAGTGTGGCCCTGGTCATGCTCACGGCCTTGCCCTGGAGCTTGGCGCTCGGTGTGCTCGGGCTCTGGATGATCATCGAGCCTCAGGCGGTCTTTGTAGGCGGCGGGCGGGCGATGGCAACGGTTTCGATCAGCGCTGGAATCGCGGCAATCTGCGCGGCCCAGGTGATCTTCCTGCTCTGCGTCGCCGATCGGGTCTTCCCGGGGGCGAATCAGCGGATGGTCAGGTGGATCGAGGGGGGGCTCGGGGCGATCTTTCTGTGCTCGGCGGGCGTACTTGCAGTGGCATCGTTCATAGGATGGTACCAGGGCCTATAAGCATTGAATGGGTCGAGCGGTATGGGTCGAGTCAGAAGAGGAATCACCAGGCGTATGAACAACACACGAATCTCTCAGACGAACCCGCGCGCGAGCCGACGAGGCATTGGCAGCGCGATGTGCGCCCTGATCTGCATGAGCGGGCTGGCGATGGGCGGGGCCCTGAACCAGACTGCGTTGGAGACTGCGACAGCAAGCCATTCAATAAACCAACCGGCCGCCGGGGCTGATACGGATCAAGCGGATATCCGGGTTGATCCGACGCTCGCCGGGTACTTCTCGCGCATGGCATTGCTTGATCTGGGATTGCGTCCGAGCCCGACGGCCGCCGATTATCAGCTCGCGGCGGTGTTGTTGTCGATTGCCTCGGAGATGGATCCGCAGAACCCCGAGCTGCCACGGGCGCAGGTCGAAGCCGCGTGGTCTGCGGGCGATATCGATTCGATGCTCGAAGCCACCCGGCGTGTGATCCAGCTCGATCCAAAGGACACGGTGGCCCAGCTGCGTCTGGTGAGCTCGGTGATCAACAACCAGCAGACGCTTGATGGTCGGCTCAAGCTCTACGAGCGTTTTTTGGGGCCCAAGGGCAAGTCGCTTGATGCCTCGGTGCGTTCACGGTTGGCGCTCGATGCGGCGCTGCTTGAGCGCGAGCAGGGGAATATGAACGGGTTCGATGATCGCCTGCGTCAGGCGACCACGCTTGATATCTCGAACAAGCCCGCTGCTTCGTTGGCGGCCCAGGTGTACACCGAGGGCTCGAGGGATTCGATGCTGATCTTCAACTACCAGCTCAGGCTGCTGTATGCCGACCCACTGGATCCCAATGTGCATCTGACGATCGCGCAGGTGCTCGCGGGGCAGGGGGCGTACACATCGGCGCGTCGGTTCTTGAAGAACTCGATCGATCTCTACACGCTCGATACCGGGCGTGCGCCCGCGTCGATCACCGAGGTGCGCATCGCGCTCGACTGGCAGGTTGATGGCCCGGAGAAGATGCTTAAGGAACTCAACGATGTGCTCTATGGTCGGCGAGCCGAGGCGCAGTCACGCCTTGATGCGTACATTGAAGCGCAGCTACCGACCGATGATCTGCTCAAACCAGAGGATATCCTGTACGATCTGGGGGTCGACAAGCTGCGTCTGCTCGCGTCGTACAACCTGGGTGATGAGGAGCTGACCAAGAGTGTGCTCGCTGACATCAACTTGTCTGTGAGGAAGAACGCGGAAGTGGTCCGCGAAGCGATGGGACGGCGAGGGGCCGATAGCAGGGCGTTGGTGACCCGGCTCATCGGGCTGTATACCGACCAGCAGGTGATGCGTGCGATCTCGGGGGTTGAGCTCGACTTGGTTCGCCGGGACATGAACCAGTTCATACAGATGGTCCCGCAGCTCAAAGCCTACTTTGAGACACTCGAGCCCATGGCGCTCTTCGCCGAGGGTCGGTATGACGAGATGCTCGAGGATGTGAAGAATCGTCCGCCGTCAGCGGTGCTCGAGCTGCTCTCGGCGTTGGTGCACGAGAAGCAGGGACGCACCGAGCAGGCCGTGACGATGTATCAAAAGCTTGCGCTGAGTCAGGGGCTTAACGCCTACGGGGCCTTCGCCCAGTCCCGCCTGGTCAATATGGGGCTGGGAGATCAGACGCTTACCTCTGTGGGGCGTCAGCTCATCAAGGCCGAGCAATCGGTACCGAACTGGCTCGATCAGATGATTCATCGTCCGACGAGCTTTATCTTCCTTGATGCTGTTTCGTCTGATCTGCGAGTCGAGGCGGACGAGCAGCCAATGATCAAGGTCCGGATGAAGAACTTGGCACCGATCCCCCTGGCGGTTGGTCCCTCGCAACCATTGGACGCTCGGTTTCTCATCGCGGGGGATCTGGGCACGCAGTCGACGGGGTTTCAAGGACAAAAACGCCCCAAGGTCGTGAGCATGAGCAATCGGCTCCGGCTGATGCCCCTCGAAGAGATGGTTGTCGAGGTCAAGGCCGATTCGCCGCAGACGCAGTGGCTCCTCGATAATCAGTGCTTCGCGACCTACCAGCAGCGGTACCGCGTGCTCCAAGGTTTTCGCCCCCGATTCTCGGACACCATCCTTGGGCAGATCAGTTCGGATATAGACGCGGCCAACGGCGGGCTGATCAACTCGCCGCTGGGGCTCACGGCTGAGTCCAAGCTGATCCAGCGTGTGCACCTCGCGGAGTATGGCTACGCCGCCGATGAGATTGCCCAGCAGCTCGCCAGCACGGACGGGGCGGCCCGCAATCGGGCGGTGCTCGCGTGCGCGGCTCGGTTGGCGCTGCCCAAGCAGGGCACGGCCTTCGATGAGCACGAGCAAGCCACGGTGATCAATGCGCTCATGGAGCTCTATACCAATGCCCAGAGCGATGAGCGGGCCCGCATGATCTTGCAGCTCCCGCAGCGCCATCAGGTGCCGGCGATGATCGCCTTTGACGATCATGTCGCGAGCCTGATCGTGTCCGATGCGTTGATCAACTCGCGCGTAGATACTGAAGTGTTCGCGTGTGCTTTGCTCACGCGCACCGACGATGCGGAGTCGCCGATCTTCGATGTGCTCGACCAGGCCCACGACGAGCGATTGACCACGATCGCGAACATTATCCGCGCTCGGCTCGAGTCCTCGATCCCGACGATCGGCACGGTTGGGCCGGGGGTCGATGCGATGATCCCGATCAAGGCGAACTTTGAATGAGTGAACCGGGCAAACGCAAACGCGGTCGGCTGACCTTTGTCGTCGGTCTCGTGTTGCTGGTGCTCGCGGGTGTGTACTTGTTCGCGGATCCTGAGCAACTCCGAGAGTTCCGCGATCAGATCGCGTCGGCCCCGCTGTGGTCGATCTTGGTCGTAGTGCTCGGGCCGATCGCCAACTGGGTGTGCGTGGGCTTGTGCCTGCACGCGTTGATGCGTCGCCACGGACAGGTCGGGTCAGGCGAGATGCTGATGCTCGTCGGGAGCGCGTGGCTGCTTAATCACTTGCCGATGCGTCCGGGGCTCGTCGGGCGCATCGGGTACCACGCGAAGGTGAACAAAATCCGCGTGCGCGACTCGGTCGAGGCGAGTGTCTGGTCGGTGGTGCTCGCGGGGGTGGCCAACGCGGTGATCCTTGGGCTGATGCTGCTGGTGCCGGTGGAGATCTCGATCTGGTCGCTGGTGCTGGTGCTGCTGATCCCGCTGGGGGTGCTGATTGTGCTGTCGGCGATTGCGTTCATGCGTTCGCCGCGATTGGGGTTCTTGTGTTTGGGCATGGTGTATCGGTACGCTGATGTCTTGGTGTGGGCGATCCGCTATGCGGGGGCGTTCGCGATGCTCGGGGTGTCGATCAGCCCGGTCGGGATCGCGCTGATCACGGCGGCTTCGCAGATTGCGCAGCTGATCCCGTTTACGGGGGCGGGGTTCGGCTTCCGTGAGTGGGGGGTCGGGCTGGCGGCCCG
>TARA_R110002072_G_scaffold301164_3_pt1 | contig 176338 bp, 150 predicted proteins | sample TARA_R110002072 | Tara Oceans TARA_R110002072 (sample SAMEA4397118) | marine metagenome | biome: Polar Biome; feature: [SRF] surface water layer (ENVO:00010504); material: water (ENVO:00002006), including particulate matter (ENVO:01000060) such as... | depth 5 m
TTTGGGGGCATAACGGATGATTTTCTGCATGCGCAGGGCATTGCGATGGTCTTCGTAGTAGTCTTCAATCGTGCCAAATGCCACATAACCGGCAGATTCGTACATTTTTATCGCAGCAACATTGTCCTGTGCCACCTCCAGGCGCATAAAAAACCGGTCACGATTGGCTGAGGCTGTTTCCAGTGCGCCTAACAGGGCCCGGCCGATACCACGGCCACGGGCCTCAGCGGCAATGGCTATTGAATACAGTCGGGCGAGATGCGTAGCGCCGTGAAAGAGAACCAGGCCATAACCGAGCAGTTTATGCTCATCTTCTGCAACCATGAACTCACGGTTACTGGCCTGAATCCAGTGACGCAGCCGTCGTCGCGTCAGTTTGTCGGTGTCGAAACTGGCGTTTTCCAGAGCGTGCAGTGCATCCAGATCCTCCATCCTGACTGGGCGGATAGTGAACGGCTGGTTCTTTTTTACGGCCGGCATCAAGGCCCTCGTTGCTTACTTTGGTATAGCGACTATTTTTAGTTCTACACGCCGGTTCATGGCCCGGCCGGATTCGGTCTCATTGCTGGCCAGCGGCTGATCCGGACCCATGCCCTGGGTGATCAGACGGTTCTGGTCAATACCCGTGCTGGCCAGGTGTGCGGACACACTGTTGGCGCGGCGATTGGAGAGACTGTAGTTGTACTCTCTGGCGCCGGTTGAGTCAGTATGACCATTGACCATCAATCGTGTGTCGGTGAATTTGTACAAAACCTGGGACACCGAGTCGAGCACCGGATAAAAATCCTGACGGATGGTGTACTCATTGGTATTAAAGGTGATATTGCCGGGCATGATCAGGTCTATCTGGTCGCCATTGCGTTGAATCTGTACGCCGGAGCCCTGCAACTGCTCGCGCAGTTCGACTTCCTGTGCATCCATGTAAGCGCCTACGCCGGCACCTATGGCGCCACAGCCAAGTGCCGCATTGCGTGCGTGCTGACCGCTGTCAGCGGCGCCTATCAGGCCGCAGACCACGCCACCAATGGCACCATAGGTAACTGCCCGGCTGGTCTGTTGCTGTCCGGTATAGGGGTTGATGGTGTTACAGGCCGCCAGCGTGATGGCCGTCGCCAGTGCGGCGGATAACCTTAATGTGTTTGACATAATATTCTCCTTGATAATCAGACTCTTGTTGCGGGACGCAGATAGAGATCTGATGTACATCAATGCGATGTAATGTCTGGATGGGCAGTCTATCATGCCCCATGGTGCATTAACTGAATATGAATGCAGTTAACTGTTTGCCAATTGACTGGCCAGGCGGTGACCGCTCAACCAGGCGCCCTCGACCCGGCCGCCATTGAGCCAGTCGCCGCACACACCCAGCCTGAGTGTCGGGTTCCACAGATATCCGGGAACGGCGCGCTCACTGGCGGTGTCTGCCTGTGCAAATCGCCAGCGGTGCACGTTGATGTCGGCCTGTGTCAATTGTGCTTCGGGTGTGCCGGTAAGCGATAAAAACGCCGAACGCAATGCTTGTGCAACATCGCCGGGATCCGCTTCTATATGTTCCTGGCTCCACTGTGGCGTGGCGTGCATAAGCCATGTTTCGGCACCGCTACGTGCTGGCTTGCTGGTGTCTTTTGCGATCCAGCTGAGAATCTGATCGTTGACAAACGCGCCATCAAATTCGATGGCAAGGGGCTGTTGCGGTGTCAGCATGACTGCCCAGCAGGCCGACATAGTGTATTGCCTGCAGGCCTGCGCCAGTGACTCGTCCGCACCGGCTAACAGTTCCGCTGCCTGTGGTCCGGGAATCGCCAGCAGCACTGCATCAAATGTGTGCTGTGACGGGACAGCGTCTGCCGTCTCTGCGCTCAATAACCACTGCGTATCACGCCTTTCCAGTCCGGCAACTCTGACATGTTTCTGAATGTTCAGTAATCTGCCCAGTGCGTTTGCCGGTGCTGACATTTTTGGTATGCCGACAAAACGGGGAACGGACGGCTGCTGCGGGACCCGGGCGAGACTGTCCGGCCTGTCACCAAAACTGCTCAGGGTGGGTGACCACTCGGCGGCGACATCCTCTTTAATCCAGGCCCGTACCTGAGCCACAAACTCCGGTGCCCGCGCAGTAAAATATTGTGCCCCGTGGTCACACTGCCACTGATCTGTGCGGCGGGTACTCATGCGACCACCAAGGCCACGGGATTTTTCAAAAACACTGACTTTGTGTCCGGCCTGCTGCAATCGGGTGGCACAGGCAAGGCCGGCAATGCCAGCCCCGATAACGGCGATGTTCAGTTTTTCGGTGGCTGTCATGTTCTATTCCGGCTGTCGCGTATGCGAGACAGTCATCAGATTGTCAGTCTCAAACCCGGCCTGTGCAGCCATTGTGATCAGGCGCTGCAGGGTAGCTTCATCCAGTACAGGCTCACGTGCCAGTATCCAGAGATAGTTGTGGTTGGGGCCGGTTACCAGTGCCCACTGATAGGTCTGGTGATCCAGCGCCACGATGTTGTAAGCGCCGTAGAAAGGGCCAAAAAATGAGACCTTTAATGCACCGACTATTGGTTCGTCGACAAATCGCGCGCGTCCGACCGCCTCTTCCCAGCCCTGTTCTTTGTCGCTGTAGCCACGGTTGACGACCCGCACGGTATTGTCATCCTGTCGTGTATAAACGGCGGTCACATCAGTCAGGCCGCGCTCGAAGCGATGGTCCAGCCGCGCGATCTCATACCAGCGCCCCTCGTATCGGGTGATATCAAAGTTTTCTACGACAGTGAGGCCGCCGGGTGGGCCACCGGTACAGCCGGCCAGTATCAGGCCGGCAGTTGCAATCAGAAAATACTGTGATAAATGTTTCATAACTATTCCTTCGTGTTGACTACCAGGCTACCGTCTGACCCGCCCAGTCGATGAACTCTGCCTGTCCGTCGGCGGGCATGCCGTCCAGAATTTTCAGTAGCTGGTCCGCCACAAACTCAGTACTGAACAGCTTGTCGTCCGGTACATTATGCTGAAAAGGTCTGGAAAGCCCGGTATCCGTTGTGCCCGGGTGAAAGGCAAGCAATTTTACATTGGGTGCGCGCCGGGCATATTCGACTGCGGCTGTTTTGACCAGCATGTTCAGGGCCGCCTTGGACATACGGTAACTGTACCAGCCGCCGGTGCGATTGTCGCTGATGCTACCGACCCGGGCACTGAAAACAGTCAGTGTACAGACAGCCTTCGCCTTCAACAGCGGCGCCAGTGCCCGCAACCACAACGCAGGCACTATACTGTTGATCCTGAACACCTCGGCCATGGCAACCGGGTCAATATCCTCCAGGCGTTTTTCAGGTTTTATGCTGTCACTGTGCAGTATGCCGTTGCAGATAAAGACCTGACTGAAAGTACCTTTGTACGGCTTTAGTGTCCGGGCCAGGGCGTCAACAGCGGCAGCAGTGTAGTCGCAGAAAAAGTGGTGAGCACGATCATCGATACTGCCCGGATCACGACTCACCGAAAGCACTTCCCTACTCATGTCAGCATCACACAGGCGCTTTACCAGTGTCTGTGCGATACCGCTCCCTGCGCCAATGACGAGACAGGTCTGCTGGCTGGTGTTTTCAGAGATCATTCAGTTGCTCCAGTAGCTGCGTCGCCCGCAGCTGAATACGCTGTTTTTTCTCATCATCCATTTTGGCGTAACTGCGATAGATCATGGCCATGCGCGGGTTGGTGCGAAACGTGTTTTCGTGACGATTGATAAAGTGCCAGTAAAGACTGTTGAAGGGACAGCTGTCATGCTCACTGGCAGTCTTTACATTGTAATGGCAGTGTTTGCAGTAGTCCGACATCCGGTTGATATAACTGCCGGAGGCTGCGTAGGGTTTGCTGCCCACTATGCCCCCATCAGCATGCATGACCATACCCAGCGTGTTGGGCAGTTCCACCCAGTCAAAGGCGTCGGCATAAACGGCAAGGTACCAGTCACAAACTTGCGCTGGGGTGATGCCCGCCAGCAGCGCAAAGTTGCCGGTAATCATCAGGCGCTGGATGTGATGTGCGTAGGCATTCTCAAAGGTGTTGGTAAAACACTGCTGCATACAATTCATGCGGGTTTTGCCGTGCCAGTAAAAGTCGGGCAGGGGTCTGATATTGTTAAAATGATTGTGGCTCGCATAACCCGGCATCAGCAGCCAGTACAGGCCGCGAACATATTCGCGCCAGCCGATGATCTGGCGGATAAAACCTTCGACGGCATTTAAAGGTGCCTTGTCGCTCAGATATGCCTGCTCGGCTGCCCGGCACACCTCACGAGGTGTCAGCAGGCCGCAGTTCAGGCTGGTGGACAACAGGCTGTGAAACAGCGTGTGCTGATTCTGCACCATGGCATCCTGATAGTCACCAAACAGGGGTAATCGATGCTCAATGAATTGCGTCAATGCATGCAATGCCTGTTCCCGGGTGGTTGGCCAGTTGAAATTCTCCAGGCTGCCCGGATGATCGGTAAACGCCCGGGCCACCAGGTCGAGTACCTCACCGTCGATTGTGTCCCGCTGAAATCGGTCAGGCTGGTGCAGGGGATGTTTGCCCCGGTATGCCTGCCGGTTCTGACTGTCAAAATTCCATTCGCCCCCAATCGGTTTGTCGCCATCCATCAGTAACCCGGTGGTGCGTCGCATCTCCCGATAAAAATACTCCATACGAAGCTGTTTGCGGCCGCGGGCCCAGTCAGCAAAATACGCTTTTGAGCTGATAAACCGGGAATCTTCCAGAATGGTGACCGGACATCCCAGTTGTGATTGCCATGCGGTGCTCATTTCGTGTTGCAGGCGGTATTCGCCGCACTCCGTGACAACAAGCTCACTAACAGGGTTTGTGGTAATGACTGACCTGACAACTTCGAGCAGCGTGCCTGCGGCACTGTCAGGCCGGTATGCGTGGTAGTGAACCTGCCAGCCCTGTTCGCGAAGCCGCTGCGCAAAGTGTCGCATTGCGCTGAAGATCAGCGCGATTTTTTGTTTGTGGTGTTTTACGTAGGTGGCTTCACTGGCAACTTCTGCCATGACTATCATGTCCCGCCGCCGGTTCAGCGCGGTGAGCGTGGCAATGCAGTCACTCAACTGGTCGCCAAGGATGAGGCCGGTTTTACGGGTCATTCTTTGCGGCAACGTTCATCACAGCTGTCGGTCCTGCCAAACCAGCCTGATATGCGGTGACGATGGCGGGCAAAAAACCGGTATCCCAGGTCAGCAACCGGTCTTATCAGTGGCCAGCGCAGGAATGCAAACCAGTGACCCTTTCCCACCAGCTGCCAGGCAGTGCAGGTGACGTCCAGGCCATAAATCATACTGCCATCTGCCAGTTCGCCATGTAAAACGCGGTCAGCTGCCTGAGTGTCGATGTGCGGAAATCGGGCAGAAAAATCGCTGACAGTAATATCCTGCAGCTCCAGCTGGTCGCTGCTGTCCAGTTTTTTCAGGTGATCGATTTCCATCCTGCACAGAGGGCACTGGCCATCGTAAAAAATGCGTAGTGCGCTCATGAGCGGAACCGCCTCAGCTGCGCATCAAGCACTTCACTTAACGATTGCAGCTCAGCACTGACGCCAGCCAGATCCACAGCCTGTGCTGCGTTGCTGCGGGCGATTCCGTCCACTTCCTGCAGGTGCCTGGCGACGTCATCGCCCACCGTCGATTGTTGCTGGGATGCTGCCGCGATCATGTCATTTAGTCTGGAGATGCTCGTGATTTCCGCAGCCACACCCGACAATGTTGAGGCGCTTGCATCGGCGGCGTGCAGGCAGCGTTGAACGGCATCCTGACTGCGTCCCATTGCTTCGTGAGCGGACTGCGATGCTTTCTGCAGGCGCTCTATGATGCCCTGAATCTCTTCGGTAGATTGTGCTGTGCGGCGCGAGAGGTTACGCACTTCATCGGCAACCACGGCAAAGCCGCGGCCCTGATCACCAGCCCGGGCGGCCTCGATGGCGGCGTTGAGGGCGAGCAGATTGGTCTGCTCCGCTACACCCTTGATTACATCAACAACCTGGTCAATGTCGTTGGCCAGCTGTACGGCGCCCAGCACGGCTTCTCCCGTCAACGCGATATCCTTGTTCAGTGAGGTTATTTCATTTGTTATGTTCTGCATGGCCTGATTGCCGCGGGTTGCATGTATATCTGCATTGCGTGCTGCGGACGCAGCATTTTCAGCATTGCGTGCAACCTCGGCAGTTGCAGAACTCATTTCGCTCATAGCCTGAACCATATACTCACTTTCGTTTGCCTGGCGCTCTGCGCTGGCGCTGACCTGCCGTGATTTGTCCCTCAACGCGCAGCCCATGCCACGCAGATCCTCAAGCTTGTGTTGAACACCGACGACCAACGTCTCAAGCTGACTGACAAATCCGTTAAAGGCCTCGGTAACGGGCGTGTTCAACTGCACGCGGTAAGACAGATCGATGGCATTCGGATCCCGGGCAATATGCTGACTGGCCTGTGCCATGGACTGACCTTCAGCGGCATCTTTTGCAGCCACTTGTGCAAGATAGATCAACACCCCGGCTTCCGCGATGACGTACCCGGCATGGATAAAAATCATATGCCAGGAGGCATGTTCGGTAACCCATACGCCTACGCCATTGATCTGCATATAAAAGAACAGAAAATGATGGATGGCTATGGTGACAGTAGCTATCAGAATAGGCAGCCAGTCACGATAGACAATCAACAATGCCAGCAGCACAAAAATGGAAAAATGCATCTCTATGGTGCCGTGACTCTGATGAATATGCAGGGCCGACATAACCATAAAGGCAACAGCTATCAGGCAGCGGTACAGTGAGGTACCCTGCAGAGCGGGCAGTAGCATAGCCAGCACCGCCAGCGTTCCGCCACCAATGAATATCGCGGTCAGCCAGGTGTCATGCCATGCGGACAGAGCCAGCGCGTAAACCAGACAGACACCCAGCACCGCCAGCATGATGCGGTCGGCATGGCGGGAATAGACAGTCGTGGCTTCCGTGCCGTTTGTGTTAAACCGAGAAGTCATTGTTGTGCGCTCTTGCAGAACGGCTGGCACTGACAGGCACCAGCCATGAAATGAGAGGATTACCGAGACTCTATAGTCGACTGAATTCGTATTTGCTTGATACGTTGGGCAAGCGAATTCAGTTTATATTTTTATTGCAGGGGTTTGGTCCTACTGTGCCGGTGATTCCTCCAGACGGCGGGCGCCGGCCAGAATGCCGGGCAAAGCGTAGTTGCCTTCGTGGCAGGCATATTCATAGATTTTTTCACCCGGCGGGCGGGCGTACAATACCATCTCGGCAGTCCAGGGCGCTGTATAGGCGACCGGGTCATGCATGGTGAAGCTGTAAACAATCTCTGTGGGGGAGACCATGCGCAGGCGTTCGGTCACCTGCAGGCCGGGTCCGGAGCCGTAGTGGGATTGCTGAGGGTGCATATTGCGCGTACTTATCACCAGCGTGTCATCTTCCCAGTGTGCTATTGAGTCCCCCATCCATTTGTAGACTTCCGGGGGCAGATGTTCACTGTTCAGCCGGATAATGCGTGCGTCATGCATCATCTCCGCCATGATCATAATGTGATCATCAGTCTGCACAATCTGATAGTTGTTGTTGTAGATGATGGGCATCATGGGCGGTCCACCGCTGGAATTGGATGTGCGGAAATCGTAGAACAACAGGCAGCGCTCACCAATTGTCGCCATTTCCGGGCCCAGAAACGCATCCGCACCGTGTTGGTCACGCCACTGCTCCATCAGGTTCTGCTCCGGAGCGTCCGGGCGGAAAGGAATCTGGCCGTCAGAAGGATCAATGATCATGGAGGTGCGGTACTCGCCGTCAATCTGCACGACCTGTGTGCCACGATCCAGCCAGAAGGTATTGTAGGCGGCAGCGGTATTGCCATCTGTGGGCGGCGGGCGATCAGGGTCGCTGGGCGCATCCGCACGGACTTCCCGCTGCTGCGCCTGCTGCTGCGCAGCCATGGCCTGCTCCCCGGTCATCGTTCGCTGGTCACCAAAACGGGCGGGTCGCTGCAGCGGCGTCTGGGTCGCGTTGGTCCAGATGCCCTGCAGGTCAGGATGGCCGGAGGGGGTGCGCGGTATCTCATCAGTCTGGGCATGAGCGACGCTGCCGATTGACAGCAGAATCAACAGTCCCGGCAGTATCAGGCCAGACAGCCCGGGCCGGATTGACGTATTCAGCAGTTTTGTCAGGCTGACCGGTTTCATGATTGCTCCTGTTGTTGAGACAGAATGTTGAAGCAGAATTTTTATACGCTGACTATACCTGAAAAATCCACCCGAAAAATCCGGAATCAGCGTGTGAAGGGAGGATTGTCCGGTTTTTGTTGCGCATGCTATTGACAATCATTCCTATTTGCATTTATCCTGCCTTCAGTTTGATATATAACCATCTTCAGGCCGAGAACAGATCATGTACGTATGCATTTGCCGCCAGATCACCGACCATCAGATTCGTGAATACTGCCGCGATCGCGAAGTATCCATGGCAGATATACGCGCTGAGCTCGGTCTTGCCAGTGACTGCGGACGGTGCGGCAAATTTGCCAAACAACTGATAGCCGAAGCCGCTGTCACAATGAATCCGCAATCAATAGCCTACGCCGCCTGAGCTGACACATGCAAGCCCGGCAGTAATTGCCAATCAGAATCATTATCCTTATCTTTTTTTAATTTAGTCAATGACTTGCGAAGCTGATGTGCTTGACATTGGTCGGCGGTGGCGTCACTCTGCCTGCCAGATCCAACTGAGTAACAAGCCGATTTACAAGGAGAGAGCCCCATGAAGTCCGATAAAACCATGATCAAACATCTCAACAAGGCGCTGGGTAATGAGTTGGTGGCCATCAATCAATATTTTCTGCACTCACGCATGTACAAGGATCGTGGTCTGATCAAACTTGCAGACAAGGAGTATGAAGAATCAATTGATGAAATGAAGCACGCCGATCAATTGATTGAGCGCATTCTGTTCCTTGAAGGCCTGCCGAATCTGCAGAGCCTGGGTAAACTGTTCATCGGTGAACACACGCGCGAAATGCTCGAGTGCGATCTCAAGCTGGAACATCTGGCTATCCCCGATTTGCGCGACGGCATCGAGTATGCGGAGTCGATCAGGGATTTTGTCAGTCGGGCGTTGCTGGTATCCATTCTGGAAAGCGAAGAAGAACACGTCGACTGGCTGGAAACCCAGCTTGGGTTGCTGGACGCAGTCGGGCTTGAGAACTATCAACAGTCCATGATGTAACGTCTGGTTATCAGCTACTCTGAAACGCTGCAGCCAGGGTGTCGTCCGCCTCTGGCTGCGCGGATTGCTGCAGAATCATCGTGCAATCGTCCACCGGCAGTGCCGGGTGCATCAGCCAGCCCTGCATGCTGTCGCAGTTTGTACCCAGCAGAATGTTGTACTGCTCAATGGTCTCGACGCCTTCGGCCATGACTTCCAGATCCAGACTGTCTGCCAGATTGATAAGCCCTGTAATGATCGCCTCAGTTTTTGAGTCCGGCTGCAGTTCCCGCATAAAACTTCGATCAATTTTGAGCGTGTGAACCGGATAGAGTTGCAGCGATGCGAGTGACGAATAGCCGGTACCAAAGTCATCGATGGCAATATGCAGGCCGATGGCGGCCAGGCTGCGCAGTGTCTCAATAACAAAGTCCGAACTGTCCATCAGTGCGGTTTCGGTCAGCTCGATGCCCAGCAAGGCGGGATCCAGTGCATACTCTGCCAGCGTCTTTTCGATAAACGCCAGCAGCACACCTCGTTGACGAAAATGCAGCGCCGAGATATTGATGTAGGTGCGCACCGCCACGCCCGCATCAGCCCACTGCCTGACCTGCCGGCAAACACTGGCTATGACAAGTTCAGTAACGGGAATGATCAGTCCATTGGCTTCTGCTATCGGAATAAAAACATCCGGCGAAATCCAGTTGCCGGGTTCTATTTCCCAGCGCAGAAGTGCCTCCAGGCCGATGACCTGACGGTCGGAAACCCGGTATTGCGGCTGGTAGTAGACGGCCAGTTGCCGGTTGGCCAGTGCGTCAGTGAGGCGCATTTTTATCTGCAGTGATTCCTGTTGATGCAGTCCCATATCCTGATTGAAATAACAGGCTGTGTGTCGCCCCCGCGCTTTGGCCTGATACATGGCGATATCGGCACTGCTCAACAGTGATTCGGCATCATCGGCATGCTCGGGGTAGCAGGCAACACCTATGCTGGCACTGACCAGGAACTGTTGATTGGCAAGTACAAATACGTTGCGCATAGCCTCCGTTATTTTTTCCACAATGGCCGTGGCAGCCTCTGCATTCTGCATGTCCTGCGCCAACACCACAAACTCATCTCCGCCAAAGCGGGCCACCGTGTCCCCCTCGCGCAGGGACCGGTTCAACCGGCGGGCTACGGTTACCAGCAACTGGTCGCCCAGACTGTGTCCCCAGCCGTCGTTGATGTCCTTGAAATTGTCCAGATCTATCATGATCAATGCAAATGCCGATCGTGAACGTCGGGCATGCGCAATGGCCCAGTCAAGTCGGTCCTGCATCAGGGCGCGGTTGGGGAGTCCGGTCAACAGATCATGAGTGGCGCGGTGGCGCATGTCACGCTCCAGTTTGAAGCGTTCTGACACATCGCGGATAAAGGCTGTGATATGCATGCCGTCGTTGCTGGTATGCACGCCCAGCGCAATGTCCAGCGGTACTTCGCGACCATCCTTGCGGCGTCCGACCAGCCCTTTTAATGAGGACATTGGCCGGCCCTGCGGTGACTCAGTAAATGCATTGCGCAGCGCCTGATGGCGTTCGCGCAATGCTATTGGCAGCAGTATTTCAATGTGCTCGCCCCGCAACTCATCTGCCGTGTAGCCGAACAGCTTCTCTACTGCGGGATTGGCAAACGCTATCAGGCCATCCCTGTTGATGCCGACGATACCATCAGGCGCATTCTCAAGCAGTTCATCCAGCTGGCTGGTGTACTGCTGCAGTGTCAGGTGAGTCTGCCTCAATTGCTCGATGGGTTCGCGGATGCTGTCCAGAAATACCGCCCGATACAGGTAGGCGTATGCAAGCGTCTTGTAAACATGTCCGACAAAATTACTCAGGTCCTGCACATTCTGATAAAGCAGGAAAAAGCTTTCGCCGGCCGCCATCAGTGCCACCGCCATAACCAGTGCACCTGAGCTTTTCAGCCTGAGCTGGTTTCGGCGCCACCAGATAAGTAGCAGTGTGGCAACGTGAATCAGCAGAATGCACGCCTCCGCAATCAATTTACTTGATGTCAGGCCGGTTTCGGGCACAAACATTATCGGGAAAAAGTCCGGGTAGAAGGTGAGCGGAATCCACAGCAGTGCCGTCAAGCCCAGCGTTGCAAACAGGAACAGGTAGCGGGCCGGTGTATCTGCAACCCGCACGGAATCCATGCGGGTCAGCAGATAAACAAGTATCGACGCGGCGGCAATGAAGCGTGCGGTCAGCCAGAACAGTATGGCCCTGTGAGGGCTGTTTGGGGTAAGGAAATCAGGCATGCCCGGATAGGAAAGCAGGTGTGCGGCGTCAAACATCGCTACAGACAGGAATGCACATGCCAGCAGCAGAGATGCTTTACGCCGTTCACTATCAACCATCTGCCAGCCGATAAAAAATATGCAACCGGCAATCACTATGGAGAGCATCTCCAGCAGGGAATGGGACCACAGAAAGAATCCCCCGGGTATGAGCGGGGGTGCATCACCCAGCGCCAGCACCAGCCACAAAGGCAGGGCAAGCGCCAGAAATACCAGTCCGGCAAGTTTCAGCAGATTCAGCAATGGCGTCATTGATTGTTGTTCTTCTGTACGCATAGTACGCATCTTGCATGCCACCCCGGGTTTATGATCCGTCAGGCTGTCCAGAGGCAACCTTTCTTGACAGTTTGTCACGCTGCGTAGATCATCGGGCAAGAGCGCTGTGGTTTAAATCGGCACAAGGTGGGGCGCATTGTCGTTGCCGATTTATTTTTGTGTCAGTAAATCCCTATATGCATTTTTATGGCTCAATGAGACGGTGCCGAATAGCGTAGCGCACCAGATCGGTCACGGTGTCAATTTCAAGTTTCTGCATAATCCGGAATTTATGGGTGCTGACGGTTTTGGGCGAGATGTGGAGTTTGTCGCTGATGGCGTTTATGGACATGCCCTGTGCCAGCAACACAAACACCTGATGTTCGCGGGTTGACAATGCTTCATGCAGTACCTCCTTGCGGGTATTGCCTGCGATCAGCATGCGGGCGCCCAGTTCGGGATCAACATAACAGCCTCCCGAGACACACTGGCGGATGGCAGTGATAATCATATCCGGTTCGCTGTCCTTGGTCAGGTAGCCATTGGCGCCTGCTTTAAGTGCACTGGCAACTATCTGGGTATCACTGTGAATGGTCAGTACCAGCACCGGAAGTTCCGGTTGTCTCTCTTTGACCGTGCGGATCAGTTCTACGCCATTGGGGCCGGGCAGGCTCATGTCAAGCACCAGCAGGTCGCCCGGATCCTGATCGAGTTTGTCCAGTACCTGCCAGCCATCTGCAGCTTCGCCGGCGAATTCCAGGTCAGGTGTTACACCGAGTAATCGACGCAGCCCCTGCCGGACAATAGCATGATCATCAGCTATAAATATTCTGGTCATAATTCTCGGTTCCGGTACTGAAATGCTTTTGTTTTTTTGCCAGTTTCTGTTGTCGGACGGGTAATCCCAGCAGCAACCGGGTACCCTGACCGGGTTGGCTGTCCAGCAGGTATTCGCCGCCCAGCATCATGATGCGCTCGCGGATACCCGTCAAGCCAAAACACTTGTCTTCACGAATGTTCTCAGGATTAAATCCCCGGCCGTTGTCAGTGATGCTCATGATCAGTTTATGGTCCCGCAGGAATATGTGAATATGCACTTCGGTGGCATTGGCATGCTTGATGACGTTGGTGAGAGACTCCTGGATTATGCGGAATGCGGCAGTGCGCAACGCATCGTCCAGTTCAGTGTCACCAATGTCTACTGAAAGAAATGACTGTATGCCGACGCGTGACTGAATCTCCTGCAACAGCCATTCTATGGCGGCTGCAAGGCCAAAATCCAGGGCCGGTGGGCGCAGACTCGCGGCGGTATCCCGGGTTATTTTGATAAGTGTGTCGATACCTTCTTTCAGGCCTGTCAGCGTGCTCTTCAGGTCAGCGTCCGAGTCACCGTAGCGCATCTGCGCCATGGCCGTGTCCAGTCGCAGGGCGGTGAGGTGCTGTCCCATTTCGTCGTGGAGTTCCCGCGCCAGGCGACGACGCTCCTGTTCGCGGATCTGTTCGTTGCGCGCAGCGAGGTTGCGAATTTTCTCCCGGGATCGCAACAGCTCAAGCTCCTTGGCTTTTAGTTGCGTAATATCCTGAATGGTCCCAAGTACTGTCACGATGTTGCCATGGCTGTCAGCCACAAAAGTCGCCTGGTCGTGCACCCACCGCGTAGATCCGGCAACCAGAATCCTGTACTCAATATCAAAGGCTGAGCCTCCAAAACCCTGCTGCCAGCGATTTTGCACGTAGTCTCTGTCATCAGGGTGAACAAAGGTCATAAAGTCGCTGAGCTTTAAGGGTGAACAGGGTGATAAACCAAATATCCGCCAGCACTGCGTCGAGCAGGTCAGCGTATTCTCCCGGGTGTTCAGTTGCCAGCTGCCAAGCTTCGCCTGTGCCTGTGCCTGGGCCAGCGCGGCTTCTCTTTCCGCAAGCTGCAGTTCAGCTGTCAGGCGGTTGTTAACTGCGCCGACGATATATCGGTATACAACAATCAGCACAAGCGAAGACAAACCTGCAAAGGCAAGCAAGGCAGAGGCCTGCTGTCCTGCTGCCGCATAGCCGTGTATGGCGACAGTAGCTGATGTCAGCAGTAATGAAAGTGGCATCAGCACTCTGAGAAAAATCGCTTCGCCAGGGTGTCGGGTCTCCCAATACAGGAACGCCGGGTGTGCGGAGAGTCGCTGAATCAGTACTGCTCCATGTAATGTCAGTATTGTTGCGGTGGGCAGGCTCAGGTATGCGAAGTATGACGTGTCGGCGCTACCCAGTATATGGCTCGCCACTGCTGAAAACGCCACGAGCAGGCTGGCGCCGATCAGAACAGCTTTAAGCGCCAGGTAGCAGCTTTTCTCCCTGCTCAGACAGATCAGTGTCAGGCTGTAGGCGATCATGATGAGCGCCGTTGTGTTCGACATGCGACCGGACCAGCTGTTCACATCAGAAGGCAGTGTGTTCACCAGGACCCGCATCCAGCCATCGGCAGGATAGGTGTTCAGAGCGGACTGCATGAGCGTCATGACCGCCAGCAGCAGGCTGATGGTTGCAAGCGTCATTGTCAGTGTCTTCTTTGCCGGCTCACTGGAAACCAGCAGCGCGCAACTCAGGATCAGCAGGCCAAGTGCGGTGTTTTGCCCCATATCTGTCAACCAGGGTGTATTCGACAAGACAGAATCCGGGGCCATCAGGCTGGCAAGCAGAATAAGCAGGCAGGAGACAATAGAGGCAGATGCAATCAGAAACCCGTCGATTAGCGGATGCAGGCTTGGTCGTAAAGTGCCAGAGATTTTTTGCAAGGGGGCCTCGCGAATGGGCATCGGACGAGTACCTGAGTCCAGCAGAGAAATTTTTCGTGCGATCGCAGACACTACACCAGATAAAGATGCGATTGTTTGATATGGATCATGGTTGTGATGAGTAGTCTGGCTATCCGTGCAGGAAATGACTGATTGTGTGTAAGGAAATGCTGAATGTACCTGTTGCACATATCAAGCTCTGCTGCGGTCATCCGATACAGTTTGTCAAGGCGTCGTCCAGAGCGAGGATAGTGAACAGCATGAAAACAGTTTTTTTGCCAGCCATCAGTTTACTGAACCGTACAGGTTTCAAGGTCAAATTCTCGATCATTTTTGTCAGCGTTGTGTTGCCTCTGGCGGTGCTCACGATGCTGACGCTGCAGGGGCTTAATGCAGACGTGCGGATCCTGCGCAACGAAATCAATGGCGTGGAGTTTCTCAAGTCATTGCGCACGCCCATCGAACTGGTGCAGCAGCATCGCGGAATGATGGCGACAGTGCTGACGCCATCGGACGATGAAGCTCAGGCAAATGCCAGTCAGAGAAATGCCAGCCAGACAAGTGTCAATCAACTGCGACCCCAGATTGATGCGGTGATCAATGCCCTGAACGCGACTGCTGCGCGGCTTGGCGCCAATGCTGACATTGATAACCGGGTCAGAAGCATCAGTAGCGGCTGGTCGGCTGTCAAGTCAATGAATACGGCGACACCCGGTCAGAGTTTTGATGCACACACAAACCTGATCAGCGAACTGGTGCAGCTGGGTGAGTATGCAACAGACTATTTTGAGGTATCGCTGTCGGCCCATCTGGATACCTTCTATCTGGGCGATGCGATGGTCAACCGCTTGCCGGCGATGACCGAGGCGATGGGGCAGGCGCGTGCTCAGGCGTCAGCGGCTGCTGCCAGCGGCCTGCTGACCGAAGATGCCCGCATCGCACTGGAGGTACTGCTTTACAACGTCAACAACTACCGCTCTGCGCTCGTGCGCGGGCTGGAAAGCGCCATTTCATACAACCCGGATCTTCGACAGTCGCTCGGATCAGCCATTCAGGACAACGCGCAGGCCAGCAATGATCTGATAGAGCTGATACGTCGGGAGTTGCTGCAGGCAGAGTTTATCGTCGTTGACGGTGCCAGCGTGTTTGACGCGGCTACCCGCTCAATCGGCACAGCGTATGCCCTATATGACGCGATTGCACCGCAGATGGAGAATCTCCTGCAGCAGGAACTGACAGCGGTCTCCACGACACGATTGATTGATATGGTGATTGTCGCAGCGGTGATGCTGCTGTTGGCCTACCTGTTCATGAGTCTCTACCTGTCTATCAATGACAGCGTTGAACGGATCAGCCAGGTTGCCAATGCGGTGTCATCCGGTAATCTGTCAGGGCGGGTGCTGATTTCGGCCAACGATGAAATGGGTGTTATCGGGCATCAGGTCAACAAGATTACCGAGCAGTTCGAGAGTCTGATTTTGCAGGTGAGCAGTGCCACCACCCAGCTTGCGTCTGCTGCCGAAGAATTGTCCGCCGTGTCCCGGCACAGTGCGGATAATGTGTTGCAGCAACGTTCGGAAACGGACATGGTGGCGGTGTCGATCAATGAGATGAGCGCGATTGTACAGGAGGTGACACGCAGTACCTCACGCGCCTCGGAAGCGGCCACTGATACCGATGAGCAGGCAGTCAGTGGTGCAAAGGTGGCCAGTGCGACGGCACAAAGTATTGCTGCCCTGGCAGAAGATATACGCAAGTCGGCCAGCGGTATGCAGCGGGTGGCTGCCGACAGTACATCGATCAGCAGTGTGCTGGATGTCATCATGGGGGTGGCCGAGCAAACCAATTTGCTGGCACTGAATGCCGCGATTGAGGCAGCCCGCGCGGGTGAACATGGTCGTGGTTTTGCTGTGGTGGCCGACGAAGTGCGCACGCTGGCTAACCGGACCAAGGATTCTGCCAGCGAGATCGAGACCATGATCAATCATCTGCAGGCCGGCGTGAAAGAGGCGGTCGTGTTGATGGAGCAAAGCCGGCAACAGGCATCCGAAGGTGTTGATCATGCCAATGAAACTGCGCAGGCACTGGACTCGATCACCCGTGCAGTAACAACCATCCGGGATATGAATCTGCAGATTGCCAGCGCATCTGAACAGCAGAGCGCAACGACGGATGAGCTGAACAGAAATGTTACCAGTATTCGCGAACTTGCCGAGCAGTCCGCTGCGGGTGCCGATCAGACCACCGCCGCCAGCCAGGAGCTTGCGCGTCTGGCCGGCCACCTGCAGCAGTCTGTGTCCCGGTTTACCGTAACCGGCGCTGGCGCATCAAAGGCATCCTAAAGGCTGCGCAGAAAGTCGAGCACAGCGGCATTGGTTTCTTCAGGCAACTCCTGTTGAATCCAGTGCCCGGCCTCCGGCAGGATGACCACATCACGCAGGTCATCCACAACACGGTTCATGGCACCCTGCAACCGACCCTGTGATGCACCTGCGATCACCACATCGTTTTCACCGGCAATAAATAACGTAGGCACGGTCACCCGTGCGGTAGCCAGTTGTGGTGTGATTTCCCAGTTGCGATGAAAGTTGCGGTAGTAATTGACACCACCACGGAATCCCGCCTCACTGAACTGGCCAACAAAGTAGTTGAGATCGCTCTGTGTCAGCCATTCGGGCAATCCCTGTGGTGCGCCCAGTCGGCCAATCCAGCCGCCGGCCGAGCGATGGCGGTCAGTGATCTGTGCCGGTTCACGCGGCGAGTCTGGCGACAGATACAGACGGCTGAGCAGACCGTAGGGGTCAGCATCGTACTCGGCTTCGGCCACACCGGGTTCCTGGTGATAAAGAATATAGTAGAAGTTGTCGCCGTAGGCGGCGCGCCAGCTTTCCAGCGGTGATTGCTGCGCCCGGCCGCTGTAGGGTACGCTCATGGCAACCAGCGCCGAGAAGCGCTCAGGGTGCAGCAGCACCGTATTCCACGCCACGATGGAACCCCAGTCATGGCCCATGATGATGGCCTGTTCCTCGCCATAGGCGTCCACAATGCCAACCATGTCAGCCGCCAGTGTAACGATGTCATAGTCTTCCACATTCGGCGGTGCATCGGTGGCGCCATAACCACGCATATCCGGTGCCACCACCCTATACCCGGCCTCAGCCACAGCCTGAATCTGATGCCGCCATGAATACCAGGACTCGGGCCAGCCATGTGCCATGATCACCAGTGGGCCGCTGTCTCCCGCGGTGGCCAGTCGCATGCGGATGCCGTTGGTTTCTATAAAGCGGAACGAAATGCCGGGGATTGGGGACTGTTCATTCATAAGCGGGTTCTCGCGGCTGGCTGTCTGCGCGTGCAGCATGGCGGGCATAAAGGCTGCCATGAGCAGCAGTAGCACAGAGGTTTTAATTGAAGTTTTCATGATCAGGTACTTCCGCACTTTGATATGATGGTAAGGTTGCTGTAGAGCCAGAGCTTACAACATTCTGGCGTTTTTTGTAGCCAACAGTTGTTATCCGGACAAGAGTTGATAAATACTGACCTATGCTGACATTAATGGATCTGGTCTGGCTGGCGCTGTTTGTGCTGGTGGTCAATCACTGGTGGCGCTCGCGTGACGCCAAGGCGTTTGCCTTGCAGTACGCGGCGCGCCGCTGCCAGGACCTGGACCTGCAGTTGCTGGACCAGAGCATGGTGTTAAAAAAAATACGCCTGCGCCGAGGTGCTGACGGTATGCTTGCCTGGCACCGGCGCTATGATTTTGAGTTCTCCTCTACCGGTCATGAGCGTTATCCCGGGTCAGTGAATCTGGCCGGCAATCGCCTGCTGGGTATTGAGCTGGCAGCGCATGTGACCGACTTCTGACAGCCTGCGTGGCGCTCCAGACTCTCTAACGTGTGCCCGGCATAATCTCAAACACCGGATCAAACTCTACCAGCACAGACGCCAGTTGCTGCAGTACACCCACATTACCCTGCACCTGACCGCGTCCCGCGCCCAGCTGACTGGCCAGTGTTGCCTGGCCCATAATGACCTGCTCCAGATCGCTGCGGTTCATGGTGATACTGGCGTCAGCCTGAGTGGATGAGTAGCCGGCAATATTGGTCAGGGTGCCACCGCGCATTTCAATGACAAACTGCTCGCCGTTATCCGGCGTGCTGAAGTTGATGATAAACGCCATGCCATCGGCCAGCTGGCTGTCCACACGCGTGGCGACAGCATCCCACCATTGTGACGTGGTCATGGCGCGTGCCAGATCCGGGCTGGTGCCGCGCGCCGGGCCGGCCGGTGCGACACCGCCGCGCAACTCCTGGGCGGCGACCAGAAAGACATTACGCATGCTGGCGCTTTCATACTGATAGCCCAGCTGCTCAAAGGTTGCCGCCAGCATATCCTTTGCAGCCTGATTGTCCGGTCGGGCGTATACCAGTTTGTTCAGGATCTCCATGGCGTGGCGGTACCGGCCCTCATCAAACAACGCCTGAGCGCGCGGCAGAATGGCCTCGGCCCCTCCCATCATGTCCACATACAGTGGCGCTGAATCTTCCGGCGACAGTGGCGCCAGCGTGGCAGGGTTGCCATCCCAGTACCCCAGGTACCGGTTGATGACGGCGCGCGAATTGTGAAATTCCGAGCCGTGATATTGCCGGACACTCCAGCTTTGCTGCAGCGATTGAGGGACCTGGTATTCATTGTGCATCTGGCTGATGGTGACGCCGCGGTTAGCCAGATTCAGCACCTGGTTGTTCAGATTGGCGTAGGCATCGCGCTGATCACGCATGACTTCCTGAATCCGGTCATTGCCCCAGCGTGGCCAGTTGTGAGAGGACACCATCACGTCAGCATCCTGGCCGAACCGGTACAGGGCCTCATTGATCTGGCGTGACCAGGACAGGGCATCCCGCACCAGGGCGCCACGCAGTGTGTAAATATTGTGGATGGTTGCGGTGATGTTCTCGGCCGCCCAGAATACTTTCTGATCCGGAAACCAGGCATTCATTTCCGCCGGTGCCTCAGTGCCGGGGGTGTTCTGGAACACTATTCTGACACCGTCAATCACATGTTCCTCAAAGTCATCAGTGATAACAACGGTGGGGGCGATCAGGCCGCTGCTGCCGCGTGCCAGTGCCTTGCCGATGGCGGAATCAACCTGCCCGAAGGGGCCGGACGCCAGGGGGTTGCCGTACTGATAGGAGGCGCGCCGGCTCATGGCATTGCCTGCGTAAACATTCTCTGAGATTGCCTCTTCCATAAAGCCGACGGGTGCATAGACCTGCAACCGGCCGCTTTGCACATCCTCGTCGCTGATCACGCCTCGCACGCCGCCAAAGTGATCAATATGCGAATGTGAATACACTACGGCAGAGACCGGCCGCTCGCCCAGTTGTTCGTTGGCAAAGGTCAGCGCCGCGTCGGCGGTCTCGCGGGTCAGCAGCACATCAAACAGAATCCACCCGCGCTGCCCCCGGATCAGGGTCATATTGGCCAGATCATATCCGCGTATCTGATAGATGAAATCCGGCACGACTTCGTACAGGCCGAAGTTCATGTTGAGGGTCGCCTGGCGCTGCAGGGACGGGTGAATGCTGTCGTAATCCTGACCGTCCAGCAGAAAGTCGTACCGGCCGATGTCCCATACCACGTTGCCGGCCGCACCCAGAATCTGCCGGTAGTCGGGCGCGGCGATAAAACCGCGCTGTGATTCTTCAAAATCGCGCTGGTCGGCAAACGGCAATGAAGCCCGAAGTACTTCCTGTCTGGCACTGGTGGCTTCTGTGGCCGGGGCAGGCTGAGCCACTGCCGGCAGGCTGATACCGGTCAGAGAGGTTGCGCAGAGCAGGGTGATCAATTTGCGGGTGAGGCTGTGCATGGCTTGTGTCCTTGGTGTCTGTCCTGGTTCTGGTGTTTTTGTAGTGATGTGAGTTAAACGGATATTTATGTACAGTTCAAGCGCCTTGAATTGAATAAACGAGCGGTCTACTATCATGCCTGTCACATAGTAAGTTGGCACACAATAAAAATCCCTTGTGAGGATGCCGATAATGGCCAGACACCTGATTCTACCGATACTCGCTTTACTGACTATGGCTGGCAGCAGCACACTGCTGACCGCCCAGACCGACGACTGGGTCATGCCACGCACCCCGGATGGCAAGCCGGACCTGCAGGGCCTGTGGAGCAATGCCACCCAGACACCGCTGGAGCGCCCCAGAGATCTGGGTATGCAGCAGGCGCTGACCCCCGAACAGGCGGCAGAGCTGGAACTGAGCTGGCGCATGCGTATTGAAAATGCCAATCAGCCAAGTGATCCGAATCGTCCCCCGCCGACTGACGGCAATACGGATCTGGGGTACAACAACTTCTGGGTTGATCGCGGCACCAATGCGGCACAGATCAATGGCGAATACCGAACCTCGCTGGTCATCGATCCGCCCGATGGCCGTATCCCCTACCTGAGCGGTGATCGCGCCAGGGGGCTGGCAGCGCAGTGGCGCGCCAGGCCGGGTGTGGAAGCCTATGACGGGCCGGAGTTGCGGCCGCTGGGCGAGCGCTGTCTGCTGTCGTTCGGTTCAAGCTCCGGCCCGCCCATGTTGCCGGTGATGTACAACAACAATTACCAGATTGTGCAGACGCCGGAGCATGTCATGATTCTGGTGGAGATGGTGCATGACGCGCGCATTATTCCGCTGAACAAATCACATACCGACCACAACACGGAAACCTGGATGGGGCAGTCTGTGGGTCGCTGGGAGGGCGATACCCTGGTAGTGGAAACCCGGCACTTTCACCCGCAACAGACCTTTCGCGGTGCAAGTGAAAATCTGACGGTGACTGAGCGTTTCAGCCTGGAGTCGGACAACAAACTGGTCTATGGCGTCACCCTGGAGGATCCCACGGTGTTCAGCGCGCCCTGGACCGCCGAAATTCCAATGAACCGCAGACCCGCCGGCGACATGATGTACGAGTATGCCTGTCATGAGGGTAACTATGCGTTCTCCGGGATACTGGCCGGTGCCCGTCAACTGGAGGCCCAGGGGAGCACCGCGCCGGTTGACGCCGCGCTGGAGGGCGAGGGTGGTCCATGACCGACCGGAGAATGTCCGGGGCAATTTGCGGAGCAAAGGTAATCGGGCGCACCGGGCTGTTGCCGGCTTGGTTGACAGGGTTGACTGGGTTGACAGCGCTGGCATGCCTGCTGATGAGTTCGCCGGTGTTGTCCCAGGGCGAGGCCTCTCAACATGCTGAACAGCATGCTGTGTCAGAAACTGTGATAACACCGTTCCGGATTGCGATACCGGAAGCCGAGCTGGCGGACCTGCAGCACCGCCTGCAGCGCACCCGCCTGCCTGATCAGCTGCCGGGGACGGCGTGGGGCTATGGCACCGACACTGCCTGGCTCAGCGAATTGCTGGCCTACTGGCGCGACGGGTTTGACTGGCGCGCGCAGGAGCAGCAACTGAATCAGTTTGAGCAGTTTGTCACGCACATTGATGGCATTGATCTGCATTTTATTCATCAGCGCTCACCCCACCCGCAGGCTACTCCGCTGTTACTGACTCACGGCTGGCCGGGATCGATCACCGAATTCCGGCACATCATCGAGCCGCTGACCCATCCTGAGCTGCACGGTGGCAGTGCGGACGATGCATTTCATGTTGTCGCGCCGTCATTGCCGGGGTTTGCATTTTCGGGCAAGCCCGTTGAGCCGGGTTATAACCCCGAGCGAATGGCGCATATTCTGGCAGCATTGATGGAGCGACTGGGTTATCAGCGCTATGGCGCACAGGGCGGAGACTGGGGTGCCATCATCAATCGTATTCTGGCGGCCCGTTATCCTGATCGGCTGTCCGGTCTGCACTCCAACTTTGTGCTGGCCGGTCCGCCGCGCGATGCCGCAGCGCAGGCCGCAACTTCCGCCAGCGATCTTGCAAAGCGCGAACAACGCCAGGCAGAAATGGCCAACGAGCTGGCGTACCAGCAGATTCAGGGAACCAAACCACAGACGCTGGGAACAGGGTTGAATGACTCGCCGGCCGGGCTTGCTGCCTGGATAGCAGAAAAGTTTCATGGCTGGAGTGACCTGCCGGATGGCCTGCCGCAGAGCAAGTTCCGCATGGACGATCTGCTGACCAATATAAGTATTTACTGGTTCACCCAGAGTATTACGTCATCGTCACGCATCTACTACGAAAACAGGGCTGTGCCGATGACGGCACCACTGGGATTTGTGTCAGTGCCAACCGCGGGGGCCATTTTCCCAAAAGAAATCTACGTGACCCCAAGAGCCTGGGCTGAACAGTCCTACAATATTGTGCGCTGGACAGAAATGCCGCGTGGCGGTCACTTTGCTGCGCTGGAGGAAACACAGTTGTTACTGGACGACATCCGCGCATTTTTTGCCAGCCCCGAAGTTGCCGCGAGAAACTGACTGCGCGTCAGTGGTTGCGCCTGGCGAAAATCCCTGCAGCGTCAGGGTAACGCCGGGTGCCCCCAGGGTGTGGGCGGTTGCGGCACTTCGCGGGTCAGGTCAAACTCCACGCGGAACAGCCGGTCAGACTCAGTGCGGGCCAGTTCGTAGTAAAAATGCTGTCCCGGGTGAATCTCCATCGCCCAGACATTGGTCAGGGAGGCGCTCAGTCCTTCACGACCGAACATATCAATCGAAAACTGATCCACCGGAAACTCCTGACGCATGGAAGTGCCTGCATTCACGGTGTCGCCGCCATACATGGTGACGGCATCATCACTACCGTCTTCATGGCGGTGATCGTGCTTCAGGCGCAGCCCGCCGGTTGCGGATGCGCCACTGCCTGAGTCGGTACGTGTCAGTATCCAGGTGCGACTGTGATCATCACCGACATGAAACGGGATGCGGATCTCATTGTCGCTGCATTCGCGCACATGCATGACCAGATCCTGGCCCGCAAAATCATCATCAGCGGGAGGCGGCGTATTGGCAACCACACGGCCGGCGAACGCGCGGCCACAATATTGGGCGATGGCGTCCATGAATGCGTCCACATTGGATGCCGTTCCAGAGGAAGGGCTGCCTGATTCACCACAGGCGGTCAGTGCCAGCAGTGATGCAAGCAGGGAGAGCCGGATTGTCGGGCCAGAAGCTCTGGCGCATGTTGTGGCGCATGATGTAAAGAAGGAGCGGGTCATATGAACACCTTGAAATTGGCAGCCTGTCAGGCCAGGGTCGGGATTCAGACTAGCCCGATTCGAGACCCGGATCAACAGAATAAGGCTGCTGGCAGTCGGCAGGTCATGCAAGGGCTTTGACAACTGATGTCAGTGATCCTATGCTCAATGACCAATCTTCTGCCGGAGAAACAACATGCGTCAGTCCGTGCTTCCCGTTCTCAGTCTGCTTGCGTCTACCCTGGTTATCCTAAGCGCCTGCTCGGAGTCGCCAGCGCCTTCCTCTGCAGCGCCGGATTCACCCGGCGTTGCAGATAACCTGCGCTACGATACCCAGATCCGCTGGACCAGTTATGGCATACCGCATGTGACCGCCGACGACTGGGGCAGTCTTGGCTACGGGTTCGCCTACGCAACTGCGCGTGACGGCATCTGCACCATTGCCAGGGATGTACTGATGGTCAATGGCGAACTGTCGGTCAATTTTGGTGAAGACGGCGGTAACATGCAAAGCGACATCTTTCATCGTGCGGTGCTTGATGACGCGATGATAGAAGGTTTCCGCGGCACCCAAAGCAGCTCTGCAACAGAATTCTCCACCGGCTACGTGGCCGGTTACAACCGCTATCTTCAGGAGCATGGCAATGACCTGCCACCGGCCTGTGCCGATGCCGGCTGGGTACGGCAGTTGACCGAACGGGATGTCGATAAACTGACCATTGGTGTGGGTATTCGTTATGGTCTGGGTCTGTTCCAGCGTGAGATGGCCAATGCCGCACCGCCGGGTGCAACAGTGGCCAGTCTGGATACTGACTTTGAGCGCGAGGCCGGCATCGGCAGCAATGCCGTTGCGCTGGGGCGTGATGTGACCGAATCCGGACGCGGCATCCTGCTGGGCAATCCGCACTATCCATGGCAGGGTTCCTCCCGTTTTCACATGATTCACACCACCATTCCGGGCGAGCTGGATGTGATGGGTGTCAGTCTGTACACCACCAACCGGGTCGCTATTGGTTTCAATCACGATATCGCCTGGACACATACGGTGTCCACCGGTATGCGCTCAACCGTTTACGCACTGGAACTGGATCCTGCCGATCCCACCCGCTATCGATACGGCGATGACTACCGCGACATGACCCGGGTCAGTATTGAGGTGCCGCTACGCAATCAGGAAGGCGGCATCAGTCCCGTGTCCCGCGATGTCTACATGACCCATTACGGACCGGTACTGGTGTCCAATCAGTTGCCATGGACTGAAACCACGGCGTTTGCGATCAGGGATGTCAATCTGTACAACGACAAGGCTGCTGTGACCTATGACGCGCTGAACAAAGCGCGCAATATGGATGAGGTGGAAGCTGCGCTGAGCCTGCAGGGTATCTCCTGGACCAACACGATTGCCGCGGACAGGGACGGTACCGCTTTTTACGCTGACATCAGTGTTGTACCCAATGTAAATGCGGATCTGATCGAGCGCTGCAGCGTCGCGGCCGACGGTGTACCGTCCCGTGTCATTCTGCTCAATGGCGCGGATCCAACCTGCGAATGGACGGATTCCCCGCAATCAACGATACCTGGCGCCATGCCGGCTGATAATATGCCCAGAATCCGCCGCGATGATTATGTACACAATGCCAACGACAGCTACTGGCTGTCCACCCCGCGGGAACCACTGGAAGGTTACTCACCGATTATTGGTGCCGAGCGATCAAATGTCAGTCTGCGCACCCGTGCCGGCCTGACATTCCTTGAGGAGGCGCTGGCCAGCGGCAACAAACTGGGCCCACAGGATGTCCAGGACATGCTGTTCAGCCACCGGCACTTTGGCGCTGAACTGTTTCTGGATCAGGTGCTGTCGCTGTGTGATGACGTGACAGAACCTGTCATGTTTGAGGAAAATGCTGTCGATGTATCGCCGGCCTGTGATGTGCTTGCGCAGTGGGACCGTCGCGGCGATGTCGACAGTCGGGGGGCTCATGTCTGGCGTGAGTTCTGGCGCAGTGCGTCGCGCATCAGCAACCGCTATGAGGTTCCGTTTGATGCCAGTGAGCCCGTGACTACTCCGCGGCAACTGGCGGTTAGTCAGCCGGACGTTCGCACCGGGTTATTGCAGTCTCTGGCGCGTGCCCAGACCTTTTTTGAAGGCAACAACATTGCGCTGGATGCCACGCTGGGTTCAGTCCAGTTTGAGCCACGCAATGAACAGCAGGTGCCGATTCCTGGCGGAGACGGGGGCGCCGGTATGTGGAGTGTCATTACGTCGCAGTTCAATCCGGAAGCGGGCGCGTATACCCCTATTCTGCATGGCAACAGTTATATGCAGGTGGTCAGCTGGGACTCCGATGGCCGTGTTGATGCACGCGGCATTCTGAGTTATTCACAATCCGAGGATCCGCGCTCGCCGCATTTTGCTGACCAGACCCGGTTGTATTCACAGAGTCAGTGGCTGGATTTGCCCTTTTACGAAGCAGATATTCTGGCCGATCCGAATCTGGAGACGCTGGTATTACAGGAATAAAAGACAGAGGTGTTATTGATCGTGACGTTGCAAAACTCAAGGCTGGCTGGTGGTCTGCTGGCTGTCATGTTTTTTCTGGCCGGCTGTGCAAACAGCCGGATACTCAGTGAGTGGCCGGAGACCGTGCCGGAACAGCAGGTATTTGTGCAGGCTTACCAGGCTGATGAAATCAATCGCAGCAGGCAGAGTGATATTGAGTACCTCAACTGGATTGTGCGCTTTTATGAAGGCGGGGAGTTGATGACAACCGGCTGGAATGATCTGACGCCTGCAGTGCTGAATGATCTGCAGGGCAGTCAGCTCGACGCCGCGATGAGAAAAAGCACCCGCCTTGGCATGCTGATTTCTGCCGAGTGGGCCAAGGACAATGCGGTGCGTGACATTGATACCGCCATGCTGAGCCTGTGGGGCAGTGTCATGCTGGCTGATGACGATCCACAGGTCAAACTGGCCGCACTGGACCTGATCACGGAAGATGTCGAGAATCTGCTGGCAGGCCGCATGACCCCTGAAGAGGTGACGGAAGAGCGTTACGTCCGCCACCTTGGGCTCGATCCGGATTTTTAATCCGGGCGCCGATCTATTCCGGACGCCGATCTAATCCGGACGCCGATCTAATCCGGACGCCGATCTAATCCGGACGAGAGCACCGCGGATCACCCTGCTGAATACCGACCAGCATTTCGCGGCTCAGTGGCAGAGGATCACAACCATGACCCTGTTCACAGATCATGTCCCACTGCGGTTCAGCCTTGATATGACAATCAAGACAGTTGCCACCAAAGCGGTTGATCACATCGGTAAATCCACGCGTAACGATTTCAGAACCTTCCGCGCTGACATTCAGTTCAAAAAATTCCCAGTCATTGGTGGCCGGGCTAGTGCCTTCAGGCTGCTTGATCATGACCTCGGTGGGAACCAGTTGCACCATTGACCCGACCGGCCATACCCCGCCACTCTCCGAGTTGGCTACCGCCAGAGTTGCCGGCAGGTCACCCAGCAGGTTGTCGACAAAAAAGCCGCGCACGGGTGTCATTTCGGTAATACAGTCGAAGGTAGACTCGTCTACCTGGATGGCTGCGTCGGCTGCTGCTTTCAATTGCGAAATACCGCCGACTGCCATCAGCGTGCCGGCCACCGCGACTGCCATCAAGGTCCTGATTCTGTTCATAGTCTATTGCCTGTCTATTGTGTTGTGAGGATGATTATCGCAGGCAACTATATCGCGCACGATATAATATTGCAATCAATCCGCGTCAATAGCCTGCAGGTGGCTGAGAAATTTGTCCAGCTGCTGTTTCAGCACAATACTGTCTTCCAGTGAAAACCCGACCTGATCAAACAGATTCTGCGGAATGCAGGCACACTTTTTTTTCAGCGCTCTGCCTTTGGCAGTCAGGTGGATATTGACGATGCGCTCGTCCCTGTCATTGCGTCTGCGTTCCAGCAGCCCCATAACTTCCAGTCGTTTCAGCAAAGGAGTCAGCGTATTGGTGGCCAGCAACGCCCGCCGGCCGATGGCGGAAATGGTGCTGGGGCCATCCTCCCACAAAATCATCAGCACAATGTACTGGGGGTACGTCAGTCCCAGTGGTTCCAGCATTGGCTGGTAGAGCCGGGTGACCAGTCGCGATGCCGCGTAGAGCGGAAAACATATCTGGTTTCCCAGTCGCTGGGCATCAAAGTCGTCCGGCAATGCTGCCTTTTTTGTCATGACGTTCGCAGCTCTTTGTGTCTGATGATGATTTTGCTCATGTCATGACGACAGGAGCCGGCTTTTTTGATCAGCTTGTCCTCACAGATATCGCAGCGCACACATTCCTTGAAGTCAATTGCCTCGCGCTTGATGGCGCCGGTAGGACAGGCATGTTCGCAGACCGTACACACGCCACACTGGGGCACGCGTTTTATGCGGAACGGGCTGACCAGTGACACCACGCCCAGCGCTGCACCCAGCGGACAGATGTAACGGCAGTAGAATCGCGGTATCAGCACACATGCCAGCAGGATGGCTGCAAGTATGGCAAACAGCACAGCCGAACCACTCAGGAAGAACAGCGTACCAAAGGGTTCAAAATACTGGAATACGGCAACGTTATTGGCAAACAGTGCGGCGCCCAGAATAAAGGCCAGAATGGCATACTTGAGATAGATGGCCTTGTCGTGAATGCCTTGCGGCACCTTCATCGGCAGATTGTGCAGCCAGCGCTTGGGTGTAAGACGGGTAATGATATCCTGCACCGCACCAAACGGACACAGTGACGAGCAGAACACACGCCCCCACAGCAGCGTTGTCACCAGCGTAAATACTACCAGCATCAACAATGGCAGGTTGTTCATGATGGCAATCGGCCCCTGCAGCAGCACGCCGGTAATGTGTGCCACCGACAGGAATCCGGCTTCCATGATGCCCAGATACACCAGCGTCAGTGTCAGTGCGGCCCAGCGCCAGCGTGCGCTTTTGCGGAAGAACGCAACCAGTACCAGTGTGAAGATCAGCAATGACATGGCCACCTTGTCCCAGGGCGTGACAACCCATGGCGGGTTGCTGAGGAACTTGCGGATCACGCTGTTTTCCGCACGCATGATGCGCTCAATTTCCTGCTCGGTCAGGATAGGGTCTTTGCGCGCCAGATCCATGCCCAGGCCGCTCGGCTGAAACGCCAGATGAAAGGCGTCCAGACTGCCCAGTGGCCGGTAATAGATGTTGATTGGTTCGGTAATATCGTAGCGGTCGTCAATCACCAGTGCGCCAGAGAATTCTGCCCGGCCGGCAATCATGCCGGCATCGGCATTGCCCGCCGTCACCAGGCGGTTGGGCATCATGCGCCGCATGGGCGAGTCACCCTGTTGCAGACTCAGCCGGTCCTGCCGGAACTGCTGGAAACCCGTACCGCCGACCGACAGCAGAATGAGCTCACTGCCACCGAGCTGGGCTGCGGCATCGCGCTCGGCCCGATCGTATGCCGCGCGGCCGATAAAATATTCGCCCAGCGCGGGATGCCCCATGTAGGTGAGCGTCAACTCAAGTTGCTGGCCGCCGGGGATTGGCATGATCATCTGATGAACAATACCTTCCTCTATCAGTTGTTCCCAGCTGTAGTCCTGCATCAGCGACAGAATTTTTTCTGACCGGGCGTTGTCGATCGGGTTGCCGGGTGTAAATCCGTTATAGGCCTCAGCCACCCGGCGGGCCGCCTCGCGAATGCCACGGCTAAGGGCAAACGCGGTTACCGTGGCACCGGCCATACCGTCCACATCGCGTCGAATCTGGAAATCATCAGCAATGTGTTTTTTCTGAAACTGTGCCTGAAAGACCGGGTCTGCCAGAAAGTCACCAACCGTGTTGGTGTAGGACTCCACATAGTTCAGAACCTTGATGCCGGTTATCTGGTTGTCCGTGTCCAGGCCCACCAGCATGGCGATTGGCGCGCTGAAACCGCGTTCTTCCGGTGGCACATCGGCGGTCAGAAACACAAAACCCATCAGTTCAGGTGCACCCGTATCGGCATTATTGCGATAGGCTCGGTAGACGGGTGGTTCACCTTCCTTTTCGGAAAAGCTGTCAGCATCCGGCATCACCTGTGTAAGCCACTCCGGTTGCACATCGGTGGAAAAGGGCGTGCGCACCGGATTGCCTTCAACTGGCTGGCGTGGTGGTTGCGCATGGGTGAGCGAGGCGCTGACCAGAAGGGCCAGGGCGGTCAGAATCAAACAGAGTCTGTGCGAAAACATGGGTAGCGATTTTCCTGTGGCGGATACTGAACGGCGCTAACTATACCGTTGCCGCCCCAGCAGTGGTATAAGAGGGCACTTAAATTTGATGACAATATGTTACACGCAAATACCTGTGGCGCCAGCGTCTCAGGTGGGGGAGGAACGTTGAAATCACTGGAACTGAAGATACCGCCACTGGCGCTGGTACTGATAGCTGCCGCACTGATGTGGTTGTTACAGGGTTTTTACCCGCTGGCAGCACTGTCAGGTCCGGCGGGTCGTGTGCTGGCGCTGGTATCGGCGTTGTGCGGCATAGCGGTGGCCATTGCCGGCGTGATTGAATTCCGCAGGGCCTGCACAACACTGGATCCGACAAAACCGGACAAAGCCTGCCGTGTGGTCAGCAGCGGTATTTTTGCCCGTACCCGCAATCCCATGTATGTGGGTTTGGCGCTGCTTCTGCTGGGACTGTGTTTCTGGCTGGCAGATCTGACGGCTTTTTTGATGCTGGCAGTATTTGTCAGATATCTGGCCCGTTACCAGATAGAACCTGAAGAGCGCCTGCTGCTGCAAAAATTTGGTGCAGAATTTGAGTCCTACACGCAGCAGGTCGGGCGCTGGCTCTGAGTGATCCGGTCAGCTCAGTTGCTGAATTCCTGAAAGGAATTGACGTGCCGGTTTGAACTCGACAGTGCCATGGATTGACCGGTCGGCAGTTCCAGGCCCAGGTCAGCATCAACAATGGCCTCGATGCTGATCAGGGGAATTTCCGAGACGACATTGCCAAACACGGTGACAAACGGAATGTCTGCAGCGTCGCGGCCGGTGCCCAGTCGCAACAGGCCCATGGGCGGGCTGACTTCGCTGGGATCAAACAGATACCAGCGCCCGCTCAGCATCACTTCTACATAGGCATGAAAATCGATCGGACCCACACTGGGGTCGGCGCCGTAATTGATGCCCGAGACAAACCGTGCCGGCATATTCAGGGCACGACAAAGCGCTATCATCAAATGCGCAAAGTCGCGGCACACACCCGCATGATCAATCAGTGTTTCCAGCGCAGAGGTGGTACTTTCTGAACTGCCAATCAGGTATTTGGTGCGTTGTTTCACCCACTGCTGAATGGCCAGCACACGGTAGTAGCCCGGTTGCATGGCGCCAAACTCGTAGTTGGCCAGGGCGCTGAGTTTGTCGGACGGGCAATAGCGGCTGGGGTAGACATACATCAGCACATCCAGCGGTATTTCATGGACCGGCATCTCGTACAGTGTCGATGGGTCATGCCGGTAATGATCGATCTCCACGCAGCCCTGATAATCAACCTGCAGGGGACCGTTATTGGCCTGCAGTCGCAGAAACCGGCTGCCTTCCTCCGGGTGCATCAGGATATGCGGTGTCAGTTGCTGACTGATGGTCAGCGTCTCCTCAAGAACCTGCTGTCGCTCTGTGCAGGCCGGCTGAATATTAAAAACAAAGTCGCTGGTTCTATCGAGTACCTGGTATGCCAAGGTGATAAAAAATTTTAGCCGTACCATATCAGCCGTGCCCTTTTACAGTGCATTTTGCGTGGAATTTTCTGGCAGCGATTGCCGCCCGTCCGGATACGGCCAGCTTATCAGACCTGTCAGTTGAAGTATGCCTGACAATGAGGTTAGCATTGATGCGGACAGCCAGCGAGGGTGTCATCAGCCAGGGAAAATGTATGGGCCAGATAATCCAGATGTTCAGTCACCCCGTCATCACCATTGATGACTATCCGGGCATCGACACAATAGCCGATCAGTTCTACAAAAAAGCCATGGGGCTGATGCAGGAATTCCCCGACGCCGGCCTGATCAGTGACGCCTGGCATAGCGGTAAACGCGCCCGCAATGAAGATGATATCAGGCAGCATGGTTTTACGTCCTTTCACAGCGTAAACCTGGCCAGACGTGATGATTTTGACTTCATGAACAAGGCTGCGCTGGAAGTGTTTGCGCAGTACCTGCAGGTGGTGGGTAAAGCCGGCACCGGCATGAGCCTGGACAGCGCCTGGGCATCGGTTTATGGCAGGGGGCACTATGTGCCCGAACACACACATCCGCTGTCGCACCTGAGCATGGTTTTTTATGCGGCTGCCACCGACGGCACCGGCAAACTGGTGTTTGACAACCCTGCCCGTGCGCACTTTCAGCACTTTTACCCGCCTGAACTGAGCTGGATGCCCTACCGGTTTTCCATCCAGCCCAAAAAGGGCATGTTTGTGGTGTTCCCCAGCTATCTGGTGCATAACACCGAGCCGCATGAAAGCGATGATTTCAGAGTGATCTATTCAGCGAATCTGCAGCTGACGTTCAACCGGGTTACTGATCACTAGCCGGGCCATTAGCGCAATTTCTGACTGAGCAGTGCGTGTTCTTCCTGATTCGCAGAATTCATCTGGCTGCGAAACACGGTAGGTGTCATGCCGTGCATTTCCTTGAATGATTTGTTGAACGATGACAGGGACGCATATCCCACATCCATTGCAATATTGGAAATCTGCGCCTCATGTTCCACCGATTCAAGCAGGCGGGTGGTAGCCTTTTTTATGCGATATTCGTTTAAAAACTGGTTGAAGTTGCGGTAGTGCAATTTTTTGTTGATAAAACGTCGCAGCATGTATTCCTGCATATGCAGTGCGCCGGCCAGATCCTTGATGGTCAGACCAAGCTTGGCATACAGTTGATCTTTTTCCATGGTTTCCTGCAGACGCTGGAACAGTGCCTTGTCTGATCGGGTTTCAAAATTCCTGACATTAACGCTGGTTCTTGAGTCACTGCCCCTGACCAGATGAGGAGAGTCTTCGTGCAGGCGAAAAACCACGATATTAAAAAACAGCACACAGAGAAAAATCACCGCAAAATAGAAAATCCGCACCACACTGGGCAGAAAATACAGGAAGCCGGACGCAACAATGACGGCCACAATCAGGCCCATGGAAACGACGAAGGGAGCGCGCAGACGCCGGCGCGGTTCGACCAGATCGTTGTGGAAATGGCGTATCGCCATGTAGATGGCATGGGTTGCAAAAAACAGCATGGTGGTTTGTGGTACATACATTAATACGGCGTACCACAGGGTGTCCAGTTCGCCGCCGGTGCTGATGATGGTCGAGCCTGCCAGTCGCAGGCTGGTGTAGGCCAGCAGGATGCCCCAAGCCCAGTTCGGTATGGCTGACTCATCGGTAAACAGATGGCGGCTGATCAGCCACAAAAGGAAGGGGGCACTGATGGCCAGTGCGCGGACTACCTGTTGCAAGAAAATGGGGGCGGTCAGCGTGGCAGGCATTACCAGCACGATATAGGCAATCAGGCAGAAGCTGTAAAATGCTACCAATCGACCCAGTTTCTGATGGCGGTAATGCGCCAGATATGAGAATCCCATGAACAGCAATTGTGAAATTGCGAGTGCACTGACTGAATAATGCAATATGAGCTGTGTCATAGCAGATTCGTCTTATTGTTGTTTTGATATTAATCAAGATAATCCACGGGAAATGATTAAGCAATAAAATTTGCTGACAGATTTTTTTAAACGGCAAGGCAAGGCTGCTGTTCGGAATTCGTCAGGCCTGTCTATTCTGCAATCGCCGGATTTCAGAGTTCGTCAGAACTATTTTCATATTACGCAAGACTTGATGGCAGGGCATGTAAGGTAATGCAACAGAGCGTTACGTTCAGTAAGAAATAAATAACAATAATCAGACGAGGACTCTACATGCTTATCAATCGCCATGGCTCACTGCGCCCGCGTTTTACCCGTAATACCAGCGCGCTGTGCGTCGCCGTTTCAATGTCAATGTTTGCTCTTTCATCCACCACCCATGCCCAAAACAACACGCCCGAAGTGGAAGAGGTGCTTGTCACCGGTTCCTTTATCCGTCGCAGCGAAGGCCTGAACGCCGCATCGCCGGTTACTCAGCTGAGCGCCGAGGATCTGGAAGCGCAGGGCACCGTCAATATGGCCCAGGTCGTGCAGAATTTAACATTCAACAATGGCACTGCCGTTACCAACTCCATCCAGGGGGTCACCAGTACTACCTCCAGCTTCAATTTGCGCGGTCTTGGCTCAAGAGCCACGCTCACCCTGATTGACGGTAAACGAATTGCAACCGATAACGTTCAGTCCATGCTGCCGGCATCGGCGCTGCAGCGCATCGAAGTGGTAACTGATGGCGCGGCTGCGCTTTATGGCACTGACGCGGTGGCCGGTGTGGTTAACCTGATTCCCTACAGCTCCTATGACGGCTTTAAGGCCGAGTATTTTGAAGAGGGTGACAGCCGGGGTGATTACCGCAAGGTGGAAACCTCTTTTCTGGGAGGCAAAAGTTTCGGCAGTGTGGATCTGGTGGTTGCCGGTTCCTACGTGGATGCCTCAGCGCTGGAATGGGCGGAACGTCCTGACTACGTCAAGTCTGGTCTGACCCACAACGGTGGCTCAAATCCCGGCAATTTTCTGGTGCCGAACCGCGATGCCAATGGTGATTTGACCGGCACGTCCGGCAGCCGCGTCGATCCCAGCTGTGGATTTAAAACCGAACCTGATCAGGTGAGCAATGGCAATAACGCCTGGGGCAATCCGCTGGGCGGCCGCTGCTTTATGAGTTTTGGCGATACCCGGGACTTTCAGCCGGAGTTTGATACGTCATCGCTGTACGGCAATCTGAACTGGGACGTCAATTCAGATATCACTTTCCGATCACAGGTTATCTGGAACCGCCAGGTTACCCGTAACCGTAACAACACCGGTAACCCGGGCGCCCGAACCGCAGATCTTCCCATCGTCCGCGGGGAACTGCCGGGCAACAACTTCCGCGCAAGAACATCTACAGGCGCAGATCTGTTCGCAGAGCCGGCACGGGACGGCACCGGGGCAATCATACTGGACGGGTACGGCCGGCCACTGCCGCTGCGTAATGCCTCAGGTCAGGTGCAGTTTGCCAACAACCGGTTTGCCTCCATAGACAGTGATCCATTGGGCGGTGTGCCGTTCAGTGAAGATGTCAGTATCAATGGTTCACAGTGGCTGCCTTTCGGCAAGCCCGAGGCAAACACCATCCCGACGGAAATGCAGAAATACGGCCATATTCAGATGAACCATGGTGACCGGCGTGCACTGCGCTTTTCAACAGGGCTGGATTTTACCGTGCCGATGCTGGAAGGCTGGCGTGGTACCGCCAACTATGTCTACAGCCACTATGACAATGTGGGCAACAGCACGCAGCAATTCAGCCTGGGCGCTGTTGCGCAAGGTCTGAACTGCGATGTTGTCAATGACGTCAACAGCTGTTTCAACCCGTTTGGCGCAACTGATGCGCGGTTCAGAACGCCTCAGCACGTAGCCGACGCGATCTTTACCCAGGATCAGGTGGATGACCGGGATTCTCTGCAGACCTTTGACATTATCTTCAGTGGTGACGTGCGGCTGGGCAATTTTGAATTACCGGGCGGCGTTATCGCCATGGCGGCCGGTTACCAGCGCCGTGAAGAAACTGACAAGAACGGTCCCAGTGCGACTTCCATCCGCAACGACCAGTTGATTGGCGTGCAGGCGCTGCCCACCAGTCAGAGTCGTACCAGTGACTCATGGTTTGCCGAGCTGGCATTTCCAATACTCGACAATCTGGAGCTGTCTGCTGCAGTACGCGACGAAAGTTTCAGTACCGGCCAGGGTGCAGTGGTCGACAAGTTCGGTCTGGTCTATGTACCCACCGACTGGCTGAGCATGCGCGCTACCATGGGTGAGGCATTTATCGTGCCTACGTTGTCTCAGCTGAATTCACCTGAAGTCTGCGGGCTGAGCAACGTGGATGATCTGTTCTCACCCTTTCAGGGCTTCATTACTTCCTGCCGTACCGGGAACCCGAATCTGTTTTCCGAAGGTTCGGAAAGCCTGTCGTTTGGTGTGGATCTGGCCTTGCTCGACAACCTGACCTGGTCACTTACCTGGAGCGAAACAGACTTTGTTGACCGTATCGTGAGCACCACAACACAGGACATCATCCGTTCAGACTACCGCAACTTCAGAGAAGCATCGGGTTTTAATCCGACAGACGCCAATCCCTATCCGACGCTGGCGCAACTGCAGTCCTGGATGAACGATCCGCGTTCAGACAAGCGTATTATTCGCAACGCGGCTGACATCACTACACCCGACAGAATCCTGCAGAGTGACTCAAATGCGTCGTCCATGCTGGTGCGTGCCTGGGATACCCAGATTGACTATGACTTCAGTCTGGATGATCTGAGCCTGAATGGCTGGGGTGATATCAGCATGCAGTTGCAGGCAACCTATGTGGATACCTACAGTTTCCAGATGGCAGCAGATCTGCCAGTCATGGAAGCGGTCGGCAGGCAGAACAATGACTTTGGCGCGGTGCCGACCATTCCGCAGATCCGTGCCAACCTGCGCATCAACTGGTCACTGGGTAACCACACGGTCAGCACGACGACACGGTTTATCGATGAGGTGTCGTTTGATGCCAACGAGTTCAGCTTCCAGCAGTTCTTCCCGGGCGCTGAATGGGGTGGTCCAACGGAGTCTCTGCGCGCCTGGACCCAGCTGGACATGTTCTACTCCTACCGGGGACTGGAGCTGTTCGGCAGCGATGTCAATCTGTCAGTGGGCGCTCGCAACCTGACCGACCGTATGCCGCAGAAAACCGGCATGATTGCCGGTGTGGCGGCTGAATCCCAGGATGTTCTGGGACGGGTGGTCTACGGCCGGGTGAACTTCAACTTCTGATCAACAAACGTTGACTGCAACAACCGGAAACCCTGCCCGACAGCAATGTCGAGCGGGGTTTTCCGGTTATTCAAGGCCCTGCGCCAGCGCAGCCGCCCCATCGGTGGCTATCTGCCGGGCCTGCTCAAGCAATCGTGCGGCTGCCTCGGGAGCATGCACGCCACGTGAGGCATCGGCATCAACAAAATCCCAGCGAAACTGCGCCTGGCGATGCGCCCGCTGCGCTGCCGCAAGGGCCGGGTGATCAGGGTTGTCAGTCTGCGCCGTGGACAACGCATCCATCAGAGTGCTCAGCGCTGATTCGGTCTGGGCAAGTAACGTATCGGTATTCTGCTGGATACGCTGAGTGCGTTGTGTCATTCGTGCAGCGTCACCGCGATGACAACCCATGCAGGCCTGCTGCACTTGCTGCAGTGGGCTGCGGATCCAGTGATCGGTGATTTCGCTACCCTGGAACTGCACGCGGGGCATGTGACAGTCTGCACAGCTGACACCCACGGCGGCATGTGGTCCCTGACTGTGCAATTCATAGTTGGGGTGTTGCACCTTGATCAGTCCGGCACCCGTCCCGGGGTGGGTCCAGTCACTGAATCCCAGATCCGCATAAAAACGTTCGATGCTGTCCGGTTCCAGACCGTTTGCCCACGGAAAAACCAGTTCATTTCCATCGCCGCGAAAATAATATTCGACGTGGCACTGTGCGCAAACGTAGTCACGCATTTTTTCGGGTGGCGCAGCATCAGGATCGATGCCCTGCGACTGCAATGCATTGCGCAGTGCGGGACGGGTGATGGTCAATGCCATGGTGCCAGGCTGATGGCAGTCGGCGCAACTGCTGCCATGATGCACGCGTGCCGCAATATCCTGATAGGACATGGCATTCAGATTGTCCCAGCCCAGTTCTGCGACCAGCGCAGGGGCTTCGGCAGCATGACAGTGAATACAGCCGGCCGGCTGCTCGCGCTCCAGTGTACGGCGGCTGTTGCGCTGATCCGCTTGCGCATAGTAGTGCGCTCGTGCAGCGTTATACTCCAGTTCAAAGGCCATGCCTGCCCAGGCGCGGGCGCGGAACGGATTTTCGGCCAGGCGATCATGCTGCGGGCTGGTATCGGCGCCGTTACCCTGCAAAAAACCGCCCTGAAAATAAGAGGCAACATGCAGCGGATACAGTGTTTGCCATAACGCCGGATCGGTCGCACTGCTCAACTGCTCGCCGCGCTGCAGTTGCTGCCAGCCGAACCCCAGCGCGAGTAGCATCACCACTGGCAGGCTGGCCAGTGCCAGCAGTTTTGCCCATCGTTCACGCATAGCTGACCTCACGCCATATCAAAGAGTTCCGAGTGAATGCGACGCAGTGGCACGCCAAGCACGCGCAGATATTTTTCCATATTGACAATCATCGGGCGCGGACCACAAATAAAATACTCATAGTCTGCGCGATTGTCCGGGAGGTGTCGCTGCAGGATGTCCCGGGTAATCCAGCCAGTTTCACCGTGCCACTGCGCAGGTGGTGACTCAAGCACCGGCACGCTGGTCAGGTTCAGGTTTGCCGCCAGGGCGGTGATGTCCTCTCGCCGGGGTATGCGCTCAAATTCACTGTGCGCGGCAAACAGGACGTGCAGGCGTTTGTCGTTTGCGGCCAGCAGACCTTCCAGCATACTGATGACCGGCGCGACACCAATGCCGCCGGCGATAAACACAAATCCGGGTGCCTGAGGATAGTGCGAACAGGAAAATATACCATACGGCCCGTCCACACAGGCCGGCGTGCCAACCGGGTAGTTTGCCAGCGTGGCGGTGAAATCGCCCAGCGCCTTGATGGTAAAACACACACTGCCGTCCGCAGTCGGTGCACATGAAAAAGAGAAGGGATGTTCCTGCATGGTAAAGGGTGAATGCCCCAGGCTGAGCCAGGCGAACTGCCCCGGCGTGAACTGCATACCATTGTGCCCCACTGGTCTGAGCACCAGCGTACGACTTTCACCACGTTCAGCGCGGTTTTCCACCAGTTGCCAGGGCCGGGCGGCCAGTCGCCAGGGTCTGATCAGACGGACAGTGACTATCAGCGCTACCAGAATCAGCAACATCAGCACCAGTGCAAATGCCAGGACCGGTGTCGCGCTGTAGTAACCAATGGCAAACAGATGGGCCACCACCAGACCAACCACCGTCAGTGCCAGAAGCAGATGCAGAATGCGCCAGTGGTTATAGTGTAGCTGCAGTGTGCGGCGCCAGACCGAGGTCACTACCAGCAGTGCCAGCACCAGTAGCGCCAGCCAGCCACTGGTGAGCGCCCAGTCAGCCGGCAACAGACGTTGCCAGCGGGCGGGATCGTCAGCCAGCAGAAACAGCGGGTGCAGCAATACCAGCATCACAAGAGCGCTGGCGGCATACCGATGAAAGTAATAGATGATGTCGATGCCAAAGGGCGCAGTGGGCTGGCGCAACCGCGCTGTCAGCGGAAACTGGCCCAGCAGCAGGCCCAGCGCACCAAAACCCAGCGCAATACCACTTTCCCACCAGAAACCGCCCTTGGCCGGCACCGGCGTGGTGAGCATCAGCAGCAGCGGTGCCAGCGCCAGCAGCGCATACAGCGTGAACCAGCTCAATGCCTGAATGCGCAGTGGTACGGTCATCTGTGTCCCCCGCGGGTCAGTGTTGTACCCGTCAATTGATTACATGAGCTTATCGACAATATGAACTTTATGTGTCAAATAAGCGAATTTTTGTCAAGCAAGATTCATAAATATCAAGAAAATCTGTCACACAAGTCTCTCTATAATGCGCTCGCACTAAACTGTTAGAGCCGGCGCCCTTTTTGGGTGCGCGGGCATTTCTCCTAACCAAAAAACACTGACCATAAAGTGTCAGGTTTACGTCATATTACCTGGAGTTACAAGATGAAGTTCAGAAAAAACCTGTTGAGTCAGGCAATTATAGTTGCGCTGTTTACGGTGCCGGCTATGGAGCTGGTGGCACAGACGCCCGGATCAGCTAATTTTGCTATCGCACAGGCAGGTGCAACCGGTATGGTCGCGGTGACCGGAGAAATCAGCGGTGTGGTAACAGATGCCGTGCGAGGCGTTTATCTGGTTGGCGCAGAGGTGCGCATCAGTGGCATTGAAGTTGTAGCCGTAACGGACAGCGAAGGACGTTTCACACTGCGTTCGGTGCCAGTCGGCAACTACACGCTGGACGTCAGTTATCTGGGCCGCCCGTCGCGCCAGGCCACAGTAACAGTGACCGGCAATCAGGTGGCGACAGTAGACGTGGTGCTTGGTGCAACAGGTGAAAATGACCAGGTAATAGAGAGTATGGTAGTGATCGGCGCGCGCCCGCAGGCTGAATCCGAAGCCAGGGCACTGCAGATGCAGCGCTCTTCCGCTGCCATCATCAGTGTGGTGTCGGCAGACGCCGTGGGTCAGTTCCCGGACCAGAACATTGCTGCGGCGCTCTCACGTCTGCCGGGTATCGCGGTTCAGCGCGACCAGGGGCAGGAGCGTTCAGTCAGTCTGCGCGGCGCGCCATCGCGCTGGAGCACGATTTCATTTGACGGCGTCAACGTGATTGCGCCCAGTGGTAAATCCGCGCGTACCGACACAGTGCCTGCGGCCATTGGCAGCGCTGTTGCTGTGCGCAAGGCAGTGACGCCAGCCATGCAAGGTGAGTCGCTGGCAGGCAATGTTGATATCATCACCCGGGGCGCGTTTGATTATCGGGGCTTCAAGTCTGCCTTGAACGTTGGTGCCGGTTACAACGAACTCGGCGGCACGGATCAGAATGAGATTGGCGGCTTTGTTGCCAATACATTCGCCGATGGGCGTTTTGGTGTGCTGGTGTCGGCATCGCGATACGAGCGCGACATGATCACCGACAACTTTGAGACTGACTGGGAAACCGGAGAGGATTCCCAGGACCGTGAACCCGGTTTCGAAGATCGCGCCTGGGCGGATGCACACCAGAACAAACTTTACCGCCTGACTCGCAGCAATACTGCGTACTCCGGCCGGTTTGACTTCCGTCCATCTGACGAACATCATTTTTTCTTCAGCTCCATCTACACCGAATTCACCGATGATGAGTTGCGCAATGCTCACGAATTCGATTTTGATGACGGCGCAACGCGTACCGACCGTGCTGATGTGACACGCGGCTATGCCGATGTCCGTACCGGCAACACCCCGTTGCAGGGTACAATCTACGGTGTGGAACTGGACAGCTCCCTGAATTCCAACAGGACACTGGAAAGCATTTTCACCAATACGCTTGGCGGTGAACAGCGATTCGGTGACTGGGATGCCTCCTGGCGGCTCAACTACAGTAATTCCCGTTCCGAGAGCGGACCGTCTATCCAGTCGGCCTGGAGAAGCCCTCGCGGAGCAGATGCGTTCAGCCATCGTCCGACTGTGGTCTATGATTACACCGACCGGGCAAGACACGGCGTCAGGCTTTACGAAACCATCGTAAATGCCGATGGGTCGCTCTCGCAAGGTGCCGTGAAGCGCTCTCTTGATCCACAGGATTACGAGTTTGTCCGACTGCGGAACAATGAACGGTTACAGGACAGTGAGTCCTCCAGCGTGCGTCTGGACCTGAGTCGTGATCTGACACTGTTCGGCCGACCGACTGATTTCCAGTTTGGTTTCCAGTACGACGACAGATCAAAGAAGGACACCCGCCAGAGGCAGGAAATTTCTTCGGGCGCACTTGCCGATGCCGGCGTCGCTTTCCCGACTACCGATGATTTTGCCATCAATGATCCGTACCAGGGCGCACTACCGCTGGGTTATACCTTCCGCTACTTCTCGGACAGTGGTCTGCGGAGCCTGTGGAGCAGTCTTGCCGGACAGGGTCTGGCCGAAATCGACGCTAACGACTCACGGACCAATAATTACGAGGTCACCGAAACCGTGCTGGCCGGCTATGCGATGGCAACCACCTATTATGACTGGGGTAACATCCTGACGGGTGCACGTGTTGAACGCGTAGAAAACACCGGCAGCGCTCTGGTCCGGTTCGGAAATAATTTCGAGCCTGCCAAGGTTGGCGGCGACAGCGTTGAGATATTCCCCAGTGTGCACGTGAACTGGGACATCAACGACGAGCTCAAACTGCGCCTTTCAGCCAACAGCGGTGCGGCGCGGCCTGATTTCACCGTCCTGCGGCCGAACTACACCGTCTCTGACGAGAACGAAACAATCAGCGGCGGCAATCCGCTGGCTGGTCCGGAGAAGGCTGTCGGCGGTGATGCCTACCTCGAATGGTACATGCCATCTGGCGCCTTCTTCTCTGTTGGTGCGTATTACAAGGCGCTGGATGATGTGCTCTTCACTGTCACCCGGCCGCGCTTCGGCAGCGATGTCTTGAACCAGACCGGGGTTGACCGGTCCGGGTACGAGTACACGACTATCGATAATGGTGGCAGTGGTCATATCGCCGGGTTTGAACTTGCAGTGTCACAGACGCTCGAGCCGTTCGCAGACCGTATGAACCTGCCAGACTGGGTGAGCGGTTTCGGCTTCCGCGGCAACCTGACGCTCAACGATTCGGAGAGCGAAACGCCTGACGGTCGCAAGATCCAGTTGCCCGGTTCGTCCGACACCATCTACAACCTGGCGCTGTCCTATGAGCGCTATGATCTGTCGACTCGGCTCAGCTGGCAGTACCGCACCAAGTGGATCGACAGCATCGGCAATGGCGACATTCTGGGTGACGGCTACTGGGATGAAGTCGGTCGTCTGGATTTCAAGGTAGGGTATTCGTTTAATGAGAACGTTAATGTCTATCTGGAAGCGAACAACCTGCTGGAAGAGCCGGGTATCCGTTATGAAGGTGAGACGTACCGGGTCTCTGAGTACGAGGAGTTCGGGCGCCGCTACATGATCGGCCTGCGCATGAACTTCTGACTATGACGTTCCAGCTATGACGTTCTAAAAAGACATGCCCCCTCCGGTGAACGCCGACGGGGGCATTTTTCAAATAAATCGCGGGAATCATACTCATGACAAATGCAATTTTTATCATCAAATCCCGGCGTCACCTGCTTCATGCAATTGTGCTCGCTGCGCTGATGGCCGGTGGTCTGACAGTAACGCCGGCCATGGCACAGAACACACTGGTACCCGAGGGTGAAACATCACCCTATATCGCCACAGCTTTCCCGGATCGCATCGTGCTGACCGCAACTGCCGACCCCGCACATGCCCAGACAGTCAACTGGCGTACCCGCAGCTCCGTTAATACGGCCTATGCCCAGATTACCAAAGCTACCGGGTCACCCGCACTGCACCTGACCGCACAAAATATTCAGGGCGAGACGCAGGCGCTGGATGCGCACAACGGCATGGCTCATCACCATCATGTAACCTTTACCGGTCTCGAGCCGGACACGCTGTATGCCTACCGTGTCCGGGGCGACAACACCTGGAGCGAGTGGTTTCAGTTCCGCACCGCAACAAATGATTTCTCGCCACATTCGGCAATCTATTTCGGTGACGCGCAGAACGCCGTCAAGTCCCACTTTTCACGGGTCATGCGTGAAGCCTACAGCACTGCGCCACGTGCACAGGTCATGGTGCATGCCGGTGACCTGGTCAATTCTGGTGGCAACGACAACCATGACGATGAGTGGGGTGAGTGGTTTGATGCCGGCAGTTTTATCAACAGCATGCTGGTGAATGTCGCTGTTGCCGGTAACCATGAGCATATCCGCACAGAAACCGGTCCGCGGGTACTGATGCCACAGTGGCCGGTGCATTTCCGGTTTCCCGGCAATGGTCCTGCGCCGCTGAACAACACGGTCTATTACATGGACTACCAGGGTGTGCGTTACATAGGCCTGGATTCCCAACAGGCGTTGCAGGATGAAGCGCTGCTGAAACTGCAGGCCGACTGGCTGCGTGGCGTGCTCAGCGACAATCCCAATCGCTGGACCGTTGTGAGCTATCACCACCCGATGTTCTCTGTATCACTGGGTCGCGACAATCCGCCGTTGCGTCAGCAGTGGCAGCCGGTGTTCGACGAATTCAATGTGGATCTGGTCCTGCAGGGCCATGACCACACCTATGGTCGTGGTGAAAACGTGGCAAGCGGCGCGTCGGGTCAGATGAACGGTGCCGGTCCCATGTACGTAGTGTCGGTTTCCGGCCCCAAGATGTATATGCTGGGCGACCAGTCTGCGGCAACCATGGATCGGGTTGGCGAGGACGTGCAGTTGTTTCAGGTCATGGAGTTCCGCGAAGACCGTATTGTGTATCAGGCCCGAACGGCAACCGGTGAGTTGTACGATGCCTTTGATATTGAGCGGGCGAGCGATGGCAGCAAACGTGTCATCGATCGTCGCCCGGATACGCCGGTCAGCCTGTGCAGCAATCCCGAGGCGCGCACCGGTTCAAGCTGCTGGAGTGGCAGCAGTTTTTTGCAGCCGGATCTGTAACAGCTGATATGTGTCAGAAAACCGGAGCCCTGTGCTCCGGTTTTTTTTGCTTGCCTTGTCCGACTGGGTTAATCTTGAACGCGCCGTTACCAAAAACACGCGCAATTCAATGCCTCAAAGTCAGGGGAATGCAAGAATGAACAAAACAATGATATCCGTCGCCCTAATGAGTCTGGTGTTATCTGCTGACGGAATCGCCCAGCAGACCGAACAGTATGATTACTGGGCACCGCAGCGGGCCATGGTGCAGCGCGGGCAGCAGGCGGTATTCATGTGCAATGGCCTGTTCACCAGCAACCGTACGCTGGAGCAGGTGTTCAGCCAGGAACTGGCTTTTCTGCGCAATCCCGTTGGTACGGCTGACGGCGGTGACTACCAGATTGACTCCGAGCGTCGCGCGGTGGAAGTCGGCGCGCCGGGTGATGTGCCGGTGATGCGCGCGGTGTTCCGGGAAGGCATAGGCTGCATCATTCTGCCGCCGGATCAGACGCTGGCAGACATCGACAGTCTGCCCGAACTGACCCTGCCGCTACCTGCCGGTGATGCGGCACAGATACCCTGGCCCGACGTCGACCTGATCGAACCGCAGGCATTACCCGCCAATATCGATGCCAATGCCCTGCAGGCGGCTTCTGACTGGGCCTTTAATCGTCCGACCCCGGAGCAGGACACGCTCAGCCTGGTGGTGGTTTACAAAGGGCAGATCATCCTGGAACGTTACGCGCCCGGTATTGATGTGGCCACGCGCACGCGTACCTGGTCCACGGCCAAGAGTATTGCTTCCACCTTGATCGGCATGCTGGTTGACGATGGTCAGCTGGCCCTGGATAAACCGCTGAATCTGGGCTGGCAGCCACAAGTGGACGCCGTCGAATCCGACCCGCGACGTCACATCACGCTCAGACATGTGCTGAATATGAGCAGCGGGCTGGAAAGTCCTGACAACGGAGGCATGGAATATGCAACCGGGTCAGGACTTTCCTATTGGGCGGGCGCCAGCTCCGTCAAGGGCGCCCTGAGTCGCGCCATGATCCGGGAGCCCGGCACACACTGGGACTACGAGAACTACGACACCATACTGGGTGTGTATGCCATGAAGCTGGCGCTGGGTGGCGAAAACGCGTACGCCGAGTTCCCCCGCAAAGCCCTGCTGGATAAAATTGGCATGCGCAACACCCTGGTCAGCACCGATCGGTTTGGTGACTTTGTGCTCAGCAGCCAGGTCTACACCAATGCCAGAGACCTGGCACGGTTTGGTCTTCTGTACCTGAACGATGGCATGTGGAATGGTGAGCGGCTCATTTCAGAGGACTGGATTGAATTCTCCCGCACCCCTGCGCCCGCCACGGTGGGTCGGGGTGGTCAGTACGGCGGGCAATGGTGGCTGGTGCCGGAAGGGCGCACTGACATCCCGGCGGATGCCTACTCCACCAATGGTAACCGTGGCCAGTACACCGTGGTTGTGCCATCGCATGACCTGGTGATTGTGCGCCGGGGTCTGGATTATGGCAGGCAGGGGTTCAGTCAGTGGGATCTTGCGCGGGAAGTGCTGAAGGCGGTGGGGCCGGCGCAGTGAGTCAGGCTTTGTTTGTTGCTTTGGGTTGGCATGCATAATATGTCGATATATTCTATAAATATCGACTTATCGTCTTGACGTGTCGATGTCATCGACATATTCTGTAAACATGTCGAAAAAAACAGATGATGTAAATATATGACTTGGGATCCAGCCAAGCCATATAACAACCTCCCTTTGTTACCACCGGCTCAAGAGTTGGAGACAAAGGCCGTCCTGAAACGCTGTATTGTCGCCAGGGCAGCACTTGCCGAACTCAAGCAGGCAGCTGAGCTTATTCCTAACCAGGCGATGCTGATCAACACTCTGCCACTCCTGGAGGCAAAAGACAGTTCAGAAATCGAGAATATCGTCACCACGACTGACATTCTTTTGCAGTTTGCCTACGGCAATCAGGCACGTGCAGACTCAGCCACCAAGGAGGCTTTGCGATACCGCAGGGCGCTTTACGAGGGTTGGAAAACATTAGCCCATCGTCCGATCAATACCAACATGGCCGAATCAATCTGCAGCCAGATAAAAGGTGTTGATATGGCGGTGCGGAAAGTGCCGGGCACTACGTTGGCCAACGACAGAACAGGTGAAGTAATCTACACGCCACCCCAGGGTGAAAAAGCGCTTCGTGATCTTCTGAGCAACTGGGAAAAGTTGCTTCAAGAACACCCAGATCTTGACCCTTTGGTTCGTATGGCGGTGATGCATTACCAGTTCGAAGCAATCCATCCGTTTACAGATGGCAATGGACGTACTGGTCGCATTCTGAATATCCTGTACCTGGTGCAGGAGGGATTGCTCAATCTGCCAATCCTGTATCTGAGTCGTTTTATCATCGCCAATAAGGGGCGATATTATGATAGTTTGCTGGCAGTCACCCGGGAAAATGCGTGGGAATCCTGGATTCTATACATGCTGGATGCAGTTGAGAGCACTGCATTGTGGACGACACACAAAATCGTCAGTATCCGTAACCTTGCCGATGATACGGCGGATCATGTGCGGGCGCAGTTACCGAAAGTCTATAGCCGTGAACTGATTGATGTTCTGTTTCAACAACCTTACTGCCGAATCAATAATCTCGTAGACGCTGGCATTGCCATGCGGCAAACAGCCTCGGAATACCTCAAAAAGCTGTCCGCTATAGGCGTGCTGACTGAGAATCAGGTAGGCAGAGAAAGAATATTTGTACAATCCAAACTGGTTCACCTGCTTACGACAGATGACAATGAATTTGAACCGTATCCCCGGCACGGGACACGTTTTCCGTCATCGTCCAAATGAAAATATAACTTCGTCCAAATGAAAATAAAGTGACTCTTATAGTCGGCAGCCCCATTGGTATATACTCAGGGTTTTAATGTTGGGAGTCAGCCATGCCTGATCGTCTGGTCGTCATCACCGGCGCCACCAGTGGTATTGGTGCCGCCTATGCCGAAGCGTTTGCGCAGCGCGGGTATAATCTGCTGCTGTGCGGGCGGCGCGAAAAAGAGCTCGGAGAACTGGCCGGTCGGCTGGCGCAGCAATATTCAGTGTCTGCAGAACTGCAGCTCGGCGACCTGGCTGATCTGCACGATCTGCAGGCCCTGGTGGACACCGTCACGCAGTTGCCCAATCTGGATGCCATGGTCAATAATGCCGGTTATGCTGTTGATGGCCGCTTTGGAGAGGTTGACTGGCCACAGCATCAGGCGCTGCTGGATGTGCATGTGACCGCAACCACACAGCTGACGCATGCGGCTTTGCCCAATCTGCTCAAGGCAAAAGGCATCCTGATCAACGTTGCCTCGGTTGCCAGCTGGATTCCCACCGCGCAAAGCGCCCTGTATGGCCCGACCAAGGCGTACGTGCGAAGTTTCACCGAAAGCATTGGCCTGGCTTATCGCCATGATGGTCTGAAAGCCCTGGCACTGTGCCCGGGTTTCACCGTCACCGACTTTCATTCCCGCATGGGTATCAACCCGGACAAGTTCTACAAAAAGAAAGGTTTCACCAGGGCCTGGACAGCCGGGCAGGTGGTCAGCCAGTCATTCAGGGATCTTGACAGAGGCCGTCTGATCTCAGTGCAGGGCTGGAACTACAAACTGCTGGTGTTTTTTGTGAGACACTTGCCCATGCGGTGGTTGTTTGCCGCGCTGGGGCGTTCCCGGTCAGCGCGGTAAAATCAGCCGCCAAACTTATTACAGGCAAGGAGTTAACCATGTCATTCGCAACGTTCACCGGCGCTGGTGAATACAATGAATTCCGCCAGCACGATCTGCGCAAGCGTCGGCTGGTGATGGTCGATGGCAATCTGATGGCAAACGACAGTAATCATCTGGTCGGCCAGTCGGCACGGGTCTACCAGAATGGTTACTGGGGATTTGCAGCAGCCACAGAAGCCACCGGCGCGGAAAAGCTGGGCAATATTGCACTGGCCAATGCCAAAGCGATGCAACTGTTCGGCGGAACCAGCCGACCGTTGCCCGGTGAGGGCAGTCAGGGCGAATACGGCATCGTCTGCCAGCCAAACTGGTCATCTGAACAGCTGATCGAATGGCTGCAGGCGGTCAATGATCTGGCGCGCTTACGCTATGACAAGCTGGCATCAGTCACGCTGCTGGCCATGGATGAGTACCACGACAAATATGTGCAGAACAGTGTTGGGGCACGCGTCTACAACAATATCTCCAGGGCGCTGGCGTACATGACGCTGACCGTCAAGGACAAGGACGACAAGCCGGTCAAACTGACACAGATCATCAGCGGCAAAGGCAGCTTTGGTGATCTGGACATGTCACTGGGATCAGTGGAAAAACAGCTGGATGAGCTCTACCAGCACTTGCTGGCCAAGCGCGAAGCGGTGCACGCCCAGGGCGGTCTGCAGACCGTGGTGCTGGCCCCGGATCTGGCCGGTATTCTGGCACACGAAGCGATGGGGCATCCGTGTGAGGCTGATCTGGTGCTGGGCGGTGCCGTGACCGGCGACCTGCGTGGTCAGCGTATCGCCAGCGAACTGGTCACCATGATTGATTTCGCCCACAGCTATAACGGCGAAGAACTGCTGATGCCGGTATATGTGGATGATGAGGGCACCCCGGCGCGTGATGTCACCCTGATCAGGGACGGTATCCTCACCGATTTTATGCATAATCGCGAAACGTCAGTCAGCTTTGGCGATCAGGTCACCGGCAATGCCCGCGCCTATGCGCCGGACGACGAGCCACTGATTCGTATGCGCAACACCGCAATTCTGCCCGGCACCAGCAAGCTCGAAGAGATGATCGCCGGGGTGGAAGATGGCTACTATCTGATGAAAACCGGCAACGGTCAGGCCGATACCACCACCGAATTCATGTTTGGTGTAAACCTGGGATACGAAATCAAAAACGGCAGGCTGGGCCGTGCCATCAAGGACACCACGTTGTCCGGTTCCGCCATCAAGATGCTGCAGTCAGTGGACGCTGTTTCTGCGGATATGCGCTGGGAGAATTCAGGGTATTGCGGCAAGAAGCAGCCGATGGTTGTGTCCATGGGCGGGCCGGCACTGCGGGCCAAAGCACAGCTGGGAGGTGAATAATGCAGGAACAGGCAAACGCCATACTCAAGACGCTTGGTGACGCCGGGTTTGATGACGGACGCGTGACCGTGCAGCAGACCGATGTCAATGAATTGAACATTGCCCACAACCACGTCAGCCTGATGCGCACCACACAGAGCCTGTCACTGTCACTGATGGCAATCAGACAGGGACGGCGGGTGACCGCGTCAGTTACCGGTCTGGATGATGCCGTCATACAACAGGTTGTTGCAGATCTGCTGCGTGATGTTACCGCTTCGCCGCAGGATGAAGCCTACGCCGTGGCACCGGACCAGACCGGCGACTTCAGCAGAGGCCCGCAGTCGGCAGACCGCGATGCCATTGCCAGCAGCGCCAAAGGTCTGCTGGATACCCGCAGCAGACTCTATCCGAGCTTCGGCATAGAGGAATGTGCAGTCAAACACACACTGCAAAAAACCACACTGGTGACCAGTCGTGGCAGCGGACTGACATCATCGGTTGGCAGCTATGGTGTCATGGTCATGGGTTCGAGCAAGGACAGCCATGGCAGCAGCTCGTTTACCTTCACCGGTGGTGAGCTGGAAGCACTCCCGGAACAGCTGGCCAGTGTGCTGGATATTGACGCCATGATGGCCAACAGTGTGCAGGAAACGCGCACGGAAATGATCGCTGAAAAATTCACCGGCGATGTGATTCTGACACCCATGGCCGTGATGGATGTGATTGGCTGGCTGCTGGGCCAGATCGGGGATTTTGCCCTGCTGAGCCAGGCCTCGGTGTATCAGCGCGCCGTTGGTGAAATGATCGCTGCGCCGGCACTGACACTGCGCAACAACCCGCAGGGCGCGGGGCAGTCACCGTTCAACGATGAAGGATTTATTGTTGAACCGGTGACGCTGATAGACGCCGGTCGCCTGACCTGTCAGCTGCCATCTTACTATGGCAGTCGCAAGCTCAAATTGCCGCACCTTCCGGCCGGCAATGCGTGGCGCATCAGCGCAGGCGATGTGCCGCGCGCGGACATGCAGGCCAGTGTCGGGCGTGGCGCGCTGGTCGGTCGTCTGTCCATGGGTAACCCGGCGCCGAACGGTGATTTTTCCGGCGTGATCAAAAACAGTTTTCTGCTGGAGAACGGGCAGCGCACCAAAGCACTGTCAGAGACCATGATCACCGGCAACGTCGCGCAGATGCTCAAGGATATTGCGGCGATCAGTGAAGAGGTATCAGACTTTGGCGGGTACCAGGTGCCGTGGTTGAAAGTGACAGGGTTGCGATTCAGTTGATCGCGGCAGTGACTCAGCGTCCTTGGAATTGAGGGGGCTGAGCACAAAAGTCTTGACATAAGCTTCATCAGTGTTAATTTATTAGCATAATGCTAAATAATTAACATTAATGAGGCGCTCCGGCGCTAATCAGGGCTGGAGAGATCCATGGACTTGTCATCTGTCACACACAGCTTCGTCACTTCTGCCCCGGTGATGTTCGGGCTCAATCTGTTATTGAAATCAACGGCTGTGCTTGCTGTATTTTGGTTGATCGACAAGTTGATCGGCCAGCGACTGAGCAGTCAGAACCGTCATCTGCTGTGGCTGAACGCGTTATTCTGCCTGGCAGTATTGCCAATAATGTCTCTGCTGCTCAGTAATACTGTGGTCAGCGACAGCGGTGTTGTGGCAGACGCCTGGTTTGAGATCACGGTGGCGCCAGTCAGTGCAGGTGATGCAGTTGGTGACAGCAACGTTGCTGCGTCCTGGTTATTGCTGCTGTATCTGGTACCCACTGCCTGGTTGCTGCTAAGAATGCTTGTGTCATGGGTGCAATTGCGACGGATCAGTCAACGCTCCGGACGTGTGTCATGTTTATCAACCAAGCGCCTGCTTTCAGAGCTGCGAACTCAGCTGGGCATCTCACGCAACATAACACTGCGCAGCGGTCACATTGATTCACCCCTGTCATTCGGACTGCTGAAACCCTGTATTATTTTGCCCGCACAGTCCCGCCACTGGTCATCATCGGTGATGACTGATGTGCTATTGCATGAACTCAGTCATATCAAGCGTCTGGACTGGCTCACCATGCTGCTGGCGTGGTTTGTTGCCGCTTTCTACTGGATCAATCCACTGGTCTGGTTTGCCATAAGACGTCTTGACGATGAAGCGGAAAACAGTTGTGACGCGGCGGTGCTGCACGCCGGACGCAGTGACACAGACTATGCAGAAAGTCTGCTGAGTGTGGCCCAGGCCTGTATTCATTCCGCGCAACTCGCGCGCGGTGCAAAACTGCCGGCGCAGATGATGCTGGATCGTAATACCCTGAAAGCCAGAATCCATCGCATACTGGAGAACAACACTATGAATACGTCTGACAAGAAATCCGTTAACCACCTCAGGAAATCACTGGCGCTGATGTTGCTGGTATCGGCGGGCACACTGTTCGGTATTGGCGGCACGCATCTGGTTTCTGCCCAGCCATCAAATCTGTCGCTGGAGATTGGCGAAGAGTTGGTTATTTTGCAACAGGTTGAACCGGTGTATCCGGTCAGAGCTTTCCAACGGAAAGTGGAGGGCTGGGCACAAGTCCAGTTTACTGTCACTGCGGCAGGCACTGTTGATCCGGATTCCATCGAGGTCTGGGATTCCGAACCGCGTGGGATGTTCAATACCAGCGCCATGAAAGCCATTGCCCAATTCACATTCAAACCGAGAATCCAGAACGGAGTCGCAGTGGATGTGCCAAATGTGCAGTATGTATTCCGCTATGACATTGGAGATGACGCAGAGTAATCTCTTTTTATGCAATCAACTATGAGGTCTTCAAATACGCTGTTTTAGATCGATAACTGCGCGGAGTACAGAAGCCCGGTTATTATGCACAATTAAGCGTTATGTCAAAAAACGGCCAGTTTCTGACATAAGGAGCGCTCTTATGTCAAATCTGAATCATAGCTGTTCAGAGCGAACAATCTACGATATGGTCTTCGAATACTGAGCCGATCAGCAGTCGCCCGTTGTACCAGGCACCTACGCTGGCGCCGGACATCAGCTCTCCGGTATCGATAAACTCAGTGCTCACCCCATAGCCAGAGGTGCCTTGTCGCACACGAACAACCTGTGATGGTGAATTTACATTTTCATCTGTAGAGTGACGCACAAATGTGAGCAGGCGTGGATGCCCGCCAACCCAGAGATCACCAGTGACCGGGTCGATCTCGATATTGTCAGCGCCAAAACCAACGTCAATGACTTGCTGATGGGTCAGTGCGCCGCTGGCGGGTTCTCGCTGATAAACCTGAATGCGATTGCGACTGACTTCAGCAACGTACAGTCGTGTCCCGTCGGGGGAGACATTGATGCCATTGGCATAACTGAGCTGGCCGGCCACTTCGCTGAAAGCGTCGCCGTCAAAATAAACGACATTGGCCAGTGGCAGGCGCAGGTAGTCCTCCAGTTGACGCATCGCGCCGGGGCCTGAGCCGTGGTCGTTGCTAAAATAGAACCGTTCGTGGTCAACCCCCACCACATCATTGGGGCTGATCATCAGTTCATGCGCATGGGTCTGCCGATGAATCAGCGCATTGTCCACCACATCAAACACCTCAATGGTATGCCGCGGGCCACGCCCTTCGCCTTCGGGCGCGCCAAACAGGGACTCCCCCGGGTGATTGACGACAAACAGTGTTTCGCGTCCATCAGCGCCAACGTACAGAGAGAGCCCGTGAGGACGAAAGCGCAGGTCGGCATCCGGTGTCAGATTGATCGGAGTGGCTGATGGCGTGTCCAGATCGTACCGGAAAATTGCGCCGGGAGACGGGTTCCCGCTGATCACCGAGCGTCGGTCGTCACTGGAAATATAGGCAAGGCGCCCATCGGGACGGATGGTGATATCTTCGCTGCCGGGCATGCCCGGGATCTGGCGGCATTGTCCGTAGTGCTGGTCGGCAAGGGTCCGGAATTCACCCGCATCGTTGGCCAGATAAATGACATAGGCAATGATCAGGGCGCATACGGCGCCAAAACCAATCAGGAATTTCCGCATTTGTTTATCTCCCTATTTGTTAACTTCCCTATCTACTGGCCCGCCTATCTATTAGCCCGCATGCTATTAACCCGCATGGGGACGCACCTATCACCTTTAGTCAGTGAAGCGAATTATGGTGTAGATGTAAAGTCCGGCGGTAATATTTTGAGTGTGTGAATTCGTAATACTTTTCTGCTATACCCATTCGGGGGATTCAATAGAACATGATTTGTTTGAGGTTGTCAGTTGACAACCGGCTTTTCTCTTGTCACAATCAGGAGCCAAGGAATGGCAAGGCCGACACACCCGAGAAAGGAAATTGAGCAGGCACTTCGTTTTGCAGAACAGCGGGGATGGGAGGTTAAGGTCAGTCACGCCAGAGCGCTGAGAAGGGTGGTAGAAAAATGCGTTAATCTGGCAGATCGTGTGGATTTAAATTGAGAAATTGCCATGGAATATACGTTCACCCTCAGATACCAGCTATCAGAACAAGACTGTGATCCCGACTTACTGCTTGAAAGGCTGGGAGCCGCGGGTTGTGATGACGCTCTGGTAGGTATCGGTCAGCCCGGCAGACTGGCACTGGAATTCTCCCGGGAGGCGCCTGATGCGGAGCAGGCAATTGAATCGGCGTTGGCTGACGTGAAAACAGCTGTTCCATCAGCAACGTTGATTGAGGTTGCCCCGGATCTGGTTGGCTTGACGGACGTTGCCGAGCTTGTGGGCGTGTCTCGCCAGGCGATGCGTAAACTGATGCTGTCCCATTCGATGACTTTCCCCAGCCCCATTCATGAAGGTGTTTTGTCTATCTGGCATCTGGCCGACGTGCTTGATTGGCTGAAGGTGCGGGGTACGTACTCATTTGATGAGCGCGTGCTGGAAATCGCACAGGTGGCGCTGGGTGTGAATATAGCCAAGGAAGCAAAGAGGCTTCATGAATTGTCCGCATCAACATACAACCATCGTCCGTCCTGACGCACAAACCGCGACTTCTCATGATGCAGTTGAATCTGCCCATTTTCGTCGCGCCAGAATGCCTTGAACTCCACGGTGGCAGTATTGCCCTGCTGCTGACTGTCCACGACCTCCAGCCTGATCCAATCGGTATCTGCAGCCCCCATCACAGCAGCGCTCACCGCCGGGCGGGTATCCGGGTGCCAGGTTTGCAGCAGATAGTCTCCCAGACCGCCGAGGGCAAATGCGCTGTAACGCGAGCGCATCAGCTGTCTGGCGGTGCGCGCGTAAGCCTTGACGGCGTGGTAGGGGCCGCAGCAGGCGGCCAGACGTTTGTTGCTGCCGCATGGGCATTGGGATTGTGAGTTGGTCATGGGTTGCATATTAAACCAAATCCGGGCGCCAGCCGACAGGCAGGCTGGACAACGCCTTGAGCAGGAGATACCTTTTGTGGATTGTGAATCCCATCCGCCTGCACCAGTGAGACCGACCGATGAAGTTACACACGCTGCCATCCGCACGCCAGTCCACCCTCTTACTCAGCCTCGTGTTCACTGTCCTGCACGGGGGCAATCTTCTGGCCCAGGCGCCCATAATGGTGCCGGCGTCCACGCCGGCACACGTACAGCCGTTGCCGACACTGCGTGAGCAGGCGTCCGAGCAGCAGGCGTGGCTGGAAGCGCGCCTCAATCGTGTGTTGCCGGCGCTGATGAGCGAGTACGGCGTCGACATGTGGATTCTGTCCATGCGCGAGTATGCCGAAGATCCCGTATTCTGGTCGATCACCGCGCCCACCACCTTCGCCGCCCGGCGCCGCTCCATTTATGTGATGACGCTGCAGCCTGATGGCACGGTAGAGCGGCTGGCACTGGGCGGTGGCAGCCAGGGCGGTGTGTTCGAGGCGTACCGGTCAACCCGGCCCGCACCCACGCAGGAGACCGGCGAGCTGGTGGGCGATGAGCAGTGGCAGCTTTTGCGTGAACTGATCGAAGATCGCGACCCGGCCAACATCGCGCTCAACATAGACCCTGACTGGGCCTTTTCTGACGGACTGCACGCCGGTGAGCGCGAGGTGCTTGAGGAGGCACTTGGCCCCTACGTCGATCGCGTGGTGCGTGAACCCCGCCTGGCGCTGAATTACATTGGGCTGCGCATTCCCGAAATGATGCCGCGTTACCGCAAGATGATGGAGACCGTTCACGCGGTGATCTCTGAAGCCTTCTCCAACGCGGTGATTACACCCGGCGAAACCACCACCGAAGACGTGATCTGGTGGCTGCGTCAGCGCGTGCAGGAACTGGGTTATCAGGTATGGTTTCAGCCCTCCGTGGATGTCTCACGCCAGGGCAGCGGGCGCATCAGCGGCGATACCGTCATCGAACCGGGTGATTTGCTGTGGACCGACTTCGGCGTGGTGGCCATGAACCTGCACACCGACACCCAGCATCTGGGTTATGTGCTCAAACCCGGTGAAACCGAAGCACCTGCCGGTCTGCAACGCTGCCTGGCGGACTCCAATCGCATGCAGGCGTTGCTGCTGGAAGAAATGCAACCGGGCCGCACCGGTAACGAGATCCTCGCCTCAACACTGGCGCGCATCAGCGCCGAGGGCATCACCGGTACCGTCTACACCCACCCCATTGGTGACCACGGCCACGGCGCCGGACCGCTCATTGGCCGCTGGGATGGACAGGAAGGCGTGCCGATCCGGGGCGACGAAGTGCTGTTGCCTTCCACCTGGCACTCCATTGAGCTTCAAGCCACGCGTGAGATCCCCGAGTGGGGCGGTGAGCTGGCAAATTGTCGGCAGGAAGAAGAGGCGTATCTTGATGGCAGCGGTCAGCGGCATTGGGTATATCGGCGTCAGACTGAGTTTCATTTAGTGTGGTGATAAGAGAAGGGTAAGTAAATATAGACGCACTCTTGAGCACATTTTCTGCTATACCTCGTAGGGGGAGTTGGTAAGCTAATAACTCAGCAACAAGGATCGGTGCTGATATGAAAACGACCGCATACTTTGACAAGTTGCATGCCAGAGAAGACAGATCATGTATACGGCTGCAATGGATTCAAAGAGTCATCGAGTCACCCATACGGGAGGTGACTCAAAGCGATGGAGGAATTAGACTTTGGGGTAGCGTGCCAGAAATGGAGAACAGATTTTTACGTGTTGTCCTGCTGTCAGATAGAGAGACAGTGCATAACGCTTTTTTCGACCGGAGATTTCGACCATGAAAATGAGTTACTTTGCGGACACAGATACCCTGTACATTGAATTCAGGTCGATGGGAGCCGCAGATACAATAGATCTTGATGATAACACCGTCGTTGATTACGACGCGGCGGGTAACATTGTTGCGATCACGCTGGAGCATGCCAGTGCCAGAACAGATCTGCAGAATGTGACGCTATCCGGAATCGCGGCTTGATCCTAGTCAGTCGGCGCAGGCAGACGCCATGAGTACACCAGCAACCACAGCGTGTTCACCATAATCTGTAATTTCTGCGCCATGGCCGTGGTGCCCAGGTTGGAGTCTGTCTCCCCATTCCACACCAGCAGCAGGAAAAAGGCCGTGCTCAGCAGCGCACACACAAATGTGAAACTGCGCAGCGGATCATCACGGCGCAATATTGCATGCAATAGCAGAAACACAGGGAACAGCCCCAACTGCAGCGCGGCGCCTGAGTTGTGCGGCAGCCTGACGGGGTAGGGGAATGTCGCCACCAGCAGGATGCCAGTCGCCGCCACCACCAGCACTGCCACGGTCAACAAATTTCCCGCGGATTGCCGCAGTTGATAAAGACGAAACGCAATCATGAACTGCGTAATGGCAATGGCGTAGAAACCCAGGGTCAGCACCCAGCCTGCCGGACCGACAGCATAAATGCTCAGCGTCCGGTGCCACAACAACAGGTCGTCGCGGACAATATGCACAACAATAACGGCAACACAGAACCATGCTGCGCAGGCAAACGCCAGGTTTCGATAGAGCCTGTCTGATGTCATTCTGGAACCCGGTCCGGATAAAAGGAAGGTCAAATCAACGCCCATATCTTCGCACGAAGTCCCACTTGAACAAACCGGTGATTCCGTGGCGGCAGCAATTTCTGTGCTGTCGTTCAGGGGGACGAAGTGTGCATTTGGCTGGCCAGTGAGCCGAATAAAAAGCATAATCGGCGCATATTCTGAACCAGATAATCGGTATGTGGTGGCAGAGATTGAGAACATTGGGCACATGAAGTGATTCAACTTAACGCAACACGCAAGCTGTTCGCGAAACTCCCGTTGAAAAGTGACGGACAGTTGGCCGTGACCAAACGGACCGGGTGGCTTTACGAGCAGCCCGCGATTGATGTCAATCCGTTGAGCGGCTGGCACGGCAATCTGGTGACTTTGCAGCGGCGTAACTGTGTCTTGCTGGTGCACGATCAGACTCGATTTCCCCTGGTATTACCAGCGCTGACCAAACCGGATTTTGTTGAACTCAATGACCGTTTTGACGACGCGTTTATGAATACGCTGCTGAAGTGCGGCGCAGACGACCACCATCTTGATACTGCCCATCGGTATCTGCGACCGTTTGTGGTCGGCACGCAAATTGACCGATCCGTGTTGGGTACCCTCAATCGTATGAAGGGTGATGTCGAGCACCTGCTGTGGTACGACAATGTCAACATAGCAGAATTGACAGGTTATCGTTTGGGGGCGTGGCTGGCGGACATGCCCTGGACAGCCAAGGGGCGTGGATACCTCCATCCACAAAAGGAAATGCTTGGCCTGCTTGACTCCCTGTCGGGCGCGGCATTATCGCGTCACGAACAAACCGGTACCGAGATGGATGCTGCGCAGGAGCTGCCAGGCAATGTGGTGTCCATGCAGGCGTTTCGGGACCGTCGCTGACTTGATGTGTATTCGGTGGTTTTCCGACTACTTGTGATTTTCAGCGCCGGCCGGTGTCAACTCAGGCCCGCTGTGCACCAGCTCGCCCATTCTCTACAACAAAAGATCTGGCCGTGCTCAGGGTAGCATTCGGATCCACCAGGCGGGCATCAGGCATGCTGCGATGGGCGGTACGCCACTCGTCGGTATTGACTTCACACAGCATGTAACCACGCTCCCGGGTCTCGATAAAACCCACATGCGGGTTCTGTGGTAACAGGGCGTTATAGGTGTCCATGTCGCCGCCGCCCGAGGTGATGGAGGTGCCGACAAATTCCGAGGCCACTGTGGCCGAGTCGGCATCGCGCCAGTCCGCCTTGATGTCGGTCACCCAGTAGGAATGCACATCCCCGCCAAGAAACACGGGGTTGGTGGTACTGTAATCCTGCAGAGTCTGCACAATTCGATCGCGTGCCGCTGGATAACCACCCCAGCCGTCGGTGGCATAGACAGGCATCTGCGGTGACCCGCGATTGAATTCGGCGAACAGGGTCTGCTGCGCCAGCACATTCCAGCGCGAATCGCTGTCGCGCAGGTGGTTGCGCAACCAGCTCTCCTGCGTCTCGCCCAGCATGGTCCGCGAGGGATCATTGAACTCGTTACACAATGCCGGTGTGACAGCCGGGCCGCGACCATTGTAGTCACAGGGATGATCACTGCGGTACTGGCGGTTATCCAGCACATGGAAGGCCAGCAGGTTTCCGAACGCCACACGCTGATAGATGTGCATGTCCGGTCCGCGCGGGCGGGCACTGCCACGCAGCGGCATCATCTCGTAGTAGGCTTGATAGGCAGCGGCCCGGCGCTGCCTTCCACAGGCGTGGTGATGGCTCGGCCAACCGGGCTGACATGATCGCCGAAACGGAACCGGTACCAATAGTCGCGCCCCGGCGTCAAGCCCTGAAATTCGACATGGACGCTGTGTCCCCACGCTGGCTCGGCGATGGCGGTACCACTGCGCACGATGCGATTCATCGACTCGCTCTCGGCCAGCTCCCATTGCACGGGCACTGCCGCATCCGGCATACCGTAGTCTTCCAGCATCGGCTGCGGCGCCAGCCGGGTCCAGATCACAAAACCGTCGGAAAGGGGATCTCCCGAGGCCACGCCCAGGGTGAACGGATCGTCGGGCAGGCGCAGTTGGGCATGGACGCGCGGGATGATGATGGCCGGGGCAGCCGCGATTGTGGCGATTGAGGCGCCGAGCAGTCCGGCTGTCTTCAGGAACTGTCTGCGCGTGCGATGCATGGTTTTTCTCCCGGCCAGTTATTTGCACCCAGTCTGGCCGGCGTTTGTGACAGTACGTGAACAGATTTGTGTCGGTTCCGAGACGGTTTTGTGTCGCGTGCAGTTCAGCCATGCCTTTTGCCCGGGCAATATCTCCAAGCGCCATGGCGATAAAGGCGGCATCTCCGTCGCCTTCCTCATTAGCTGCTTCCAGATAGGCAGCCATTTCCTCGCAACTGCGAAGTTGCCGTCCATTTGCTGGTTTTGTCAGCGTCCATTTGTAGGGTGGATGGGATATACCGTCACTTCGCACTTTCTTTACGGAACTATTAAGCGTATTATTAATAGTGCTTTTAAGAGTTCTTTTGTTGGAGGCAATACTGATGGGTGCATTAACTGCCAATGACCTGAAAACCCGCGGGGTCAGCGCCGTGGAAGACGGCCTGCAGCACAATGATGAGCTCGTGATCTCCGTGCGCGGCAAGGAGCGTTATGTAGTTATGGCGATTGAGACCTATAACCGACTGCGCGAGCTGGAGCTGGCTGCCGCCGTGGCCGAAGCCAAAGCCGACTACGCGGCGGGGCGTTTCCACACGGACAGCGTGGAAGATCACATAAAGCGGATCACCGATGACCTATAGGCTGGTTTACACCGACAGCTATGTGCGCCGCGCAAAGAAGTTTATTAAGCGTCACCCGCAGATACTGGGGCAATACGAAAAAACACTGCAGCTGCTGGAACTCAATCCCCGCCATCCTTCCTTGCGGCTGCATAACCTGGAGGGTGCGCTCAGCGGCTTGTCATCGGTGTCGATCAACATGAGTTACCGCATTGTGTTGGAATTTGTGATTCAGGATCGCGACATCATACTGATTGATATTGGTAATCATGATCGGGTGTACTGATGGGCGGATCTCCCGCCCAGGATCAGCAGACCTGCATAGAATCAGTCCGGCGCCGCCGCCAGGTCCGCGCGCAGATTTCTGGACGCCAGATAAAAATGGCAAGACGACCAGAACAGTACCGTCGGAATCAGTGCCACCATGGCATAACGCAGCGACTCATTACCCAGTGTGGGTAACAGGTAGTCACTCAGCATACCAACAGACCAGGGGCCAAGACCCAGACCAATAATATTGAGTATCAGGAACAAAATGGCCGACGCGGTGGCGCGCATGCGTTGCCCAACCAGGGCGTGCGAGGTCGCGATGGTGGTGCCCAGATAAACGTTAAACAGCAAGCCTGGTATAAAGGCCAGAATCAATGCCGTGTATTGGCTTGACGTCAAATAGACCGCCATCGTAAACGGCAAACTGATAAAGCCCGCGATGGCAGGCAGCCACATATACCAGCGCTTGTCGCGCGGTGCCAGTTTGTCGGCAATGATACCGCCGGCAAACACGCCTATGGCACCAAACAGCCCGGTTGACAGCGCCAGCCAGGTGCCGAGTTCACCGGTTGTCATGCCGTGACTGCGGATAAAAAACGAAGCCAGCCAGTTCAGTGTGCCGTAGGCCGCAAACGCATTGAGTCCTGCTGCCAGTGCCATATGACGGAATGATCTTCTGCTCCACAGTAGGGTTAATACATCCTTAAAAGGTACCAACGTTTCCGGGACATATTTATTTTCATTCAACCCACGGATTGGCTCGGCCAAGGTTCTGCGAATCAGCAAGGCGATCAGGATGCCGGGTGCACCCACGACCACAAAGGCAACGCGCCAACCAAAAAACTCATTAAGCCAGCCGCCAAACAGGAAGCCAAACAGGATACCGATGTTGACACCTGTCGAGTAAATTGACAGCGCAGTCGCACGTTTTTCCGGCGGGTAAATGTCAGACACAATTGAGTGGGAGGGTGGGCTGCCGCCCGCCTCGCCGATCCCTACGCCGATACGCGCCAGCAACAGCTGAATATAGTTCTGCACAAAACCACTGATGGCGGTCATAAAGCTCCAGACACCGATGGCCAGGGCAACAATATTGCGCCGGTTGCCCCGATCGGCCCAGCGCGCGATGGGTATGCCTGCCGTGACATAAAACATCGCAAACGCAAACCCGGTCAACAAACCCAGTTGACTGTCTGACAACGACAGTTCCAGTTTGATGGACTCCTGCAGGATCGATAATAATTGCCGGTCGATAAAGTTAAAGCTGTAAACAACGGTAAGCACGCCGAGTGCGTAATTCCTGGCGCGGTTGGTTGAGTAGGGGTTAAAGACGGGCGGTGGCGTTTGCTGTTGTTTTTCTTGTGTGCTTGCGCTTGTGTCAGTCATTAGGTGTTCCTGATAAGGCGTGCGTTTAAGAGAGCAGTTCTTTGAATTTTTTTATGTCTGGCATGCCGCTGTGAGACATCATATTGTGTTCTGCGTCATAAAAATAGCTGTATGGCAGTTTGCCGGATCCGCTTTCTTTTAATGCCACAGACCCCGCGACCCTGCTCAATGACGATATCCACCTCAACCTGGTCTTTGTCCCGATAGTGGGTCAAGCGCAATTCGTCATCCAGCACACTGGTATTCGCCTCAACTCTTTATGGATCTTGCGGTATATAAGAGGGTTTCTTGGCAGCTTGTCCAATGCTTCTTCAATGCACAAAAGGAAGTCGTGACCCAAACCAACCCGCTTGCTCTCGTAGATCGTGAATTGTTCTTCAATATCAAATTCGGCCTCGGGCCGAACCGTTAGCGTGTAGACCATTTACTTGGACAGAATTCGGGCTTTGACAGTCGACCAGGTCGAGCCGACGTTTTGGTCTATCTCGAACGCTGACAGACGGCGATCCAATTCCTCACGCTGGGGAGCCGTTACGTCGATCTCGGCCTCTTCAGCGATCACACTGTCCCACAACGCCTCCTCCATATGCGAAAAGCGATGCGAGCCACCAGTAAAGGTATGCGCCGTCATTTGCGGTCCCAGCGCATCAAGGGTCGCCCGGGAGTCAAGCAGCTCGTCAGCCATGTCCAGTAGCACCATGCCTCGCGCTGAGGGCAGGAAGTCCGGATAACCACTGGCGGTATCAGCGGTCAGGGTAAACGGCCGGCCATAGTGATCAAGATGGGAACCTATGTATTTGCTCAGTATGGCCGAAGGCGCCATGACCGGATTGATTGCCACAAAGGGTTTGCCTGTTGCCTCGGACAGCCTAGAGACCAGAAAGCCGCCCATGGAGGTGCCGATCAGCAGATCCGCTTGCTGCAGCAAGGGCTCTACATCGGCCAGGACTTTTTCATACCCCTGCGAATAGTCAGGCGCGAAGGCGGAGACATTGGCTATTTTCCTAAGCGCCACCTGCTTGTCGCCGTTAGGGTCGACCTGGGAGCCGAAGCCGTGGATGTACAGGATGTTTAGCTTGGTCATGCGGGTGCGTTCCTTCCGCAGCGAAGCCGCGATAGGGCTCCTCACGCTGTTGATTTTTTAAAGGGTATACTCATGTGCGAACTAACTTGATTTGCAGTTCATACCCAACGGCATGCGCATACTTTTGCAGCGTAGCCAGCGAAGGGGAGTGTTTGCCATTGCCCAGGGAAGACTCCAGTCGCGTCACTGCTGGTGGTTTGGTTCCCATCAGTGCCGCAACATCGGCCTGGCTAAGCCCTGCCGTTTGTCTCGCCTTGAGCATCTGGCGCAGAAGAGTAAATTCTGGCGCCATGTCATCGTACGCAGCTTTTACCTTGGGATTGGAAAGTGCTTTTGGTTTTAATTCACTATGGTTCATTTTGTCCTCACTCAATCGTCCATGACATTGGAGAATGGTAACATATTTGTTATGTTGCGCAAGAGGTTTGGTGTTGGGTCAATGGCAACGCCTCCTCCATATGCGAAAATCGATGCGAGCCGCCGGGTGTGCGCTGCTGGTCAAATATCACCTAGCGACTATTCCCGCCTGAAATTCCACTCCGCCAGCTGCTGACTGGCCCTCAATCTGGCGCGCTGAAACTCCATGGCGTGGAACATATCCTCCACCGATCTGCTGTCCGGTCCCAGCAAGGGTAATGCCGCCTCTGCCTCGATAAAAAACTGTTGGCTGAGTTTGTCGTCATCCAGATAGGCGGCTTCCCACCAGTGCAGAATATTGCTGCGTGAATCCTTGAGCAGCGCCGCGGATGGCAGTTTGTCTGCTTTCGAATTGTTGGCCGCTGAGGTGCTGGGCATCAGGTTCCACAAGTCATTGTTGAACCAGCGCGACCAGGGGAAGCAATGATCGACTGCATAATTGTCCAGTTTCAGTTTCCTGCTGGTCCACACGCAACTGACTGGATTTCCCGAAGCTGAGAGGGCGCCAATGCGTGCGCGCACACCGGCAGTGTCACGATCCGCGTCAATCCAGTCAAACACATTTGCATAGACGGCGTTGTCGTACTGGTGGCGCCAGGACTGCATCAGCCGTATCCACTCATTGAAAATGGCGGGTTCAATCCAGCAGGCATATTGGCTGAAGCATTGCCACAAATTCGCCGGGATGCGGAAGACGCCAAATCGGGCGAGATTGCCTTTGGTGATTTGCCAGGGTTTGGTGATCCGGCCGGCAGAGCCAGTGCTGCACTCGAATACCTGCCGGTTCTGGCCAGGCCAGGTGATGAAGTTGGCGGGCATGCGTTTGATGTTGACGCAGGCGTCACCGATCGCGCCCACCAGGCGGCGTGAAGTCTCGGCATCGAAGGTGGCGCCAACACGCAGGTCGAAGGGCGACAGGTCCTGCAGGCTGTAGAAGTTGTTCTTGCTGGCCCAGCCGTAGCCGCGTTGATTGCGGTGGTCGGCCGTGGGTGTCTGAATAAGATTATGACGCAGCACCAACGGCATATAGGTTTTCAGCCAGTACAAACCCACCAGCCCAAAGGGGATATCGACCCAGTCGTCGGAGCGCTGCAACACCATGCCCGGCGCGCCTTCTGCAATTCGTACCAGCACCCGCAGCAGACCGAGTTTATAGGTAGCAGCCTTGTTGTCGTTGACGATGATGTGCCGCAGCAGCGGCAGAGCGCCCGTGCCATCGTCGGGCAGTTTGAAGGCCAGGTAGTCCCAGCTGACTTCAGGGCGTGAGACGTCGGCAATTGCGCGAGTGTCCCGCTTGCTGATCAGCGCCCGGTTCTGCGCCAAGCGAATGATGTCGTTGGTCTCGAAGGGATGGAAACGCCCGGCATCATCTGGCCCATGCCGTAGTGAGATGATCAGCAAACCGTCGGGTGCCAGCAACTCACTGATGATGCGCATGGCGCGCTCGTGCTCGCTGGGTTTTAAGTGCATCCAGACGGCGCTGATCAGGATTAGCTGAAAGCGCTGGTCCAGCGCACGCAGGCGTTTGAGTTCAGGCAGGCGATCATCCAGCCAGTTGACCGAGCCTTGCTGCGCAGCCTGACTCGACGTGTGTTGCTCGCCCAGCTTGCGTAGCTCATCTGCTGGCTCGACCGCAATAACGTCCCAGCCCTTGCCGGCAAGCCAGGTTGCGTCGCGACCGGAGCCGGCGCCGATGTCGCAGGCCAGGCCTGGTTGGTCTGGCAACAGATCTGACCAGCTTTGATGCAGGAGCGCCGGATCCGCAGACTGGTAGAAGCGGAACAGGTCGTTGGCGTGGTCGGAGTAGTAGGTCATCTTGGCGCCACATTTTGAATTGTATCGAGTCTTGACGAGCACAAGTCGATTGTCAATGGTTGGGCTTGCTTGCGATAGCATGGCCAGACGACTATGCTTGATCGATTGATTGGCTTAGGCATTAGCAAGGAGCAAGCAGGATGGCCAGAAGGCGACGAACCAGCCCGATTGAGGATCTGATGGATGTTGTATCAAAGTTGCCATGGTGGTTCGGTCTGACGCTGGCCATAGTGTCCTATGTTTTCTTAAGCAACTACGCTGCAAATTCAACTGCTGCGATTGAAGCTAACACGGGGAATTCAGCGGCGTTTGTAAGAGCTACTTACCTGCATACGCTTGCAAGTTTCGGCCAGTACCTGCTGCCGGGCGTGTTTCTTATAGGCGCTATCGCCTCCCTGATAAACCGAACTAAACGCAAATCATTGTTCCGCAACGCAGTGAATTCAGAGTCCGGCTCAGCGGTGCGGGAAATGAGCTGGCGGGAATTCGAAATGCTGGTAGGGGAACTCTTCCGCAGGCGCGGATATGCAGTTGCAGAAAACGATGGCAGTGGCGCCGATGGCGGGGTCGATCTGAAATTACGCAAAGGCTCCGAAACCTTTCTGGTGCAATGCAAACAATGGCGAGCTTACAAAGTGTCGGTAAATATTGTTCGCGAACTTTACGGCGTGATGGCAGCAGAAGGAGCCGCAGGCGGGTTTGTGGTGACATCGGGGGTATTTACATCTGACGCAAAAGCGTTTGCCAGTGACAAAAATGTCGAGCTGATTGATGGTTCGCAGTTGAGCGCTCTTTTGCGGGAAACGCAATTGAAAAGCACCGCGGACAGCTGGCAAGCTAAACCTGACATGGAGACCGTCAGGCATAACACGAAGACACCGCCATGCCCTCAATGCGGTGGTGTAATGGTGAGGCGCACTGCCAGACGAGGACAAAATGCGGGGCGGGAATTCTGGGGGTGTTCGAGTTATCCGGGGTGCCGTGGGATTGTGAATGGATGATGGGGGTCGCGCGACTTTCACCAAACCGGCGTGGGTGGCTGACGACACGAATCAACAATGAGGACTGTATGAAAGAGATGTTGAGAGCTATCTTTTCGCCGGTGCTGGCGGTGTTTGAGAAAGGCGAACCTGCCGAGAGCTACCGGCCATCGCACCGGAAAATTTTGCTGGCCGTTGGCCTGCTGTTTTTCGTCCTGTTTGCCGTGTCTTTATATGTGGCGGTTAATTCGGCGCAACTGGCATCGTTTCTGCCGGCTTTGATTTTTGGGGTGGTGAGTCTGGTGAGCTTGGTGGTGGCGGGTCTTGGGCGTGATGTGGCTGTGGCGCGGATCTGGGGACTGAAGTAGGGGGTTCATTTGGTTTGGTGGGGTTGGCGGAAGAATCGGTAGGACGCAAATACTGTGACAATGGCAAAGAGACCAACGGTTGGAGCTACGGTCACTGGTAAATACCATCCATCACCCCATGGTGCGCTAATAAAAACGAAAAACAAATTCAGGCCAGTAAGCGCATAAAAGCGATAGTAGCTTGATGACGGCGCCAACTGGTAGTCGACATCGGAGAGTGAAAACGTGGATACCCCGTTTCTAAGCGTCAGCGTACTGATCCAGGTGACAAGAACAGGCGCTGATATCATTACCGCAAGAACACTGATCGTCTCGAATGACACCGGATCGTGTGTCAATTTCTTAATGAATGCGTACCCGAATAACGGCACCGCCAGCATGCATTGAGCGACAAGAGAACACCTGAAGATCTGCAGTATGTTGAGAAACCGTTGGGGCTTGAAAGTATAAGCCGACAGCTCTTGCCGCCTGTTCTGTGACAAAGGATTCGCCACACCGTTCAAATAGTAGATATCGCCATTCTTGTATATCGCCATGTCTTTTCATTTCTCGTGTTTGTTGATGGGCAATTCATTGATCAGGTTGCGATAGCCCGTTGAGGGGCTATCGCCGCCCCCGGCTCTGAGACAGTTTCGTGTCACTGGCTAGCGGTTTATAGCAGTTTCAGCCCACAAAAATTCGATTAATGGCAGCGCTTCATCCATATGCGAAAAACGATGCGAGCCGAAGCCGTGGATGTACAGGATGTTTAGCTTGGGCATGATTTTTCCGTCTATTGGGGAACTGGACTTCCGGCGATTTCAGGGCTACTGTTGCCCTCCTCTAACACACTGATACAGTGAGGTTTTCATGCGTGGCGCGTTAATTGTTGTCTTGCCCTTCATCCTTGTCGCCTGCGAGCGGGCAGCAACACCGATCACGGACGGGTCCGGTGAACAACTGACCATCGAGCGTCTCTACGGCTCGCCAGATCTGACCGGCCCAACTGCCCGCAATGTGCAGTTCTCACCCGATGGCAGTCGCATCAGCTTCCTGCGCGCAAAAGTTGATGACCGCACCGTGCAGGATTTGTGGGCAATGGATGTTGCCACCGGCGAGGCCTATTTGCTGGTTGATGCGCGCCAGCTGGTACCAGAGGAGCGCGAGCTGACGGAGGCTGAAATCCAGTTCCGCGAGCGATCGCGCATCACCTCTTCCGGGGTGGTGACCTATCAATGGGACGAAACAGGCGCAGCGGTTCTGGTGCCTCTCGACGGCGATGTGTTCTACGTTGATGTGGAAAGCGCACAAACCCGCCGCCTGACCGAAACAGAGGCGTTTGAGACCGACGCCAAGGTCAGTCCAAACGGCGGCTTCGTCTCCTTTATCCGCGACCAGAATCTATGGATACATGATCTGTCTACCGGGGAAGAGCGTGCCCTGACGACCGAAGGCGGTGGTGAAATCAGCTGGGGCATGGCCGAGTTTGTTGCCCAGGAAGAGATGAGCCGCTACACCGGTTACTGGTGGTCGCCCGATGACAGTCGCATCGCGGTTGCACGAGTGGATGAAAGCCCGGTGATGGTGGTGGAGCGCTTCGGCATTTCTGCCGACGCTGTGTCGGTGTCGGAACAGCGGTATCCGCGGGCCGGCACGGCAAATGCCCTGGTGACACTGCACGTCATCGACCTTGGCTCTGGTGACATCGGTGAGGCCTCTGGCGAGATGCGCGAGATGGACCTGGGTAGCGATACCGACATCTACCTCAGCCGCGTCAACTGGAGCGAGTCTGGCGAGACCTTATGGGTGCAGCGACAGAATCGGGCGCAGACGCAGTGGGACTTGCTTGCACTTGATCCGCGCACGGGTGCTGAAGACACAACACGACGTATCACAGAGCAGGCAGATACCTGGATCAATCTGGCGCACGATCTGCGAACACTTGCCGGGGGCGGTCTGCTCTATCTCAGCGAACAATCCGGCTTTCGCCATATCCGTCATGTCGGCGCAGATGGCGTAGCCCGCGATATCACATCGGGTGATTGGGTGGTCGATAGCCTGGAAGCCGTCGACGAGGACGCGGGTACTGTCTGGTTCTCCGGCTGGCGGGACACACCATTGGAGCGCCACCTGTACTCAGTGAACCTTGATGGCGGCGAACCGCAGCGTATTACGTCTGGCGAAGGACGCTGGAACGTATCGGTCGGTTCTGGCGGGTCAGGCTTGATCGGCACCTATTCTGACATCGACACCCCGCCCAACACCGGGCTGTATTCCATTGCAGGTGAACGCATTGCCTGGGTGGAGGAAAACCCGCTGAACCAGGCTCATCCTTACGCGCCTTATCTGGCGCGTCATGTCCGGCCCGAGTATGGCACGCTGACGGCTGCAGACGGGCAGACCGAACTGCACTGGCAGATGTACCGGCCGGACCACTGCACTGCGGCGACGCCCTGTCCGGCCATTGTTCAGGTGTATGGCGGGCCAGGCGTACAGACTGTCACCAGGGGATGGCAGTCACTGCGCGATCAGATTCTTGCCCAGTCCGGCTACGTGCTTTTTAAGGTCGATAACCGGGGCAGTTCAAACCGCGGCCATGCCTTTGAAGCGCCGCTGCATCTGCGCATGGGTATTCTTGAAGTTGAGGACCAACTGGCCGGGCTGGACTGGCTGCAGGGGCGCGATTTTGTGGACGCCGACAGGGTGGGGCTGTGGGGCTGGTCCTATGGTGGCTACATGACATTGATGACCACGCTGCAGGCGCCGGGCAGGTTTGCCGCAGGCATTGCCGGGGCGCCGGTTACGGACTGGGCGCTATACGACACACACTACACCGAACGCTTCATGTCGACCCCGCAGGACAATGCCGAAGGGTATGACGCCGGCTCGGTCTTTGCCCACCTTGATGGTTACCAGACCCCTCTGCTGATTATTCACGGCATGGCGGATGACAACGTGACGTTTGATCACTCCACCCGATTGTTCGCAGAGCTGCAAGAGCGCGGCCAGGTGTTCGAGATGATGACCTACCCAGGCCAACGCCACGGCATCCGTCCGCCCCCTCTGCAGACTCACTTGCTCAGAACGCAAATGGCGTTTTTTAACCGGTACTTGCGCGATTAATGCAACGAAGGCAAGTCAATCTAAGAGGTGGGTAACTACAGAGAGTCGCGTGAGCGACGTGCTTTAGAGCTTCGCATAAATAAGCCGTATTAACTAATATCTTGAAAAACACCGGGATAGTAAAAAGTACTTGCAATTTGCCGGGCGCCTTGTAATGTCTGTCCCATGTCCTAGGACGCGGGACGGTAAATGAGGTAATATTAATGAAAAGTCAAGACATCGGACTGCTTTTAAAACTGGAATCCATGGGCAAGTCAGGCCTGAGCCCGCAGCGTAAACTGCTGTCCGCATGGCCACATGACTGGAAAGACTGGGCCAGTAGTCCAGGTGATGCGGATTGGGCGGGCGACTGGGAAGGGTTGGATCTTGCGATCTCCGGGCCTTCGATCTATAGCGCTCGCAGCTTGGAAAAACTCACAGGCATCAGTAAGTCTCAGATAAATCTGTCCTTACGCCGCTGTGTCGATGTCGGGCTTGCCAAATACGACCGTAAAACAGGTGTGCCCAAGGCGAACTCCAGGGCGCTCTACGAGTTCATCAAATACGGCCTAAAATACGTGTTTCCCGCCAAACCCGGTGAGCTGGTGCGCGGCATCGCAACCACATTCAGCGCGCCCATCCTGAAAGACAAGTTGTTGAGTGCCGGGGACTTCAAGCTGGTTTGGCCGAATGCTGACGGCAACACCAAGGGGTTGGCGATAGAACCCCTGTTCAAGTCAGTAGGCTATGCCGTGCGTTACGATCCCACGCTGTATGCCATGCTGGCTCTGGTCGATGCCATTCGGATCGGGCAGCCTCGGGAAAAAAACCTGGCGCAGGCCATGTTGCAGGAGTTACTCCAGCCATGAGTCACCACGATACTCATATCGCCATGTTAAAAGCCGTTGCCAAGGCGCTGGGCGATAAATTGCGTTCGGAAATGGCGTTTGTTGGCGGCAGCACAACAGGCTTGCTGATTACCGATGAGTTTACACGCGAACAGGTGCGGGGAACTGATGACGTTGATTTGATTGTCCATGTAATTGGTCACCGAGGATTTAATCTGCTGCAGAAGGAGCTGGCTGGACACGGTTTTCAAGTCGCAATGCCCATTCCTGGCGAGGCTCCACCTATTTGTGCCATGACACTCGGCCAGTTGCGGGTGGATTTCATGCCCGATGATGAAGCAGTGCTGGGTTTCAGCAACCGGTGGTATCAGGAGGCCATTGCGACTGCCTGGCCTCATGATCTGGGAGATGGCTTGCAGATCAAGCTGGTTTCACCTCCGTATTTTATTGCTACCAAGCTGGAGGCATGGAATGGGCGAGGCAATGGCGATGCCCTGGAGAGCAGGGATATCGAAGACATCATCAACCTAGTGGACGGTCGGCCGGAGTTGCTGGATGAGGTCGCAGAGTGCTCACCAGAACTGCGTCAGTACATTGCTGTGGAAGTCGTGAAACTGCTTGAAGACAGCAACTTCGAGTACGCCATACAGAGTCACACCGGTAACTCATCTGAGCGCGAGTCCATTATATTTTCTCGCTTCGAGAAACTTGGCGGGATCAGCGCTTAATGCAGGTTTCATGGAATAGTCGACAAGGACGCCAACGGCAAAGCAACAATGACGCTGCGACCATCGCCATCGGTGAGAACCAGCTGGTTGCCGTATTGGTAGATGCGGCGGAATCCCGCCAGTCAGGTGGTAACCAGGCCAGAGAGCTCGCACACTATTGGAGCCAGTTTCTGGCCCGGGCGGCGATGAGTCTTGCATTTCCTGTAGATGCCATTCAGCTGGATAAGCTGATGCGCCAGGAACAGGCGATCTTACGACACCGCTATCTGCACGAGATAGCCAGCTACTGTCTGGTCGTGCTCAATCCCGACTCGGGGCAGTACCAGGTTTTTCACTGTGGTGACACCCTTGCGGGTATAACGGTATCGCCCGAAGCCATTGACGGTGTGCAGTGGTTATACCCACCACATACGCTCACGCAGCAATACGCCGCCATTGGATCATCACCGGTGACGCAGTGCGTCAATGGCGAATCCGGTAGTACCAGTCCGGTATTAACCCGATGCCTGAATTCGCGACGCTTTCATTGCCCCGATACGCTCCACGGAACGCTTGATTCAGAGATCAGTATGGTGATTGCCAGTGATGGCTATTGGGATAAAAACACTGATGACGACAGCAGCGTCATTTTGATTCGTTCTGGTCAGCAGTCTGTGCAGTCCGACTCGGACTGTGACAACCTGTTCGTTTTTCCGGAAAGCACAGCGGTCACACGACAAGGAAGCCTCGCAACATGAACACCGCTCCCACCAAAAAGCGGAACAGGCCGTTGGCGTGGTCTGAGTAGTAGTTCATCTTGTGGCAGCTCTAGTCCAGCACTCTCAGAAACTCACCCACCACACGGTATCGGCTGGTATCGTCTTCGCTCAGCACAAGCGTCTCAAATGACGGGTCAGAAGATCGCGGTTTCAGCAGGATTCTCTGATGTGCCCAGCTATCGCCATCCTCCGACTTGATGCTCTCGTATTCCTTGACGGTGTAGTGCGAACCACTGTCGTCATCAATGATGTCTGAATGCTCCACCAGGACGATCTTGCCGTTGCGGCTACCGCCCTGATCGGTCCGGAACAGGCACACGGCGCCATTGGGAATTATCCTGTTCATGGACTCCCCCTGAACCTTGCATGCGAACAGGTTTTTGTCAGCACGCTCTCCCTCAGGCAGAACAATCCAGTCGTCTATTTCGGCCCGTTGCTGCTCGCTGAAGCTGCCAGCGGCCGGGAGCAGACTATACAGCGGCACGGCATTGACGTAAGGCTCGGCTTTCACTTGCGGCAATTCGACAACATTATCTGACGGCGTGATTTCGCGCGGTATGTGCTTAGCCAGGTACTCGCGGAAATCGGGATCGCAGGCATAAACAAAGGTGCCTCTGATACCCCGCAGCATGATGGTTTTGTAGATGTTGAGAATATAACGCTTCAGTTGTTCCGGATCGGTGATCGACTGTTTGCCGTTGCGATCAAAATACAACTCAGGCCGGATGATTATTTCGCCCTTGGTCTTGTCATAGCCGATCTCACGGCCAAATATGATACCGGCATAGTTCAGATCATATCCCTGTGTGGTGTGGATACAACCCACTTCAGTTGCTGATCCTGCCGCGTTGATCCAGTCCGAGCTGGTGCTGTTCCATCGCAGTTTTATGTTTTCGATTTCAATGTCGAACTTGTCGCGCTCTTTATTCGATACCCAGGGCCATGAATAACCGGCAATCATTCGGGATAAACCGATCTCGCTCTCTTTTTCCTGAATTTTCTGCTGGAACTCACAGAAACTGTCAAACAGTTTGAACTCGTAGGACCTGGACGTATGCTTTGCCGACGCAGGCAGGCGGGCATTGAGCAGGTCGTCAACAAACTTCACATAGGGATTGCCGCCCAGCACGCGGAACTGGGAGACCAGTTCCTGTACTTCGGTGTCTGGTGAGGCTTTCAGGGCTGAGAATACGTCTGCGGCGGCATCCGAGGGTTTTATGGTCTGATCGGTGTCATAGAAGAATACCGCCCGGCTGGATTGTTTGCGAACCCAGTCAACTTCGCTGCACTGCTTTGGATCAAACCCCAGTGCGACCGATGCTTTGTCGAAGGCGTGATAGTAGGCGCCGAGGTTTATCCGCTGACGTAATCGATGGGCCTCATCCACCAGCACGATGTCGTAATGCTGTTTCGCCAGCTCTGCTGGGCCAATGACCATGCTGGATTTCAGGCCCGCTACGTTCGAGAAAGCTTTTTGCAAGGTTTTCCGGAAAGACGACATGGGTACAACCAGTGCCATGCGTGGTTTTTGCCCGTATTTTTCTCGCAGCCGTATCAACAGATCCTTGATTTCGGCCTCTTCGCTGGAGAACTCCCGGAAATTGAATTCATCATTTTCAGACTGCAGCAGTTTGAAGAGGAATATCGCCAGCACGGATTTACCCGTTCCCGCACCACCCTGAACCACCAGCGTGCGTGTGGTGTCGCTCACCAATGAGTGCATGATACCCAGCAGCCCCTGGCGTTGGTCTGCCGACAGCGCTTTATAGGGTGAGTATTTGAACAGGTCAGAGTTGTCCAGATGATCCAGCGAGTGCTGGGTAACGCCTTTTGCCCGAAGCTGATCCCATAAATGCTGGAAGATGTCGGCGTAGAGGATGTCCTTCTGGTAGTAGTTGTGATCCGCCAGCCCCAAGTTGCCGTTCAGCAGTTTGAACCGGCCATCGGCAGACATGTATTTGATCAGATTGGATTCAATATCCAGCGTCGCTGACTTGTTGAACTTCAGGCTGGTGATCAGATGGACCACCGACAGATGCCGTTTGGCGTCATGTTTCAGGTGGGTAGTCATGCGGGCGACCGCATCAGCAGTCTCGCCAACGTAAGCCAAACGCTTATTGTCATCGCTCAGCACATAGACCAGCGGCCAGTAGTTCTGCGCAAAGGAGTTGGCGCGGATATCGCTCAGCTGCTTGTCACTGAAGACAAAACGGCTGACTTCAATGACAGGAGATGTGCTCATAACTCATTGTATTTCCTGGCGGTTCCCTTGGCCTTGCTGACCGGGTACTTCTCCTCGTTCTGCTTGATCTTGGCCAGCACGATGTCTTTGACATCCAGATCACAGGCATCGGCCAGCAGAAACGCAAACGCGAAAACGTCCGCCAATTCCTCTCTAATCTTCTGTTTGTCGGCTTCTTCAGGCTGTTTCCACAGGAAAGCTTCAAGTAGTTCGCCGGCCTCTATGCTCAGCGCCAGCGACAGATCCTTGGGGTTGTGGAATTGCTGCCAGTCCCGTTCGTCGCGAAATTTCTTGAGGGCGTCTATGATTTCATTCATGTTTTTGGTCTGTCGGTGTTCAGGTTGGTGGGTCGTATGATTTCATGGAAGGCGCTGGCGGGCAATGGGCGCGCATGGTTCTCCCAACTTGACTCGAAACAAATAGATATTGGGAGCGGCAAGCGTGTATTGGTTCAAGATGGCAAGCTGAATAAGAAATATCAAATAACGCTGCCGTTATTTTTGTTCAAGGAGTAAGGCATTGGGATTTAAAGACATTTTTAAAAACAGGTTGAACTACTTGTCAGGGCGCTCCCCCATGTGCAGGTGGGAAAACAATTAAACCAGACGGGCTAAGCTCATGCACTTCGCGCAGCATGGTTTGACCGCCCTTATTCTCTAGTGGCCGATAAGGTCACGCTGCTGGCTTGATATGGAGCTGTAACCCCAGCGCCTTGGCAACTTTCAGCACAGTGCTTAGCTGAGGGTTACCGTCAGCTGAAAGTGCCTTGTACAGGCTTTCGCGTCCCAGGCCTGTCTCTCGGGACAGTTCGGCCATACCTTTTGCCCGTGCAATGTCTCCCAGCGCCATTGCGATAAAGGCGGCGTCTCCGTCGCTCTCAGCAATAGCTGCTTCCAGATAGGCAGCCATTTCCTCGCGACTGCGAAGATGCTTTGCTACATCGTATTCATGAAGTTTAGTTGTCATTACCCGACTCCAAGCCTTTAACCAATTCATAGGCCAGTTCAATATCATCACGCTGGCTCGACTTATCTCCGCCGCAGAGCAGGATGATGAGCACATCGTCCCGCTCCGTGTAATAAACCCGGTAACCAGGGCCCACATCGACCTTCAGTTCGGAGACTCCGTGCTTCAGATTACGGGAAGTCCCCGGGTTACCCAGCGCCAAGCGTTGGATACGGGCCTGTACCCGAGCCCTACCGCTTATATCCTTTAAGCGATCCAGCCACTTGGTGAACTGGACGGTGGTTTGGATCCTTTTCATGTGGCTATTGTATCTCATGGGATACAATTTGCAAGACTAATTTGGGCTCTGCGTCTGGATCAACGGCAACGCCTCCTCCATATGCGAAAATCGATGCGAACCGCCGGCGAAGATATGCACCGTCATTTGCTGACCCAGCGCATCCAGGGTCGCCCGGGAATCAAGCAACTCGTCAGCCATGTCCAGCAGCACCATGCCCCGTGCTGAGGGCAGGAAATCCGGATAACCCCTGGCGGTGTCAGCGGACAAGGTAAACGGCCGGCCATAGTGATCAAGATGAGAGCCGATGTATTTGCCCAGTATCGCCGAAGGCGCCATGACCGGATTGATCGCCACAAAGGGTTTGTCTGTTGCTTCGGACAGCCTGGAGACCAGAAAACCGCCCATGGATGTGCCGATCAGAAGATCTGGTTGCGACAGGAAGGGGTCTACGTCGGCCAGGACTTTTTCATACCCCTGTGAGTAGTCGGGCGCGAAGGCGGACACATTAGCGATTTTCCTGAGCGCGACCTGCTTGTCGCCATTGGGGTCGACCTGGGAGCCGAAGCCGTGTATGTACAGGATGTTTAGTTTGGTCATGGTGACACTTTCCTTCGAGGGCGTGAAAACTGCAAGTATGTCGTAATCTGCGGCTGGGGAGGTCGTACCGGTGGGTAAAAAAGAAACCTTGGTCACTTCGTAGGAACTGCGGCGCGGTGGTGTGCGGGCGGCGCGTTTACCTGTTGCTCAAAGGGCTATTCTCAGTCAGCAGCTTGATCATCTCTCCTTTTGCTGTGTCAAAGACGCGATTGAAGCCGCCAAAGTACGCTGGGTGATACAACCTTAAAGCAGGTCTGGTCAGCTTGGATGAATTGACCCGTGCTAACGCTCGTTTTTTGATTTCCCCGGATACCGCAAAGAAATCAGGCTTTGGAAGATTGAAACTAATATCACCGTCGCGATTCGGGCCAGTCATAAATATAACCAAGTCAGGTTTGAGTAACGCTAGCTCTTCCCTAAATACCGGAAAGTGGTCACGCTCAAGTTTTCGGATTTTTGCATTCATCCCCTTTCTATCAGCTATTCCAATCTTGGATATATTGTTCCAGATAGAATAGACATTTCGGTCGGGAAATGCAGATTTCAGCGCTTGATCAAACTTTTCCACTGCTCGCCAGAATACTCGTTTGCCTAGTTCCTTTTCTTTATAACCGCCGTTAGTAAAGTATTTCTCGTAGGTCGCTGCCAACTCATCGACTGACTTTGCTCCCAGAGCAGACTGGCCTTTGGATGAGCCACCCCAGCCATACGTCTCTTGGCCGCAATACATGATTCTGAGATCAGATTGCTCATAAGCCTCTTCATTAATGCGAATCAGTAAAGGGTTTGCCGGTTTAATAGGCGCTGTCATTAAGGAGTCAGCAGCAGAAACAAGGCCGGACCAATGGTAGTCGTAAATTTCCTTTAGCTGAGAATTTATATGGGCCATATTCTTTCCTTTCGGATATTGTTTGAGTATATCTGACTCGAGCATCAGAGCAGTCTGTCACATAGCTCGCTAGCGAGCCAGCGTGGAATTGGGGCAAAAAGTCAGTTTTTCACTTGCCACCGGTTCTTCACGAACACATCATTCAAATCGCTCAGCGAGACCTCTGGATCCATCGGATTCAGCGCAGGATTGTGCAGGGTAATGCCACCGTCTGCTCCGGGTATAAATGAGAAGCAGCCTTTAGCGCTCACTATGCTGCCGGGACCGACGAATGACTCTATTTTCTCTGCTTCCGGGCGGGTAATGCTGAAGTGAAGAGTGACCTCGAAAATCATGCCTAGTCCGTCAAGCGCCAACGCATCGCCGTAGATATCGGCACTACCGTCCGCAAAAAAGCAGTACGATATATCAGTGATCTTCAATATTGTTTCCAGCTCAAACTGTAACAGCCAGAGGTAGGTCTCCCTTGGGTGTGTGTATTCAACATCATTCGTATCTCTCATGAGGTAAATCTCCAATGATCAATCAGCGGCAAGCATGGTGTCAGCGCTGATTTTTGTGTGCCACTCAATAGTTACTACGTCGCCAGTAAATTCAACAACGCCTGCATTCTTTGGCAGTTGATTGCACTGCCCGCGATACTGGATAAAGATATCCAGGAGATTCATAAGTTCAATTTTGAAACCGGTTTCGCTGCAACGGGCGCCGACTTTCTCGTCCTCCAGGAACCACCTGGACCAGGAAATGCGATCCTCATTGTCTTCGGCGAAGAATATGACCCTGACTTTATGCGCTACTATGTCAGGGTATTGCCGTGCCAGCATTGTCAGCCGCATCTGTTCGAAGTCAGGATCGTAATCTGACATTTCCCACCCCTGTTATTGTTAACGGTAAAAATTTCAATGCAAAAACCCCATCGGCCGCCGCGCATCCTCTTTGGCAGCACACTCGCCCTGCAGCACCGAGACAAACTCCCGCGCTGATCCAATAGGCGAGAATTTGTGCCGCCGGGAGGCCGTGGCAAAATCACCCGGCGTCAGATTGCCCAGAGAACCCAGTGTGCGCGTTACCGATTCATCAGGCGCTGGCAAACCCAGCGACTCGCAGCAGCGATGCGTCAGCTGCACCGCCTGCTCTGGCGCCAGATAGCCAAAACGCAACTTAAGATCAAAACGCCGCAACGCCGCCTGGTCCAGGTTGTCAGCCAGGTTGGTGGAGGCAATAAAAATACCCTCAAAGGCTTCCAGTTGTGTCAGCAGTTCATTGACCATGGTCACTTCCCAGCCGGCGCGCAGGGAGCGGCGATCCTGCAGCAGGCTGTCCACCTCATCAATCAGCAGCACACTGGGTTCCTCGCGTGCCTGCTCAAGGGCCCTGGCAATATTTTTCTCGGTCTGCCCCACATACATGCCCAACAGATCCGAGGACTTTTTCATGATAAGCGGCAGGTCCAGTTGTTTGGCCAGCCAGTGCGCATACGCAGTTTTGCCGGTGCCGGGTGGGCCGTACAGACAGAGCCGGGCGCTGCTGGCTTTGCCGATGCCTCGGGCCAGCGACACCAGGTCGGATTCGCAGTTAACAAAGGCCGGATCATACACGGCGGGCAAGGGCGGGGCTGCTTTGGTTTTCTCCAGCGTGCGGAATCCCTGGGCCTTCAATGTGCTGTTGACCAGGCTTTTGACCACGTCGGCTGACTTGCTGTCCGGCAACTGCGCCTTGACCGAGCAGGCCACCGCGATGGCTGAACGGGCGACTGCCGGGGACAGGTCAGTCAGTTGCGAGAACTCAGCGATTTCCTCCTTGCTCAGCATGTCGCCAAAAAATTCAGTCAGCATACGGCTGCGGTGTTTGCGTGAAGGAATCGGCAATTCAATCACCATGTCGAAGCGACGGATTACGGCAGGGTCGATACCGTAGGTGCTGTTGGACAGCCACAGCGTGGGCACGGCGTTTTCTTCCAGCATGCGGTTCAACCAGGCCTTGCGCGACTGAGCGCGCCTGGGTCTGAATATATCGTTTTCGCCAGTCAGCACATCCTCGGCTTCATCAAAGACCAGCATGGCACGCGAATTGGCGAAAAAGCACTGGCCGGCACGGTACGCGCGAAGCCGGTTTTCGCCTCCCACCGAGTCGCCGTCCTCATCACAAAACGCCACCTCATAGAGTTGACGTTGCAGATGCTGCGCCACCACACGTGCGAGCTGACTCTTGCCGGTGCCGGGATCGCCGTGCAGCAGGATGTTGACGCCTGTTTTTGCCCCGGCAGAGACTGCCTCCAGGTAGCTGCGCAGGATAAGCATGTCATGCTCGATATGCGCATAGTCAGACCATGCCAGCTCCGGTGCAGATGCAGGCGTGACCGTCTCGCGCAGCAGCGAAACCGGTTCGGCATCCAGCGTCAGCAGGCAGTCGGCAAAGCTGTTCGACAACAGGTCCAGCTTGCGGCTGATATAGTTCATGCCGTTGCGATCAATGGATACCAGCCCGGACCTGACCAACAGCCCCCGCTCACCCAGGGACAGTCGGATATCAGGCTCCGGTATGTCGAGAAGCACAGACAGCGCCCGCATCAGGTCATTACTGGACACATTGCCCAGAGAGTCCGTCGCGGTCGTCAGAAAGTCGTTATTAAAAACCATAACAGCAAACTCAAGTACCCGGCAGTCAGTATCAGTCAGCCCCACCATACCGGCCAGCTTGTGTATGTTTTGCTGAAGCGAGGCGGGCAGCGATGTGCCGGCGGCTGTTTTCTCGGCAACAAGTGCCAGCTTTTTCAGCTCCGCCCGGATTGCTTTGTCGTCAAAATCGTCCGCGTTTATCCAGTGCTCAAGGCCGATGACCTTGGCCAGGCGCTCGTCTTCAAAGCCATGGGATTGGATAAACTCGCGATATCCGCCGCACTGCATCAGCGCCCGGTAGATCCACAGCTTTACCCGCGACGGGACAGAGGTGCTGACATTGAAATGAGCTCGTCGATGGCGTCGAACAGATGGTAGCGCTGGCATAAGCATCTCCGGTTGGTGGGAGTTGCAGAATACCCGGAGTTGCGACGAGAAGTGTCGTTTATGACGGATTGATTGAATTAGCCAATTGGGTAGGTTGCAACGACACAAAATGTCGGTACTATCATTAAGGTACCATCGTTACGGTACCATCGATATAAGCAAGGCAGGTACTACCTGACGCCAGGCGCAAAAAATAATGCGTCGGAAAACTAAAAACATGAAAAAACAGACAGATAACGGAAGCATTCATGCCAAAACGCCCTGATGGCATGGAAACGGTTCATCTGACCATTGAACTGTTACAGCGCATCCCCAGGCAGCGCAAAATCACCGCCAACGAGCTTCAGGCACAGTTGGCGGATGCCGGTTATGAGCGGACTTTGCGCAGCATCCAACGTCAACTGCAGCAGATCACCGAGCATTTTGATGTCGAATGTGATGACCGTAGCAAACCCTTTGGCTACCGCTGGAAAGAGAAATCCAAAGGTTTGTCCCTGCCCGGGCTGAACCAGCATGAATCATTACTGCTGGCGCTGGCAGAGCAACATCTGCGCAACCTGCTGCCCGGCAAACTCATGGCCTCCATGGACGCGTACTTCCGCCAGGCCCGAACCAATCTGCAGGACACCAGCAAAGCACACCTTGAAAAAGAATGGCTGCAGAAAGTCAGAGTGGTCAGCGCAACCCAACCATTACTCCCGCCAACCATAGACGAAAGCATTTTCTCCCAGATCAGCCATGCGCTGTATAACAACCTGTGGCTGAAGATCCGGTATCGCAATGCCAGCGGCAAGGAGGTTGACTCGCGCGTCATGCCTCTGGGGTTGGCACAGCAAGGCGTGCATTTGTACCTGGTGTGCCGCTTTGAAGGGTTTGACAATGAGCGCACACTGGCATTGCATCGGTTTATTTCGGCGGAAGCCGGTACGATGACGTTCAAGCGGCCGAAAGAGTTTGATCTGCGGCGTTACGACGATGATGGGCGCTTTGGTTTTGGCGAGGGGGAGCGAATCAAGTTGAGCTTCTGCATCAATAAGGCGGCCGGGAAACATTTGTTAGAGGCGCGGTTGTCTGAGGATCAGGTGGTTGAGGAGTTTGAGGGGTATTACCGGATTACGGCGACGGTGGTGGATAGTGCGATGCTGGATAGGTGGCTTCGTGGATTTGGGGGGGAGCTCTGGGCCGCATCAAAAAATGGAATTTAGCCCACTTTCACTAAATGATTGCCGCCAAAGGTAAGGATCGCTTTCGAAGTTAAGCTTTAGTGTTTCCACAGTGAGAGGGAGCGCATAAAAGGTGGTCACCAACGAACGACCGTCCCATTTTCCACGGGTCAGTCGGGCTCGGTGATGCAGATAGCCCTAGCGATCAAGTATAAGGAAAGTACTCTGGCTCTGTTTTATGCCGGATGTGTAAATCTGGGTGCGGCGGCACCGGTGCATGCTTGGCGGGATGACTGCAAGTGAAAGCAGCGGTCAGCGTAATTTAGTAATTGAGTGGGTGAGCATTGAAGTGACGCCATTTGTAGCGAAAATATATTCCTCACGGCGGTGACTGTGGGTGGAGGCTGCTTTGCATAGAGTATGGGAAATAGCTCACGGAAGCGACTACGTTCTACTTGAAGTGTGCGGGAAGCTTGGGCTGGTCCAGACATTTTACTAAAGTGTCCGAAATTTCCAGGGCAGAGTCCATAACAATAAAACAGGATAAAACATGTCAATTTTTAAAGCAGAAGCTAAATCGTTGCTAAAATTGTTTACAGGTGAGGCAAACCGTATCGGCTTTAAAATCCCGGAATATCAAAGGAAATATGACTGGGGTGAAAACAATATCATTAGATTATTCGAAGATACTCTGTCTGGATTGAAATCATTGGAGCGGGATCCAGATTCCATCACATTCTTAGGTTCAATAATTCTTATCCAAAATCAAGATCTAAGAGAGCCGAGCTTTGACGGAGAATCTTTAGAAATAGTGGATGGTCAGCAGCGAATAACTTCATGCGCTATAGTAGCGGTGCATCTTCACGAAGCGATAGACACGGAACTGTCTAGTCTTCCCGAGATAGGCACTGATCTTAGAGAGTGGTTAACAAGAGAAGCGAAAAGAACGAAGCAATTGCTGCTGCAGTGCGTATTTGGGAATTTATTGGTGGATGGTATAGATAATTTCCCATTTCCTAGAATTGTAAGAACGAATGATAATAGAGCTGCGTCAGATGGTGAGTTGGAATATCGGTCATTAACTGCTAAGTATTTTTTTGGGTATGCTCAACATATTAGAAAAAGGACTAGTCGCCTATACGAGAAACCCGAAGCAGACAAAAATGATCAATCGACAGTCAGATTCTTGGAGAATGTCAAATTTATAGAAAAATGCATAAGGGTTCTCAGTAAGAGCTCCGAAGAAGTTGACTTTGGAGTAGAGCTTCTAGAAACGAATACTTTCAAGGTGACAAATATAAGAAAGCTCTTTCAGGCTCCATCGGAACGACAAGACATCACTAATAGACACTTCGAAATGATATGTGGCAAGTACCGATGTGAAACAGAAGCTCTGGTGAGGCTTGTCATTTTTGCAAACTATTTCCTGGAAAATGTAATTCTAACCGTTGTAACTACTCGGGCAGAGAAATACGCTTTTGATATCTTTGACTCCCTTAATACGACAGGCGAGCCATTGACTGCGATCGAAACATTTAAGCCTAAGGTAATTCGATTCGAAAACGGCCAGCAAGGAAAGTACAAGGGATCCGAAAGTGAGTCCCATTTTGCCGTGGTAGAGAAATATATCGATCAATTTAGTAAAAATAGTGACAAACAAGAAGAGTCGCGTGACCTAATTCTTCCCTTTGCGCTGCTAACGACTGGTGACAGATGTTCTCGCCATTTGGTAAACCAGCGACGATATCTGAGAGCAGAGTATGATTCAATACCTGTTGAAAATAAGGTTAATAAACGGAAATTCATTAAAAATCTCGCAGACATTGCGAGGTTTAAAAGCGAGTTTTGGAATCGAGATAACTTGCTTCAAAGGCTGCCAGTACTCTCGGACAGAGAGTCTGTAATATTGTGCCTTGCATTCCTAATAGACCTTAAAAACACTCTTGCAATACCCATACTCACGCGAGTATGGGTTCATTCAGAAGAGATGGGCGATTTTAAGTTTTTTGCGGACTGTGTCAAAGCACTAACAGCTTTTGTAGTACTTAGAAGAAGCGCTACGGGAGGGACTGCAGGGATCGATAATGATCTAAGAGGTGTGATGGAAAAAGGGGGGGGTAGATGGAAGCGACCGAGGAATGAAAACTGGGACGAGGTTTGACCGTCCGATGACTTCCGTGACTGACTTCAAGGAGATGCTGAAAGTTCGTCTAGCAAGACGACCTGCGGAAATTAACGGCAAAGAATCTTGGCTTGACCAGGCCAAAAAGCAACCTTTGTATTTAAGCTCGCGACCTCTTTGTCGGTTCATTATTCTCGCCGCAAGTCACAATTCTCGCCCATCCCAGGCAGAACCCATACTTTTATTGAAAGATAGACCCAGCCCTGAACTGGAGTATCTTTCTTATAGAAAGTGGTTTGAAGACGATTTACTAACAATTGAGCATATAGCACCCGAAAGCGACCGGGAGCGGAAGTGGCCGCTGCCAATTTATGATCTACCCTATCTAAGGCACACAATCGGAAATTTGACGTTACTTTCACAGGAGCAGAACTCTGCAATAGCCAATTATGAATGGGGACGGAAGAAGCTTTTCTATAAAGCATTTTCTGTAGATACGATACGGGAAGTTGAAGCAGCTATCCATGAAGCTTCTGGTCACGGGGTTTCCTTTAGTAACAGGACCAAAGTGATGCTGAGGGGAATGCGGCAATTGCCAGTGGCAAAAGGGATATCCTTGGCCAGTACGTGGTCTGTCGCGGAGATTGAAGCTAGAACTGAAAATTTGCTTAGCATCTGTTGGGATGAGATTTCCCCTTGGCTTTTTGATAGCTAAAGTTTTCTCTGTTTAATAATGCCAGCAACACGATTTGTATCGTAGGTCTTTGGCCGTAGTTGGAATGGCTCAAAATTAACTCAGGGTCATCGATCAGGATAAGTTATTCGAGAACGGATAATGTGTCCTGAAAGAGCGATTCCGCGGGCCTGACGTCTTGAGGGTTGGTTGTATTGAGTATATTGAAAGTATTGTGGTGTGCCTAATTTAAATTGATGGTGAGGTTGCGAGTTGAAGTTACGGCTTTTCGAGCTGCTTTCGTTTTAATAGGCGGTACACTGGCAGGTTGGCAACAAAGGTATACCTTATAGGCCGGCGTGATGTAACATTATCTCATGTTATGTTACATAGAGGGTAAAGTGATGGCAGTGGGCTCAAGCGGTCGAATTGTGATAGAGATTGATCCGGCTACGAAAAAAGAGCTATATCATATGCTTAGAGAGGAAAACTCCAATTTAAAAGAGTGGTTTCTACGGCATGTAGAGGATTACCTGGCAGGTAAAGAGCAGTTTCAGTTAGATCTTGGGGCTCCGGTTCGTAACAAAGGCAGACATTTTATATGAGATTCAACCCCGAAAAAATGGCCTTCGGGCGGCACGAGACTTTCGCTCTACGCTATGGCTGGCTCTCCAAGGGTTTTCAGGCGCTAGAAGAAGACGACGGCATCTTCGAGTCAGACGACGCAACTGTAAAGTTGGGCGTGGGTAAAAACATGGTAAATGCCATCAAGTATTGGTTGCGCGCTTGTCAGATGATGCACCCTACTCAGAATGCCCCTACTCAGCTTGGAAAAGAGTTGTTGTCTGGTACTGGGTTCGATCCCTACCTAGAAGATGAAGCTACGATATGGTTATTGCATTGGCTTTTGGCTACGAATGCTGAACTAGCGACCTCATGGTATTGGTTCTTTAATCGCTTTCATAAGCCAGAGTTTACTGGTCAAGAGTTGAACACGGCCCTCAATGACTTCGTTTCGGACAAAGTCATTAATAGAAAAAAACCTGCCCCTGCGACTTTAGCGAACGACGCGAATTTGCTTCCACGCATGTACACCCAATCAAAGGGAAATACTCGAACGCCTCTGGAGGACGCACTAGACTCACCATTTTCTTTGTTAAAGCTAGTGACTCAGAGTGCGAGTGGCAGGAGTTTTCAATCGCGGCCTATGGCGAGACCCGATTTGCCGCTCGGGGTCTTGGGCTTTGCTGTATGCCAAACGTTTGAGATTAAAAACACCAAGGCAATTCCTATAGAAGATTTTATGTACAGCAAAGATAATTATCCTGCGATAGGTTCGGTATTCCGACTGACAGAAAGCGACTTAGTAACAAAACTCGAAAAACTAATTAACTATATCCCAGGTAAATTCGATATCAGAGATACTGCAGGACAGCATCAGCTTTACTCCTCAGAGGTGACTGATGGAATGATCTACATTGCTGAACACTACAACCACCCCGCCCAAGGTGTCGCAGCATGACCATAGCAAGGCAAGTCCAAATAAATACACATTACACTCGTTCTATTAATTTGGAGCGCGATGCCAATTCCATCGACGTTGTCAAAGCATATATACCTACTTCTAGGTCTCTGAAACTATTCGGTCGTATAGCTGACGGATTTCATGGTGAGCGTGCTCCGCGAGCTTGGTCGCTAATCGGACCGTATGGATCTGGTAAGTCTTCGGCATCTGTATTTCTTTCCCAATTGTTATCGTCCCCAGACTCTCCCGCAACTAAAGTAGCGACGAAAGCGCTAAAGGCGGCAGCGCCCGAGATCGCATCGCAATTCCGAAAAGAGACTAGTGGAACCGATGGTTATTTGAAAGTACTAGTGACGGGTTCGCCAGAGCCGATGGGCAAGAAAATAATTAGAGGGTTGTCGGCATCGGTGGTTCAGTATTTCACAAAATTCAAAGGCTCTAACCCCAAAGTAGTTTCGCGCATTGAGGAACTTGTCGAATTAGAGATAGTATCTACTTCGGTTGTGCTCGAGATTATGCTGGAATTGCAAGCAGCTCTTGCAAAAAAGAAATGCAAGGGTATCTACATCGTTATTGATGAACTAGGCAAATTTCTGGAGTTTGAAGCACGTCACTATGGTGCCAACGATATCTATTTGCTTCAAACTTTGGCAGAGCATGCCTGTAAAGGTGATGAGTGTAATCTCTTTCTTTTTGTGTTGCTGCATCAGTCCTTTGAGCAGTACGCCAAAGGATTAGGTGAGAGCCTTAAGAACGAATGGGCTAAAGTCCAAGGACGCTTTGAAGATGTGCCGTTTCTTGAGTCGGTAGAACAAGTTCTGAGGGTGGTGAGTGCTGCCTTCAGCTATGATTTTAAACCGAAAGAGCAAGCGTTGCTTAAGAAGAGAATGGCTGGCTTTGTTGAAGTATTGGGTTCGAACGGCGCTCTACCCGGCGTCGCAGATAGAAGCGCTATGGTTGATCTCATGTGCCACTGCTATCCGTTTCATCCAGTTAGTGCTGTGTTATTGCCCACGCTCTGCCAGAAAGTAGCGCAGAATGAGCGGACATTATTCAGTTATCTTGGGAGCCACGAAGAATTTGGACTCCAAGATATGATTGAACGGTTTAGTTCGCTCGATGATTTTATCTACCCGCATCATGTTTACGATTATTTCATTACGAACCAGCCCGCGGCTTTAGGTGATTATCGTACTCATAGGCGTTGGGCGGAAGTAGTTACCGCGATAGAGAGGTTGGGCGACGCCCCAGAAGATCAGCTCAACCTTCTTAAAACGATTGGCCTAATGAATATTATCGGGATAAAGGGAGGTTTCAAACCTTCGAAGGCACTGTTAGGGATCTGTGCGCCCGGAAAAGCAGGGGTAAGTAGTTCCTTAAAGGCGCTGCAAGATAAGTCAATAGTCACCTATCGGCGTTTTAGCGGAGAGTACAGGGTTTGGCAAGGTAGCGATTTTGATCTTGAAGAGGCGCTAGAAGAAGAACTAAACAATCTTGGTGAGTTCTCTCTGGCCGAAGAGCTTAATAGTGCTAACGCTTTGATGCCAATCGTAGCTCGAAGGTATACGATTAAAAGCGGCGCTCTACGCTACTTTGTCCCCGAGTTTGTAGATGCCCAGACTTATATAAAGTCTTCTGGAAAAACAAGCGAGCCGCGCATAATATTTTTCCTGGCGACCGCCCAGGATGATGAGGCTCTTTTTAGGAAGTTAGTTGTTCAGCACTATTCAGAGCTCGATCTGGTAGCGCTATGCCTTAACGGAACCCAGTTAAGAGAAGCTACCGCAGAGGTGTTGGCGTTACGACAAGTGCAAAACAAGAGGCAAGAGTTAAACACTGATCCGGTGGCTAAAAGAGAGTTTGAAGATCGCCTAACTGCAGCAGAGAACGCGGAGCGGCAGCTTCTTCAGCGACTGCAAGAGCAACCGCAAGAGTGCAATTGGTACCATAGTTCCAAAGAGTATAGCGTAGACGCAAAGCGCGAATTCCAAGAACTATTGTCCTCAGTTCTAGAAAATGTGTATAGCAAATCGCCTCAGCTGCACAATGAGCTCTTAAACAGAGATCGACCATCCGCTCAAGCGAACGCGGCACGCAATAGACTTTTAGAAGCGATGATGTTGAATCCGCTGGATAAGGACGACCTTGGGATAGAAAAATTCCCTCCAGAGAAGGCTATATATCGATCAATCCTGTTGACTACGGGGCTCCACAATAAGGTTTCGAGGGAATTCCAGGAGCCTGCCAAAGACTCCACAATATTCCACGTATGGCGACAGATAAATGAGTTCCTTGACTCTACCGAGAAGGCTCCGAAGAGTTTTGCGCAGCTAAATGAATTGTTGATGGCCCCCCCTTATGGCGTTAAAGCTGGCATGCTTCCTGTTCTTTACGTGGCCGCATATATCGTCTATCAACATGAGCTTGCTTTATACGAAAACAGGCAATATAAGCCAGTTTTTACCCAGGAGATGATCGAGAGATTTGTCAAGCGCCCTGATGAGTACACTTTTCAAAGATTCAGGATAACTGGTCTGCGGTCTTCAATTTATAAAGAGTATTGCAAGATTATTGATACCGGATCGAAGCAAACTGTAGTTCAGCTAGTGAAGCCCTTAGCTCAATTTATTAGTTCATTGCCTGATTTCACTCAGCGTACAAAGAACTCAGAAATATCGGACCAAGCTATAAAAGTCAGGAATGCATTTAATTTTGCAAAATCTCCAGAGCACCTGATATTCGAGGAAATACCAAAGGCACTCGGATATGAGGAAGAGCTCCGTAAGAAGAAACCAAACTTGGAGGGTCTCTCCGCAGCCCTTCAGGATTGCTTGCAACAATTAAAGAAAGCATATCCTCAAATGATCCGGAATCAAATCCGTATGTTGCTAGGCGCATTTCATATGGATGTTAACGCGGACCTGGAAACCCTTAGAAGAAAGGTAATTGGTCGCTATGAAGGTTTAGAGCAGCATACTGTGGATGTAGACGGACTCAAGGCGTTTATAAAGAGGTTGACGAAGAGAGAGGGTGATGACGATAGCTGGCTTGAGAATGTTCTACTTTTCTTGGGACAGAAGCCTACTACGAAATGGACTGATATGGACTGTACAGAAGTCGATATCAAGCTAAGTGAGTACGCCAAACGAATATTAGACCTTGAGGCTTTGCGTGTTCACTACGATCGCGTAAAGAGCAATATGGATGGGGACTTTGATGTCATTCTGTTAAAGGCAGTAAAGAAAGGCAGTGAGCCCATCGATGAGGTGGTGGCGATAGACGCTCGAAAGAAAGAAGCCATTCAACTTTGTAAGGCTGGAATATACGCGGCTATAGAAGGTCATTCGGACTCAGAGTTGCAGCTTGCGGCTTTAGCCGAAGTCGTCGAAGAGTTTCTGAAGAAACGGAAAAACTCTGTTATGTCTGGTCGTCGCCCCACAAAACAAGTTAGGGAGGTGAAGCGTGGCAATTAGAAAAGTATCCATAAAGGACATCGAAGGTTTCGATAGCTGTCGGCATGTCTTGGGCTTGTCAGGTGGCAAGGATAGTGCGGCGCTAGCTGTGTACATTAAGGATAAGTATCCGGAAGTTCATGAGAAAGTAGAGTATTTCTTTACCGATACTGGTGCCGAACTGAAGGAGGTTTACGATTTTCTGGACAAATTGGAAGCATACTTAGGAAAAGAAATCGCAAGGCTCAGTAGCGGGAAAGACTTCGATCACTGGCTAAAGGTTCACAATGAATACCTACCATCTGCCAAGCAAAGATGGTGTACCCGCACGATGAAGATAAAACCTTTCGAAGAGTTCGTGGGTAATGATCCGGTGATTAGCTATATTGGCATCAGAGCGGATGAGAATAGAGAAGGATATATAAGCCACAAGGAAACGATAAAAGCGGTATTCCCTTTTGTGGAAGACGGGTTAATTAGAAGCGATATCTTTCAGATTCTAAGTGATTCAGTTGGTGTGCCTGAGTATTACAAGTGGCGCTCACGCTCGGGATGTTACTTCTGCTTTTTTCAACGACAAGATGAGTGGCTCGGCCTAAAGAGAAATCATCCAGACCTCTTTGAGAAAGCACGTGAGTATGAAAATAAAATTAGGTCAAAGTTCGACTGGAAGGATGGGGTGATTCCAGTGAATGGTCACGGTTATACTTGGTCGTCACAAGGGTCCATTGATGAGCTCGTTCTGCGTGCCGAAGCAAGGGAGAAAGAGCAAGGTATTATTGCAAAGTCATCGACGAAAGCTGAGCGGTGGCAGAAAACTATAGAGAATATGATAGATGATGATCCCGAAGACCAGGCTTGTTTGATTTGCAGCCTCTAGGTGTCGCCAAGTTCTCTCTTCGTTGCGAGATTCTCTTGATCTCTCTACACATTATGTGTGAGATGAGGCCAGTAATTTCGAAAGGGAAGGTGGCGATTATCTACGTTTTTTCTTCCAGCTACGAATTTCTAGTTGTTAGATACAGGCTTGCTATTTAACTCAGCTGGGTGGCTTTTTTGCCTATGGAAGGGTTCAACGAGAAAATAGAGGTAAAATTGTGACGCTTAGGGAATTGCCGCTTAAGTCAGTCTACCGCAGTGGTGAAGATAATATTCTGACTGACTTCTATATACCATGCTTGAAATCAAGTGTGCTATACGAAAGAGCAGTTGGCTTTTTCTCTTCGTCAATTCTAATTTATGCCATGTGCGGTATCTCTGAACTCCTTCGAAATGGGGGTGAAATGCGTCTCATCATTGGCTATCCTCTAGAAGATGATGAGTTTGAGATGTTACAGGCAAGTGAGTCGCTTAACCATCTTGGTAGTAAGCTTAGCGCTGATCTCGAGAAAATGATTTTAGGCGCCAATACTGACTTGCTTAAGTATAGGTTGAAACTCTTTTTCCTGATGACAGTTACAGGCAAGTTGAAAATTAAGTTTGCCTATCGCCGCAACGGCATGTATCACGAAAAAATTGGGATTTTACATGATGCAAGTGGAAACAAAGTCTTGTTTCAAGGTTCGGCCAATGAGACAACAAACGCTGTAAATCCAGACCTAAACTTTGAATCTATTAGTATATATCGCAACTGGGTACATGAGATTTACAGTGACTATGCGCAACCCTACGAGAATGGGTTCGCAAGACTGTGGTCTGGCTCTGACCCTCACACTAAAACCTTAGATATCCCGAGCGAACTATATACGTTTATTCACAAGCAGATTAATAGGAGTGTCGAGTACTCAAGACTTGATGACCTTATCGAAGACGAGCGACTGTTAGGCGAGCGTCAGGTTGTAGCATACGTTAATAGCTACCCAGTGGTGCCGGCGGAGATTGGAGGGAGACCTTTTACGCCCTATCCGCATCAAATTTCCGCTCTTAGAACCTGGGCCGCTAGTGAGTATCAAGGGATATTCAAACTGGCGACTGGGGCTGGAAAAACGATAACCGCGATGTACGCCGTAGCTAAAGTTTTCGAGGCAAATAGGGATGAGCGAAGAATTGCCTTAATAGTTGCTGTTCCATATATCGCTCTTGCGGAGCAATGGATCAAAGAGCTAAGGTCATTTAATATGAACCCGATCCCATGTTTCGGGGTGCTTGAAACATGGAGGGACCGTCTCAACTCGTCGATAAGCCAGCTTAATTTAGGGGAGCTTGAGTTTTTTAGTGTTGTTGTTGTTAATCAGACTCTCCATAAAGAGCCATTCCAGTTGAGTATGGCCAGATTATCCCCAGATAATATTTTCTTCGTTGGTGATGAATGCCACCACCATGCTACATCTACTCTCGCAAGTGCAATACCTGCCGCCGCATTCAAGATTGGGCTCTCTGCTACTCCATACTCCGACGAGCTTGATGCCGGGTACGAAACCGATCCCGTTAGAATAGGCGCTCTTACAAGTGCATACGGCGGGATAGTTGCTGAATACGGGTTAGCAAATGCGCTCGGTGATGGTGTTCTTACGCCTTACAACTACTATATTGAACACGTCTATCTTACAGATGTTGAGATGGACGAGTACCAGGAACTCAGTAAAGAAATAGCAACATGGTTGTCTTCAAATGAAAGCGAGTTGAGCAATAAGGTAAAAGACCTAATCCGGCGCCGAAATCGTATTATTAACAATGCGTCTCAAAAAATACCTGCGCTTCAGAGGCTTCTGGAAGCAGAGAATATTGATGACAAAAAGCACACCCTAGTGTACGTCGGGGAGGGGAGGGTACTAGAGCAGGAGGGAAATGTTAGCTTAGAAAAAGACCTAAATCAGCTTAGTGCCGTGGCTAACTGTATGATGAATCTCGGCTGGAAAGTTTCTAGATTTACCGCGCAAGAAAATAAATCTGACAGATTGGCTATTATAAGCGATTTTAAGGAAGGTAATATTGAAGCTCTAGTATCAATGCGAGTGCTAGATGAGGGCATCGATATACCCGCGTGCGAGAGAGCCTTCATTCTAGCAAGTACAACAAACTCTCGGCAGTTCATACAAAGGCGGGGCAGGATATTGCGAAAATCTCCTGGGAAAGAAGTGGCGAACATTTATGATTTCATAGTAATCCCTAGCGTGACAGGTAACTCAGCGCCAGCACCTTGCTTCGTAAGTTTAGTCCGAAGAGAGCTTTACCGATTAATGGAGTTTGTGAAATTGTCAAAGAATAGAAAAGAAGGAGAGAGCTGGGCGGCAAATCTCGCGAGCCAATTTGATCTGGACATAAAGGAGTTCTAAAAGATGGACCCTATCGAAGAGTTGAAAGCAATAAAGGAAGAACTTATCAAGGACGAACAGGAGGACGTGATTCAGAGAACCCTTTCTAAGCTAATTGCTATAGAGAAGTCCGCTGTGTACGGAGGTAGGGTTTCAAATAAAGCCGGAAAGATAGAGAGCGTGATCGATTCGGAGTTTAAGGTTTATAAGGAGAACTCGGGTGCTTCTAAAAAGAATAAAGCTTAAAAATTTTAGGCAGTATTATGGCGACGTCCATATACGTTTCGCGACTGATAAACATAAAAATATCACAGTAATACATGGTGAAAATGGGGTTGGTAAGACTGCACTTTTGAATGCAATTAAATGGTGCTTTTATGGAAACGTCACTACCAATTTCAGAAACCCGCAGGATTTAATATCATTCGCTGCTTTAGAGGAGGATGTTAGATCTTGCTCAGTGGAAGTAGAGTTCGAGAACGGTGGTGAATTGTTTCTAATAATAAGGACCTATGATAGCTCCAAGGGCTCGCTTACAAAGGCTGCGACTTGTCCGCCAGGGATAGTGAAGGTATACAAGCAAAATGACAATGTATGGAGTGCCGCTCTACCGGAACCTGAGCTAGTCATCAATGGCATGCTGCCTCGAGAAATGGCGGATTACTTCTTTTTTCAAGGTGAAGGTAGTAATGCGGTTGAAACAGGAAATAAAGGTATCAACTTAGCTAAATCAATTAGAAATATACTCGGTTTTGCGATCGCAGAGTCTACTCGAGATATGCTACGTAAATACAATAATACATTATCAAGGAAAATCGCTGAGTACGATACATCAGGAGAGGCGCAAAAATCTGCACGGGAAGTAGAGAAGTTGAGTGATTCTCTGCAGGCAATAGCTTCGCAGATCAAAGATACTGAAGACCTAATTCCTGAACTACAGTCGAGTTTAGAAGAGGCTGAGGCCAATTTGGCTAAAATAAATCACTTTGATCTTCAGTCGCTTAGGGCCGATGAAACTAAAGCGGAAAGGGAATTATCTTCGCTTCAGAAAGAGCATGCTGAGCTAAGTATTCGGAAAATAAGGAGTATTAATACTTTTGGTTGGGCGTTGTTTGGCAGTGAGTTCGCAGATGAATCGCTAGATTTTATTGATGACAGTACCTTAAAGGGCAAGCTACCTGAGCCTTATAACAAAACTTTTATAGATGACATATTGTCAGCCGCTGTGTGTATTTGTGGGCAGTCGCTCGAGCCCGGCTCTCCCGGCTATCTTAAGATCGCTAGCTTATTAGATAAGGCTGCTAACCCGGCTCTGCAAAATAGGTTGGGAGGCATTCGAGCGCAAATCCAAGACATCAAAACTAAAAATGAACTAGCCCCGGATTCAATAAGAAGTTTATTGGGCAATGTAGATAAAATCGAGTCCGATATTCAGCTTCAGAAGAACAGGCTCCAATCAATACATGAAAAAATCACGTTGATTCCGGAGGATAGAATAGCTGCTCTTCAGAGAGCAAAATCTTCCATCCAAAAAGATCTAAGCAGTCAGAACCAAATGCTGGGCGGCCTTAAGACTAGGTTTGAAAATCTAACAAAAGAGCACGACTCGAAAAGCAGGCAACTTAAATCACTGCAGCCAAATAGTACTCTGATCGGCGACCTTAATTTGCGGAAGTCGTTCATATCTGAGCTACAAGATTTTCTTGTCCGACATATGGAAAAAATTGAGAGCAATGTTCGGTTTCATATCATCAATAGCGTAAATAAAATGATGCAAGATTTTTCTCGGCATTCATACAGTATTCGGGTCAAGGAGGAGGACTTCAGTATACAACTCGTTGACAACGATAGTAACTTCGTGGGTCAAGGGGATGGATTGAATCTTCTTCTGAATTTGTCTATTACTGCATCCCTCATTGAATTCGTCCGAACAAACCAGTTCGTGCGAGATCCCTTGTTGAGTTCGGCAACTGTCGCCCCGCTAGTTATTGATGCGCCATTCGGAGTGCTAGATAACGCTTATCGAAACGTCGTCGTTGGGAGTTTGCCCGCGCACGCCGAGCAAGTAATGTTCTTCGTATCTAGTAGTCAGTGGGGTGAGGATATGGATTCGGCCATACGCGATAGAATTGGTGCGGAATACTGTCTAATTCTAGAACAAAAAGAAGATAAAGGCTCCAAGCCTCTTGATATATTCACTATCAAAGGTCAGGAAATTGTTGCCAATAGATATGAATGTGAGCGTGATCGCGTTTTTGCGCTGGAGGTTTAAGGAAAAATGGGATCACTAAGCAAAGAAATAGCAACAAAGGAAGTTCGTCGTAATAACAAATACAATGTTCTGGTAAACCTGCTGGTATTTGGTTCGCTTGATGGAGATGAAAGCTTTAAAGGTCAACGGGTTTTTCCTTACATTAAGGACTTAATAATATTCGCTGCGATGGTCGGCAAGCGTTTTAATGTTCAAGAGGAAGTCGAGCGCGAGAATACAAAAATTATTCTAGGTACATTTGAGGGTAGTGCTGGAAGTAGTCGTGAAACAAGAATTGATCAGCATAATATTATATTTATGTTTGGGCTTTCTGTGCTCAGAGATATGAAATACTTAAGAGATGAGAATGTGGACGAAGTGATTGAGGTCTTCGAAAGATACTCCAATGGAGGGTTGGGCATTATTTACGAGTGGCTCCGGGATGCGGCTTGGAACCCTATGGTGTTGCTAGACAAAATGGTCGATGAAGTAGAAGCGTCTGCCGGTGGACAGCCTAGTGCGATCACCAACCCATTTTAAAGAAGCCTCGGTGGCAGTGGCTGTGCCGTATGGCGATGTCTTCTGGAGTGTCGAGCATTCGATTTAGGCAATGAGTACATCGCTCAATTGGGTTAGGTTCAAGTTGCGACACGTTGCTACAACTATTGCGGGCTTTGGAGGCTGCTAGGAATTAGTGCGTGTGCGTTTCAGATGATTCTCGAAGCTGGTTAGGTAAGTGAAAGAAAAAACAAGTAACCAGTTAATGGTGCCCAGGAGAGGACTTGAACCTCCACGACCTTTCGATCACTAGCACCTGAAGCTAGCGTGTCTACCAATTCCACCACCTGGGCATTGCGGGGTGAAGCATTTCAGAGCGCGCATTTTGCCCATCTGCACTTCAGCTGTCAATGGGTGTTCGCAAAATCTTCAGGAAATAAGGTGCCGTAGCGTGTATACTGGCCGCAAAATAGCGACGAAACAGACGAATACAGACGAATAAAGAGAAATCAGAGAATATATGTCAAGACAGAAGCAAGACGGAAAGCCCACCGGGGCGGCCCAACAGAAGTCCACAGGCAATGCCCCCATCAAAGACCCCTTCGCCAACCGCGAAGCGGAAAACTACGAAAAACCCATCCCCAGCCGCGAATTCATCATGGAGTACATGGAGGAAGTTGGCGAGCCGGTGAGTTATGAGCACCTGTGTGAACACCTGGAACTGACCGATGATGAGGATCAGCTGGAGGCCCTGCGCCGCCGCCTGATCGCCATGGCCCGTGATGGCCAGCTGATCAGCAACCGCCGTGGCGTGTATGGCCTGGCGGACAAGATGGAGCTGATCAAGGGCCGCATCCAGGGTAACAAGGAAGGCATGGGCTTTTTTATCCCGCAGGATGGCTCGGGTGACCTGTTCCTCAGCCCCGGCGAGATGGTCAAGGTATTTGACGGTGATATCGTGCTGGCGCGGGTGTCGGGCGTGGATCGCCGTGGCCGCCGTGAGGGCATGATTGTTGAGGTGCTGGAGCGGCGCACCACGCAGGTGGTCGGTCGTTTCTACCATGAGAGTGGTTTTGGCCTGGTGGTCCCGGATAACCGGCGCATCAGCCAGGAAATCCTGATTCCAGAAAAAGACATCGGCAAAGCCAAAGACGGCCAGTTTGTAGTGGCGGAAATCCGCAGCTACGCCGACAACCGCCGCAAAGCCGTGGGCGCAATCACCGAGATCCTGGGCGACCACATGGCGCCGGGCATGGAGATTGATGTGGCCCTGCGAGGCCATGGCATTCCCTTTGAGTGGCCGGCCGATGTTGAGCACGCGGTGGAGGGCCTGACTGAAGAAGTGGCCGAAGCCGATCTGGCCCATCGTATTGATCTGCGCAAACTGCCCTTTGTCACCATTGATGGTGAGGATGCCAAGGACTTTGATGACGCGGTATTCTGTGAGCCCATGGATAATGGCGGCTCGCGGCTGTACGTGGCGATTGCCGATGTCTCGCACTATGTAAAGCCCAGATCACCGCTGGACGATGAGGCGCAAAAGCGTGGCAACTCGGTGTACTTCCCGGGCCACGTGGTGCCGATGCTGCCGGAGGTGCTGTCCAACGGCCTGTGCTCACTCAAGCCCAAGGTCAATCGGTTGACCATGGTGTGTGAGATGGAGCTAAGCCCCACGGGCAGAGTGGAGCATTACCGCTTTTATGAAGGTGTGATTTTCTCCCATGCCCGCCTGACCTACACCGAAGTGGCGGACATGCTGGAGGAGTCGGACAGCGATGTCCGCGCCCGATCCCGCGAGCGTCTGCGTGAACGTTACGCGGATGTTGTGCCGCATCTGGAAACGCTGTATGCCACCTACCTGAAGCTGGCTGAAGCCCGGCGTCAGGCCGGTGCGCTGGATTTCTCCAGCACCGAAACCCGAATTGTGTTTGGCGAGACGCGCAAGATTGCCGAGATCGTGCCGGTGATTCGCAACAATGCTCACCGCCTGGTGGAGGAGTGCATGCTGGCGGCCAACGTCTGCACCGCGCGCTTCCTGGAAGATTCTGACTTGCCGGTGCTGTACCGGATACATGAAGGCCCCAATCCGGAAAAAATGGAAAACCTGAGCGCGTTCCTGCGTGAGCTGGGCCTGGTGCTGACGCGCAAGTCCAAGCCGGAGCCAAAGGATTACCAGCGTATTCTGGAAAGTGTGAGTGACCGCCCGGATGCGCATCTGATTCAGACCATGCTGGTGCGTTCGATGCTGCAGGCGGTGTATGCGCCGGAGAACATCGGCCACTTTGGTCTGGGTTTTGACGCCTATACCCACTTTACCTCGCCGATTCGCCGTTACCCGGACCTGCTGGTGCACCGTGCACTGCGGTTCCTGGTTCGCGAAGGCAAGAAAAAGAACCAGATCCGTCAGGTCGAAGGCGCGCCCAAACTGACGCGCAAGGAAATTTATCCGTATCAGCTGAAGGATATGCAGCATTTTGGTGAGACCTGTTCCACCTATGAGCGCCGCGCTGATGCCGCCAGTTATGACGTGCAGGACTGGCTGAAGTGTGAGTATGTGCAGGATCGCGTGGGTGATGACTTTGAGGGCACCGTCAGCTCGGTGACTGGTTTTGGTCTGTTTGTCACGCTCAATGATATTTTTGTGGAAGGCCTGGTGCATATCACGGCGCTGGCCAACGACTATTACAAGTTTGATCCGGTGCACCAGATGCTGGTCGGTGAGCACAGTGGCACCACCTTCCATCTGGGCGATTCGGTGCGGGTGCGGGTAGCGCGTGTGGATCTGGATGACCGCAAGATTGATCTGCAGCTGCTGGACTCCAGCGGCAACGTCGCGGCGGACAAGGCGCGCCAGGGCCGGGGTGCCAAAGGGAGCGGTAAAGGTGGCGCTAAGAGTGGCACCAAAGATGGTGGCGCGAAAGCTGGCGGCAAAGGCCGTGGAAAAGGCGGCAGCAAAGCGGGTGGCAAAGCGGGTGGCAAAACGAGGGACGGGGCGGACGATCAGCCCGCATCTTCAGGTAAAGCCAAGCCCAAGGCCAGGGGACGCAGCGCGGCCAAGTCCGGCACTGCGGCAAAATCCACCACGGCTGCCAAACCTACCAGAAGAGGAGCAGGAACTGCCGCCAAGTCATCGACCACTGCCGGCGATCAGAAGCCTGCCCGCAAGCGTTCGCGTAAACCGGCACAGACGGCGGAACAGCGACGCGCCCGGCAGCCGACCAATGAGTCTGCGCGTGGAGCGGGTAGCGGGTCTTCTGCCAGGTCTGCACAAAAGCCAGCCCAAAAGCCAGCCCAGAAGCCAGCCCAGAAGCCTGCCCAGGATGACGGCGCAGGCAAAAAGCCGGCGGGCATGTTCAAGCGCCTGATGCGAAAGCTTGGGGTGTCTGATTAATGTCCGGTCGTGACTGGATTGTTGGTATTCATGCGGTCACGGAATTGCTGCGACGCAATCCGCAGGACGTGCTGGAGCTGTTGCTGCAGCAGGAACGCAGTGATCAGCGGCTGGAGGATGTGCGCGCACTGGCCAATGAGCTGGGCATCACCATCAAGGTTGTGCCCCGCGCCGAGCTGGAGAAGCGCCTGCTGAATGAGGGCGGAAAGCAGGGCGCCGGTAAAAAGGATGGCGGTAAACAGAGCCGCCTGCCGGTACACCAGGGCGTCATCGCGCTCTGCCAGTGGCGCGACACGGTAAAAGATGAAGCCTTTCTGACCGCCATGCTCGACAAGTTGCCACACCCGCCGTTGTTGCTGGTGCTGGACGAAATCACCGATCCGCACAATCTGGGTGCCTGTCTGCGCACGGCGGATGCCGCCGGTGTGGATGCGGTGATAGTACCCAGAGATAACGCAGCGCCGATGAATCTGACAGTGCGCAAGGTGGCCAGCGGCGCGGCCGAGAAAGTGAATCTTGTGGTCGTGACCAATCTGAGCCGCACGCTTGCAGCCCTGCAGCAGCGCGGTATCTGGATCAGCGGCGCGGCCGGCGAGGCTGACAAGACCCTGTATGAATCGGATCTGACGGGGCCTATTGCGCTGGTGATGGGATCAGAGGGCAAGGGTATGCGCCGTCTGACCCGTGAGCACTGTGATTACCTGCTGTCCATTCCCATGGCTGGCGCGGTCAGCAGCCTCAATGTGTCGGTGGCTGCCGGTGTCTGCCTGTTTGAGGCGGTGCGGCAGCGTAGCACGTCAAAACCCCAGTAAGGAAAACCACAGTAAACCCCAAAATACACCTTGCAACTTCCGGCGCGGTTATCTAGAATGCGGGTCCCCTGAATTCCGGCCGGAAGGCTGATTCGTGGGGAATTACTGTTCACTCCTTGTCTTACCGTACTATTTACTCGGATAACGGAAGACTTATGCCGAAAGGAGTCTCTATGAGACATTACGAGATTGTGTTTGTTGTACACCCTGATCAGAGCGATCAGGTACCTGCGATGGTAGAGCGTTACACGCAGATGATCACCGAAAGTGGTGGCAAGATCCATCGTCAGGAAGACTGGGGCCGTCGTCAGTTGGCGTACCCGATCCAGAAAATCCACAAGGCACATTACATCCTGCTGAACGTTGAGTGTGGCAAGGACGTGCTGGATGAGATTGTCACTCTGTTCCGCTATAACGATGCGATTCTGCGTAACCTGGTCATCAAGACTGATGAAGCGGTTACTGAAGAGTCACTGATCCTGAAAAATGAGCGTGAAAGCCGTGAGCGTCGTGCCCGTGCTGAACAGAAGCGTCGTATTGAAGACGAGGCCGCTGAACGTCAGGCAGCTCGCGAAGCTGAAGCTGAAGAAAGCGATTCTGACGACGACGAAGACTATGATGCTGACGTCGACGCAGATGATGATAGCGACGAAGACGACGCTAACAACTAATCACCGCTTTTATTAAAGGATACTGATCATGGCACGTTTTTTCCGTCGTCGTAAGTTCTGCAAATTTACGGCAGAAGGCACTGTAGAAATCGATTACAAAGATCTGGAAACATTAAAAGCCTATATCTCCGAGACAGGCAAAATTGTTCCCAGCCGTATTACGGGTACCAAGGCACGTTACCAGCGTCAACTGGCCACCGCGGTTAAACGCGCGCGCCACCTGGCTCTGATTCCGTACACTGATAGCCATAACGTGTAATCCGGCCCGCTGCGGCGGGTCAAATGGTATGAAGTTGATATGCGGGCGATAGCACAGTACGCGATGACCGGGCGCCGGCAGGCGATTGTTGCAGCGCTGTTGTGCGGCGTTATCCCGCTGTTGAATATGTTCAGCCCGGCCATTGTCGGGCTGGTATGTTTGCGGCACGGACCACGCGAATCATTGCTGGTTGCGGCCTGGGCAGTACTGCCACTGATCGGCTGGTTTATGGTTGGTGACATTACGCCCCTGATCATGCTGCTGGGCGTATTGGCGCTGGCGGTTGTGCTCCGGCAGACGGGCTCCTGGCAGAACACCCTGCTGGCAGCCATTGTGGTCGGGGTAGGCGCAGAGTTGCTGTTGCGGCTGCGACCGGAGTTTCTGGATCTGCTGATGCAGCAGGTGCAGATGTTTCTGGCCACCGGCACGCCTGAGCAGCCCAATCCGCTGGCGGATGTACCCGCTGATGTGATGCGGGATGCGCTGATCAGTCTGTTTGGTGTGATGCATATGTTTTTCGCCATCTGTGTGTTGATGGTGGCGCGCTGGTGGCAGGCACTGCTGTTTAACCCGGGTGGTTTTCAGCAGGAGTTTCACCAGCTGAGATTGCAGCCAGGTGTGTCGCTGGTGCTGATGCTGCTGTTTTTACTGGGCAGCTTTGGCGTCACCGTGTTGACCGGCTGGATGATGTATTTTGTGGTACCACTGTTCTTTGCCGGCCTGGCGGTTGTGCATGGACTGGTGGGAATAAAGAAACTGTCGCGGCTTTGGCTGGTTGCATTTTATATGCTGTTGCTGAATCCGCTGTTGGCTCAACTGTTGACAGTGATCGCACTGTTGGACAGCTTTTATGATGTCAGACGTCGGGTTAAACCGACAGGTACCTGACCACGAATCCCTGATCACGGGTCAGAGTTTAATTGAGGAAATTGACATGAACGTAATTTTACTGGAAAAGATCGGCCGTCTGGGCAACGTTGGCGATACCGCCTCCGTTAAAGCGGGTTACGCGCGTAACTTCCTGTTCCCGCAGGGCAAGGCGCTGGCCGCGACCAAAAGCAACCTGGCTGATTTTGAAGCGCGTCGCGCCGAGCTGATGGCTGCACACAACGAGAAAGTTGCCGAAGCGCAGGCTCGTGCTGCAAAACTCAAGGAAATGCGTATCTCTATCGGCGTGAATGCCGGTGAAGAAGGCAAGCTGTTCGGTTCTGTCGGCACGCGTGATATCGCGGACGCAGTCAACGCCGCGGGCGGCGACATCACCAAAGCAGAAGTACGTCTGCCGGTGGGTGTGATCCGTGAAGTGGGCGAGTGGGAAATCACTATCGACCTGGGTCACGAAGTGGAAGAAGTTATTACGCTGGCTGTAGTACCAGCTTAATAGCACCTGCTTAATAGCACCAGCTTGGCCCGTTAAAAAATACCAGACTCACCTGGCAGTTGTGGATCGCTGCCTGTGGTGGGACAATAGAGCACCGCCTTCCTTCGGGACGGCGGTGCTTTTTTTTGTCCTGTCAGCTTGTGGTGGAAAACCAGTTTATGTCAGAACCCAGGGATATGTCTGTTGGTCAGGATCGTGGTGTGCGCACCTCCGGTGGTGCGGCAATCGCCGCATTAAAAGTACCACCGCACTCGGTTGAGGCAGAACAGGCCGTGCTCGGTGGCCTGATGCAGGACAACAGCGCCTGGGATGATGTAGCCGAACAGCTGCAGCCGGAAGATTTCTACCGTCATGAACATCAGCTGATTTTCACCGTGATGCACAAGCAGGTGGATACCAGCAAACCCATTGATGTGGTCACGCTGGTTGAGTCCCTGGACAGTCTGAACGAACTGGAGAGTGCCGGCGGTATCGAGTACCTGTCGGATCTGGCCAGTCATGCCCGCGGCACCGCCAACATCAACGCCTATGCCCAGATCATCCGCGAACGGGCCACGCTGCGCAGGCTGATTACTGTCTCCAGTGAAATTGCGGATAACGCCTTTAATCCGGCTGGCCGCCCGGCGGCAGACGTGCTGGATATGGCCGAGCAGCTGGTCTTTAACATCGCCGATAACCGCGCGCAGGATTCGGGGCCGCAGCAGGTCAACCCGCTGCTGACCAAGGTGGTGGAAAAGATTGATGAGCTGATCAAGTCCAAGGGCGGTGTGACCGGTCTGACCACCGGCTTTAAGGATCTGGACAAAAAGACGTCCGGCCTGCAGAAGTCCGATCTGATTATTGTGGCCGGCCGGCCCTCCATGGGTAAAACCACCTTTGCCATGAACCTGGCGGAGAACGCGCTGCTGAACCAGGATCTGCCGGTGTTGGTGTTCAGTCTGGAGATGCCGGCGGACAGCCTGATTTTCCGTATGCTCAGCTCGGTTGGCAGAATTGATCAGAGCCGTTTGCGCAGCGGCCAGCTGGAGGATGAGGACTGGCCCAAGCTGACCGCGGCCATTGCCAAGTTGAAAGACCGGCCGCTGCTGATTGACGATTCCATTGGCCTGAGCCCGACCGAAATGCGCGCCCGCGCGCGCCGGGTGGTGCGTGAGTACGGTGGTCTGGCACTGATTGTGGTGGACTACCTGCAATTGATGCAGATAAAGGGTTACGGTGATAACCGGGTGGGGGAAATCTCGGAGATTTCGCGCTCGCTTAAAGTGATGGCGCGTGAATTTGAATGCCCGGTCATTGCGCTGTCGCAGCTGAACCGGGGTCTAGAGCAGCGGCCGAACAAGCGGCCGGTGATGTCGGACCTGCGTGAATCAGGCGCCATCGAGCAGGATGCGGATATTATCGCGTTTGTCTATCGCGATGAAGTCTACAACGAAGATACCCAGGACAAGGGTGTGGCGGAAATCATCATCGGCAAGCAGCGTAACGGACCCATTGGTACAGTAAGGCTGGGTTTCTTCGGCTCGTTGCTGCGTTTCGAAAATCTCGCCATGCCGGATTACGATGACCACTATGCCTGATTCGGGAGTGCCAGTTTCGGAAGCACCGGTTTCGGGAGTGCCGGTTTCGGGAGTGCAAGAGTTGCAGGCGCACAGCTGGGCGGACATTGATCTTGCTGCCGTGCGCCATAACTTTAACCTGGCCCGCGCTCTGGCCGCCCACAGCCGGCTCTGCGCCGTCGTCAAGGCCAACGGTTACGGACATGGCGCCGGGCGCATCGCCGCCGCCCTGCAGCCGCTGTTGCAGGCTGACGACCTGTTTGCCGTGGCCACGCTGCGCGAAGCCCTGAGTTTGCGCCAGACCATTAAAGACACCCCCATCCTGATCATGCGTGGCCCGCTGGATACGGCTGAAATGCAGCGCATACTGGCCGAGGGTTTTTACTGGGTGCTGCACTCGCCCTGGCAGGCTGATCTGTTGATGACGGCGCTGGCGCACGGTGCCAGGCTGGCAGGGTCGGTGCTGAACATCTGGCTCAAGGCCAATACCGGCATGAGCCGGCTGGGCCTGCCGCCGGCGGAACTGCTGCGTATCTGGCAGGCGATCAAGGCACAGGACAGCACTGCCAACCTGGTGCTGATGTCACATCTGGCCACCGCTGATGATACCCAGGAAATGCTCACCCCCCGCCAGCTGGCAGCCTTCCGGGAACTGGCACAGACGCTGGGACTGGCAGACGGCAGCAACTGCACACTGGCCGCATCGGCCGGGATTCTGAGCTGGCCACAAACCCATTTTGATATTGTGCGCCCGGGCATCATGTTGTACGGGGCATCCCCGATGATCGGCCGCGAAGGACCGGACGAGGGCCTGCAGCCGGTCATGAATCTGAAGTCCCGGCTGATTGCTGTCAACGAGGTGAAAGCGGGTGACAGCATCGGGTACGGCGCCACCTTCATTTGCCCGCAGGATATGCGCATTGGTGTCATCGGTATTGGTTATGGCGATGGGTATCCGCGCCATGCACCATCCGGTACGCCGGTGGTCATTCATGCTCAGGGCCGGGCGTGGGATGCGACGCTGGCCGGGCGGGTCTCCATGGATATGCTCACTGTGGACCTGACCGGTATTCCGGCGCAGGCCGGCGATGAGGTGCTGTTGTGGGGGCAGGCCTGGGGCGCATCGTTGCCTGCCGATCGTATTGCGCGGCAATGTCAGACCATAGCCTATGAGCTGTTCTGTCAGATCACCTCGCGGGTGGAATTCATTTACCGGTAGTCCATCATGGCAAAAACCAAAACAGCGTATGTCTGCGAAGATTGTGGTGCCGAGTTCAGCAAATGGCAGGGGCAGTGCAGTGCGTGCAAGGCCTGGAACACGCTGACCCGCATCAGTCTGGGTACAGCCAATCAGTCTCCGGCGGTGCAGGCGGATTTCCGGCGTCAGGGGTATGCCGGGCAGACACAGGCTGCGGTGCAGGATCTGTCGGAAATTGATGTGGCAGCAGTGCCGCGTTTCAGCTCCTCGCTTAGTGAACTGGACCGGGTGCTGGGCGGGGGTCTGGTGCCCGGCTCGGTGGTGCTGATTGGTGGCAATCCCGGCGCCGGTAAAAGTACGCTGTTGCTGCAGGTGATGTGTATGCTGGCGCAGCAGATGCCGGCCATGTACGTCACCGGTGAGGAGTCCCTGCAGCAGGTGGGCATGCGTGCCAAACGTCTGGGTTTGCCGGAGAAAAACCTGAAGATGCTGGCGGAAACCCAGGTGGAAACCATCTGTCAGCTGGCCGGCGAGGTGAAACCGCGCCTGCTGGTGGTTGACTCGATTCAGGTGATGCACAGCGGTGATGTGGCCTCGGCCCCGGGCAGTGTGTCGCAGGTGCGCGAATGTGCCGCCTACCTGATTCAGTATGCCAAGCAGACCGGCACGGTATTGTTTCTGGTCGGCCATGTCACCAAGGACGGCTCGCTGGCCGGCCCCAAGGTGCTGGAACACATGATTGACTGTTTTATCATGCTGGAAGGTGGCAGCGATACGCGTTATAGAATACTGCGTGGTCAAAAAAATCGCTTTGGCGCGGTCAATGAGCTGGGTGTGTTTGCCATGACCGAAAAAGGTCTGAAGGAAGTAAAAAATCCGTCAGCCATCTTTCTGGCACGCACCGAAGAGGAAAGTCCCGGTTCGCTGGTGATGGTACTGTGGGAAGGCACGCGGCCCCTGCTGGTGGAAATCCAGGCGCTGGTGGATGGCAGTCAGTCGGGTGGTAATCCCCGACGGCTGGCAGTGGGCCTGGATCAGAACCGGCTGGGCATGTTGCTGGCCGTGCTGCACCGCCACGGCGGGCTGTTCATGGCCGACCAGGATGTGTTTGTGAATGTGGTCGGCGGCGTCAAGGTAACGGAGACCGGCGCGGATCTGGCGGTGCTGCTGGCCATTGTCTCCAGTTTCCGGGACCGGGCGCTGCCCCGTGAACTGGTGGTGTTTGGTGAGGTTGGGCTGGCCGGTGAAATACGCCCGGTGCCCAGTGGCCAGGAACGTCTGCAGGAGGCGGCCAAACACGGATTCACGCGAGCGATTGTGCCAAAGGCCAATTGTCCCAGATCACCCATTGCCGGCATGGAAATCGTTGGTGTGAGCAAACTCTCGGAAGCACTGGCTGCGCTCTAATACACACATCAGGAATACACATGTCAGGAATGCACAAAGCAGGAACGTTATGGAAGCTATCGTCTCAATCAGGAACCTGAACAAGATCTACAAAGGCGGGCATCAGGCGCTGACGGATATCAATCTGGATATCTACCCGGGCGAAATCATCGCCCTGCTGGGCCCCAACGGAGCGGGTAAAACCACGCTGATTTCCACCATCTGCGGTATCGCTCAGCCCACCTCCGGGCAGATCACTGTGGCCGGCAAGGATATTGTCAGGGATTATCGCCATACCCGCAGTCTCATCGGTCTGGTGCCGCAGGAACTGACCACCGATGCGTTTGAAACGCCCTGGGCCATGGTCAATTTCAGCCGCGGGCTGTTTGGCAAACCAAAGGACCATGCCTTTGCTGAGCGCGTACTGAAGGATGTGTCCCTGTGGGACAAGCGCGACAACCAGATCATGACATTGTCCGGCGGCATGAAGCGCCGTGTGCTGATTGCCAAGGCGCTGGCGCATGAACCGCGCATCCTGTTTCTGGATGAGCCGACCGCCGGAGTGGATGTGGAGCTGCGCCGCGAGATGTGGCAGCTGGTGCACAAGCTGCGCCAGAGCGGTGTCACCATAATTCTGACAACACACTACATTGAAGAAGCCGAGGAGATGGCGGACCGCATCGGGGTGATCGCCAACGGCCGCCTGATGCTGGTGGAAGACAAGCAGGCGCTGATGAGCAAGCTGGGCAAAAAGCAGCTGGTGCTGGAGCTGCCCCGGCCTCTGACCGAACTGCCACCGGCCTTGCAGCATCTGGAACTCTCGCTGAGCCATGACGGCTGCACACTGACCTACACGTTTGACACGCAGGCAGACAGAACCGGCATTACCACCTTGCTGGATACACTGCGTGAGAACGACATAACCTTTCGTGATCTGAGCACCACACAAAGTTCTCTGGAAGATATTTTTGTGAGTCTGCTGGAGGAAGCCTGATGAATTTTTATGCGGTAAAGGCGATTTATGGATTTGAAATGGCGCGCACCCGACGCACCATACTGCAGAGCGTGATCGCGCCGATCGTGTCTACTTCGCTGTATTTTGTGGTATTCGGATCGGCCATCGGTTCACGCATTGCCCAGATTGACGGCATCAGTTACGGGGCATTTATTGTGCCCGGTCTGATCATGCTGTCGCTGTTGACGCAGAGTATTTCCAACGCGGCATTCGGCATTTATTTTCCCAAATTCACCGGCACCATCTACGAGTTGCTGTCAGCACCGGTATCCATGGCGGAGGTGGTGCTGGGGTATGCGGGGGCGGCGGCAACCAAGGCCATTGTGCTGGGATTGATCATTCTGGGCACGGCCAGTTTTTTTGTGGATCTGAATATTGCTCATCCGTTGCTGATGCTGATGTTTCTGGTGCTGACGGCCATCACCTTCAGCCTGTTCGGATTTATTATCGGCATCTGGGCGGACAATTTTGAAAAGCTGCAGCTGATTCCGCTGTTGATTGTGACGCCGCTGGTATTTCTGGGGGGCAGTTTTTATTCGGTGAGCATGCTGTCGCCGGCCTGGCAGACAGTGACCATGTTCAACCCGGTGCTGTACCTGATCAGTGGTTTTCGCTGGAGCTTCTATGAAGTTTCCGATGTCAGTCTGTGGGTGAGTCTGACCATGATTGGCGTGTTTCTGCTTGCCTGTCTTGGCACTATCGCCTGGATATTCCGCAGCGGTTACCATCTGCGGCACTAACGGGTACGTTTGCCTGAGTGACCAGGTTATTGCACCAGTATTACCCGGTCACGGCCCTCTTCCTTGGCCTGGTAAAGGGCCGCATCGGCGCGCGCCATAAACCGGTCCAGTGGTTCCCCTATGTGATAGTTGGTGATGCCCATGCTCAGCGTGACAACAATCTGGGCGCGGCCGACCGGCACGGTATGGGACCTGATGGCCTGGCGTATTTTTTCGGCACGGGTAATGGCTTCGTCAGTCGGGCAGTTGTCCAGCAGCATCACAAATTCTTCCCCGCCCCAGCGGCATAGCGTATCACTGTCGCGAATCTGCTCCCTGAGTACCGTGGCCACCTGTTGCAGAACAACGTCGCCGGCCAGATGGCCATGGGTATCATTCACCTGTTTAAAGTGATCGATGTCTATGCTGATCAGCGAAATAGGGCGAGGGTAGCGTTGGGTATTGCGGCTGATATGTTCAAAGATGGATTCGAACAGATGGCGGTTGGCTACACCGGTCAGGCTGTCCGTGGTGGCCATGTCTTCCAGTTTGCGCTGGTACGAGCGCAGCGTAACATGTGCTGCCAGCAGCACCAGTGTCATGATGATGCCGGACAGCACCAGATTCAGTGTCAGGGTTGAGTCCAGTCGTGTGGCTGATTCGGCACCGGTCTGTTCAACAATCAGGTACCAGTCAAACTCCGGTACCAGGCGGCTGTTCACGTAGACCGTGGTGTCCTGGTCATCGGTGACGGTCAACGCGGTGCTGGGCGTGCTGAGAATCTGCGTGGCGACCTCGGCAAAGGCGGGTCTGTTCTGCAGGCGGTTGGCACCGGTGTAGTTCTGACCGGTCAGGGTGATGTTGCCCTGGCGATCAACAAAATAGATGGTGCGGTTGTAGCGCGCCTGATAGGTGTCAATTAGCCGGGTAACCGCATCAACGGACAGGCCCACGCCCGTGGCACCGATATACCGACCGCTGTAGTCCAGCACCCGGTAGTTGATAAATATGCTTACCCGGCTGCGATCCGCTGTGTCGGTATCGACATTGACTTCGAAGGGTTCACGCATATCGCGCACACGAAAATACCAGGCATCCTGCGGATCATCCTCGGCGACTGACTTGAGCACGCCGTCGGGGTGATAATAGCGGCGACTCTGATCGGAGACGTAAAAGGCGGTGATGGTGTCGTACTGCTGCTGGATTTCCGTCAGGTAGGCGACGATGCGTTCGCTGTCTTCTTCACCGCTCAGGGTCCAGTCCCGTACAAAGGTGTCTGATGCCATGACCGAAGAGATCAGGATGGGTCGCAGCAGATCACGCTGTATCTCGGAGTAGATATTGTCACTGGTCAGCGGCAGCATCTGATCGGAAATGTTGCTGGACAACGAATCGCGGGCCACAAAATAGCTGGTCAGGCTGGTAGCCATAAACCCGGCAATCATCAAAAGCGTCAATGCTGTGACAAATAGATACTTCCGTTTATACATAATTAACCTGGAATTGTCGGGTACCTTATCGGGTTTGTGATGGAGGTCAAAGTGTAACCCAAAAGAGAGGTTTTAGGGGCTTGTGCCTGCCTTCAACGTGGTTTACTGTGCAAAAGTTGCGTTAAACGGTTTTATGGAAAGCGGCATGCTGGACCGCACCCTGTTGGAGAGCAGCCTGTTGGAGAGCACCATGTTGGAAAGCGGTCTGGATTTTATACAGGATAACGCGCTTAATATTGTTGCACTGCTTTACTTTGTCGGCTGCTTTCGTGGATACCTTTACTACACCTCCGTGCGGGCCGTCGATACGCCCAGTCTGGCCTTTGCCATGCACCGGTTCCGTACCCAGTGGATCCGTATGGCGCTGACCCGTGAAAACCGCATTGCCGATACCAATATTGTGGCCAACCTTGAGCGCAATGTGTCATTTTTTGCCTCGTCAACATTGCTGCTGCTGGCTGGTCTGGTCACCCTGCTCAGTTCATCTGATGCCGTACTTGGCATGCTGGCCCATGTGCCGTTCTCCGATCAGAGTACCCGGGGTGAATGGGAGGTCAAGGTTCTGCTGCTGGTGACACTGTTTGTGTACGGTTTCTTCAAGTTTACCTGGTCACTCCGGCAGTATGGCCTGGTGTCTGTCATGATTGGCGGCGCGCCGGAAAACTCACTGCATCCTACCGCGGACGAAATGGCGCGTCATGTTGACTCCATCTCCCGAATGTCATCCAAGGCATCCGGTAATTTCAACAACGGTCTGCGCAGTTACTATTTTGCCATGGCGGCACTGGGCTGGTTTATTAACGGCTGGGTACTGATGTTTCTGTCAACGCTGATCGTGTTTATTCTGTACCGGCGTGAATTCAAGTCGGATACGTTGAGAATCATGATGGATGATCTGCCGGAAGCCTGATGCCGTACCAATCAGTTACAGAGGGAGAAAAGTATGAGCAGCAAGACATTTTCCGTGACCATGAAGCTGCTGGAAAACTATCTGTTTGAAGTCGATTTTGGTGAGTTCGGCAATGTCATGACCGATGAACCACCACCCCTGGGGGGCGGGGAGGGTCCCAACCCTTCGGCCATGCTGGCCGCCTCGGTTGCCAACTGCATGTCAGCCAGTCTGCTGTTTGCGCTGCGCAAGTACAAGGATGATCCGGGCGAAATTTCCGCAACCGTGGAGGGGACGGTCGAGCGCGTTGACAAGTACCTGCGCATCACAGCGCTCGACGTCACCATCCGGCTGGGCTGCAACAGGGCGGATCTGCCGTCACTCGACAAGGTGATGTCGCAGTTCGAGAATTTCTGCGTGGTAACCCAAAGCGTGCGTCATGGTGTGCCTGTGACCGTAAACGTCGTTGATGCGGCGGGTGAAACCGTTGTGGCCTGATCTCAAATCCGAACTCAGAGCACGCTCACTGTGGGTGTCCTGGGGTGTGCTGGCGTTGCTGGTGCTGGCATTGCATGGCTACGTTGAGTACCGCTATCTTGAGCAGCGCCAGGAGGATCAGCGATCGCTGTTGACCGACCGGCTGAGTGTGATCCGCTACCAACTGGAAAGCACACTGGCCAATAACCTTTCCCTGATCAACGGACTGGCAGCCTTTATTGCCACCTATCCGGATTTTACCCAGGCCCAGTTTGATCTGTACGCCAGCACGGTGATGTCCAGAGAGCCGTCACTGGTCAATCTGGCGGTGGCGCCTGATCTTGTCGTGCGTTATATCTACCCTGTCGCCGGCAATGAGGCGGCACTGGGCCTGGACTATATGCGGCAGGTGAACCAGCGTGACGGGGTCCTGCGGGTCATTCAGAATGCATCTCTGGTCATTGCCGGTCCGATCAACCTGGTGCAGGGCGGTGTTGCCTTTGTTGGCCGTGCGCCGGTCTATGTGCAGGATGATGCCGGCAATGACGTGCTGTGGGGAATCGTGTCGTCACCCATGCTGGCAGAAACCATTTATGAGCGCGCCGGCCTGCGTAATGGCGCATCCGGGCTTATGCTGGCCATCCGCGGTACCGATGGTCTGGCCAGCCCGGATGCGTTTTTTGGCGACAATGCGGTGTTTGCGGATCCGGCTGCGGTCACCATGCCGGTGGCGGCGGGCGGCAGCAGTTGGGAGCTGGCCGCAGTCCCCGGTGCGGGATTTGTCGTGCCGGCAGGAAATCTGCACAGGCTGAGAACCGGCAGTGTGATGGTGTATGTACTGCTGGCACTGCTGCTGTTTCTGCGCTCGCGGCAGATGCGCCAGAACCGGTCTCTGCGCAGCATCATTTTCCGCAATGAACGCTTTCTGCGTGCAGTGGAAACAGTCTCACATGTTGGCGGCTGGCGCTGGTCGGGAACTGACTTTACCGAAATGTCGGCGCAGACGCGCAGCATCATGCAGTTGCCGGATGACGAGCAGTCAGTCGACATGTTTGCCTTTTGTCATTCTCTGGATCAGGGCAGTCGCGACAGTGTCTCCCATTATATCCGCAGTGCCTGGCGTAACCGGCACCGGCTGGATCAGGAGCTGGAGCTGCGCAGGCGTGACGGTACCGTCATCTGGCTGCACCTCAAGGCTGATGTGGTGGCGGTAGATGATGATGCGCCGGAGTTGATCGGGGCACTGCAGGATGTGACCAAGCAAAAGCAGGTAGACCAGCTGATAGAATATCAGGCGAATTATGATCAGCTTACCGCGCTGCCGAATCGCGCACTGTTTCTGGATCGGCTGCAGAATGCCCTGCGCCAGTCCCGGCGGCGCAGCACCAGAATTGCGGTGCTGTTTATTGACCTGGACAACTTCAAATCGGTCAACGACAACCTTGGTCACGATGCCGGCGACGAACTGCTGATTGAATCGGCGCGTCGTATCCAGTCCTGCGTGCGTGATGATGACACACTGGCCAGACATTCCGGCGACGAGTTTGTTGCCCTGATCGGTGATGTTTTTGCGGCCAGCGTTGCCTCGCGTATTGCAGAAAAAATGATCACATGTATGCGCGAACCCTTCATGATAGGTGAGCGTCAGGTCTACTGTGGAGCCAGCGTAGGGGTGTCGTTTTATCCGGAGGATGGTGACAGTGCCGATACGCTGGTGATCAAGGCGGATCAGGCAATGTACGAGGTGAAAAAATCCGGCCGCAATTCCTGGCAGTTCTACACGGCGGCCATGCAGCTGGAGTCCGAGCGAAAACACCAGCTCTACAATGAGCTGGTTGCTGCGGTAAATGACGATCAACTAATTGTGCACTATCAGCCGGTGGTCAGCGCGGAAACAGGTTGTATTGTTGGTTGTGAGGCGCTGGTGCGCTGGCCCCGTGAGGACGGTCCGTGGATACCGCCCGATGAATTTATCCAGATTGCCGAGGAGCGCGGGCTGATCAACCGGATTGACCTGCTGGTGCTGCAACGGTCCCTGCAGTTTATCAGCGAGCTGAATGCGGAACTGGGCACTGCGGTAACCCTGTCAGTGAATGTCTCGCCGCGCCTGCTGCATATGCGTGACGATGATGCGCGTGACTGGCTGGAAATCCTGAATACACAGGATAAGGTGGCAGTGACCATCGAAATTACCGAACGGGTACTGGTCGACGAGAGTGCCAATATCCGCAAGATTCTGCAGGAACTGAATCTGGCAGGGGTGCGCATTGCCATTGATGATTTTGGTACCGGTTATTCCGGTTTGAGCTACTTTTCCCGTTTTCCTGTGTCAGCAGTCAAGATTGACCGCTCCTTTGTCCGCGATCTGGGTATTGGCGCAACGGAAACAACGCTGGTGGAAACGATATTGCTGCTGGCCAGCAAACTGGGGATCGAGGTAGTAGCAGAAGGTGTGGAAACCGGGGAGCAGGCGGCGTTTCTGCGAAGCAACCACTGCGATTTTCTGCAGGGTTATCACATCGCGCCACCCTTGCCCGGTGCCGATTTTTACGAGTTTGTCAGACGAAGTAAGATTTCAGCGGCGGAAACCCGTTGAATTCGACTGAGCTGTAACTGGTGGTATAGGCGCCGGTTGAAAACCAGTACATACGATCACCGGTCGCCAGGTTCAGCGGCAGCTCATACTTGTACTGCTCGTACATGATGTCGGCGCTGTCACAGGTGGGGCCGGCCAGAATCACTTCTTCGGTTTCACCACTTTTTTCTGTGTAGATGGGAAATTTGATTGCCTCATCCAGTGTTTCGATAAGACCGGAGAATTTGCCGACATCGGTAAAGATCCAGCGATGCAGTGCGGTGTGTGATTTGCGTGAAATCAGCACGATTTCCGACACCAGAATACCGGAGTTGGATATCAGTGAACGGCCCGGCTCCAGAATGATCTCCGGAAAGTTGTCACCAAAGTCTTCCTGTATAAACCGGGTGATTTCTTCGGCATAGGTTGGCAGCGTATTGGCACGGGTGATGTAGTTGGCCGGAAATCCACCGCCCAGGTTGATCATTTTCAGCTCAATGCCGTCTTCTTCCCTGAGTCGTTCAAAGATGACCTTGACCTTGGCAATGGCGGCATCCCAGACGCCGATATCGCGCTGCTGGGAACCGACGTGAAAGGATATGCCGTAGGGCTCCAGACCGAGTTCGCGTGCCAGAATCAGCAGATCAATGGCCATGTCTGTGTGACAGCCGAATTTGCGCGACAAAGGCCAGTCAGCGGTGTGGCTGCCTTCGGTCAGAATGCGCACGTAAACCCGCGATCCGGGAGCCGCCCGGGCAATATTGCGCAGGTCCGCTTCGGAATCGGTGGCGAACATGCGCACACCTTTTTCGTAGAAGTAACGGATATCCTTGCTTTTCTTGATGGTGTTGCCATAGCTGCAACGATCCGCAGACACGTCCAGCCCCAGCAGCTTGTCCAGCTCGTAGATGGAGGCAACATCAAATTTTGAGCCTTTGTCCCGCAACAGTGTCAGAATTTCCGGAGCAGGATTGGCCTTGACCGCATAATAGACGCTGGCATACGGGAAGTATTCGTTCAGCGTATCGTAATGCTGGCTGATGGTCTCCAGATCAATCACCACAAACGGAGTTTCCTTGGTGTCAGCCAGGGCTTTCATGCGGTTGAACGTTTCCGTCGGGTAAAAATCTTCAATTCTGATGGGTTCGGTGCTCATGCTGGGTGGTTTCTCCTTCAGCCGTGGCAATAGGTGGGTGTCCGGCGCATTGTAACAAACACCTATCCGCGGTAAAGCGAAGTTTTTGCGAATACTGGTATTCGGGCTGGCTTTTTTGGCACAGCTGTTAATAATAACGGCCCTGAGTCCGGTTCCGGGCCATTAACAAGTCCGTTGGCCCTGTCGGCAATGTTATATGAACAGTGATGTATGAATATTTTTCTCAAACTAGGCTGGTATTTTCGCGAACAGTGGCGGCGTTATGCGCTGGCAGCGCTGCTGCTGGTGGCCGTGGACGTACTGGAGCTGAGCATCCCCTGGCTGGTTGGCCGGCTGGTTGATGAGGTGCTGGCACAAAGTCTGACGCCGCAGTCAGTATGGACGTATGTGCTCACTATCGCGGTGCTGGGCGTGTTTATTTATATCATGCGGTTTCTCTGGCGCATGTTCCTGTTCAGTGCCTCGTTTCAGCTGGCTGAATTGCTGCGTCAGCAGGTTTACCGCCAGCTCAGCAGCATGGCGCCCGGTTTTTATCATTCACACCGCACCGGTGACCTGATGGCCCGTGCTACCAATGATGTGACCGCGGTGGAAATGACCGCCGGCGAGGGTGTGCTGTCGGGGCTGGATGGTGTGGTGACCGGTGTGCTGGTGCTGGCGGTGATGCTGATATTTATCAGCTGGGAACTGACACTGGTTGCCTTGCTGCCGTTTCCTTTTATGGCGTGGTTTTTTTATGTGATCGGTACCCGCCTGCACGACGGCTTCCGTGATGCGCAGGAGCGATTCTCCGATCTCAATGACCGGGTGCAGGAAAGTGTCTCGGGCATTCGCATGATCCGCGCCTTTGGCCGTGAGTCACGTGAAGACGATGTGTTTATGGACGTTGCCGATCGCGCTGCCGAGGCAAACATGCGCGTGGCGGCCACGGACTCACTGTACGATCCGGCCATTTTTATCACCGTGGGTGTGTCCTTTATGCTGTCGGTGGGCATGGGCGCCTGGCTGATCCAGCAGGGCGAGATGACGCTGGGGCAGTTGACCAGTTTCACCATGTATCTGGGTTATCTGATCTGGCCGATGTTTGCCTATGGCTGGTTATTGAATCTGGTGGAGCGCGGCAGTGCGGCCTATGCGCGCATCAGTGCGCTGCTGGATGCACGTTCACCGGTCACAGACAGTGGCACTGTCACCTCTCCAGAACACCATTCGGTGACCTGGCAGATCGAAAAATTCTGTTACCCGGGCTCGGAGATTCCGGCCCTGCAGGGTATCGACCTGGCTGCGCCACAAGGCGAGACGCTGGGTGTGGTGGGTGCAACCGGCGCGGGCAAGTCTACCTTGATCAATCTGTTGCTGCGTTACTACGATGCGCCCGGCTGTGATGTGAGAGTGGGCGGACATGTGGTCACCGACTATTCGCTGCAGGCGTTGCGCGGCATGGTGGCGGTAGTGCCGCAGGATGCATTTCTGTTCACCGCGACCATCGCCGAGAATATTGCATTGGGGAGACCTGGCGCTACCATGGATGAGATTCGTGCCGTCGCCCGGCTGGCCTCTGTGGAGCAGGATATTCTGCGTTTTCCGGCGGCCTATGACACCCTGGTGGGCGAACGCGGCGTCACCCTCTCGGGCGGTCAGAAACAGCGCATCGCCATTGCCCGGGCGCTGCTGCTGGATGCGCCGATTCTGGTGCTGGACGACGCCCTGTCGGCGGTCGACGTGGGTACTGAAAAGAGCATTCTGGCACATTTGCAGGAGGCCCGTCAGGGACGTACCACGGTGATTCTGTGTCACCGCCTGTCAGCGGTTGAAGATGCGGAGCAGATCGTTGTGCTCAGTCATGGCGAGATAACCGAGCGCGGCACGCATCAGGAATTGCTGGCCATCAAGGGCTGGTATGCCCGCATGTACGACTATCAGAAACTGGAGCAGGCCATTGTATCAGGACGATGATTTGCCACAACGTGTGAATCGTGGCTCCCTGCTGAGGTTGCTGCGCTACGCACTTGCGTATCCCGGGCTGCTGAAGCAGGCTGCGGTGCTGCTGATTCTGACAACGCTGGGGCAGGTGCTGGGCCCGGTGCTGATCAAGATTTTTCTGGATGACTATGTCACCGTCGGCAACTATCCTGTCGGTGAGCTGGCCTGGCTGGGCATCGCCTATATCATTCTGTATGCACTGTCGGCCTGGGGAGGCTACTGGCAGGCGATGCGCCTGAACGAGGTGGCATTTTCTGTGGTGCGCAGTATCCGCCGGCAGGTGTTTGGCACAGTGATGCGCAAACCGCTGAGCTATTTTGATCATCGTCCCACCGGCAAGCTGGTCTCCAGAATCACCAATGATACCGAGGCCATCAAGGATCTGTTCCTGCATGTGGTGGCGACCTTTGCCCAGGGTGTCACACTGATTCTTGCGGTGTTTGTGGCGATGGCCTTTCTGGATGTGCGCCTGATGCTGATCTGCCTGGTGATCATGCCGGTGATGATTGTGGTGATGGTGTTTTATCAGCGCCTCAGTGCGCCGCGTTATCACCATGCGCGCAGTATTCTCAGCCAGATCAATGCCACACTCAGTGAATCCATCTCGGGCATGAAAGTGGTGCAGCTGATGAATCAGCAGCAGCGCTTTGTTGATCGTTTTACCGACACCAGCCAGAGTCACTTTGCCGCGCGTATGCGCAACCTGAAGCTGGATGCGCTACTGCTGCGACCCATGCCGGACCTGTTGAGAACACTGACGCTGGCCGGTCTGCTGTTGTACTTTGGTACCCGGTCGCTGTCGGGCACGGTGGAAATTGGTGTCATTTACGCCTTTATCAGTTACCTGTCGCGTATTACCGAGCCGGTGCTGCAGATGACCCAGCGTCTGAGCATGTTGCAGCAGGCGGTGGTAGCCGGCGAGCGTGTATTTACCATTCTGGATGAAGGCTCGGAAGACCACACTGCCGCCGATCAGCTGATCGAGCGCGGTGAAGTCGAATTTCGTGACATATCGTTCAGTTATGACGGTGAACACAATGTGCTCAGCAATATCAGTTTTGCGGTAAAGCCGGGTGAGTTCTACGCCGTGGTGGGCCATACCGGCAGCGGCAAAAGCACCCTGATGAGTCTGCTGATGCGCTTCTACGCGCCGCAATCAGGCGAAATTCTGCTGGATGGGCATCACCTGCGTGAAATCAATCAGGAGAGTCTGCGCAACAATGTGGGTGTGGTGATGCAGGATCCGTTTATCGCCACCGGCACGGTGCGCGAAAATATCACGCTGGGTCTGCCAATGCGTGACGAAGATATCATCACGGCGGCGCAGCAGGCGCAACTGCACGACTACGTCATGAGCCTGCCGCTGGCCTACGACACGCTGATGGATGAGCGCGGCGGTAATTTCTCCACCGGCCAGCGGCAACTGCTGTCACTGGCACGCACGCTGGCGCACAAACCCCGTGTGCTGATTCTGGATGAGGCCACGGCCAATATTGATAGCCACACGGAAGCGGTGATCCAGCAGGCGCTGATGGCCCTGAAGGGCCGCACCAGCATCATCGCAATCGCACACCGGTTGAGCACGATCACGGCGGCGGATCAGATTCTGGTTTTGCATCAGGGCGTGATCACGCAGCGCGGTACGCATCAGCAGTTGCTGGGCCAGGAGGGCCTGTACCGGAACATGTATCTGCTTCAGCAGTCCCGCGCTGCGGTCGTCATTTGAGTGTTTATGCGGCGCTGACGGGTAGTGTCTGCAGGACACGCCATCCCCGCTTTACCAGATGTCTGCCTGTGATTGGAGTCACGCACCCAGCTGAATAGCAGGTTTGCGGCACCCGGACAGGTATGCGTCGGGGGTGATGGCAAGGTGTATGCGCCGAGGAACAATCAGGCGCGCAGCGCCGTTCCGAGGTCCATACACCTTGTCAGCGACCCCGGCACATACCAAACCGGCGCCGCAAACCTGCATACCACTAACAGCAAATTACTCCGATCGCAGAGCAGCCTGAGCAGCAGCGAGCCGGGCAATCGGCACCCGCGGCGGCGAACAACTCACATAATGCAAGCCCAGTCGATGACAGAAATCAATCGAGTCAGGATCGCCCGCGTGCTCCCCACAAATACCCAGCTTAAGATCCTTGCGTGTCCTGCGCCCGTTATCAACCGCAAACTGCATCAGCTTGCCAACACCTGATTTATCCAGACTGGCAAACGGATTCTTGCTGTAGATTTCCTTCTGCTGGTACACATCGTAGAACATGCCCATGTCGTCGCGACTCAGGCCCAGAGTGGTCTGGGTCAGGTCGTTGGTGCCAAAGCTGAAAAACTCGGCGTGCTCGGCAATTTCATCTGCAGTAATTGCGGCACGTGGCACTTCAACCATGGTGCCAACCATGTACTTGATTTTCACATTCTTTTTCTTCATGACTTCTTCAGCCACCCGATGCACGATGGCCAGCTGGTCGCCAAGTTCGGCCTTAAAACCGACCAGCGGGATCATGATTTCCGGATGCACTGTGACAGGATTCTTGCCCTTCATCAGCTCGGCAACGGCTTCAAAGATCGCCTGCACCTGCATCTCGGTAATTTCCGGATACAGAATGCCCAGTCGGCAACCACGGCAACCCAGCATCGGGTTTTCTTCGTGCAGTGCCTTGATGCGATCGATCACAAACTCAAGCGGCAGGCCCAGCTTGTCAGCCAGCTGTCGACGAACGGCATCATCCTGCGGCAGAAACTCATGCAGCGGCGGATCCAGCAGACGAATGGTGACCGGCCGGCCAGCCATGGCCTTGAACAGGCCAACAAAGTCCTTGCGCTGCATTGGCAGTAATTTCTTGAGTGCCTCGCGGCGCTGTACGCCGTCGACAGCCAGAATCATCTGGCGCATATCGTCAATGCGGCTGCCTTCAAAGAACATGTGTTCGGTGCGGCACAGGCCGATGCCTTCAGCACCGTATGCTACAGCTGTGTGCGCCATGGCAGGCGTGTCAGCGTTGGTGCGGATGCGTAGTTTGCGGAACTTGTCGGACCAGTCCATCACTGTCTGAAACAGCTGATAGGTGTAGCTTTCTTCGGGTTTCATGGTGCCTTCCAGCACCCGTTTGACTTCCGAGTCTGCGCTTTCGATGGAGTCCTTGTATACTGAACCGGTCGTGCCATTAATGGAGATGTAGTCGCCTTCTTTCAGCGTGATACCGTGCGCAGTCAGTGTTTTGTGCTCGTAGTTGATGGTGATGTCCCCGGCGCCGCAGATGCAGACCTTGCCCAGCTGGCGGGCGACCAGCGCCGCGTGTGAGGAAACGCCGCCACGGGTGGTCAGAATACCTTGTGAGTGCAGCATGCCCTTGAGGTCATCAGGCGATGTTTCCGAGCGACACAGGATCACCTTGTTGCCTTTGCGGGCCTCGATTTCTGCCTGCGCGGCCGTAAATGCGATGCGGCCGGTGGCAGCGCCGGGGCCGGCCGGCAGACCTTTACAGATCAGTTTGGCTTCTTTCTGCGCCTTGGTCTCAAAGACCGGTACCAGCAGGCTGTCGACAGACTCGGCAGGTATTTTCAGCAGGGCGGTTTTCTGGTCGATGAGTTTTTCCCTGTTCATCTCCACCGCAATGCGGATTGCCGCCAGACCGGTGCGTTTGCCATTGCGCGTCTGCAGAATGAACAGGCGGCCATTCTCGATGGTGAATTCAAAGTCCTGCATGTCCTTGAAGTGTTTTTCCAGGCGTGAGCGGACTTTTTCCAGGTCGGCGAAATTCTTGGGTAGCTCCTGCGCCATGGCGGCGATGGCCTTGGGTGTGCGCACGCCGGCGACCACATCTTCGCCCTGAGCATTGGTCAGGTATTCGCCGTAGAACACTTTTTCGCCAGTGGCCGGGTCGCGGGTGAATGCCACGCCGGTGCCGCTGTCGTCACCTGCGTTACCAAATACCATGGCCTGGATATTGACGGCTGTGCCCCATTCAGCGGGGATGCCGTACTGTGAGCGGTACAGAATGGCGCGGTCATTTTTCCAGGAGCCGAACACAGCACCGACGGCGCCCCACAACTGCTGGTAGACATCCTGGGGGAAGTTTTTGCCGGTGGTCTTGTTGATCAGCAGTTTGTAGCGCTGCACCAGTTCCTGAAGCTCTTCGGCAGTCAGCTCGTTATCCAGCTCCTTGTTGAGCGACTTTTTCATGTCGTCCAGCAGCGCGTGAAACGGATCTTCGGACTCCTCGTTGGCCGCCTGAACGCCCATGACAACATCGCCGTACATCTGGATAAAGCGGCGGTAGCAGTCCCAGGCAAAACGCGGGTTGCCTGAAATATTGGCCAGGCCAATCACTGTTTTGTCGTTAAGTCCCAGGTTGAGAATGGTATCCATCATGCCGGGCATGGAGTCGCGGGCACCGGAGCGCACCGATACCAGCAGCGGATTGTCGCGGCTGCCGAATTCCCGTCCCATCTGCTGCTCAACCAGCCCGATCGCCTTTTCAACGTCTTTGGAAAGTGATTTGGGGTAGGTGCGTCCGTGGTCATAAAAGTAAGTACATACTTCAGTGCTGACGGTGAAGCCCGGGGGGACGGGCAGGCCAATCGCAGCCATTTCTGCGAGGTTTGCCCCTTTGCCGCCAAGCAGTTCGCGCATGCTTGAGTTGCCATCGGTCTGTTGACCGAAGTTGTAGACGTATTGGGCGTTGGTTGTGGTGTTTTTGGTTTTACTGGAGGCAGATTTCTTGTTCATGGTTCCCGGGTTCTTGATCGACGGTTGAATACGGAGATACGCCTTCCTGTCTGGCGAGGGCCGGAAGGATAAAACAATCACGTATCAAAATCCAGTCTGCAGGGGAGGCAAGTTGCAGTGAACACGCTCAGAATTGTCGTTAAGTCGTGGCGATTTTGCGGTATCTACCAAGTAATGTAGTAATACTACAAAAACGCCTGATTCGACTTATTCAGGGGCTTTGGCGGCGGCGCCGGATACAGTGGTAGCCAGCTTGCCGAGTCCCTCCAGCAGATTCATCGGCAGCGGGAAAATGATGGTGGAATTTTGCTCGCCGGCAATTTCAGTGAGTGTCTGCAGGTATCGCAACTGCATGGATTCGGGCTGGGTGGCGAGCATGCGAGCGGCTTCCACGAGTTTCTGCGATGCCTCAAGTTCGCCGGCAGCATGTATCACTTTCGCGCGCCGGGAGCGTTCGGCTTCCGCCTGCTGGGCAATGGCGCGGATCATGCTCTCGTCGATATCCACATGTTTGATTTCCACATTGGAAACCTTGATACCCCAGCCATCGGTCTGCTGATCGAGTATGTCCTGAACATCTGTGTTGAGCCGATCGCGCTCGGCCAGCAGTTCGTCCAGTTCGTGCTGTCCCAGGACAGATCGCAGGGTGGTTTGTGCCAGCTGACTGGTCGCCTCCATGAAGTCCTCAACGTTGATGATTGCCCGTTGCGGGTCAACCACACGGAAGTAGAGTACGGCATTGACCTTGACCGACACGTTGTCGCGGGTGATCAGATCCTGTGAGGGAATGTCCCAGACCGACATGCGCAGGCTGACCCGTTCCATTTGCTGGATAATCGGGATCACGATGATCAGGCCCGGTCCCTTCACCTTGTGAAAGCGACCCAGCATAAAGATCACCCCCCGCTCGTACTCTTTGAGAACCCTGAAGGTGCTGAGCAGCAGGCCCAGCGCTATGGCAATAATGGCAAAACTAAAAATTTCCACGTTCTGTCCCCTGTTTTTACGGGTCGCTGTGCTGGTGCGGTGTTACCGTCAGTATCAGCCCGTTGACCTGCGATACGTAAAGTTTGTCACCCTTTTTGACTGGCTGCTCGCTGGTGGCCTGCCAGATCTCCCCGTTCAGGTGCACATGGCCTTGTGTCTCAAAATCTTCAGTCGCCGTTGCCAGCTGGTTGTGCATGGCTTCAACGCCTGTTGTTACCGGGCTCACCCGCGCTCTGATGGCCGCGCCGATAACCAGAAACACCAGTCCCCCGGTGCTGACTGCCAACGCTGCAATCAAAGCCAGTGAGACTCGCCAGGCAGGTTGGTCTGTGTCGAACAGCATGACAGAGCCCAGCACAAATGCAACCAGCCCACCCAGCCCGAACACGCCAAAGCTGGGGGTGAAGATCTCGAAGATCATCAGTCCGATGCCAATGACAATCAGTGCCAGCCCGGCATAGCTGATGGGCAGCATTTGCACGGCATAGGCGCCAATCAGCAGGCAAATGATACCGGTAATGCCGGCAACGCCGATGCCGGGGCTGTAAAACTCCAGTATGAGTCCGTAAACGCCGATGATCAGCAGTATGTACGCAATATTGGGATTGGTGATAATGCCCAGGAATGTGTGTCGCCAGTCAGTATCAATGACTGTGATGGCGGGATTGCTGGTGTTGATTGTGGTCTGACCGTCTGCCACGGCGACCTGCCTGCCGTCGGCGGCGGTGAGCAGTTCCTCAAGATCGGCAGCGATAAAGTCGATGACCCCCATCGACAGGGCATCACTGGCGGAAAGATTGTCGGCCTCGGTGACAGTCAGGCGCGCCCAGTCGGTGTTCCTGTTGCGCAATTCGGCAAGTCCCTGCAGATACGCTGCAGCATCATTGATGACCTTGTTATCCATGTCGCCTGCGCCGCCAGCGCCTATGGAGACGGGGGTCGAGGAGCCGATGTTGGTGGTGGGGGACATGGCCGCAATATGGCTGGCGGTCATGATATAGGTGCCGGCACTGGCTGCGCGCGCCCCTGCCGGCGTAACCCAGGAGGCAACGGGGACGGAGGAGGCCAGTATGTCGCTGATGATGTCGCGCATGGACGCATCCAGTCCCCCCGGCGTGTCAATGCGCAGCACCAGCAGGTTTGCATTGCTGTCCTCCGCCTGCTGCAGTGCCATTTGCACGTGATTGGCGCTGGCCGGCCCTATGGGGCCGGTCAGGTCGGTAACAAAAATCTGTGACCGGGCTGGCTGTGCTACAGCTGCGGACGCCTGCAGAAGCGTCAGCCAGAAAAGTACTGCAGCAAGCCGGATGCCTGCTCCTCTGATTGCAAATATTGCAGCAAAATTGACTATGAATAGCTTGAATTCAGGGCGCATGAGAGCATAATACGCCCGTGCCACCATGTTGTCGACTGATGGCCGCAGCCCTTGATTGACAAGGCCTGCAGGCATGCCGCGGCAGCAAAGGGCGACACACTTTGTTGCAAAAATGGCACAGCATTCGTTGTACTAGTTGGAAAACTTGGTTTAGCATCGTTATCAATGCTTAATGCTGTACCAATCGCATGTACGCAGAAATAAGATAATATAAGATTCAAGAAAGACAGTATGGCGGTAGTTGCTGTCGGGGATGGTCCCGGACAATTGTCAGCCGCTTAACCCCTGCGGGAGGAATTTCATGATTAAGAAAATCAGTTTGACAGCTTTGGTTGCTGCGGCAACAGCAGTTAGCTTCCAGGCAAATGCGGCAACGGGCGTTGATCCGTTGACTCAGGTTCAGCCGGTAGACGCTGAATGGTTCTATGATGGCTCTGCACCCGACTATGTTGTTGACGTGCCAAGCTTCAATGTACCGGCAACTGGCGTAATCGACTACATCGACTCCGTCATTCCGCTGGAATTCGGCGAAGAGAAGTGGGTTAAGGCAGTTCAGTTCATTCCTGGCGACAAGCGCGTTCTTCACCACCTGCTGTCCTACGTGGTTGCAGATACGCCTGATGCCGGCGATGGCATGCTGGACGAAACCATTAACGATCCGCGTCGTGAATTCCTGGAAGGTTATGCGCCTGGTAAGGAATATGCGACTGAGTTCCCAGCGAACACTGGTATCAAGGTGCCAGAAGGTTCAGCTCTGCGCATGAGCATTCACTACACGTCTTTCGGTCAGGAAACTACTGACAGCACACGTGTTGGCCTGTGGTTCGCCGACGAGAACGAAACTCCTGAGCTTGAGTACCGTACTTACTCGGTATCAACGCCGATGAATCAGATCCAGATTCCTGCCGGTGCCATGGAGTATGAATCAAGCGCAACTCACGTGTTCGACAAGGATATCGTGTTGCACGGCTTCCGCGCCCACATGCATTACCGTGGCAAGGCAATGGCAGCTCGTGTGATCTACCCTGACAACACTGTTGAAGAAATCATCAACGTGCCTGACTACAACTTTGCATGGCAGCCAACTTACCGCGCTGCTGAGCCGATGACACTGCCAGCTGGCTCACGTGTTGTTGTTGAAGGTCTGTTTGATAATTCCCAGTACAATCCGGGTAACCCGGATCCGAATGTAGACGCCCTGGGCGGCCTGCAGAGCTGGGAAGAAATGTTCATCGGTTACTTCTCTTACACTGAAGTGCCTAACTGATCGATAGTTAGTCAATAACAGAAAGAGCAGTACAGTAACACCAGGGGCTGCTTCCCTGAGAAGCGGCCCCTTTTGTTTGTCAGTCTGATCGGGTTTTCGGGTATTTACCTTAAGTTTGCGCCAGATTAAGATTCAGACAAGTTCACTGTAGTAGTCTTGCATGTCTGCAATCCTGTAGTATTGTGATCGTTAATAAAACAATAATATGTCGCAGAGCGTTGCGTTTCAGGCGTCAGTGTTCCGCAGAAATATCCAGAGAGAGAATGAGGGTTAGTTCACCATGAAAAAAATTAGCTTACTGGCGCTATTCACTGTAGCTGCCGCTATCAGTTTTACTGCTCATGCCGCGGATCGCGTAGGCGATTTCACCTTGATTGATGATGACGGCAAGGCTCACCAGCTGAGCAAGTACGCATTCAACAAGGCAGTGGTTATTGTGGCACAGCAGGCCGGTTGCACAGACAACCAGCAGAACATTGCCCGTTACAAGCAACTGCGTACCAACTGGAATCATCGTGGCGTAAGCTTCCTGATGCTCAACTCGTCAGTTCAGGATGACCGTGCAGGTATCCGTGCCGAAGAAGCAGTCTGGAACTATGATTTCCCCATTATGGACGACGAAACTCAGCTGGTGGCTGATGCGATAGGCGTCACCAAAGCGGGTGAAGTTGTTGTCATCGATCCGGTTCGCATGAATGTACTTTACCGTGGCCCGATGCCGCCTCAGCCTGCACGCGCACCGCTGGGCCAGGTGCTGGAAGCTATCGTTGCTGACGATGCGGACAGCCGATCCATGGAGACTGTCAACGTTGACTTTGAAGTTGCCGCTGGCTGCGAACTGACATTCCCGGCGCGTGAGCGTTATACCGCTGATGTACCTGACTACGAGACAGAAATTGCACCGATCCTGATCGAGCGTTGTGTGGGCTGTCACGTTGAAGGTGGTATCGGACCGTTTGCGATGAACAGCCACATGATGATTCAGGGCTGGAGCCCGATGATTCGTGAAGTGATCATGACCGGTCGTATGCCTCCCATGCAGGTTGACCCCACTGTGCGTCACTGGACAAATGCGGGCAATATCCCGATTGAAGAGCGTCAGAAGCTGATTCACTGGATCAATGCAGGCTCTCCGCGCAACTGATTAGCGCTTTTCCGGAGCATTCCGGACAGGTCTGAAAAGCGATAAAAGCCGGCTCCGCTGACATCTCTGTCAGTGGAGCCGGCTTTTTTTTATGGCAACGGGTTATTGTTTTCGAGGGGCGACTGGTTTACGATCTTGCGTAATGCAAGGCAGTTTGTGTGCAGAACACAAAATCCCGCATGAGGAGAACTATAATGAAAAGAACAAGTTTGACTGCTGCGCTTGCTCTGGTTGCTGTCTGGGGAGTCCAGGCACAGGCAGGTGTGGATCCGCTTACACAGATTCAACCCCCCTCCAGTGAATGGACCTATGATGGTTCTGCGCCGGATCATATCGTTGAAGTGCCCACCTTTACTGTGCCCGCAACCGGCGTCATTGACTATATCAACTCCGTAATTCCGCTGGAATTTGGTGAGGAGAAATGGGTCAAGGCGGTCCAGTTCATCCCCGGCGACAAGCGTGTTTTGCACCATCTGCTGTCCTATGTGGTGGCTGATGACCAGAACAATGATGGCACGATAGATGAGGCGGACAACGATCCGCGTCGTGAATTCCTGGAAGGTTATGCGCCAGGCAAGGAGTATGCCACCGAGTTTCCTGCGAATACCGGTATCAAGGTGCCTGTGGGCTCTGCGCTGAGAATGAGTGTTCACTACACGTCGTTCGGCCAGGAGACCATGGACAACACCCGCGTGGGTCTCTGGTTCCATGATGAGAATGCCGAGCCTGAGCTGGAGTACCATACCTACTCTGTGTCTGCCAATGGCGCCCAGACGCTGCATATCCCGCCCGGGGCCATGGAGCATGAAATGGCTGCCTCGCATGTCTTTGAAAAGGACATCGTTCTGCATGGTTTCCGTGCCCATATGCACTATCGTGGCAAGTCCATGGCGGCGCGCGTAATCTACCCGGACAACACGGTTGAAGATATCATCAACGTGGCTGACTACAACTTTGCCTGGCAACCAACCTATCGCATGAGCGAGCCGATGGTGCTGCCAGCGGGTTCACGCGTGGTCGTGGAAGGTTTGTTCGACAACTCTGAATACAACCCCGGCAACCCGGATCCGACTGTCCCTGCAGTTGGTGGTCCACAGAGCTGGGAAGAAATGTTTATCGGCTATTTCTCCTATACGGATCATAATTGACAGTCGGTAGATTATTCGGCAGCAAGTAATTGTCTGCCAGCTTTTAACAAAAAGGCCGTTCCGTAACCCGGAACGGCCTTTTTCTTGCGCTGAATCAATAAATCCATAAGTATCAGTAAGAAAGGGCTTTATCTCATTGTTTGCATCGGTCTGCGTGGTTTAGGATTCAACTGTCCATAACGCTTGCGGAGAGCTAAACCATGAAGAAGCTTTATTTAACTGCATCAATTGCTGTCGCTGCAGCATTCAGTATTCAGGCTCAGGCGGGCGTTGATCCGCTGACCCAGATTCAACCCCCACAAAGTGAGTGGGTATACGATGGCAGCAGCCCCGACTACGTGGTTGATGTGCCTTCATTTACTGTACCTGCGACCGGAGTCATTGACTACATTGACTCTGTGGTTCCGCTTGAGTTCGGCGAAGAGCGCTGGATCAAGGCGGTACAGTTTATCCCCGGTGACAAGCGCGTACTTCACCATTTGCTCAGCTATGTTGTGGCTGATGGCAAAAATGCAGCAGACGGCATGCTTGACGAAACTGTCAACGATCCACGACGCGAGTTCCTGGAAGGTTATGCGCCAGGCAAAGAGTACGCAACCGAGTTCCCGACCAACACAGGTATCAAGGTACCCGAAGGTTCAGCCCTGCGCATGAGCATTCACTACACCTCCTTTGGTCAGGAAGCAGTGGACAGCACCCGTGTTGGCCTGTGGTTCCATGACAAGGATGCAGAGCCTGAACTGGAATATCACACATATTCTGTGTCCACGCCGATGAACCAGATCCAGATTCCGCCAGGCGCAATCGAATACGAATCAGCTGCAACGCATGTCTTTGAAAACGATATCGTTCTGCACGGATTCCGTTCGCACATGCACTACCGTGGCAAGCAGATGTCAGCACGGGTTGTGTATCCTGACAACACAGTTGAGGAAATTATCAATATTCCGGACTACAACTTTGCCTGGCAGCCAACTTACCGTATGGCTGAGCCCATGGTGATTCCGGCCGGATCCCGTGTGGTTGTTGAGGGTCTGTTCGACAATTCCGAGTTCAACCCCGGTAACCCTGACCCGACTGTGATGGCTGTAGGTGGCCTGCAGAGCTGGGAAGAAATGTTCATAGGTTACTTCTCCTATACGGATTTGTAAGCTAAAACATAGAGATAGAGCAAAGAAAGGCTGCCTGTCAACTCAGGCAGCCTGTTTTTGCTGGTAACACACTGTTGCAATTAGCTGCGCGTCACACTTGAGCTTGATTGCAGTCTGCTCTACGATCTGATAGTGCTTGATTACTATTAGATTTGAACCAGGAGCAGGAACAATGAAAAAAATTACCTTAACTGCTGCACTGCTGATGGCAACCGGCTCGGTGGCCATGGCGCAGACAGGTGTTGATCCATTGACCCAGATACAGCCGCCACAAAGCGAGTGGATGTATAACGGTACCGAGCCTGATCATATTGTCGACGTGCCGACCTTTACGGTGCCGGCAACCGGCGTTATTGACTACATCAACTCTGTGATTCCGCTGGAATTTGAAGAAGAGAAGTGGGTCAAGGCGGTTCAGTTTATTCCGGGCGACAAGCGCGTTCTTCATCACCTGCTCTCCTATGTTGTCGCAGATACAGCCAACAACGAAGGCATGATTGACGAAGCGGTCAACGATCCGCGTCGCGAGTTCCTGGAAGGTTACGCGCCGGGCAAGGAATATGCGACAGAGTTCCCGCAAAACACCGGGATCAAGGTGCCAGTGGACTCTGCCATTCGCATGAGCATCCACTACACCTCCTTTGGTCAGGAAACCATGGACAACACCCGTGTTGGCCTGTGGTTCTATGACGAAAACGAACAGCCGGAACTGGAATTCCATACCTATTCGGTTTCTCCGGGCAACCGGACTGAAAACATTGTGATTCCGCCGGGTGCCATGAATCATGAGATGGCGGCAACCCACGTGTTCGATCAGGACATTGTACTGCACGGCTTCCGTGCCCACATGCACTACCGTGGCAAGTCCATGGCGGCGCGGGTGATCTATCCTGACAATACGCAGGAAAACATCATCAATGTTCCGGACTATAACTTTGCCTGGCAGCCTACCTACCGCATGGAAGAGCCGATGGTGATTCCGGCCGGTTCACGCGTGGTGGTTGAAGGTCTGTTTGACAATTCCGAGTTCAACCCCGGCAATCCGGATCCTACCGTTCCTGCGCTGGGCGGATTGCAGAGCTGGGAAGAGATGTTCATCGGTTACTTCTCTTATACTGACGTGCCCAACTAACATGCCCGGATAATGGCGTGTCGCAGGTAGAATGTAGATTTTAGAAGACCGACGATACAAGCAGTACGTACAATGAAGGGCTGCTTCCTTAAACGGAGCAGCCCTTCTTTTTTTACGAATCGGGATGTTGTTGAAACATTAGTGTTCTATTTACATTGGGAAAAATCAGATCATGTCGCAAAAAGCTGCACTGGATGCATTGTTAAAACCGTTTGAATCGCCAAAATTACAGTTAAAAAATCGTGTTGTCATGGCACCGATGACACGTCAGTTTTCCCCGGACGGTGTGCCGGGTCAAAATGTTGCCGACTACTACCGCCGGCGTGCGGAGGGTGATGTAGGCCTTATCATCACGGAAGGCACCACGGTCAATCACAAGGCAGCCTCGTTTGACAGCAAGATCCCGAATTTTTATACCGATGAAGCGCTTGCAGGCTGGCGGCATGTGGTGGAAACGGTCCATCAGGCCGGTGGCAAGATTGCCCCGCAGCTGTGGCACGTGGGCTGCGCCCGCAAGCCGGGTACAGGGCCTTTTCCTGACTACCCCAGCGCCATGCCCTCCGGTCTGGCGTTGCCGGGCAAACTGGTTGGCGAGCCGCTTTCAGTAGCAGAAATCGACAGCATTGTCCGGGCCTTTGGTGAGGCTGGCGGTAATGCCAAAAAACTGGGTTTTGACGCACTGGAGATTCACGGCGCGCATGGTTACCTGGTTGATGACTTCCTGTGGGAAGGTCTGAATCAGCGCAGCGACAAATACGGCGGTTCTCGCGCTGCCCGCAGTCAGTTTGCAGTAGAAATTGTGCAGGCGATCCGGGCTGAGGTCGGTGAAGACTTTCCGATCATTTTCCGTTTTTCCCAGTGGAAGCAACAGGAATACACCGCGCGCCTGGCCACCTCGCCGGATGAGCTGGCCGAGGTGTTGACGCCAATTTCCGATGCCGGTGTGGACATCTTTCATTGCAGCACCCGTCGCTTCTGGGAGCCCGAGTTTGAAGGCTCCGATCTTAATCTGGCGGGTTGGACCCGCAAATTGCTGGGCAAGCCGGTTATTACCGTGGGCAGTGTCAGTCTGAACGAGGAATTCATTGCGACGTTCCAGGGCGGCGCGGCTGAAGCGGCAGATATCAACGAGTTGCTGCAGCGACTGTCGGCGGATGAGTTTGATCTGGTGGCAGTAGGTCGTGCGTTGATTGCCAACCCTGATTGGGTCAAACTGGTTGGCGCAGGTGAGGCAGAGACACTGAAAACCTATGACAGGGCATTGTTAGCCGAGTTGGTGTAAGCAGTTTCGACAGGAGAAAGGGATGTTTGAGCGAGTTGGGCAAAAGCTGGGATTAAGTGCAATACCGCAGATATTTTTGACGGCGGCGGGCATTGCGATCCTGTTTGTGTGTCTCGCCATTCCCTTTAACGAAGCCGTCGCCGCCTTCTTTGGCGCGGTTGGCGGTTTTACCTTCCGATATTTCGGCTGGTTTTATGTGGTCAGTGTGTCCGGACTGCTGATCTTTCTGGTCTGGATCGCCTTCAGTCGCTATGGCGAGATCCGCCTGGGTGCGGATGACGAGACGCCGCAATACAGCACGGAAACATGGTTTGCCATGCTGTTTGCGGCTGGTATCGGCACCATTCTGATGTTCTGGGGCGTGGCTGAACCGTTGTCACATTTTGCCAATCCTCCCCTTGAAGGCATCGAAGCACAATCGATTGACGCGGCCAAACATGCGATGAATATCGCCATGTACCATTTTGGTCTGCATACCTGGACCATCTTTACCATGCCGGCGCTGGCGATTGCCTATTTCACCTACCGGAAAAACCTGCCGATGCGCATTAGCAGCGTGTTCTATCCGGTGCTGGGTGAGCGCATTTTCGGGCCGCTGGGCTGGGCCATTGATATTATTGCCCTGCTCGGCACCCTGTTTGGTGTGGCGGTATCCGTTGGACTGGGTACCCTGCAGCTGAACAGCGGTCTCAATGCGGTGTTTGGAGTGCCTGTGGGACAGCTTTCCCAGATTCTGCTGGTGGTTGTGATCACCGCAGTGGCCGGCGTGTCAGTGGCACTGGGTCTGGATCGTGGTATCAAGCGGTTGTCCGAGTTCAATATTGTACTGGCACTGGCTGTGATGCTGTTTGTATGGCTAACCGGGCCAACACTGTTTATAACCTCCGGCATTGTGCAGAATTTTGGTAATTACGTGCAGAACCTGGCATGGATGTCGTTCTGGACAGAGGCCTACCAGGGCACCAGCTGGCAGCAGAGCTGGACAGTGTTCTACTGGGCCTGGACTATTTCCTGGGCGCCGTATGTAGGTATTTTTATTGCGCGCATCTCACGTGGACGCACCATAAAGAATTTTGTGCTCGGCGCTCTGTGTGCGCCGCTGGCGTTCACGCTGGTCTGGTTCTCTGTGTTCGGACTGGCGGCAATCGATCTGGAGCTAAATCAGGGTGTGGATCTGGTGACGCAGGTGCAGGATGATGTGTCGATTGCGCTGTTTGATTTTCTGGCCAACTTTCCTGCGCCCATGTTGATTTCCGGTCTGAGTCTGGTGGTGATAGTGGTATTTCTGACCACCTCGGCAGATTCCGCAGCACTGGTGGTTGATCAGCTGTCGCGCAATGACATACAGCCCAGCCTGACCCGTCAGCGGATATTCTGGACGGTATTGCTGGGACTGATTGCGGGTACCCTGCTGCTGGGCGGTGGCTTGCCGGCGTTGCAGAACGTGATCACCACGCTGGGTTTCCCCTTCTGCATGTTGCTGGTGTTCATGGCCTATTCACTGCACAAGTCCCTGCACAAGGACTATCTGGCGCGTATCAGCCAGGACTGATGAATACGGGTGTTGCGCGCAAAATCCCGGTCGATACTGGCCTTGCTGTAGTCCTCAATGCGGTAGTCGTCTGCCAGTGTGGCATCCAGTTTGAAGCGACGCATATTGTTGGAGAAAATCAGCAGTCCGTCCGGCCGTAGGCGTTGCATACACAGATCGATCAGCATTCTGTGATCGCGCTGGATATCCAGCACATTTTCCGTGCTCTTGGAGTTGGAGAATGTGGGCGGATCCAGAAAGATCAGGTCAAACGACTGCCGGCATTTCTGCAGATAGGTGATGCAATCCATTTCTACCAGTTCATGCTGGCGCAGATTCAGACCATTCAGATCCAGGTTGCGCCGCGCCCAGTTCAAATAGGTTTTGGACATGTCCACACTGACGGTACGTTTGGCGCCGCCAAGTGCGGCCTGCACGCTGACTGAACCGGTGTAGCAGAACAGATTGAGCACTTCCCTGTCACGAGCCTGCTGATGGATAAAACGGCGGATGGGCCGATGATCCAGAAACAGGCCGGTGTCCAGATAACGATGCAGATTGACGATAAATCTGGCATCGCCCTCAGCAACCACAATATCTGCACCCTCTTCATCCAGCACCTGATACTGCTGCTTGCCTTTCTGTCGCTCCCGTACCTTGATGCTGACCCGTGCTGCGGGTAACTCCAGCACATGCTGGACGGCCAGCACGGCTTGCCGGCGGCGCATGGCAGCATCGGCCTCGTTTACGGTGGCCGGCGGTTTGTATTCCTGCAGATGGACATGCACGCGCTGGTCAATGTCTGTGTAGACATCAATGGCAAAGGAGAACTCGGGAATGTCAGCATCATAAAGCCGGTAACAGCTGATGTTCTGTTGCCGTGCCCAGCGACCAATATTTTTCAGGTTCTTGCCCAGGCGGTTGGCAAGCATCTGCCCGCCATCATCCAGCGCCGCGCGGGTAATTTTTAAATCTGCTCCGACAGCCTGGGCAGGGCGCTGGTAGACCGAGTCTTCAGTGACTTTGAACAGCAGCAGTTTGGCCGGCAGCTGGCCATTAAACAGTGAGTACTGACGATGACTGTGGATGCCCAGTAATTTGCCCCATTCCGGCCGCGCGGTGAACACGGCAACATCGGCACCGGCTGCTTCGCGCCTGATGAGTTCACCCAGTTGCTGATACAGCTGCATCACTTCTGCATCTGATCCCAGTCGCTCCGCATAAGGCGGGTTGGTGATCAGCAGCGTTACCGGTTTGCCAACGCTGGCGTCGGTGATGGGTGTGGACAGAAATTCAACGTGATCCCAGACGCCGGCGCGCTCGGCGTTGCGTCGGGCCATGCCCAGCGCCCGCAGATCCTGGTCGCTGCCTATGGCGGTGCCGGACCACTGTGCGCCGTCCTGGCGGCGTTGGGTGGCTTCCGCGTGTATCTGATCAATCAGGCCCTGATCATGGTGCGGCCATGCCGAGAACCCGTCTACTCGCAGCAGGCCGGGCGCGATGTCCATGGCCATCAGCATGGCCTCTATCAGCAGGGTGCCGGCGCCGCACATCGGATCGTAAATGACCGGTGCTTCGGTCTTTGCCAGTGCAGGCCAGTCGGCGCGCATCAGCAGCCCAGCTGCCAGGGTTTCCTTCATTGGCGCTTCGCCCTGTTCCAGGCGGTACCCACGGCGGTGCAGGCTGCCGCGCGCAAGTTCGACGCCCAGGATCACCCGGTTTTTCTTGATCACGGCATGGATGCGTATATCAGGGTCGGTTTTGGACACATTGGGACGTGGCTGGCCGTCGGCGCGGAACTGATCCACTACGGCATCTTTGACCCGCTGGGCCACAAACTGGGTATGACGCAGCTGATCGGTGGAGCCGAAAGCGCTGATGGCAAAGCTGTCAGCTGAACGCATATGCTGCAGCCAGTTGATGCTGTCGGCGGCCTGATACAACTCTTCGGCATCGTTGGCACTGTGCTCTGCCAGAATCACAATGACGCGGTTGGCAATGCGGGAGTACATGACGGCGCGATAGGCTGTCAGCAGCTGGCCGGAGAAATACACGCCGGCGACAGTCTGGCGAATGTTGTCGGCGCCCATGGCCTTGAGCTCGTCGTCAAGCAGGGACTCGAGGCTTTTGGCGCAGGTGGCAAAAAAGGAATAGTCAGCAGTGGTGGTCATAGCGCGGCATGATACTACGAAAGCAGGAGCAATTACTCTATCATGCACGGTTTGCAACACGGACACAGCCTTATGCTCAGTTATCGCCATGGCTATCATGCCGGCAATCATGCGGATGTCATCAAGCACCTGGTTCTGCTGGGGTTGCTGGAGCATATGCACCAGAAAGACAAACCATTTGTTGGCATTGATACCCACAGTGGCAATGGCTTCTACCGGCTGGACAGTGCCCAGGCCAAAAAAACCAGAGAAGCGGCCAGCGGTATCATTCCGTTATGGCGTGCCTGGCAGTCCGGCAAGGTGGAAAATGCGCTTATCGAGCGCTACCTTGAACTGGTGGCGGGGTTTAATCCGCCCGATGTGGGTTCGGTGCCGGATTGTTACCCGGGTTCGCCTGCCATCATTCATTCACTGCTGCGTGATCAGGACCGCTTGCAACTGATGGAGCTGCATACGTCAGAGATCGACCTGTTACGACACAATTTCGGGCGCGACAGGCGGGTGAGTATTCACCACCGGGATGGTTTTGAAGGCGCGGTTGCGGTATCGCCGCCGACACCACGGCGCGGACTGATGCTGATCGACCCGGCCTATGAAGACAAAAATGATTATCAACGCGCGATAAAAACCGTGCTGGCCGTGCATGAGCGCTGGCAGACCGGTATCATTGCGTTGTGGTACCCCATGCTGGGCAAAAGCCGGGATCACAGTCGCCGATTGACTGAGCAGCTGAGCCGCAAGCTGGAGAGCTGCGTGATTGAACTGGTGGTGGCGCCGCAATCGGATGAATTCGGCATGTTTGGTTCCGGCATGGTGGTTGTTAATCCACCATGGCAATTTGAAGCAAATTTTGCACCGGTGCTCACGGTGCTGAATGCTGTGCTTGGGGGTATGGCAGACACTGTACCTGGGAGAGATGCATGACAACGATCAGAATCAATCTGCTGGCTGCTGTGTTTGCTGCTGGATTGATGGCCTGCGGAGCTGAGCAGGATCAGGAACCGGATCAGCAAGAGGCGCCGGCCCCGGAAGCAACTGCGGAGTCCGCGGAGGCGCAACTGGTGGAGCCCGGCGTTGATTTCAGCGGTACAGCGCTGATACTCAATCAGTTGCATGCGGGTGAACTGTTGGCCACACATCCGCAAATGGGTGATGACACGCATGCTGACTGTTTTCAGTTTGAGGCAACCGAGGGGCTGGACTACAGCTTTACCCTGCGCTCGGCGGATTTTGACAGCTACCTGCTGATTGGTGTGGGTTTTTGCCAGGATGTGCTGCTGCAGCACGAAAACGATGACTTTGAAGAGGATTCGGTGGATTCGCAGGTCGTGCTGACGGCTACCTATCCGTTTTATTCAGTGTATGTGAACTCATACGAACCGGCGGCAACCGGCTCGTATACACTCGTCGTAGAGCAACTTTCCGAATAGCAACTTTCTGAATAACAGCGCGATTGCCCTGCGCCGCTTATTCGCCTGATTCAATCACCGGTGTTGACGCACGCCAGCGCACTTCGTAAAGGTCGTGACGCTGATCCTTGGCGTTGGTGACCGAGCCCTCATGGCGCACCTGTACCAGTTTGTCCAGATCCAGGTCAGCAACCAGTGCCATCTCTGTATTCGGCGTACTCTCGGCCATGATGGCGTCATGCGGAAACGCAAAATCAGACGGCGAATAGACCGCGGATTGCGCGTACTGGATATCCACATTGTCCACCTGCGGCAGGTTGCCTACGCTGCCGCCAATGGCAACATAACACTCGTTTTCAATGGCGCGGGCCTGGGCGCAGCGCTGCACCCGCAGAAAGCCGTTTTTGGTGTCAGTCCAGAACGGTACAAACAGAATGTCCATGCCCTGTTTGGCCAGCAGGCGCGACAGTTCGGGAAACTCCACGTCGTAGCAGATCAGAATGCCGATACGCCCTGCATCGGTATCAAATACCGTCAGGCTGTCACCGCCATCGATCACCCAGTCGCGGCGCTCGTGCGGTGTGATGTGCAGCTTGGCCTGCGAATCCACGGTACCATCGCGGCGACACAGGTAGGCCTTGTTCAGCAGTTTGTCACCTTCCATGACCGGGATACTGCCGGCAATGATGTTGATATTGTAGGTGATGGCAAACTCGGACAGCGCTTCGATTGATCTGGTCGCAAACGTAGACAGAAAGCGTATCGCTTCAAACTGGTTGGTCTGGTCGCCCAGCCCCATCAGCGGCGCGTTGAAAAATTCCGGGAACAGCACAAAATCTGCCTGATAGTCGGCAAAGGTATCAACAAAGTACTCAACCTGGGCCAGCCAGGCCTCAAAGGAATCAGTCAGACGCATCTGCCATTGCAGGATGCCCACGCGAACAACCGATTTGCGTCGCTGACTCAGGTCGCTGGTTTCCGGTTCATACAGAATATTGTTCCATTCCAGAAGGGTGGCGTAACCCTGGGATTTTTCGTCCTGGGGGTTGTAGTCCTTCAGCAGTCGTTTGACCTCAAAGTCATTGGCCAGCTGAAAGCTCAGAATGGGGTCATGGATGTCTTTGTGATCCACGGCCGCGATATAGTCCATCGGTGACATGTCGTCGGCATACTTGTGGTAATTGGTGATGCGGCCGCCGGCCAGAATGGCACGCAGGTTCAGGTCCCGGCAGATGTCCTTGCGGGCATCATAGAGGCGTCGACCCAGTCGCAGGTCGCGGTATTCAGGATCGACAAACAGGTCCATGCCGTACATGGCATCACCCGCCGGATCATGTTTCATCTGCTCGCGGCGTCCGATCAGGTCGTCATAGGTGTGCTGGCGGCTGAACCGGTCATAGTCACAACGAATGGTGAGCGCGGCAGCCACCAGATTGCCATAGTCCTCAATCACCACCTGACCTTCCGGAAATTCCCGGATCAGGCGCTTGATGGAGGCTTCCGGCCAGGCACCGCCAATGTCCGGATACACGGCCTCCATGAGTTTTGCGAGTTGTGGATAGTCACCCAGCGTGAGATTGCGTAGCTTGAGGTGAACGTCAGAGGGCGTGTCCGGAGTCATGATGCGGGTCCTGGATAAAACGGGAAAGGCGACAGGCACTGGCCTGACATCGCTAACTTAGCAAATAGGCCGTATTAAATCCATGAGGGCTCCGTAATATCGGCGCTTATGGACTTGCGCAAGACTCTGCGGTATGCTCGGAAGACCTTCCCTCAAAGCGAAGAATGCAAGATCAGCCGGTGGTTCAGCAAGCCTTAAGAAGGGGGGCTTTTGGGCTGTGTGACCGGCACGGGACGGGGGGGCCTCCGGAAAAGGGGGACAAAAAGAAAACCACAAAAGCCAGAATCCTGTTTTCGGCTTGATGAGGAGAGTGCAAGTGAAGATAAATAATAGACGATTGGCAGGTGCGATAGCTCGCAAGCCTGCGCTGACTGGCCTGCTGTCTCTCGCCGTAGCTGCAGCCGTGGCGACGCCCGGGCTGGTTGCTGCACAGGAGTCAATCGAATGGTTGACCCTGGGTTCGGATTACGGGCATACCCGTTTTATTCCGGCCAGCCAGATTAATGCTGATAATTTTGAATCCCTTCAGACTGCGTGGGTCTGGGACGGCGCAAGCTTCCAGGCCTCAAGTGGTCGATCCACGCCCAGCTACATTGATGGCGTTCTGTATACAGTGGCGGGCGACCGTCGACACGTGGTGGCAATCGATCCCGAAACCGGTGAGACAATCTGGTCCTATCGCGAGCCCCACACCTTCCGTCACGAATACTCCATGCGTAAGGACTACGGTAAAGGCGTAGGTTATGCAGAAGTGGATGGCCGTGGCGTTATCTACATCATCAGCCCCGGATTTTTCCTGACAGCGTTGGATGCCAAAACAGGTGCACCGCTGGAAGGGTTCGGTCATGAGATCGGTGTGCCGGGTTTCCCGGAAACCGGTGTTGTGGATCTGCAGAAGATCTTCGCTGAGGAAAATGGTTACGAATTTGACCCGTATTACGGTATTCCGCTGGAAACCGGATATATCACGTCATCCTCACCACCCATCGTGGTCAACGGCACGGTTGTTATCGGCAACTCGGCCGAGCAGGGCTACAACCAGACACGTATTGAGAATATCCCGGGCGACATTCTGGGTATTGACGCCAAAACCGGCGCTCACCAGTGGACCTTCAACATCATCCCGGACAAGGGCGAGTTTGGCTGGGATACCTGGAAAGACGGTGACGGCAATCAATTGGAAGATCCGCGTGCCTATACCGGTGAGAACTCTTCCTGGGCGCCGATGGCTGCTGACCCCGACCTGAACATGGTCTACATCAACACCAACAGTGCCACCATAGATTTCTACCGTGGTCACACGCAGGGCGATAACCTGTATGGCTCCAGCCTGATTGCGCTGGATGCCACCACCGGTGAGCGTAAATGGCACTTCCAGCTGGTGCACAAGGATATCTGGAACTACGATACCCCGACAGCGCCCATTACCATGGATGTGATGCAGAACGGTCAGCGCGTGCCTATCATTGCGCAGGTGAGCAAGCAGGCATTTACTTACGTCTTCAACCGTGAAACCGGCGAGCCAATCTGGCCGATCGAAGAACGTCCGGTACCGCAGTCCAAGATCCCGGGAGAAATACTGTCGGCTACCCAGCCGTTCCCGACCAAGCCGGCACCCTATGATATGCAGGGTCTGACACATGATGATCTGATTGATTTCACACCGGAACTGCGTGAGCAGGCCATTGAAGCCATCTCTTCATTTGAGATCGGTCCGTTGTTCCTGCCACCGTTGCATCGTGACAACGATCTGGGGACCGGAAAACAGGCCGCATTGTGGTGTCCGGGTGACGTGGGTGGTGTAAACATTGACGGACCGGCTGCCGCTGATCCGACCACCGGCGTGCTTTATGTGACCTCTCGTAAGGGTTGCACCAACCGCATCATTGCGCCGGCCCAGGAGCGCGATTCCATGCTGGAGCTGCCGACAGGCACAACTTTTGCGCGTTATGCACCGCTGCGATCAGCACTGGTTCGTGGTCCGCAGGGTCTGCCACTGTTCAAGCCACCGTTCAGCCGCATCACGGCGATCGACCTGAACTCCGGTGATCACCTGTGGTGGATTCCCATCGGTGAAACACCTGCCCGCGTCAAGGATCACCCGGCTCTGCAGGGTATTGATGTCGGCAACACCGGTTCCGGTACTGTTGCGCCGATGACTGTGACCTCCACCATGCTGATGTACGCCAGTACATCCACTGACGGCACGCCGACACTGTTTGCAGTGAACAAGGCAACCGGTGAGCAGTTTGGCAAAGTGGAAGTTCCTGCCATCAGCCGCTACGGCATGATGAACTTCCAGCACGAAGGTAAGCAGTATGTTGTCCTGCAGACGACTGACAAGCTGACAGCGCTGGCGTTGCCGGACTGACAGTGCAGCTCTGAGCTGTAACAGAACCCGCTGACTCTCCGAGTTGGCGGGTTTTTTTATGGATTTCTTGTTACAGTCTGTACGGCGAGTTCAACGATCGACAATCCATCATTGCAAGAGGTTGCCGCACCATGAACCACGATACCGATAAAGACGGAACCCGACTACCCATCAAGATTGACACCACGTCCAACGGCGAATACGCCCCCATGCCGCTGTCTGCGGTGAACATCAACGCCAATGCGCTGGCGCATAAAAATGCCACCACCAACGCCAAAAAACGTGGATGGGATCGCCGCAAATTTCTGATATCCAGCTGTGGAGCTGCCAGCACACTGCTGGCATTTAATGCCGCCAATGCCGCGGTGGGCAAACGCGGTGGTTTTTACCAGATCAGCGATGATGCCGCAGTCGACATGCAACTGGCGCAGGCCCAGGTTGACGGTAATGAGTTCATTTTTGATGTGCAGGGCCACTATGTAAACCCCAATGGCGCCTGGCTCAATCTGGTGCCGGAGTCATCCCGGCCGTATGCCGGCATGGAAAAGGCCAGCTGTGAACTGGCAGACATGCCGGGCGATCGCGCCTATCTCAATTGCCTGAGTGCGGACGAGTTCATCAAGGATGTGTTTCTGGACAGTGATACGTCCATCATGGTGCTCAGTTTTGTGCCGTCTACGCAGGAGCGTGAGCCGGTCACTATTGAGGACGCCAACGAGACCCGCAATATTGTGGCGCAGCTGGATGGCAGCAAACGACTGATGATCCACGGGCGCGTCAATCCAAACCAGGACGGTGACCTGGAGGCCATGGACGAACTGGCTGAACGCTGGGATATCTGTGCCTTCAAGACCTATACCCAGTTTGGTCCCGGCGGCGTGGGTTTCTGGCTGCATGATGATCCGGGGCTGGCCATGATCGAGCGCGCCCGCTCACTGGGAGTGCGCAATATCTGCGTTCACAAGGGGCTGCCGTTTGGTCCGGTATCCCTGGAACACAGTCGCTGCGATGATGTTGGCATCGTTGCCAAAATGTACCCGGACATGAATTTCCTGATTTACCACTCGGGCTACGACAACTCAATCACTGAACAGGCCTTCGCGCCCGGCGAAAATCGCATGGGCATCGACACGCTGATTCAGTCGCTGATTGATAATGATGTCGCGCCCAACAGCAATGTCTACGCTGAGCTTGGCAGCACCTGGCGACTGCTGATGCGGGACCCGGACAATGCCGCGCATTCGCTGGGCAAGCTGTTCAGGTACGTAGGTCAGGACAATGTGTTGTGGGGTACTGATTCTATCTGGTACGGCTCGCCGCAGGATCAGATCCAGGCCTTCCGCACCTTTCAGATTTCACAGGCGTTTCAGGAGCGGTTTGGCTACCCGGAGATCACACCGGAATTGCGACGCAAGGTGTTTGGCCTGAATGCAGCGGTGCCATACAACATTTCCGCGGCAGAGATTCAGGGCTTCCTGGCCGGAGACAATGTCAGTCAGCGCAAGCTGGCGTACATGAATAATCCGCAACCGCATTTCAAAACCTACGGCCCGAAAAACCGACGTGAGTTCCTCAACTTTCTCAAACTGGGAGGGTGAGTGAGTCTGCTGGTTATTGATAATGGTTATCATTAAGATAGAATTTAACAAATTTTCATTATCACTCGCCTGTTTTATTCTCTAGTCATCGAAGAAGCCACCAGCGCCGCTGGTGGCGAGGCTTCAACAGGATGGGGCCAGAGACAGGAAGAGGAACATGAAACAGGTACAGAAAACCGCCAGCTTTGCAGTGCTACATTTTATGACGGCGTTCAGCGTTGCCTGGGCCATGACCGGCAGTGTGCTGATCGGCGGTGCGGTTGCGCTTATTGAACCGGCAATCAACACCGTGGTTTACTTTCTGCACGAGAAGTTCTGGCAGCGCAGATCGGAAGAGCAGCGTGGAGCCGTGGCTCTGCGGGCCTGATATTCTCCACAGGCTAAACCAGTTGAGCTGTGCACAGTTAGTGTAGTAGGATTTATTTCCCTTTCCAATCGGAGTTAATCAGACCCTCTATGGGCCTACTTCTGCTTTTTGCGCTGCTATCAATCTGTGTGTCATTTATCTGTTCATTGCTGGAGGCTGCACTTCTATCTCTGACGCCGAGTCATGTGGTGGGGTACCGGCACAGCAATCCCGAGTTATACCAGAAACTTCACAAGCTTAAAGATCGTATAGACCAGCCACTGGCTGCTATCCTGACATTGAATACCGTTGCCCACACCTTTGGTGCGGCCGGCGTTGGCGCGCAGGTTGGCATTGTGTTCGGCGACGGCTACCTGGCTGTGGCGTCTGCTGTCATGACCTTTCTGGTGCTGATTCTGTCCGAGATCATTCCCAAAACTCTGGGCGCGCGCTACTGGCAGAACCTGGCGCCGTGGCTGCCTGCCACGCTGAACTTCCTGATTCTGATTCTGAAACCGTTTATCAAACTGTCAGACAAAATCACGCAATGGATGGGTGTTGGTGAGTCGGACACAGTGGATCTGCGGGCCGAAATCAAGGCGTTGACCAATCTGGGGCGAGACACTGATCAGCTGGACGAAGACGAGCGCCGGGTGATTGCAAACATTCTGGATCTGCATGAAGTACTGATCAAGGACATCATGACGCCAAAGACGGTGTGTGAATACCTGATGGCGGACTCAACAGTGGGGGATATTCTGGATGCCATGCGCGATACCGCATTCTCACGTTATCCGGTTGTTGACCAGACCGAGCATCCGCACGGCATAGTGTTTCGCGCCGAGCTGCTGGATGCGGATCCGGCCACACTGATCGCTGACCTGATCAGGCCGGTCAAGATAGTGACCGATGACATCAGCGCAGAAGCACTACTGAGTGCGTTTCTGGCGGAGCACCAGCACATGGCCATGGTCTATGATCAATACGGCACCTGGCTTGGGTTGGCCACCATGGAAGATGTGCTGGAAACCATTCTGGGTCTGCCCATCATGGACGAGACCGACGATATTCCCAATCTGCGGCGTTTTGCCCGCAAACGCTGGGAGCATCGCCTCAAGTATCAAAGTGGCAAACCCCAGAGTCAGTCGTCAGGCGAGCCTTCGCTGAAAGTAAAGTAATTGCAATTGATAACCATTATCATTAATATGTGCTGCAAGACCAACCTTGTATTGTCCCTGAGGAGATAGCAGCATGAAGTTAATTGGTGTGCCAGGACGTCTGCTGGTGGCAGGCACTGTATTTGCCGCATTGGTCGCTTGCAGTGGCGCTGACAACAATGCCCCGACCAGTCAGACACAGATGGACCATGAAATGGCCATGCCTGATGAAGCGTTAATGGCGCGTATCGTGGCTGATGATGCGGAATATCTGGTCCAGTTGGGATTGATGCGAGGGCACCTGTTTGTTGGCAATCAGCTCTATCTGCTGGGTGAGCTCGCCGAAGCTGTCACACACATGAAACATCCAGAGAGCGAGCTTTATGCCGAGCTGGTGCCAGGTCTGGAATCGCGCGCAGCAGCTACGTTTGCCGATGAGTTGCAGGGTTATGCAATGGCAGTGGAGTCCGGAGAGCGGGACGAGGTGACACAGGCACGTTACCGGACATTAAACGCTGCCATTGCACGTGCAGAGAACCGCGTTGAGGATTTGACGGCTGCTCAGGCGGCGGCGGTGGTCAGTGGTTTGCTGGCGCATGTAGATGAAGAGTATTCGCTGGCCGTCAATAGCGCCGGCAGGTTACAGAACGCTCATGAATACCAGGACTCAATGGGTTTTGTGAATGTTGCCGGTGATTATATTGCGCGAATTGGCGCGCTGGCCAACAATCAGGCTGGCACGCAGGGGCTGGAGGCACAACTGACATTTCTGCGGGCAGTTTTTCCCTCTGTTGTCCCGCCGGCAACCGGACTGACACCACCGGAAACGGTTTCCGATCTGATCGTGCGCATCAATACCACACTTGGCGGTTTTTGACATATTCAGAGGCTCGCTCGGTGTGTTTCCGCTATAATCGGCGCTTTACTGTAAAGCGCCATACCGGATACATACTATGCAATCACTCACTCTGCAGCCGATAACCTCTGTCAGTGGCACCGTCACCTTGCCAGGGTCCAAGAGTCTGTCCAACCGGATTCTGATGCTGGCAGCGCTGGCGCAGGGTGAGACACGTATTACCAATCTGCTGGACAGCGATGATGTGCGGCATATGCTCAACGCCCTGAAAGCGCTGGGCGTCAATTATGAACTCAGCGCTGACAGAACTACCTGTGTGCTGCAGGGAATGGGGGGCGCATTCTCCGTCTCTGCACCCAGGGCTCTGTTTCTGGGCAATGCCGGTACGGCCATGCGTCCGCTGTGTGCCGTGCTGTGTGCCGGGCAGGGCGAGTTTGAACTGACCGGTGAACCACGCATGTATGAGCGACCCATTGGTGATCTGGTTGACGCCTTGCGGGCCTGCGGTGCAGATATCACCTATCTGCAAAATGAAAATTTTCCGCCGTTAAAAATCAGTGCGCATGGTCTGCGTGGTGGTGAGATCAGTATTCGCGGCAACATCTCCAGCCAGTTTTTAACCGCCATGCTGATGGCAGCGCCGCTGTGTAATCAGGATCTGACCATCTCGGTTGAGGGTGAGCTGGTATCCAGACCGTATATCCATATCACGCTGGATGTCATGGCCCGGTTTGGTGTCGAAGTAGACAATAGAAATTATCAGCAGTTTTTTATTCGCAGCGGTCAAAAATATCAGGCACCTGGTGACATCATGGTTGAGGGGGACGCATCATCTGCGTCCTACTTTCTGGCGGCGGCTGCTATTGCCGGTGGTCCTGTGCGTGTGATCGGCAGTGGCAGAAACAGTGTACAGGGTGACGCAAAATTTGCTGATGTGCTACAGCAGATGGGTGCCAATGTGACGTTGGGAGATGACTGGATTGAGGTCAGTCGCGGAGAGTTGAATGGTATTGATGTCGATCTCAATCACATACCGGATGCCGCCATGACCATTGCCACAACAGCCCTGTTTGCCAGGGGGCCCACCACCATCCGTAATATCTACAACTGGCGGGTCAAGGAAACTGACCGGCTGGCTGCGATGGCCACCGAATTGAGAAAAGTGGGTGCCGGGGTGGAGGAGGGGGAAGACTATATTGCCATCACGCCACCGGCGCATATAAAACCGGCAAGCATCGATACCTATGATGATCACCGCATGGCCATGTGTTTCTCGCTGGCTGCGCTGGGTGACAGCCCGATCACCATCAATGACCCGGGCTGCACTGCAAAAACATTTCCGACCTACTTTGAATTGTTTGAGCAGATAGCACGGCGCTGATCAACGCAGCACTAAAAGTGACACCCGCGTATTTTTGATCATGACCGTTGTGGTGCTGCCAAGAATCAGCTGACGAATGCGTGAATGGCCGTATGCGCCCATGATGACCAGATCTATATGCTCACGTTCCTGGTACTCGGCCAACGCGATATCCGGCTCGCCCGGCACAATGCTGGCGGTCACTGCAAAGCCTGCATCTTCCAGTACCCGCCTGCCTTCGTCCAGTTGTGCCCAGTTGGCATCGGTGTCTTCACCAACCATCACCAGATGATGCGGCAGACCACGTCCCAGCGGACTGGCGGCCACAATCTCAATGCCCTTGCGCATGGTGGCACTGCCATCATATGCCACCATTACCTGCCGGGGAGGGGTGAAGGTCTGCTGGGCAATCAGGATCGGTTTGCGCACAGCGCGAATGACATTTTCCAGATGGCTGCCAAGGTGCCCGTGTTCGGAGGCATGGTCAGCGCCACGCTTGCCCATCACCAGAATGCGGGTTTCGGGCTGCAGTTCAACCAGCGTGTCTACCAGTTCACCATGGCGCTGTCGGGACTCGACATTCTCTGCACCCTTTTCCGTCACTCGGGCAAGCGCCGCATTGAGTAGCAGTTTGCCTTGCTCCATTGCCAGCCTGGCACGTTGTGCGTCCAGATCAGCCAGTTGGTGCAGGAGATTTTCCTGGGCGTCCATGCTCAGACGTCCGCTCAGATTGGCGGGGCCATCAGCAGTCTCTGCCTTGTCGAGGACGTGGATCAGGCTGAGCGGTGCATTCATACGCTGCGCGGACCAGGCAGCAAAATCACACACGGCTTCCGCATAGCAGGAGTCGTCAATACAGGCGAGTACCTTGCCGGTCATTTCCGGGATTACGATCTGTGTCATGTTGTTGTCCTTGTGATTCTGCTTCAGCCCTGTGGCCTGTTGTCCCTGCACAGTGAATGCCGGACGTCAGGTCAGTGCCCCATCAGTTTTTCGATGGCGTCGGGTTTATCATGTACGGCGAACCGGTCCACCAGTGTCGCGCTGGCTTCGTTAAGGCCTTCCAGTTCAACAGAGGCCCCTTCGCGGCGAAACCTGATGATCACCTTGTCCAGTGAACTGATGGCCGTGATGTCCCAGAAGTGCGCGCGGGTCAGGTCGATAGTAACCTTATCCAGGGCTTCCTTGAAGTCGAACCCGGCAATAAACTGCTCGGCAGACGTAAAGAAAACCTGGCCTACAACGTGATAGGTACGGTGCATGCCATCCGCGGACATGTCGGAGCCGATATAAAGAATATCGCCTACCTTACGGGCAAAAAACAGTGCGCTAAGCAGCACACCCAGCAGGACGCCCATGGCCAGATTGTGCGTGATCACCACAACCACGACGGTTGCTATCATGACGATGCTGGAGCTCTTTGGGTTACGCCGCAAATCTGCAACCGACGACCAGCTGAAGGTGCCAATTGCCACCATGAACATCACGGCCACCAGTGCCGCCATGGGAATCTGCGCAACCCAGTCACCCAGAAAAACCACCATCACCAGCAGCACAACGCCTGCCGTAAAAGAGGACAGCCGTTTACGTCCGCCGGATTTGATGTTGATGACGGACTGCCCGATCATGGCACAGCCTGCCATGCCGCCGATCAGGCCGGCACCAATATTGGCAACACCCTGCCCGACACATTCGCGATTTTTGTTGCTGGGCGTGTCGGTCAGATCATCTATGATTGTTGCTGTCATCATGGATTCCAGCAAACCAACAATAGCCAGCGTCACCGCATACGGAAAAATGATCTGCAGTGTTTCCAGCGTTAACGGTACATCCGGCCACAGGAAAATCGGCAGGCTGTCCGGCAGGGCGCCCATGTCGCCAACAGTACGCAGATCCAGGCCAAAATAGATGGCGGCACCGGTCATAACCACGATACAGACCAGTGGTGACGGAACGGCCTTGGTGATGTATGGCAATCCGTAAATGATGATCAGGCCTGCAGCCAGCACAGCAAAGACAATACCGGTTGCATTGTCCCCGGTGATCTCGGGAAGTTGCGCCAGAAAGATCAGAATGGCCAGTGCGTTGACAAAGCCGGTCACCACCGAGCGGGACACAAAACGCATCAGCAGGCCAAGTTTCATGACGCCCGCCAGGATCTGCAGGACGCCGGTTAACAGCGTGGCTGCCAGCAGATATTCCAGTCCGTGATCGCGCACCAGCGTTACCATTACGAGTGCCATGGCGCCGGTCGCAGCTGAAATCATGCCTGGCCGGCCGCCCACAATGGCGGTGATCACGGCAATGCAGAATGATGCATACAGGCCGACCTTGGGATCAACACCGGCAATAATGGAGAAGGCAATGGCTTCCGGGATCAGCGCCAGTGCCACCACGGTGCCGGCCAGCAGATCGCCGCGGACATTGGAAAACCAGCTTTGTTTTAACGCACGTAACATATCAGGGTCCAGTCGTGAGAATTCAGTAGTCAATACAGCAGCGCCGGGCCGGCACACAGGGTCCGGTCCGCAGAAAGCAGGAAACTTGTCGTTAAAACTTATGGTGGCGTGGGTAAGCGCATGTGTCCGGCTTGGTACTGCTTTGACTCAAAAAGGGCGCGCAGTGTAGCAGATTCACTGTGAAATGGCAGTGACTGATTTGTCGGGGAAGGTTGTGAGTGTGTGACTGCGGCAGTCTGCAAAACAGAAAGCTGCCGCAATCAATGGAGGATGGCGGTTTGTCAGTCCAGCGTTTCTGTTACGACCGGCAACACAATGGCGGAAGGACGGCTGCTGTCAAAATAGATGGTGTTGGTAGCCTTTTTGGCGGGTGCATTCATGTCATCCAGCGCAGCGCCGTTGTTCGGGTTGACCGCAAAACGCGGGTAGTTGCTGGATGTGACGTGTACACCAATGCGGTGGCCTTTTTCAAAGGTCTGGGCAGTGCTCCACATGTTGATGGTGAGTTTTTCAACTGCGCCGGGTGTCATCATTTTTACATCTTCGGCATTCTGGCCATCGCGGAAACGGGCGCGCAACGGATAGTCCAGGATCAGTGCTTCGTAGCCGTCAGGATAGATATCCACCAGTTTGACCACAAAGTCGGTATCCAGTGCATCGGTGGATACGTACAGGTGCATGTCGATATGGCCGGCAACCACGGTATCCTCTTCCAGTACCGGTGTGGCAAAACGCAGGTAGTCCTGGCGCTGGCCAATCTCGCGCTGATCACGCGGACCGACATCCTGACCCAGATTCTGGCCACCCATGGTGGGTACGGGATTGGCCGGATCGAAGACATAACTTTTGGATGTGCCGGTTGTGGCTGGCGCCGAGGTGCTCAGACTCATGTCCGGTTGCAGGTAGTAGGCGGTGGCCTGATGCGCCGGCGGCCACGAATCTGCATGGATAACCCGGTTTTTGGGTGACACAGCACCTTTGCGGGCGGAGGCCATCATGTAATAACTGACGGCAGGTTCGTCCATGATGCCGTTGTCGATGTCTTTGAGCCAGTAGTCCCACCAGCGCATTTGCTCTTCCATGCTGCCGCTGATCAGACCGCCACCGGGATACTCCAGATCACCCTGTAGCGTGCCGTGACCAAAAGCACCCATAAACAGTTTCTGCTTGCCGCGGGCAGCCGGATGGCCTTCACTTTGCAGATAGACAAAGTTGTACAGTGAACCTTCGGCATAGATATCATGCCAGCCGCCGACGTTATAGACGGGTATCTGCACATTGTGGCGGTGGAACAGAAAGTCGGTGGCTCGCCATTGATCATCCAGCACGGCGCGGGCACGGTAGGCGTTGATGACATCCTCGCTGACGCCCTGGCCGCGTAACCAGCCGCCGGAATGACTTTCTTTAAACACACCACCCACAAAACGTGAACGGTAGAACAGGCTGTCGGGGGCGACGGTGACATAAGCCGCTGTCAGATGCGGCGGTGCAGACGCTGCTGCCAGATTGGAAGTAATTCCGGGGGCAGAGGTGCCAAAAATACCGATCTTGCCATTGCTGAAAGCCTGTTCAGCAATCCATTCGACAGTGTCGTAACCATCTTCAATATCAGTTTCAAAGGGGCGATTTTCACCTTCGGATTCGTAACGCCCACGGACGTCCTGGGCAATCAGTGCGTAGCCACGCTGATTGTAGGTGGCAGCGCTGCGCTCGGCGGCATTTTTATTGTATGGCGTGCGGGTCAGCACCACGGGCCAGGGGCCGTCGCCGGCGGGCAGGTAGATATTGGTCGCCAGGCCCACGCCGTCACGCATCGGCACCATCACGGTTTGACTGGTTTGGGCGATACCGGACTGGGTGACAATCAGCAGCAGTGCAGCAATGACAAAACCGGTCAGGTGCGCAAACAGCTTTTTTTGCAGGGTCTGGTTGTGCAGGGCCTGATTGTGCAGGGCCTGATTGTGTAGGGAACAGGTGTGTGAAATGGCGGGCATGTCCGGGCGGGCTGGATATGTACTCATGGCGGTCGGCCTCATTATTGTTTTATCTATTGTATGAGTCTATGGCATGCCGGCGGTCCGGACAATGCTGCAGACAAAAAAAGCCCCGCAGAGCGGGGCTTCTTGTTACTTGCAGTGTTTACTGTACCGATACTGGATCAGATTCGGATGCAGACGGTGTACAGTGTGTCCTGGTCGTATGGCGTTGCAAGTGCCGCAGCGTTGGGTATGGCTGCATCATTGCCGCGGAAAGTGCCGGAATTCGGAATCCCGTCATCCAGCTGAATGTCCATGGCGCTGGCGGCAGAACCTGGTACGTTGTTCATGCACAGCTTTACTGAGCCTGCTGGCATACCCTGAATCAGGCTGGAGTTGACGCCAATCAGACCACCAAAGGGGTTCTGTGGCAGTGCAGCTGCACCGATAGTAGCCGGGTTGCCAGGAATAAAGCCGGAAGCACGCAGGTGCTGCCAGAAGCCCAGTACTTCAACTGTAGGGGTAAAAGTAGCGGCAATTGCGCCGTCCAGAATGCCGTTAGGCGCAGTACTGGCCGCCGTGATATTTGCCCACTGACCGCCTCGTGCCTGCAATGTCGCCAGGGGGCCATCATCACCAGGATAACGACCGTAACGGTCCTGATAGGAATACGCGGCTGCTGGTACACCTTTAAAGTCGTTGACCGCTGCGCGAACACGTGAGTTTTCGATCAGCTGCTGACCCTGTAATACACCACCGATCAGCAGACCGATGATGACCAGTACAATCGCGATTTCGATCAGGGTAAAACCACTTTGTGCTTTTTTAATGCCTGATATCTGTTTCATAGTCATGCTCTCTTGAGAACTAATTGCCTGGTTGTTAATTTTTTCTTGCTGGAAAATCGGTTCATGCATTACAACAATTGCAGCTCAACAATCAGACCTATTGCTGGGCACGGCGCGAGTATAATGGTGCCTGGATTGGGTCGCAATATGTAGGTTTTTTTTACACCCTGTTGTTGGGAGGATGTAACGGTCAAAAAAAAGCCCCGCAGTGCGGGGCTTTTTGTTTCTTGCGGAGTTTACTATGCTGGCATCAGATGCGGATGCAGACGGTGTACAGTGTGTCCTGGTCGTAAGGTGTAGCAAGCGCAACCGCGTTAGCTGTTGCAGCTGCGTTACCGCGGAAGGTGCCTGAATCAGGAATCCCGTCATCCAGCTGTATATCCATGGCGCTGGCTGCAGAACCCGGTACGTTGTTCATGCACAGTTTTACAGAACCAGCTGGCATACCCTGAATCAGGCTGGAGTTGACACCAATCAGACCACCAAAGGGGTTTTGTGGCAGTGCAGCTGCACCGATTGTAGCCGGGTTGCCCGGAATAAAGCCGGAGGCACGCAGGTGCTGCCAGAAGCCCAGCACTTCAACTGTCGGGTTGAATGTGGTGGCAATTGCGCCGTCCAGAATGCCGTTAGGCGCAGTACTGGCTGCTGTGATATTTGCCCACTGACCGCCTCGTGCCTGCAATGTGGCCAGGGGGCCATCATCACCAGGATAGCGACCGTAACGGTCCTGATAGGAATAGGCCGCTGCTGGTACGCCTTTGAAGTCGTTGACCGCTGCGCGAACACGTGAGTTTTCGATCAGCTGCTGACCCTGAAGTACGCCACCGATCAGCAGACCGATGATGACGAGTACAATTGCGATTTCGATCAGAGTAAAACCGCCCTGTGCTTTTTTGATGCCTGATATCTGTTTCATAATCATGCTCTCTTGAGAACTATTCTCTTGGTTGTTGATTTCGTTTTTTTCTAAAATATCGGCCCAGGCTTCACAAATTGTTACAGCAATAGCTGAGCATGGCGTCAATATAATGGCGCTTCGGCAGTGCCGCAAGATGTAGGTTTTTTTTACACCCGGCTTTGGGAGGAAATAATCTGAACCGGCAATTCCAGCAAAAAATGCAATGGCTGATCTGCTGGTGCGTGAATCGCCAGCTTGCCGCCCAGGCTTAGCGCGGTTTGACGGGCCTGATACAGACCAACACCGCGGCCGGTGCCGTGCTCGCTCCAGAATGGCTCAAACAGCCGCTCAGGCCACAGGCAGGGTTTTCCATGCAGATCCGACATGTCGATCAGCACGGTATCGGGGTTGCTTGTGATTACGATGTCCAGTGAGACGCCGGTATCCGGCTGTTTTCTGGCCATGTCCGCATAGTTGCCCAGCAAATTATCTGTTATGGACTGAAGTGCCGTGGCCGTCAGGGTTACCTGGGCAGTGCCGCTGATCTGTACCGGTAGTTCATGCGCTGCCGCCGATTGCGCTAAATAGGCGGCGATATCGACGGTATTGGCAACGCCACCGGTGTTCTGCTGTTTCAGCCGTGTCAGCATCAACTCTACCCGGTCTCTCAATGCGGGCACGCTGACCCGGAGCATACTCAGCAGACGTGCGTCCTGACCCGGCACCGGTTCAAGCAACTGTTCTGCGGCAAGACTGGTCAGCTGCAGCATGTTTTTGATGTCATGTTGCAGAAATACAGTCATTTTTGCGGCCTGCGCAAACGTTGAACGCACGGACCCCAGCTTGATCCAGACATCCATGCGCAGCAGCAGGAAAAATTTTTCTGCCAGCGACTGGCTGAAGTAACGGCGTTCCCAGCCACTTTTTGCTGAAAACAGCTGTATTTCCAGTGAAATCTCATCTGTATCAAAGCGTTTGTCCAGGGCACGGTCGCTGACCGTGCCATGTGTGCCTTCCAGCCGGGTGCCAAACCAGTCCAGTTTCCAGGTGAGTCCGACAAAACCGCCGGCATTGAGTACCGGCCAGCATTGCCGCAGAAAATCCGGTAAATCAAAGTTCAGGGATTCATTAATTTTTACCAGTTCCCGGCTGCGGGCATTCTGGGCATTGGCCTGATGCAGCAGCCAGGCTGTTACTGCCAGAATGGTGGCACCGATAAGAATCAGGTAGGGATACAGATCACTCAGGATCACGTTGAATTCCGAATTTTTTCAGGAAATAGTAAATACTTTCGCGTTTGACGCCGAGGCGTGCCGCGCTCTGGTACACGTTAAAGTCAGTGTCTTTTAATACCTGACGCACCAGTTTTTCTTCGGCATCTTCTCTCACAGCTTTCAGACCATCAGATATCCGGGCATTGATCTGCAACCGGGTCAGCCCGTCGTCAGCCAGCACCTGCTCCTGACGGGTAAACAGGAATGCGCGTTGTACCGCCCGTAGAATTTCTTCAAGTGGCGTGGGTTTGGAGAGAAAATCGAAGGCGCCTTCCCGGATAGCCGCCAATGCGGCACTCTCCTCATCCTGACCTGTCAGTACAATAATTTTTGCACCACTGTCTGCCTGCTGAATATCCCTGATCAGGGCAATACCTTCATCTGTTGTGTGCGCGGCCGGTGGCAGACCCAGATCCACAATCATGACACGAATGTCCGGGTGTTCCTGCAGTCGGGCACGTGCGGTTTTGCGGCAATCAGCCTCGATGACTTCGTAGTCACGCATCTCCAGCGCACCACTCAGTACCAGTCGCAGGGCTTCGTCGTCCTCGGTAATCAATATCTTGCGAGTGCTGATGGTGGTTTCTGTCACGGAAGCCTCCCTGCGCTGATCATGCGGCTGAACAGAATATTGGGTGATAACCAGGTGATGATGTCGTCGAAATCGGTTTCGTTATAACCCGCGCTGACAAAGTCGTTGGTGTTGGTTAGCCTGTAACCACCTACCACTACGTTTCCAGCGTTAGCCACTTCGTTAGCGGAGGAAAAACTACCCCAATTGGCACCCATCGAAAGTACAACGGCCGGGGACAGATCAGTGATGATATCGGTACAGGCGGATTGCTGGCAGATGCGTAGCATGTTGGTATTGTCGATTGGTGAGGCGCTAAACAGATCCTTCATGCCAGCGATGGAGGTAAAGGCACGGTTGGTAGCCTGAAGGCGATTGGAAACAGAGTAGCGATAAGGATTGCCCCAAGGATCGGTCAGCAGTCCGTCAGTATTTACGGCACCCGACAGTCCTAGCGTTGCAGCAGGCACGAAACCATGCGTAACGGTAGTGGGCACGCTGCAGAGGCCGGTTGCAAGATTTGCAATAGATTCCTGGCCGGAACTGGATTGGCTGGCCGGGCAGGGCAGGCGCCCATTGGCCTGGGCAAAGCCGTACAGGGCCTCCTCAATGCGTTTCAGCTGTGAGGTCGCATCGGTGCGGCGGGTATTCTCTGTGGTCTGGCCCAACGATACCAATAACCCCCCAAGTACAAACCCGAGAATCATCAGTACCACCGCCATTTCGATCAGTGAAAAACCAGCGCGGTATCTCAGTGCGGCTATTGTGTGCGATCTGACACGCATGTTGTTCTCCTGGTCAGCACGAGCCGGTACTGCGTTGCAGTCCCGGCTGGCCAAACGTGATGGTAAACGTGGTTGTACAGTTGTTGAATTTAAGTGTTGCAGAATTCGGCGGAACTAACATGTAGTTTTCCAGCGCGCTCTCCCAATCGCCATCGTTATACCAGACTGCAGCTGCAGAATTCATCTCAATATTGAGGGCATCCAGATCGCTGGGATAGTTCGGACCACTCATCTCTAGCACCCGTTTGATTTCCTGAGCCACACGCACCGTCATTTGAGTGCGTATTTCCGCAACCGTGATAAAGGCAACACGGTCGTTGAACGACGCCGGGGTGGCTGACGAGGTGACGAAGTCCGGTGGTGTCTGATTGCCACCTTCCAGATAGTTGATCGGATTGGGAATGCCACCGGACCGCGTTTGTGTCCCGACCGGCGGCCCTGCGTCAATAATCACAGCAACAACACCGTTTTGACCGTCAATGCTGAACGTACCGCTCGTGTCAGTGTTCAGTAGACTGATGACAGGGTTCTGCAGATATAGACCGGTTATGGCATACCAGAAACGTTCACCAGTAATTCTGTTGCTCAAAACCATGATCGGAGGGTCATTATCGGGTGGAGGAGGAGACAAAGGTGGCAGAATATAAGAGGGTAACTGATCGATGGTTGCACTGGTGCATCCAAAATCGGTCAGACCATCATTGTTGGTGTCGGGACAGGGCAGACGGCCGGGGCCACCGGAATAATAGTCCGGGTAGAGCAATGCAAACGACAACAAGGCTTCCTTTGCCTGGGCGAGCTCGGAAAACACGGTCTGGTTACTTGTGCGCACAGCCACCCGGTTGTTCAGTGCAGACAGTGCAACGGCGGCGGCAGCAGAAAACAGCAACACAAAAAACACCAGCAATGCTGCGCCTGTTTGTACTGCGTGCACAGTAAATGGCTTTTTATGACGCAATGATTTTTGCCCTGCGTGCCGGTGCCGGTTCATTACAGATTCTCCTGCAGGGTGTTGAGCACATTCAGGACATTGAGAACATTATCTGCGCCGGGGACCAGCTCACTGATACCTTCGGGCAGCACGATGCCTTGTGGTGAATTCGTATTGTCCGGATTCGCCTGACGATCCGGGGCTGTCGCAGTATCGCCCCGGGCCCGGTTGTCTGTGACAGGTCGCGCTGTGCGGGCCGGGAAAGGGCTCTCGGAGATGGTGCCGTCCTGTAAGCGCAGCACCTGACCCGGTCTCAGGGTAAATACCGTCTGATCGCCTTCAATGCGCAAAGCTGTCAGTGGCCCGACATTCACCAGGCTGTATCCCAGCGGCAGATCCTGTTCGTCGATCGCAGCGCCGTTCAGCCAGATGGTATGTTGTCCATTGGCGCGACGCAGGGTACCGCTCAGATAAACCTCCAGATCGGGTGGTGGCGCAACGTAGTCATCGTCGGACAAATCCAGCTGCCGACTGGACAGTTCGTCCAGCTGCATCTGTCGCAGCAGTATCTCGCGCTCCTCATCCAGAGCAGCCCTTTCAGCCGGGGTGCTGAAAAAACGACCCAGGGCATTCTGTTGGGCTAGAGTGGGCAATGGCAGCACAAGCATCAGACACAAGCCTGTCATAAAGAGTCTGCCGGACTGGTTACAGGGCATCAGAAACCTCCCGCCAGTTCAGTGGCATCGGGGCTGAGGTTGATGGTGTACCAGATAAATGAGCAGTCCAGGCGTACATTCTCGGTGACCTGGCTGAAGGCGACGCCGGGACTCTGTTCCAGCAACGTACAGGCAGTTGGCTGCAACAAACCGGTAATATTGCTCAACGATGCCATCAGGCGGAACAGTTCCTGCTCGTGCAGCAGGCCGGTCTGCAAGCTGATGGCTGAACTTCTCAGCGTCAGTGGCTCACCGGGCAGGGGGTCGTCGGGACTGTATTGCAGCGGGGTCACCGACTGACCGCCCAGCTCGACTGTGACAGGAAACAGCTGCAGGTTTTCCCTTACCAGGGCAATATTTTCCAGAAACCCCAGCCGGTCTTCGTCATCCAGCGTGCCGGCTTCCACGGCAAGAAAATAGCGGTCAATATACCGGACGATGGTTGCTTCTTCCTGGGATATCTGTTCGATGGAGGTACGGACTCTGGCCAGATTCTCCGTGGCCTGGTTCAGTGCAAACGAGTTGCGTTCATCAATAAACTGCGCAGACAGATAAATGACAACCGAAACCGCAATACACCCCGCAGCGATGATTGCGGCGTTGCGCAACAGGTTCAGGTCAGCGCCGGAAATGGGAAGATTGAGTTTCACGGCGCAAGACTCCGTTTGATTTCAATAGCAAACGGTGCGTTGATGGTGCGGCCGTCAAGTACGGTGGTGACGTTGGCAGCCGGGCTGGCATCCAGCGGCATTTGCAATGGAGTCACCTCGAACTCTTCTGTGGTCCGCAGTGCTTCCACAAAGTTCTCGACCTGGGCCTGTGCCAGCTGGTAACTGCTGGTGTTCTCCACCCGGCCTTCAATCTGTATTCGCAGCAGCGTTTCTCCGGCAATCACTGCATTTACAAATTGTGACTCCGGTGTCACGCGAGCGCCGGCAAGCAGTTCCTGCTCGGCTGCCTGTTGTCGTTCGTCACTCATGTTCAGTGACCAGTCAAACCGGGTCAGTCTCAGCCCCGATATACCTCGCAGGGCATTGCCTATGTCAACCATCGCGGCAGCCGGATTCAGCGACTGTCGCAGTATATTGTCGTAAGTTTCGACCACTACCGCCATGGTATTGGAGGGTATGGGGGTTTCGGGAAAGCCAAGCCGCAGCTGTTCGTAGTCCTGCAGCAGCGGGCGTACCCGAATCTCCAGCGCGTCGGTACTGTCCGATTTTTCCAGCGCGCCCATCATTACCGGCGTCGCTACGGCGGCAGTTGAAATCAGTGTGCCCGCACCAAGCACCAGCAATGCGTTTCTGATTTGCCGGATATGAAAATACCGGCGGATATCAAACGGCGCATACTGGTTTTTTAAATGCCGCTTGCGCAGCGCCATACTCAGAGCCAGCGTCAGCGCGCTGCATTCGTCTACCAGTGCGTCTGACACTTTTTCAACAACACTCAATTCGGCAGTATCGATGATGGAGTAGTTCAGTTGCTCGGCATTCAGGAGTTGTGCATCGCCAAGCGGATTGCCGTAAGTGAATACCAGTACTTCGGCGGGGCGGTCATAGGGAATGAGTTTGATACGCTCAAGGTACTTGCGGCTCTGCAGCACCTGCTCCTGAATCTTGTCGGCCTCAATTGTGTTCTGAAGATGGTTCCAGGGCGACAAACGACTGAACATGACCTTGCCGTTTTTCAGATAGGTCTGCCGGATACCAGTGACCGATTCGATATTAACCAGAATAAGATGTTCGTGATTCAGCTTGCGCTGTTTTGCAAACTGCTGCATCAGGTAGGCGGGCGTATTGATGCCTTTTACCGGCACCTGGCGCTGCAACAGCGCCTCGGTCCATGGGTCCAGCATTTCCGGTTTGGTCAGTGCACTGAACAACACATTGTCGTCGCGTCGGCCGGATTTTTCCCTGCCTATAACGGAGCCCACACGGTACGGGGTATTGCGAAACTGGAACTTGAGCTTGCGGCGCATCAGCTCCCGGCGGTCGGAGCCACCCACGTGGGCAATGGTGTCGTGCCGGAAGTCTTCCTCGATACAGTCGACCACAATAAAAAAGGGTGTCACCGGATCCCGAGCCAGTTCGCCGGAAAAGGCAACGTAACCGTTGTACTCCGCCGGATAACTCTCGGAGCGGATCAACTGACCACCCGTCCAGGCAAACAGTTCTGCGCCGGAAGTGTGTATCAGCAGTATGCGTAAGTCGGCTTTTTTGGCCATGGTGTCAGTTGCCGCCTCCGTTACACCTGAACATTACTGATGGTGTCGTAAATCGGACCAAGTACTGACATCATGACCCAGCCCAGCAGCAGGCCGAGAACAGCGGTCATGATCGGTCCGATAAGCGACTGGACTTTTTCGATGGAATCCTTGATATCGCGATCAAAAAAGTAGCTGACGTTTAACAGGGCTTTGTCCAGTTCACCAGTGGTTTCGCCCACCTTCATCATGCGCACTACCAGCGGCGGGAACAGCTCGGTATTCTGGAAACTGTCTGCTATTGGCTCGCCGTCCTGAATATCGTCATGTGCCTGCATGATGGCTTTCTGGATAACCTTGTTGTCGATAATACCTTCGGCAATTTCAAGGCAGCGCAGAATGGGGATGCCGGCCGCATACATCATGGCAAAAAAATTGGTGAACCGGGAAAGCAGAATTTTCTGCAATACCGGGCCGATCTGGGGGAATCTGAGTTTGATGTAATCGAAGTTGTACTTTGCGGTTTCGTTATTCTCAACCAGTAGTTTGATGCTAAAAAAAATCGCCGGTGGTGTAATGACGCAGATGTACCAGTAACTCACCATGAAGTCGGATACTGCAATCAGGGCACGGGTATGTGCAGGCAATTCTTCACCCATGGATTCGATAAAACCCACCAGTTGCGGTACCAGGAAAACCATCAGGAAAATGGTTACGCCCAATACCGTCGTGCCCACGATCAGAGGCGACATCAGCAGTTTTTTGGTGGATTTCTGCAGCTCGTCCTGCCACTTGATGGTCTGCACCAGCGAGTCAAAGACCTTGGGGAGTTCACCGCTGGCCTCGCCGGCCTTGATCAGGTTTACGAACAGGGTGTCAAAAATTTTCGGATGTTCATGCAGGGCTTCTGACAGACTTTTCCCGCCCTCGATTTCGTCGACCAGGTTGGAAATGATCTCGCGGAATCGCGGATGCTCGACGCTGTCACGTAAATCCTCCAGACCTTCCAGCAGCGGCACACCGGCGCGCGTCAGTTGTTCCATGTGGAAGCAGAAATTGATCAGATCGGATTTCTCGACCTTACGCTGTCCGACACTGGCGCGGCGCTCAACAGTTTCCGAACAGCGGATCAGATCCAGACTCATGCGGGACAGGCGTTGTTCCAGATCCACATCATTACTGGCATCCAGATTTCCCTGTCTGATTCTGCCGTCCCTGGTCATGGCTTTGTAGCGATAAAGTGTCATGACAGTTACCCGCTGATCCGGTCGGTGAGGTCAAGTACCCGGGTGATTTCTTCCAGACTGGTCGTACCGTCCAGTACTCGTCGGCAACCGTCATCGGCAATAGGGCGGAATCCCTGGGATTTTGCCTGTATCAGCATCTCGCGCATACTGGCGCGTCTGGCCACCAGTTCGTCCATGTCCGAGGATATCTTGAGAATTTCGATGACCGATGTCCGGCCTTTGTAACCCTGAAAACCACACAGGGGGCATCCCGTGGCCCGGTAGATAATAATCTCTTCCGGGTGATCGGCAAGGTCCAGCAACTGCTTCTCCAGATCCATTGCCGGATACGGTTCCTTGCACGATTTACAGAGACGGCGCACCAGGCGCTGGGCAACCACACCAATCAGGTTGCCGGCAATAACATCGGGCAGAATACCGATATCAAGCAGTCGTGGAATGGAACCGACTGCCGAGTTGGTGTGCAGTGTTGAGAACACCTGGTGGCCGGTCATGGCTGCACGAAAGGCCATTTCGGCGGTAATATGATCCCGGATCTCACCCACCAGGATCACATCCGGATCCTGACGCATCATGGAGCGTATGCCCTCGCCGAAGCCCATCTTCACCGACTCGTTGACGGAAGACTGGCGGATCATGGCCATTGGATATTCCACCGGATCCTCCATCGTCATGATGTTCACACCCTCAGTGTTGATGTGATTGAGAATGGAATAGAGCGTTGTGGTTTTACCGCTACCGGTCGGACCTGTCACCAGGATGATGCCCTCCGGCCGGGCCAGCATCAGGCGCAGCAGCGAGAGGTTTTCATCGCTGAGCCCGAGTTTTTCCATTTCCACAATGCCTTTTTTGCGGTCCAGAATACGCAGTACAAAGTTCTCGCCCCAGGTTGTGGGTTGCGAGGCGGAACGGAAATCAATCTGACGGCCAACCAAAGACATGGATATGCGCCCGTCCTGCGGCGCCCGCGATTCGGCAATGTTCATGTTACTGATAACTTTCAGCCGCACGGCCATTGCGGGCCAGTAACTTTTGTGCAGGCTGCGAACCTGACGCAATACGCCGTCAATACGATAACGAATGCGCAGGAATGCTTCTTCCGGTTCAAAGTGGATATCCGAGGCTTCCCGTTGCACGGCGTCTGCCAGCAACGCATTGATCAGTCGCACCATGGGGTGACTATAGGCATCTTCCCCCATCTGCATACTGTCAAAGTCCAGTTCGCCGGTTTCGATTTCCTGCAGAATGCCGTCAATGGAGAGTTCAAAACCATAAAACTGCTCGATGATCCGGACGATATCCGCTTCACTGGCCAGCACCGGGGTAATGGCCAGATCGCTGCCATTCAGGGCCATGATCTGGTCAAGCGCAACAATGTTGACGGTGTCCGCCATGGCAAGTGTCAGGTGACGCTTTTCACTGTCAAAGGACAGCGGCAATACGGTGTAACGTCTGGCAATGTCCTGGGGGACAATCTTGATGGATTCCGAATCGATGACTGCGCCGGTCAGGTCAACAGCACGTTGGCCGGTATTTTCACTGAGCGCATCACGGACGATGGCATCGGTGACAAATCCCAGATCAATCAGCAAAGCGCCCAGCGGTTTCTGGACGGTTTTTAACTCGTGCAGAGCAATGCGCAACTGATCCTGCGTGATGGCACCGCGCTCCAGCAGTACCTGTCCCAGTTTTTTCTTGGGTGCGTTTGCGTTCATTGCAGGCTCCTTTCCAGTGCCCGGACTCGCTGGCGCAGAACGTTCATGTCAAATCCCGGCGCTACCTGCTCGGCCAGCGTCTCTGCCTCACGGTAGAAGTTCAGCGCTGCCCGGGGCTGGCTGATGCGCTCCAGGCTGATGGCAAGATTGAAGGCATAATCGGGACTGATCGGGCCATTGAGCTGGGTGCGCGCTGTCAGCAGCGCGTTGTAGTAGGACTGCTGTGCGTCATGCCAGCGTTGCTGGCTGGCATACAGCGTACCCAGCGAATAGCTGATTGCAGCCATCTCGGGGTGATCACTGAGCAGGGCCTTTAGTTCTGTTTCACGCTGCACCGGATCAGAATACGCGGTGGTTTGCAGCAGTCCGTTTCTGGCGTCAGGATCACGCGGATTCATGACCAGTAACCGGGAGTAACTTTGTCTGGCGCTGATCATGTCACCTTGCTGCAGGGCTGACGCGGCAAGCCCAAGCAGTGCATCGCGACTGTCCGGCTCCCGTGCCAGTGTCTGCTGATACATGATTCTGGCGGCAGCGTAGTCGCCCTGCTGATAGGCGGACCAGGCCGATATCATCTGCATGTCGGGATTACGCATGGGCTGGCTGCGACTGATCTGCACGGGTGATGTCGGCCCGCGGGTTTGCACGACTTCAGTGGCAGGGGCCTGCTCGCCGGAGGCGGCGGCATCTGATTCAGGTGTTTCCGTTACCGGCCCGGATGTTGATGCAGATTGCGCTTCAGCTGGTGGTTCAGATAGTGATTCAGAGAGTGGGCTGGCGACAGCGGCAGTTGTTACTGCAGATGCGGCAGGCTCTGGTGCAGGTATGGTTGATGCGGCTGGCGTCCCGGTTTGTGTAGCTGTTGCCACGGCGGCAGCATCTGTGGATTGCGCAGGAGACGAATCAGCAGGCAGGGTCGCTGAGGTTGCGGCTGCGGTGTCCGTACTCGCAAGATCCGGGGTGACCGCCTGATTATCGATTGGCGGGATCTCTACTGCAGCCGGATCACTATCAAGGGCAACCGGCACGGATTCAAATGACGCAGGAATATTGTATTGATTACCTGTTGCAAACAGACCGTTCAGCCCGGCCAGCCAGATAGCCAGTCCGCTCAGTGGCAGGAGCAGTGCCACGCCGGCCAGAATGGCGACTTTACGTCGTGACGGTCTGGTTGCCGATTTGGCGGAGAACATTGCGCGCGCCGAAGCCTTGAGCTCTTCCCGGAGTGCTTTGGGAACCGGTTCCGCTTTTTTGGTCGTGGCTGGTGCAGCAGGCTCTGGCTCAGGTTCCGGTTTAGGTTCCGGCTCAGGTTCCGGCTCGGACTCGGGTATCACAGCTGTTACCGGCGCTGTCTCTGCTGCCGCTTCATCAACAAACGCAAGCGCTATTTCACGCTCAGGTTGCGGTTCAGGTTGAGGCTCAACCTTACGCTCTGGTTCTGGTTCTGGTTCTGGTTCTGGCTCAGGCTCAGGTTCAGGCTCAGGCTCAGGCTCAGGCTCAGGTTCAGGCTCAGGCTCAGGCTCAGGCTCAGGCTCAGGCTCAGGCTCAGACTCAGGCTCAGGCTCAGGCTCAGGCTCAGGCTCAGGCTCAGGCTCTGGTTCGGGCATGCTCTGGTATTCCTGAGACAGGCTTTCCAGTGTGTAGTCTGTCGACGTTCTCGGGAGTTCTTCAATTTCCTGTAATTTGAACTCAAGGTCGTCTGTTGATTCCGGAATAGCAGGTTCCGGGCTGTCGAGAGCGGGGACTGCCGGTGCCGGAGGACTGCTGTAGTCATCGTCAAACGGCAGAACATGCGCGTCATCAATTTGCGGAACGGCGGGCTTCAGCACTTCAGCACTCACCGGCGCTGTAGTTGCTGTATCCAGGGTGAAATTCAATGGTATGTCGAGTCCGGCGGAAGCGGCCTTTGCCTTTGGTTTGCTGCCGCTGGCGGGGTCAGCGGTCAGCACGATATCATCGGCTGCAGAGATTTTTAGCGGTTTGGCAGACGGCGCAGCGTCAACCAGTGACATCGAATCCAGTGACGGTGAAGCCGGCGCAGCTGCAGGCGGTTCCGCCTTCTGAGCCGCTACCGGATCGGTTTGTTGGGATTGGGCAGCACGTCGTTTGGCTTCTTCAGCCTTGCGCAGCGCTTCCATTAAAAGACTCATGTGTCAGGCGCCCGCTGTCTATCGCTGCCTTGCATTTTGTTGCAAGGGCTGGTTGCTGAAGTAATCATTGATGCCTACGCCATTGGCAGGCAGAAAATCGCGATACTCGCGCAGATCACCTTCGAGTGATGGCTGACGGATAACAACTGGGCGGATAAAGACGATCAATTCAGTTTTGCTGGCTTTATCATCGCGATAACTGAACAGGTTGCGTAGCCCGGGCAGTCGCGACGCCACCGGAAGGCCAGCCGTGGTGCTTTCCAGTGAGTCCTGCATCAGCCCGCCAAGCACAGCAATCTGGCCACTGTACACTTTCAGAATGGATTCAAGCTCCCGAATCTGGATTTCCGGGATGGAATTGGTAACACCAGCATCGGCCAATGCCGGGTTGGGGTCATTTACATAACGCACAATTCTGGAAATGGTCGGCCGTACATTCAGCGTCACCTGGTCATTGTCACCGATCTGAGGTGTCACACTCATGACAAAACCAACCGGCACAGTTCTTACCTGACTGGTATATAGTGGCGGCGTAGCCGCAGAGTTGGCAGTCGCCTGGATGCCCGGTTCAACTTCAATCGTAAAATACACCCGATTGTCTACTACACGCAGTATGGCGGCCTGATTGTTCAGGGCCATGATCTTGGGGCTGGACAGCACCCGCAAGTCACCAAACTCCGAGAGCATTCTGATGGTTGCGGCAATGGCATCCGGCCCGCTGCTGCGATCTATGGTCAATACGGCTGCGGGCGGATCATTCAGATTGATGCCGGTCACACTTTGCAGAAAGTCGAGCTGCCCATTGTTGCGGCTGATGGTGGACCAGTCGACCCCGGACTGATTATTGTCATTCAATGCCACTTCGACAACTGTGGCCTCTATCATGACCTGTGCCAGAGAACGACTGCGTATCAGGTCGATGAACGCGGCTATATCGCGATGCTGACGTGCGCTGGCATTCACGGTAATGATGCCGGACTCAGGGTTGCTGGTGACACTGGTGGCACTTGACGGGCCGGCTGGTTCGCCGTCTTCGCTGGTGTCCGCCTCGCTGTTTTCACCCAGCAGGCTGAGAATATTCGCCTCCAGGGTTTGCCAGAAATTGTTGCTTGAGTTTTGTGTCAGTGAGGCCGTGGACGTGTTGCTGCCACCGGCGGCTGCACCCCCACCGCCGTCGCCAACATTGACGATGGAGGTGGTCACGCTCAGGCCGGTACTGGAGTCCCGGGCCACATTGACATAGTCAACCCGGTAGCTGTGCAGATAGGGCGTATCGGGTTCAATGACCAGTGTCTGGTCTTCGTCAAGACGCCAGCGGAAGTCTACCTGCCGGTTGATGCGTTCAATAATCTGCGGCAAAGTCTGATCAACAGCGTTGACGCTGACGTTTCCCCTGATGCGGGGATGAACGTCAATGTTGATGCCTGCATCCCGGGACATGGCAAACAGCAACTCGCGAATCGGGGCATCCTGCACAATGACAGTGTACAGCTCCGGGGCTGCCTGCGCCCGGGGCTGCGGCAGTGTCGGCATGGGGCTGACGATATCCGGGATGTCGTCAGTCTCCACCACCGCGGGTGGCAGTTCAAGATGACGACCTTCCGATGGGCGTTCGGGCAACGATGTGGAACATGCGCTCAATATCAGCAGCACTGCAGCCGGCAGCAGTTGGTAACGGGGTAATGTCGGGAAAGTCATGTTATTACTCCTGGCTCACAGGCAGTCAAGCCGGTTGACGTTCTGGACAAACGGGATATTGAGTTGAAAACTTCTTGGCAATAGTTCGATACTGGCTCTTGCTTCTTCCACGCTGTCAAAGTTGCCATACACAATACGCCACATGGATCCGCCGGGACTTGGTGCCAGGCAGGTAAATGTTGAGTCCAGCAGGCCTGAGCGGCTCATGGATTCCAGTGCCCGGGCGACATAGTCGGTTTCTTCACGGGCAATCGAGAGAATCTGCAGGGCGTAGTTGCCCCGATTCTCATCGTCAATCCAGTCAATAAAAGCATCCCTGCGCGCAGTGATGATTGCGGGCAATTCCGTGACAGGTTCATCGGCAATGCCGACCTCCGGCGTTGCGGCGGCGATAACCGGTGCTGTCCCGGTCGCAACGGGTGTTTCGGCAATGGTTTCGGCAACCATTTCTTCGTCAACCATCACCGTTGCTTCATCAGGCGCAACCGGAATTGCTGCGCCTGCACCAGTGGTTACGGCAGTGACCTGTTGTGTGGTATTGGCCTGGGGTGCGATATTTGCCGAAGCTTCGGTATTCACCAGAGGCGCCGCTGTGGCAGGTGGTGCAGTATTGGACTGCGGTTCAGTGATACCTGAGCCCTGCTGGGAAGGGAATGGCTGGGTTCGCCCGGAGTTCAGCAGCGTAAAGGTCAGCCAGGCAACCAGACAGACCAACAGGAATATGCTGGTGGCAAGGCCCCGTACCCACCAGTTGTATTTGTTTTCCGGCTTGTAGTCACTGTCGCGTATGGCGGCTTTGACGTGCTCAACAGTTACCGCCGGCTCCAGTTGACTGCCCAGAGAACGTGGCCGGGTAGCGGTGGCCGAGTCCGAATAGGCGGCCAGCATGGCCTTGTCAGCGAGAATGTTGATGCGGCGGGTAAGCCCGCCCGAGGCCCTGGCGATCAGTTTCTCCGCTGACTTGCTGAATACCTGCGGGGCGGGACAGCCGGCGGCCTGGAGTCGGTAGCGGATGTAGTCACTGACCTCTTCGGTGGTCAGCGGGCGCAGGTAAAAACTGTGGGTGATGCGCTCGCGCAGCTGACGGATATCCTTGTTCTGCAGGTTATTGTCCAGCTCGGGCTGACCGAACAGGATGATCTGCATCAGCTTGTGCTGATGTGTTTCCAGATTGCTGAACAAGCGGATTTCTTCCAGCGTCTCCATCGGCATGCTTTGCGCTTCTTCGATGATGACCAGAACCGAGCGGTTGGCGGCATGCTGTTTCAGCAGATAGGTCTGCAGGTTCTGCATCAGTACCAGCCGGGGCGTTTCCTGGGTGACCGGCAGTCTGAGCTCAAACGCAACAGCGTACAGAATTTCATGCGGGGTAAGCTTGGGGTTGGCCAGGTAAACCACCTCAACACTTTCCGGCAGGCGTTCTTCCAGCATGCGGCAAAGCATCGTCTTGCCGCTGCCGACTTCGCCAACCACCTTGAGTATGCCTTCGCCGGACTGCACAGCATAAAGCAATGCTTCAAGGACAACACCGCGGCCATTTGCACCGCCGGTAAAAAACAGGGTGGGATCGGGTGTGATACGAAACGGTGGTCTGTCTAAGGAGTAGTATTCTAGGTACACCCATTTATCCCTGAAATTTATGCACTTATACGCACTAGTTTGAGCTTCGGATCATGATAATTGAGTTGCTCACAGACAAACAAGTGATCCGCTGCCGGAAATGGGGACAAAATGGGGGGCATTTGCTCGGGAATCAGGCATTTAGCGGCATTTTTGCCCTATTGTCGGCGCAGGGATATCAGGACGGTCACCAAACGCACGGTTGTACTGCTGCCGACAGTAGTGGTGCGTTGCAGTTGTGCGTTAAACACCAGGGTGTCAGTGGTTCTCTCGCTGACCGTGATGGTTGTGACCTGCGGGCTCTGAATTTCACCGGAGAGTAACTGATTTGCCAGAGCGTCAAGGTTCTCATCAAGCAGTTCGTCAGGCAGTACGGTGCGACTGACCGACTGATTGATATTGCGGTTCTGAGTAGCCAGGCCGGTGAGTGAGACGCTGGCGGTACCGCTGACCGAAATACTGAAGTTATTGGATACAACCGGGGGGGGAGGAGGCGGTGGCGGGCGCAGTTCATCGCGCAGGGCGTCGCGCTGGCCGACGTAGTAGTCCTGCTGGCCAAATTCTCCGCCCCGCGCAAACACTTCATTACCAATTATGCTCAATGTGATGCCGGAGGCGCTGTAGTGCCTGTATATGGCGCCGGCAGCAGAGCGGGTTGCGGTGTCGGCAGCCACTGTGAACAGGTCGGCATAAGACTGTTCTGCCAGTGCGAACAGGTCATCGGCAGCCGCCAGGTCGTTCGTCTGCGGTGTGGCGGTCTGACAGAATGTGCTGTCGCTGATTCTTGCACCCTGAAGCGTGCCAACGGCTTCGTTTCTGCTGGTGGTCAGGGTGAAGGCCGGCAGGGTCGGGTCGCTCAGATCCAGTGCCGCCATCAGGCCGGTCGACGGATTCAGCCATGTCATGGCAGCAGGTGTTGACTCACCGGACTGCAGGGACATGGCAAGGTTGTCCACGCATAGGCTGTTGTCCGTCAGCCAGACCACCCTGACATTGCTGTTGTTGGCAAAGGGTGCAAACGGGTTGGCGTTGCTTACCAGCATCTCGTAAGTGCCTGGCAGGTCTGCAATAGCTGATGGTGGCGTGGGTTGTGCCGCCACTGCCGCTGTCAGTTCGGCAGAGACATTGGATACGTTATCGATATAAAAATCAGCCGGACCAAAATCGCCGCCACGGACAAAGACATCGCTACCGATAATACTCACCGTGACGCCGGTATCAGCATAGAATCGATAGATGGCGCCGCCTGCGGTTTGTGTGGCTGTCGTCTCGCCGGCCGGGAACAGCTCGCTGTACACCTGTTCTGCCAGCGCAAATATTGCGTTTGCCTGCGCCAGGGCCGCGCTGTCGGGTGCAGCTGTGTTGCACAGTACAGAGTCACTTATCTTTTCACCCTGCAGCGTGCCGACGGCCTCGTTACGAGACGTTGTGAGAGAAAATATCAACTGTGTCGGATCGCTCAGATCGGTCGACGCTGTCAGGCCGCCGGCGCTTTCCCGCCATTGCATCTGCAGTGATGCCGGCGACTGACCTGGCACCAGGGACATTTCAAGATTGTCAAAACACAGAAGATTGTCTGATACCCAGACCACCCTGACTCTGCTGTTGTTGGCAAAGGGGGCAAAGGGATTGGCGTTGCTCACCAGCATGTCGTAGGTGCCGGGGAGGCTGGCAGTCACCGACGGTGGTGTTGGCGGCGTTGGCTGGGCATCAATGGAGTCCTGCAGGTACACCAGTGTATTGGACAGGTTGTCGATAAAAAAGTCCTGCGTGCCAAACTCGCCACCGCGCGCAAACACCTCGGATCCGACAAGACTCAGGGTGATGCCGGTGTCAGGGTAAAAACGATAGATACTTCCGCCACCAAACTGGGTCCGGACAGTATCTGTAGCCGTGAAGAGCTCGTCATGAACCTGCTCGGCCAGTGTGAACAACCGCTCGGCATCGGTCAGAACGGTGCTGCTGTGCCCCTGCAGATCGCAGAGGGTACTGTCGTTGATGCGGGTGCCGGTCAGTATCCCGACGTTTTCATTGCGCACAGTAGTCAGTGAAAGCGCCAGTTGTTCCGCATCTTCAGCATCGATCAGTGTGGCGCTCAGGCCATTGCCGGCGTTCCGCCAGGTCAGCGACTGTGAGGACAGGTTGATGACAAAATTGAATTCTGTGTTGCTGATACACAGCCGATATTCGGTTGCCCAGACGACTCTCACATTTGTCCCGTTGGCGAACGGTGCAAATGGATTGGCGTTGCTCACCAGCATTTCGTAGGTGCCCGGCAGCGCCGCAGTGGAAGATGTCGGTGGGGGTTGTGGCGGCTGCGCGTCGACTTCTGCATTGAGTTCCTGAATCAGGGGGAACAGTTCACCAATAAAAAAGTCTGCTGCACCAAAATCACCCCCTCGGGCAAAGACTTCGTTGTTAATAACGCTGATGGTGGTGTCCGTGTCCACAAAGTGATGGGTAATCGCCCCACCAGCAACGCGGGTGTTGATGACCGAATCACCGGGGAACAGATCCGCTTTGGTCTGGCTCAGCAGTATCAGCAATTGATCCACGGATGCGATCACCGATGCGCCGACGACTGCGCCGGGACAGGTAGCATCCGGATTTACCCGCTGGCCGGTCAGCAGCCCCAGGTTTTCGCCGCGCTCTGTATTCAGATTGATAGTCAGGGGGTCGGTAGCTGTCTGGGGTATGGTCAGCAGTGCGCCAATGCCAGTTGGTGATGCTGCCCAGCTGATTTCGGTCGGGTTGGCCAGCGAGGCGGCAGGCGATGTCAGCGTCAGATTGTCTACACACAGATTGCCATTTTGCGCTACGACCACACGAATCCGCATGCCATCGGACAGGAATGTGAACGGTTTGGCGCCTGATACCGTCATCTCATAGGTGCCGGTCAGGTTGGCAAACGGATCAAACGACTCGGGTGTTTCCGATATGACCTCAATCTGGCTGATGACTGTATCCAGGGCACCGATCAGCGTGCCGTTGAATGATGGGGTGCCGGCGCCGGTGTATACCAGGTTGTTGCGCACGGCAATGAACCGGTTGGTCTGTGGATAGTAGCGGAACCGGTAGTTGTCCTGTTGTTCGGTCGTAATGGATGCATCGTTGGTATAGATATCGGGGTAAGTCTGTTGGTACAGATCAAACAGCTGTTCGATTTTTGTGAAGTCAGGATTGTTCGGGACAGTTGTGTCGCACAGGGTGTCCAGTGAAATACGCTCGCCCTGCAGTTCGCCGGCATAGACACCGCCCGCATCGCTGCCGGCAGCGTAGATGCCTCCGGAACGGATGACCTGCAGTCTGGCCTCGGCCGGGTCAGATATATCGTCGGCGCCGGCACCCAGCACGGGCACCCGGAAACGCCGGTTATTGACGTCGTCAATCCAGACTGCGCGACTGGTGTCATTGTTCAGGTAAAGCGGATAGCGCAGCACCGTGCCGTCACTCAGGCATAACAGCCCGTCCTGGGCGATGGCATAGGTCAGCTCTGTGCCATCGGGTACGGGTGAAAATGGCTGGGTGTCGGACATCGCGGCACTGTAGGTGCCAACAAAAAATTCGGCGATGGTTGCCGGGCGTCTGATTGCGGTCATGCCACCGGCTGCCGAAAGCGCTTCAAAGCTGCCGACCGACAGTCCGGGCTGTCCCTGATCATCGCCATAGTCGCCGCCACGGGCGTACACCTGACCGTCCTTGACCGTCAGGAAGATGTCAGTTGAATCGTAGTATCTGAAGATTGAGCCGTCCGCTGCTGTCTGGTTGAACGTAAAGGGTCCGCCCGGGAACAGTGCCGGAAATGCCGTTTCGGCGCTGCTGAAAAAGGCGTTCAGGGCGGCGGCATCAGGGGCAGATGTCACTGCACCACAGGTGCCGGTGCCGGCTGCAAAACCGGACATGATGAAGGTGCCGTAAAGTGTGCCGGCACTGTTTCTGAAGCTGATTGCGATGTTGTGTGCAGCGGCATCGGCAATGGTCAGGTCAAATCTGACATTGGACGAGACGTCCTGCCAGGTGGCTGTGGTGCCGGACAGCGAGGTAAATGACGTGCCTGACAGTGTCAGGTCGTCTGTGCACAGGTGCCGGTTAAGGCCAAGAATGAAGGTGGCCACGGTGCCATCAGCGATGGGCGAACTGGCAGCGGCATCGGGGTTGATACTGAATTGCAGTGTGTAAGTGCCCTGGGCGGTTGTCAGTGACTCGTCTATTGTCTGGGCCGCTGCAGGGCTGGACAGTAAGCCGGCTGATGCTGATATCATCAGGCCAAAGACAAGGGTGTACCGCAGCGCGGCGAGGCAGTAACCGATTGTTTTCATACGCCCGATGCACTCCCGGTGCCTGGTATCATTCCAATCCGGAAAAATCCGGTGTGCCTGTCTAACGCATGGTCTAACGCATTGTCCCTGGAGCGGGTGAAGGGAATCGAACCCTCGTCGTAAGCTTGGGAAGCTTCTGCTCTACCATTGAGCTACACCCGCAGTTGGCGGGCGGTGACAAATTAACTCAGTCGCAGCTTTTTGTCGATAGTTCGTTGTTGACAGCCCGATGTTGGCAGCCCGTTTGAATCACGGCTCCGGGCGTTCCGGTTCCGGTTGCGGCTGCTCTGATGCTGCGGGTGCGTTCTCCCGAACAATACGGATAGTGCCAGGATTCTGTTCGGCAAACGCACTTAACCAGCGCAGTGCCATGATGCGCGCCTGGGTGATCATCTCCTCATCCATCTGCTCGTGCAGTTGCTCCACGTAGCGGGCGGCCTGTGTGTAACCAAACTGATAGGACAGCTCATACCACATGTGTCCGATGACCGGGTTTTTGTCGATACCCAGCCCTTCAGCAAAGATCCGGCCAAGGAAAAACTGTGCAGTAGGATCGCCACGGTGGGCCGAGCGGTTGAACCAGAAGCGCGCCTGTTCATAGTCACGCGGCACATCTGCATCGTCGCCGGAGGCGTACAGCATGCCCAACTGGGTCTGCGCGTCACGCAGTCCCTGTTCCGCGGCCAGCGTGAAATAATCTCGCGCCTTGCTGAAGCTGCGCTCAACGCCCTGGCCCGATGCATACATCAATGCGGCGTTGTACTGCGCATCAGCGCTGCCGCTATCCGCCGCCATGGTAAACCAGGTAAGTGCCACCCTCGCATTGGGCTCGGTGCCCATGCCGTTCATGTGCATCACACCCAGGTTGTACTGTGAGTCACGATGCCCCTGCCGGGCGGCTTCCTGATACCAGCGAATGGCCTCGGGATGGTTTTCACGCCGGCCCTGGCCATAAAAGTGCATGGTGCCGACAGCGTACTGACCGTCAGGGCTGCCGTTTTCGGCGGCCTGTAAGTACCAGAAATAGGCCTCGCGGTAGTCCTGCCCAGTGCCTTCGCCACGATCGTACATCAAACCCAGATTGAACTGCGACTGGACGACGCCCTGCTGGGCGGACAGGGCGTAAAGCTGCATGGCACGTTCAAAGTCTTTTTCGGTACCGATGCCCTGATGGTACATCAGCCCCAGATTGAACTGGGCAAGGGCATGGCCAAGCATGGCGCCCTGGGTGAAGTTTTCCAGCGCTGCGGGAAAGTCCTCATTTTGAAATGCCTGCAGGCCGCTTTCAATTTCATAGCCCTGAGCAATTTCATAGTCCTGAGCATGGCCCTGCGGAGAGAGCGTCAACAGAAGGATTATCAGAAAGGCAGTATATTTATTCATGCCCTGATTGTATGCCGGATGCGTTCAGCTGGCAAAACTATTGTCTTTGACCGGTTCCTCCACAGTGGCCTGGGTAAAGCCTGACCACTGTGAAGGAGCCGGTAACCAGCGGGTATTTTGAAGCGTTCCAGGCAAACTGCTTGGTTGATGTGTCGGCTGGAAAGTAGCTCTGGCCAGGATCATTATGAATGGGATATTGAGCAGTTGTTTATCGCGCAATATGGGTGCTGAAAACACACGGACAGCACTTAAGAGTCTCGCGTTACAATTATAAACTCTACCAAAGTCTGGTATAACCATACCATCCACCACAATCTCCAACATTGCGGTATAAGTGATAGCTATCACCTGGTACATAGTGATATTCAAAATTTGCCGTCCAGCAATATGGGTTGTGTTCAATAAGGGTAACAGGAGAGTCAACAACGTTCTCTACCAGTGCATATACAGTTGCATAGGTATCCACTTCATTCAGAGGCCCAGGATATAGAGCAGCGTTCCCATCATTTTCTGTATCCAACCCCTGATAACCGGCTGACGTATACACATGGGAAGACACGTACATGGAAACAAAAACCAGGTCGACGTCAGGAACGACCGGTTCATCCCAAATCTGCAAGACACAGTCGTTGGCAGTGGAGTTGTCAACATTGGTGGGCGTCCAAGGAAAGCAATCAGCAATCACATGCGCATTGGCAGTCTCCGCAAAGGGTAAGCTGAAGATAAGAGTAAACGATGTTAATAGCAGCAGTCTCATTGCGCGCCTCCACAAACCGAATTGAGTTCATTGATTGAGTTTCCTCTGGCCCTGACTGCGTCTGGCCAGTTTATGTAGCCGATCCCGGTCTTGGAGCGTTGTCTCACTTCAAGGTGGAGCGAAATAATTGATGCTGCCTCGCCATTTACGTATCGCGTGATTTGATTTTTAATGTCGTTCAGCCTGGCCATTTGAGTATCAATAGCTGGTTCCAGGTCAGCGTACCGGGTTAGTGCTATCTCAGCATTAGCCGTATCAGAGTAGGTTGAATCTCGTGTACTCCAAAAGTCGCACATCGCCTTCAGCTGGGTAGCGGCTGTCGCTGCTGTTTGTCTTTTCCAGTCACCCAGTATGATTTCCACATCGAGTCCCTCATTCGCTGTTAGCGAAAATCTGTCCAGTACGCCCTGGACCTCTTCAGGTGATTCAGATGAAAGCCTGGAGTGTAATTGCCTGTAAAACGATATTTCAATTAACATCTCCTTGAGGTCACCCGTTGTAAGGTCCGTTATCAACGGAGTTCGGCCATCAGCGGCGTGTGAGGAGGTTCTTTCAGCTGAGGCGTCACGGTCGGGAGATGTAAAAATAAAAGACGTATTTTGAGCAAGCGCTAATGGCGATAGTGCCATCGTCAGTATTCCTAAAATATATTTCATTTGTGCTCCTTCTCCATGGATGTTGCGAATTGTGTCCATGTATATGTACCCCCCCCCCTTTAGATGGAGTCAACCATTTCCTCAGCTATCGGATCAGAGTGTGCGCCATGTCTCAAATAATCATATTGTTCAGGGTTTGAACATAATAGTTCATGGCACCTTCAGAGCAATTGCTATCAAGGCAACCACATTCAGCTGGCAGAGCTATCCTCTTTAGCAGCAGCGTCGTTCGCGGGCACTACAGTTGTAGTTGCCGCAAAGCCAGAGCGAAAGCAACCGGTAACCAGCGGGTATTGTACAGCGTTCCAGGCAACCTGCTTGTTTAACGCATTGACGGGTAGTGCGGGTGCGATCACCACGGAGCGTGGTGGCGGGATGTTGCCCAGGCTGGCAGTCAGCCAGTTGCTGAACGCCCGGCACCAGGCTTGCACATTGTCGGGATTATGTTGCAACACCAGATAATAATGCAGCTCGGTCCGGTCATCACAGGTGTCGCTCCGGACCCGGGCTTCGGTCACGTCCGCATGAGTTTGCAGCATGGCCGCGAGTTGCGCCAGATTCACATTGTTGCCGTGGATCTGCACTACCGGATCGGTTCGGCGGAGCACTGAAATGTGGTTGATGTCATGGCGTTGCAGTTGATCGTTGAGTTGTTGTTCCTGGCCATCGTCTTTGTCGCGCACTTTCCAGTGATCCTGCTCTTGCATCAGGGTCCAGAAGGGCAGCAGGGTGAACGCAGCGTTGTCCTGTTGTCGCCAGGCCAGAGCGGCAGTTTCACTGCTGCCGTATACCTCGATCAGCGTTGCGTTGGGGTATTGCTGTCGTATCGCAGAAGCTGTCGCCGCCGGGAGTGGTGCAGTGGAGCTGATGCCCGTAAAAATGTCGGGCAGCTGAACCTGCCGGGCAAGCAGCATGGACCAGACAGCCGGCGTGGCAACTATCAGATCATCGTTGCGCAACTGTTTCGCCCAGTTGGCCGGCAGTGAACGGGCTGGGTGTAAACGGATTCGCTCGAGTGCCAGTTCCGATGGCAGTAATATGCTCCAGATAAACCCGTAGATATGGTGTGCGGGCACCGTGCTGACAATCCGCCGGGGGTTCGGCAGTAGCGGCTGAAATGCAGCGATTTCGCGCTGCAGTTTGTCCAGTTTGTGAACAGTCGGTTTGGGTTCGCCGGTTGAGCCGGATGAGTAAAAACACAGCGTACTGTCGTCGATGGCCAGGCTGCGTCGCGCCACGCCCGCCCAGCCTTCTGCTGAACGTCTGGCCAGCAACAGGTCGGATACGCCGGTGCGATCCAGACCCAGGGTGTGGGCAAAGCGGCGGGCCAGCTCAACCATGTCGAGCGAGTCGAAGCCAAAATGTCGGGGCTGCGTCAGCAGGTCGGCAGCGTGGGTATCGGCGTCAAGCAGAAGATCACCCATCCCTCGCCGTTGCAGCGCATCACTGAGAAAGTCGTCCAGCCAGCTTTCAAGCAGCGCCGGTTGTTGCCACCACACGGGTCAGAGTCTTTTTACAAAAATCCAGAAGCTGCCGCCGACCAGGGCGGGCTTCATGTGGACTTTAACTTTGGTCGGAGACATCTGATAGTCGAACGTGTACTCCAGCATGATGCTGCCGCGATCAGCAACTACCTTGTCGAAGGCGCCCTTGAATTTGGGTGTATTGGTGCAAGGTGCAACGTCGGTGAAAAAGTTTTTACCGATGACCTGGCCGGGTGAGCGGCCGGTGATGGCGCCTTCGGCTGCGTTATATTGCTGAATCACGCCATGGGCGTCCAACTGAATGGCACCAAAGGCCAGATCGTCAATTTGTGATGCGCTCATTTTGGCGAGTTTGTTGTCGATATCCGAGGCGCCAAAATCAATAACTTCCAGTGACATACATGTTTCTCCGGGCAATTGTGTTTTTCAGACAATTACATACGCAGAACGAAACGCGCCGGATCATGTAAATAGTCTGTGTTCCTGAATTGGTTTCCTTCTGTGTCAGGCAGTATTTTCAACGAGTAGTCGCCAACTGGGTCACCAACGTATCTGCCTGTTCAGCAAATTTTTTCGCATTGCTGGTTCGTAATATTTCAAGGTTCTGTAACTTCCACTGGATGGCTGGCAATTGACTGAGATGCTCTATGCCCATCAACTGCCATTCAGGTTCTGCTTTAACCAGTGATATCAGGAATTGTCGCTCATCATTATCCAGATTGTTGTGAAGCTGATTGATCATATAATCACGAGCAGTAAGCAAGCTCTCCAGTGATACCTTTTCCCGGGTCATTCCATCGAAATTGTGTGTGTACTCGTAACCGATATCGCGGAGCTTGGGAAACAGAACTTCATGCACTGGTCGGTTATGGCTGGCGAGATAGACCACAAACGCCCGACGTATGCCAGGTGTGATGCCTTCGTTCTCCTGCAGTTGCATCACGTCAAACAGATCGCGAGGGTGCTGGCGATCCAATGCCGCCACCAACTTGCCACCATAAAGATCTTCCAGTGACGCTACGGGTATATTTAGATCGGCCATCAAGACATCGCTTGCAATGGACGTAACAGACGCTCGGCGTACTGGTAGCACCGTCCCGCGAAGAACAAAATTGACTTCGATTTTCACTTCAATCGCGCCTCGGCGCACAAAAATCCTGGTCTCGCCCTCTGCGGCAAGCGGTGCATGTGTATATAAGCCTTGTTTGTTCAATCGCTCCATTATCTTCTGCAGGCCATGATTGATCTGAGCAAGTGCCTGTTGGCGTGTCAGCGTGTGATCAGGAAACAGGAGATCCAGGTCTACAGACAGACGTGGCATGTCGCGGACAAACAGATTGATCGCTGTGCCGCCTTTTAATGCAAAGGTGTCATCTGCAAATACCAGTGGTGCAACCTGCGTCAACAGTCTGGCAGTTTGCAGGTAGGTCTGATTCATGGTTTCAGCACCAGCAGGCCTTCGGCGGACCTGGAAACCCAGGGTTGGTCGCTGCCGGTGGGCAATGTTGATCGATCGAGCTTGTCAGCCCATGGAAGAGCGCTCTCCTGGCCCAATTGCAGGCACAGTCGCACAGTCTTGACACTGGTGCAGTGCTGCAGCAGATCTCGCAATATATTGGTGCGCAGGTTATACGTGCTCTGTACAATCTCGCGGGCTTCCTGCAAAGGTTGTCGTACTCCTATCTCGCTTAACAACTCCAAAAGTGCTCTCTCAGGTGATGACACATACGGTGCGCCCTCTCGCCGTTCATACTCGCTGGCATGCAGCAATGCATCAGGTTGCTCGTTAAACAGGCGTTTGCGGTTGTATTGGGCAGGGAATAATTGAGTGAACCAGTCGGGCAAGTGACCGTTCGTCCAACCATAAAGCTGTAGCACTGGTTGTTGTGCCAGATACTGACGCACACCGTACCAGTCGAGCGCTGATTTTCCACCGACATGGAGCCCTTTCAGCTTGCGCTGCAACAGAAGCAAAGAGGGGTACAACTTAAGTTCATCATTAGGCCGGCAATAAACGCCGCGCGCCAGACGCAGCAGCCATCCGGCTCTGACATAATGAACGGCAAGATCCGCAGAGATACCCAGCGCCGCCAAATCTTCAGACGTCAATGGCGAGCCCGGCGCCAAAGTGGTATAGAGTTTCTTTAGTTTACTTTGAGTTGTCGTAGTCATGCTGCGACTATAGCAATAATATTAAAGTAATGTCAAGATTAGGAGGTCGCTTCAGTAGTAGTGAGACTACGGCAGTGGAGATTTTTATAAATGAAATGTCCCCGGTCTGGACCCAATGAGCAACCTGAGACATAGGTTACAGACTATACCGGAGACATAG